>Ga0157372_10000030_pt1 | contig 179925 bp, 166 predicted proteins | sample C55metaG_FD_115307 | JGI IMG/M metagenome (GOLD analysis project Ga0157372, IMG submission 115307) | Corn rhizosphere microbial communities from Kellogg Biological Station, Michigan, USA - C5-5 metaG | ecosystem: Host-associated > Plants > Roots > Rhizosphere > Soil | place: USA: Michigan...
TAAAAATGAGGTTTTTTTTGCACTTTACTATTTGATTATGAATTAAATATACTAAAATCAAGCCAGCAAATCAACATAAAATATTGATAATCAATATTTTATATGGTTAACTTAATGACATTGTACCCTCCCGAGGGAGGGACACTTTTATGACTGATATTCACATAGAACAAATACGTCCCGAAGTAACATGGCGTCTTCGCAGAGAGGTTCTTTACCCTGACGAGCCCTTGCATGCGATGGAAATGGAGGAAGATGATCATGGCATACACTTGGCCGCATTTACGGAAACCGATCTAGTGGCTGTGGTCTCTTTGTTTCCAAACGGAACCGATTTTCAATTTAGGAAATTTGCGGTAGCGCCAACCGTGCAAGGAAAAGGAATCGGTACCTTGCTGTTGCATTATATTATTGATTTTGTGAGAAACGAGGGCGGAAAGCGGATCTGGTGTAATGCAAGGGATACCGCTGTAGGATTTTATCTTAGGGACGGGTTTAAATCCACGGGCGAAAAGTTTACCCGGTCTGGTGTGAACTTTGAGATTATGGAAAAGTTTCTTTAACAAAAAACCGAACAGAGCCTCGTGCGCTGTTCGGTTAACTAACCAACACTCGAAGAAAAATTTAATCACGAGCAAAGTAACAGCAGATAGATAAAGCAGATGTTAATTCAGCAATAAATATTAACACCTTTTAACCATAATGCTTGTTAATACACTTCAATATCAGTGGCTTTATTATATTTGCCATCAACCGTTATCAAACGTATTAACAATACACTATGTCTAAGAAAAAAACTGATGAAAAACAGCACGTGGCGGTGGTAAATGAAACGTCGCTAAACTTTTTTGAGAAATATATCAATAACCCATCTCCTACGGGGTTTGAGTGGAAAGGCCAGGAACTTTGGCTGGAGTACATCAAACCTTATATCGACGAATATTATGTAGATAACTACGGTACCGCGGTTGGTATCATCAATCCGCAGGCCGATTATAAAGTGGTAATTGAAGCACACGCTGACGAGATCTCCTGGTTTGTAAATTATATTACCAATGACGGCTTGATCTACGTAATCCGCAATGGTGGTTCTGACCATCAAATCGCACCATCCAAGCGTGTAAACATTCATACAGATAAAGGCATTGTTAAGGCCGTGTTTGGCTGGCCCGCTATCCATACGCGTGTTGGCGGCGAAAAAGAAGAAGCCCCTACGCTAAAGAATATCTTCCTCGATTGCGGATGTACTTCTAAAGAAGAGGTTGAAAACCTTGGCATACACGTAGGCTGCGTAATTACTTATGAGGACGAGTTTACCGTACTGAATAACCGCTACTATGTTGGCAGAGCGCTGGATAACCGCGCCGGTGGTTTTATGATTGCCGAAGTTGCGCGTCTGCTTAAAGAGAACAACGTAAAACTTCCATTCGGGCTGTACATTGTTAATGCTGTTCAGGAAGAGATTGGTTTACGAGGTGCCGAAATGATCGCCCATCATATCAAACCCAACGTAGCGATTGTTACAGATGTAACGCATGATACCCAAACCCCAATGATCAATAAAATTGTTCAGGGTGATCTGGCCTGTGGCAAGGGTCCGGTTGTTTCATACGCTCCGGCCGTTCAGAATAATCTCAACAAACTACTGGTAGAAACTGCACAAAAAGCGGGCATACCATTTCAGCGCCAGGCATCATCCCGTTCTACGGGCACCGATACCGACGCCTTCGCCTATTCAAATGATGGTGTGCCATCCGCCCTAATTTCTTTACCGTTGAGGTATATGCACACTACGGTTGAAATGATCCATAAAGAAGATGTTGATAACGTGATCAGGCTAATTTATGAAGCTTTATTGAATATACAGGCCGGTCAGGATTTCCGCTATATTAAATAAGCGTTATCAATCAACATTCGCAAAACATTTTCAACTAAATTTTATTATATAGCACCAAAAGCTTATTGCTCTCAAAGAAACTATGAAACCAACATTATTGATATTGGCCGCAGGCATGGCCAGTCGTTACGGCAGTATGAAACAAGTAGATGGGTTTGGTCCGAACGGAGAAACCATTATTGACTACTCTATATACGATGCCATTAAAGCCGGCTTTGGCAAGATCACCTTTATCATTCGCGAAGAGTTTGCAGAAAACTTTAAAAATATATTTGAGCCTAAACTTAAAGGTCGTGTGGAAACTGACTACGTTTACCAAAGTTACGATCTTACTCCCTTTGGCATCAATAAACAAATTGAACGTTCAAAACCATGGGGCACTGCCCATGCTGTACTTGCTGCCCGCGATGCTGTAAAAGAACCATTTTGTGTAATTAACGCCGATGACTATTACGGTTATGACGCTTTCGAAAAGATGGCTAAATTCCTGACCACCGAAGTTGCTGACGATAAATATTCGCTGATCGGTTACCAGATCGATAAAACTTTATCTGATCATGGCTCTGTATCACGTGGTGTTTGTAAAGTTGACGACAATGGTTACATGGTTGAGATCAACGAACGTACAGAGGTATATTTTAAAGACGGTGAAGTATTTTATAAAGATGCTACCGGCGAATATAAACTGGCCAATGACACCCGTGTATCCATGAACTTTTGGGGTTTCACACCGGCTGTTTTTGCACAAAGCGAGCAAATGTTTAAACAATTTGTGGCAGCTAACGAAACCAACCCTAAATCGGAATTCTTCATTCCGCTGGTTGCCGATGAGCTGATCAAAAGCGGTACTGCTTCATTCAAAGTTATCCCAACCCCATCAAAATGGTTTGGTGTTACTTATAAAGAAGATAAGCCGATTGTTCAGAAAAGTATTTCTGAGCTGGTAAATAATGGCGTTTACCCACAAAACTTGTGGAGTTAATTTAACCGATATAATTAAGAAAAGGGCTGTTATCGTAAGATAACGGCCCTTTTTGGTATAACGACCCACTGCTAACCTTCAGATCATTATCCTGCCCTCTTCTGCTTCCCGAAAAAATCAATTTAAATCTCCGGGAACGTTACCGGAAATTTATTACTTTTGATTTTCATCAAATTCCAATTTTACCAAACCAATGAAACGCTACTTCTGTTGCTTACTCGTATTAATCTTTTATTCATCGTTCTTAGTCGCTCAACAACATATGCAAGTTGAAACTTTAGGAAATGCCGAAAGCTCGGAACAACATGGCAATACGCTTATTATTCACACCAAAGAGGCTGACGCCCGGGTTTCCGTTTACTCCCCTACTATCATCAGGGTTAACATTACAAAGAACAAAGATTTTCAGGATTCCTCGTTTGCTGTTATTCAGAAACCAGGAGAAAAACTTAACATAAAGGAATCGGCCAAAGACTTTCAAATTACCACCACGGCGGTTAAACTCATTATAACCAAAGCGCCCGTACGCTTCAATTTTTATACGGCTGACGGTAAAGCCATTAATGAAGATGATCAGCGCTTCGGTGTTAACTGGCAGGGAACGCGTGTTATTAACTATAAAAAGCTCTATAAGGATGAGCGTTTTATAGGCCTCGGTGAGAAAACCGGTGACCTTGATCGTCGCGGTTTCCACTATGTGAACTGGAACACCGACGCGCCTGACCATACGCCAAAATCGGACCCGCTATATGAAACGTTTCCATTCTATATCGGCCTGCACGATGGTTTAACCTACGGCTTATTTATGGATAACACCCATAAAAGCTACTTCGACTTTGGCGCCACAACAGACAACCAAATGACCTGGTTCGGCGCTGATGCCGGCGACATGAACTATTACTTCTTTGGAGCGCAATCAATTACCCAGATCATCAAAGATTATACCTGGCTCACCGGCCGTATGGAAATGCCGCCGCTCTGGAGCTTAGGCTATCAGCAATGCCGCTGGAGCTACATGAGTGCTGATGAGATATTGGACATTGCTTCTACTTTCCGTAAGCACAAAATTCCAGCTGATGTAATGTACTGCGACATTGATTATATGGACGAGTACAAGATCTTTACCTGGAACAAGACCACCTTTCCACGGCCTAAGGAACTAACAGATAAGCTTAAGGAAATGGACTTTCATCTGGTAACCATCGTGGACCCGGGTATTAAGATTGATAAAAGTTACAAACAATATAATGAGGGTGTAGACAAAGGCTTCTTTGCTACTTATCCCAACGGCGAGTTGTATGTTGGAGAGGTATGGCCGGGCCGATGTCACTTCCCTAACTTCTTTCGCCAGGACGTACGTAATTGGTGGGGCGCATCATTTACCGCATTAACAGATAAAGGTGTTGAGGGTTTCTGGAACGACATGAACGAACCTGCAGCCTGGGGACAGAACATGCCATGGATGGTTAAATTTGGCGACTATTACATGCCAGAGGTAAGGAACGTATATGGTATGGAAATGGCACGCGCCACTTTTGAAGGCACCAAGAAAATTTTAGGCAACAAGCGCCCGTTTGTGCTTACCCGTGCCGCCTATTCAGGTACACAACGTTATTCTGCCGTTTGGACGGGCGATAACTCCGCCTACGATGCTCACATGTTATTAGGCCAGCGTCTGGTTAATAGTCTCGGGTTAACCGGCATGTCTTTGGTTGGTGTTGATATAGGCGGCTTTAGCGGCGATCCTACGCCAGAATTAATGGTGCGTTGGAACTCATTAGGTACCTATACGCCAATGTTCCGTAACCACGCCATGAAAGGTACCAAAATGCGCGAACCTTGGCGCTGGGGTAAAGACAATGAGGCCATTATGAAAAAGGATATTGAGGAACGTTATAAGCTTTTGCCGTATATCTATTCAAGCTTCTACCAATCACATACTACAGGTTTGCCTATAAGCCGTTCGTTGGCTATCAATTATACTTTTGATCAGCACATATATCGCGAAGAGTTCCAAAACCAGTTTATGTTTGGCGATGCTTTATTGGTAGCGCCTGCTATCAGCACCGAGACTTCGATCTTTGCATACCTACCTGAGGGTGAATGGTATCGACTAAGTACGGAGCAAAAATATGCTGGTGGTAAAGACTATAAGGTTGCTGCCCCGCTTAATGACCTGCCGGTGTTTGTAAAAGCCGGTTCCATTATCCCTATGCAGAACGTAATTCAGAGCACTAAAGATAAAGGCGACGGTATATTGATCCTGAACGTATGGAACGGCAAAGATGCCAATTCATTCACCTATTATGAAGATGACGGTTCAAGCTACGACTATCATCGTGGCGATTACTACAAACGCAACATCACATTCGACCCCAACAAAAAAGAAATCGTTTTAGGTAGTGCAGAGGGTTCTTTCAGATCTAAATACACACAGATCAAATTAGAACTTCACGGTTTTCGGAAGAATGCTACAGTTAAAGTCAATGGCAAAAAGCATAATCCTAATGACTTAATCAGCAATGATCATAAACAGGTTGTGATCAGTTATTAAAACTATATTCAACTAAGCTATCGAGGCCCGGCAAGTTTATTTGCCGGGCCTTATTTGTTTAAAAGGAGCCCCCTCTAAATCTCCCCGGGTTGGGGGCGACTTCAAGAAAATGTGTAATTATCTTATGGCCCGTCCAGTGGTTTAGAGGAGGCCTACCGCCTGGGAATACCTTACTTTTAAAGTCCTCTCCTCCCCGAGAAGGTTCGGGCTAGGCGCACAAAAAAGCCCGGTCGCAAAGTTACAACCGGGCTTAATCAATATGGAAAAACTTAACTTATTTCACTTCTTCAAAGTCAACGTCAGTTACAGTATCAGAACTGTTTTGCTGACCATTGTTACCTGCAGCTCCGTGATCAGCGCCTGCTCCAGGCTGGCCTTGCTGACCTTCAGCGCTTGCTTTGTACATTTCTTCTGAAGCAGCGGTCCAGGCATTGTTCAACTCAGTTTGAGCAGCTTCAATGTCCGTTAAATTTTTAGTAGCATAAGCATCTTTCAAGCGTTTTAAAGCAGACTCGATAGGCGCTTTTTTATCAGCAGAAATTTTATCACCGTACTCTTTCAGTTGTTTTTCTGTAGAGAAGATCAGGGCATCAGCAGCATTAAGTTTTTCAACTTCTTCTTTTGCCTTTCTGTCAGCTTCAGCATTAGCTTCAGCTTCTGTTTTCATCTTCTTAATCTCTTCGTCAGTTAAACCTGAAGAAGCTTCGATACGGATCTTTTGCTCTTTACCGGTAGCTTTGTCTTTAGCAGACACATGTAAGATACCGTTAGCATCAATATCAAAAGTTACTTCAACTTGTGGCACACCACGAGGTGCTGGTGGAATACCATCCAGGTGGAAACGGCCGATGGTACGGTTCTGATTAGCCATTGGGCGTTCACCTTGCAAAATGTGGATCTCAACAGATGGCTGGTTATCAGATGCAGTTGAGAACACTTCTGATTTCTTGGTTGGGATAGTAGTGTTAGCATCGATCAGCTTAGTCATTACACCACCCATGGTTTCAATACCTAATGAAAGCGGAGTAACGTCGAGCAATAACACATCTTTTACTTCACCGGTTAATACACCACCTTGAATTGCAGCACCGATAGCCACAACTTCGTCAGGGTTAACGCCTTTTGAAGGGGCTTTACCAAAGAATTTCTGAACAGCTTCCTGGATAGCAGGGATACGGGTTGAACCACCTACAAGGATGATTTCATCGATATCTGAAGTGCTGTAACCAGCATTTTTCAAAGCTGAGCGGCAAGGCTCGATAGTACGTTTAATCAAACTGTCGGCCAGTTGCTCAAATTTAGCACGCGTTAAAGATTTAACTAAGTGCTTAGGCATACCGTCAACAGCGGTAATATATGGTAAGTTAATTTCAGACTGAGTTGTGCTTGATAACTCGATCTTAGCTTTTTCAGCAGCTTCTTTTAAACGCTGCAGTGCCATAGGATCGCGGCGAAGGTCAATGCCTTCTTCGTTCTTAAATTCGTCCGCAAGCCAGTCAATGATCACCTGGTCAAAGTCATCACCGCCAAGGTGAGTATCACCGTCTGTTGATTTTACTTCGAACACGCCATCACCAAGTTCAAGAACAGAAACGTCATGCGTACCACCACCACAGTCAAATACCACAATTTTCATATCCTTGTGGGCTTTGTCAAGGCCGTAAGCCAAAGCAGCAGCAGTAGGCTCATTGATGATACGTTTTACATTTAAACCAGCAATTTCGCCGGCTTCTTTAGTAGCCTGACGCTGGGCATCGTTAAAGTAAGCAGGTACAGTAATAACTGCTTCAGTAACTTCGGTTCCTAAGAAGTCTTCGGCTGTTTTCTTCATTTTCTGAAGGATCATGGCAGAAATTTCCTGAGGAGTATAGGTACGATCGCCGATCTCAACACGTGGCGTGTTGTTATCGCCGCGAACTACCGTATAAGGTACACGGGCAATTTCTTTTGACACTTCGTCAAATTTGTTTCCCATGAAACGTTTGATAGAATAAATAGTCTTTTTAGGGTTGGTAATAGCCTGGCGTTTAGCAGGGTCACCTACTTTACGTTCGCCGTTATCAACAAATGCAACTACAGATGGCGTAGTGCGCTTACCCTCGCTATTAGCAATAACTACAGGCTCGTTACCTTCCATTACTGCCACGCAGGAGTTAGTTGTTCCTAAGTCGATTCCAATGATTTTAGACATATGATTGATTTTTCCTTTGATTAATATTTCAATTAACTACTGCTATTCATCAATGCTTGTGCCAACAGGCAAATGGCAGTATTAATTATTAAAAATTGGCAGAAGTTGAATATTAAGTCAGTGGGTTTTGTTTGACAGTGACAGGTTGGCAGAGAGAAGAGAAAAAAACGGCGTTAAGAACCAATACTATCAACAAGAATTCTTATATTAGAGAAAACATTATCTATGTCAAAATTTACCCCTTTTAAATTGCTGTCTCGCTATTCTACTATAGGAAATTGGTTCGTCTGGAATGCATTCTTGCCTAATATAAGGTAACGGGCATTTTTAAGAAACGATAAATTCTATGGGGTTCTGAAATCTGACTATGATAGATTTATGATCTCTGCCCCTTGATCAAAAAAAATAATACAAATCTACGCAAACAAGTATATTTTTTTTGTGTTTAAAGACAATCAATTATTCGCCTTTTCGCCTTATCATCGATGCCGAAGACTTCGGCAAGAAATGGAGTAATTGTATCAGCACCTATTTTTGAGGATTGGGGTAATGCTGGCTGTTAGAGCACTGGCAGCAGCACTTTTGCGGCTAAAATATCGACAACAGGTGTTTTTTAACAGGAGCGGCGAGTGCGACTGACGCATGTCGTATTGCGATCAACCATTAGTTAAAGTAATAACACAACAAAAAAAATCATAATTAAAGAATATCATAAAATATATAACGATTTTCTAATACTATTATTGCCAGATCTTCAAATTCTTATCAGATTCCTCGAATAACTTGCAAATAAGATTCAACCTATCCTAAACGAAAACATATATTAATAATAAAACAATTTCAACTGTTACAACATGTGTAGAATTTCAGGTATTATTACTCGCAATGCTGAACTACGCGCTAGCGTATCCAAAGTAAAATCAATGTGTAACGCGTTGAAACATGGAGGGCCCGATGATGAAGGGATATTTTCAGACGAAGAAGGCCATGTGACCTTCGGCCATCGCAGACTTTCTATTATCGATCTTAGCCAGAATGGGCACCAGCCAATGGCCGATGACCAGAAAAAAATATGGATCACTTTTAACGGTGAAATTTACAATTACCTGGAAATTAAACAACAGCTTATTTCAGAAGGAGCTACTTTCCACTCCGGCAGTGATACGGAAGTAATCATTCAGGCCTATATTCACTGGGGCACTGCATCATTCGGAAAACTCCGGGGTATATTCGCTTTTGGATTGTACGATACAGTAAAGGGACTTACTTTCCTTGTCCGCGATAGTAACGGCATTAAACCTCTTTATTATCATATTAAAAACAAACAGCTAAGTTTTGCTTCTGAAGTACGGGCGCTGGAAAGAGGAATTGGCGTGGAAAACGACCCGAACTGGAAGATCCGTTTTCTGGCATATGGCTATATTCCAGAACCCTATACTACCAAAAAAGATGTTTTTAATCTTCCAAAAGGACATTATCTATGCTGGAACAACAGAGCCGAAAATTATGAGATCCAATCATACCAGAGCGTTGTCAACAGGCCAAGGATAACCGATGCGAAAGAGGCTAGGGAACTCGTAAGAGAGGGCCTAACTGCCTCGGTAAAGCGGCAACTGATAGCCGATGCGCCGATTGGCGTATTCTTAAGCGGCGGTATCGACTCAAGCATATTAACCTTACTCGCCCATCAGCAAAAGGCCACCTCATTAAAAACAGTATCGATTTATTTTAATGAAAAAGCCTATGATGAGCACCACTTCCAGAACCTGGTATCAGACCATATTGAAGGGGAAAAGTTAGCCTACATGGTAAAACAGCAGGACTTTGACGAATCCCTACCCCAGATTATGCATGACATGGATATGCCTACAACAGACGGCATCAACACCTGGTTTATCAGCAGATATGCCCATATGTCCGGCTTAAAAGCTGTACTTTCCGGATTAGGTGCAGACGAGCTATTTGGCGGGTATCCATCTTTCAACCGCATCGAGTATTTAAAACAGCTAAAAAGGATTCCGAATTTTGTGCTCAATGCAGCAGGCAATTTAATGGGGAAAAAATACAAAAAGCTATCCTACGCCGGCCACGATCATGCCGTTGCTGATTATCTGTTTTTACGCGGCTATTATACGCCGCCTGAAATAGCTGAAATATTAGAGACGGATCTACGTCAAGTTGAAGAGGTGCTATTTAAAGATACCCTGGCATCACGACCGAGCGAATATAATAAAGAAGCCGCATCATGGTTCGAAATGAACATGTATATGCAGAATCAATTGTTGAGAGACTCAGATGTGATGGGAATGCGCCATGCGTTGGAGATAAGAGTACCTTTCCTGGACGAAGATTTCATCGATCAGGTGCAGGCTATTTGCCCTTGCGTGAGATTTGACGACAAACTACCAAAAAAACTCCTTATTGACTCATTTATAGACATTCTGCCCCGCGAAGTATGGGACAGACAAAAAATGGGATTTAGTTTCCCCTTGCAGCAATGGATAAAAGAGAACTCAGAGATCAGTAATCCGCAATTGTATAAATGCAAAAAAGCAAAAAGTATTTTAAAGCAGTTCCAAAATAATGAGGTACATTGGTCGAAGATATACGCCTTATACCAGATAACCGAGCATGAACAAAAAAATACTGCTTCTTACCCTGCAAACTTTTAGTACAACCGGGGGTATTCAGAAAATGACAAGAACGCTTGCTTATTCCTTATTTAACATTGCCCATCAAACAAAGAACGACTTTAAACTTGCATCAATCTATGACTCGACTGGAGATTTAATGAAAGAATATCTCCCGGCTGATGATTTTATAGCCCTTGGAGGAGATAAATTTAAACAAGGACTAAAACTTTTAGCTGAATGTTCAAAGGCTGATTTGGTAATACTAAGCCATATTAATCTCGGACTAATAGGATTACTGGTAAAAACAATTAATCCAAAATGCAAGGTGTGGCTTATAGCCCACGGCATTGAAGTATGGCGTCCTGCAACTGCCTTACAGAAAAAGTTCTTAAATCGGGCCTGTGATAAAGTAGTCGCTGTAAGTAATTTTACTAAAGAGCAAATGACCCATTGGCACCAAACCGATCCCAACACTTGTGTGGTTTTGAACAATGCCATCGATCCTTTTATTGAAGCGACACAAACTTTTTCAAAACCAGAATACCTTCTAAAACGGTACAATCTTAAATCAACAGACAAGATAATGTTTGCGCTTACCCGCCTGAGCGCCACTGAGCTTTATAAGGGCTATGATGTGGTAATAAAGACTGTAAGCAGACTGAAAGAGAGCTTCCCCAATATCAAATATCTTCTTGCAGGCAAATATGACGACGCAGAAGGGACAAGGGTAAAAAATCTGATCAAGGAGTACAAGGTGGAGAACGAAGTTATTTTAACTGGTTTTGTATCAGAAAAAGAACTGAGTGACCATTTTTTACTTGCTGATCTTTTTGTTTTGCCAAGCAGAAAAGAAGGCTTCGGCATTGTATTCGTTGAAGCGTTGATCCATGGCTTACCTGTCATCTGCGGTAATGCCGACGGCAGCCTTGATGCCATAGCTAATGGCGAATTGGGTACCGCCATCAATCCAGACGATACCAGAGAGTTGGAATCAGCTATTATCAAGGATTTAAGCCAACCTCTAACCGTTGAGAGAAGGGAACTATTACAGAAAAAATCGATTGCTTACTTTGGCGAAAACACTTACAGACAGCGCCTGGAAAAGTTGATCAACGAAGATATTGCGGCTTAAAAAAGGCGGCAATATTAGGCTCTACAATGTATTCCAAGGCAATAACTTCCGAGCTTCAACACTTATAAAACACAAAAAGGCCCTGCTCAAATTGAGCAGGGCCTTTCATATTAAAGAAAAAATCGATTATTCGCCTTTTTCTGCCTGATCTTCTTTACCGGCAACTTCGTCGGCAGAAGGAGTTTCAGCTGTTACATTTTCGTCAGCTGGAGTAACTTCGGCAGTAGCCGCACCTGCAACTTTACCTTTACCAGAACCACCACGACGACGGGTAGCTTTCTTAGCAGGAGCAGCAGCAGTACCGCTGGTATAAGTTGTGTTATAATCAACTAACTCGATCAAAGCCATTTCAGCGTTGTCACCCAGACGGTTTTCTAATTTGATGATACGAGTATAACCACCCGGACGGTTAGCTACTTTCTCAGCTACTTCCCGGAACAAAACAGTAACTGCATCTTTATTTTGCAGGTAGCTGAATACGGTACGACGAGAGTGTGTAGTATCGTTCTTTGATTTGGTGATAATTGGCTCTACATAAACGCGTAAAGCTTTTGCTTTGGCCAAAGTAGTAGTAATACGTTTGTGCTCAATAAGCGAAGAGGCCATGTTAGCCAGCATTGCTTTGCGATGGCTGTCAGTACGACCTAAGTGATTGTGTTTTTTTCCGTGTCTCATTTTTTGTTTTGTGTTGCACGTGCATACCGTTGGGCGAAATTGCTCAAGCCCTCGGAATTATGCGGTTTTTAGATGTGAGATGTTAGATTTGAGATTTGAGACTCTCACCTAAACATCCCGTTATTTTAAATTTAACTTTTGAGCATGTCACTAATAGATCTCACATCTATTTATGTAACGCCTGTTTTTTAAAAAATCAATGCAAAATATCTAAAATCTCACATCTCATTTCTCAAATCTAAGCGAAGCTTATTCCTCGTCCAGTTTGTATTTGGCCAGGTTCATGCCAAAAGATAAACCTTTCGACTTCACCAAATCCTGAATCTCGGTTAATGATTTCTTACCAAAGTTTCTGAACTTCAGCATGTCTGCTACGTCGTAAGATACCAAATCAGCCAGGGTACGGATATCTGCTGCCTTTAAGCAGTTCAATGCACGTACTGAAAGATCAAGGTCAACCAGCTCGGTCTTAAGGATCTTACGCATGTGCAGGATCTCTTCATCAACCTCTTTAGTTTCCTCCTTAGCCTGTGCCTCAAGCATCATATTCTCATCAGAGAATAGCATAAAGTGCTGGATAAGGATCTTAGCAGCCTCTTTTAAAGCATTCTCAGGATGGATAGAACCGTCTGTAACAATATCCAGTACTAATTTCTCGTAGTCTGTCTTTTGTTCTACACGATAGTTCTCAATAGTATATTTTACGTTTTTAATTGGTGTGTAGATCGAGTCGATAGCGATTACGCCTACTGCAGCATCTGGGTTTTTGTTCTCTTCGCTCGGAACATAACCACGACCTTTGTTTACAGTCAGCTCTACTTCAAGCGTAACAGCAGGGTCCATGTTGCAGATTACCAATTCAGGATTTAATATCGTAAAGTTGTTTGAAAACTTAGTGATATCGCCAGCCTTAAAGCTATCCTGGCCGTTAATGATCACGAAGATCTTTTCAGTATCACCAGAGGCACCGGTTTTTTTCAAACGAACTTGTTTTAAGTTCAGAATGATTTCGGTAACATCTTCAACAACACCTTTAATCGTTGAAAACTCATGCGTAACTCCTGAGAAACGTACAGAAGTAATGGCATAACCTTCCAATGAAGAAAGCAAGATACGACGTAAAGCATTACCAATAGTTACACCGAAGCCTGGCTCTAACGGACGGAATTCAAATGTACCATCAAAGTCGGTAGACTTCTGCATGATAACCTTATCTGGTTTCTGAAATGCTAAAATTGCCATTTATATCCTTTATTTATTGTTTACTAATTGGATTGATTTAAACCACGAAAATGACTGCGCATACCAATGCCAGTCATTTTCGGGATCAATATATTTATATTATTTTGAATACAACTCGACGATAAGGTTCTCCTTGATATTCTCAGGAATCTCATCCCTGTTTGGATAGTTGAGCAACTTACCTGTTAAGTTAGCAGCATCCCACTCAAACCAGGTGTATTTGTTCACTTTTCTGCCGGCAACTGAATTAGTAATGGCCTCCAGTGATTTTGACTTTTCACGAACTGAGATCACATCACCCGGTTTCAAAGAATAAGATGCAATATTTACAACTTCGCCGTTAACGGTGATATGTTTGTGACCTACCAGCTGACGTGCACCAGAACGGGTAGGAGCAATACCTAAACGGTAAACTGCATTATCTAAACGAGCCTCCAATAATTGAAGCAAGTTAGTACCAGTGATACCTTCTCTTGAAGAAGCCCGGTGGAACAAGTTTTCGAACTGACGCTCCAATACACCGTAGGTATATTTTACTTTTTGTTTCTCCTGTAACTGAGTTGCATACTCGGATTGTTTGCCTCTTCTTTTAGAAGCACCGTGCATGCCCGGAGGATAATTTTTTCTCTCTAACGCCTTATCCGGACCGAAGATCGGCTCACGGAATTTACGTGCAATTTTGGATTTTGGACCTGTATATCTAGCCATGTTTTTGTCTTTTAAAGTATCAGGCAACCCGCAGCTGCCGAATCTTATCTTTAAAAATTACGATTAATTAAACTCTTCTTCTCTTAGCCGGACGACAACCGTTGTGTGGAAGCGGGGTAATATCTTTAATAGTTGTTACCTCGATACCTGAAGTTTGCAGTGTACGGATAGCTGACTCACGGCCAGCACCAGGACCTTTTACAAATACTTCAACTTTACGCAAACCTAAGTCGTAAGCTACTTTACCGCAATCAGCAGCTGCTTGTGATGCTGCATACGGAGTATTTTTCTTAGAACCTTTAAAACCCATTTTACCAGCTGAAGACCAGGAAATTGCCTGACCATTGCTATTGGTAAGAGTTACGATAATGTTATTAAAAGTAGCATTGATATGTGCCTGACCTACAGGTTCAACCACTACAATACGCTTTTTGGTTACTTTTTTAGCTTTAGCCATTTTCTTTTATTCAGATTTGAGATTTGAGATATGAGTATTGAGACATCGCCTCTCTCCTATCCGTATCTATTTTCAATTTACTTGTTAAATTTGAGATGACTGATCAGATATGAAACCTCTCATATCTCAAATCTAACATCTCATATCTACTTATTACTTCGTAGCTTTCTTCTTGTTAGCAACTGTCTTACGTTTACCTTTACGGGTACGTGAGTTGTTCTTGGTACGCTGACCACGAAGCGGCAGTCCTTTACGATGACGGGTACCACGATAGCATCCAATGTCCATTAAACGTTTAATGTTCAGTTGTACTTCAGAACGCAAAGCGCCTTCTACTTTGTACTGATCATTAATGATACCGCGAATGGCGGCTAATTGCTCATCGGTCCAGTCTTGTACTTTTGTATCATAACTGATACCAGCTTCGTTCAAAATCTCTTGTGCTGTTGAACGACCGATACCATAGATGTAAGTAAGTCCGATTTCTCCTCTTTTATTTCTTGGTAAATCAATACCTGCTATCCTTGCCATATTTCTATTTTGCTTTTTAATGACGATCGACCGGCGGCTACCGGTGTACGAATCATCACAATATTTTTAATTATCCCTGACGTTGTTTGTATTTTGGGTTTTTCTTGTTGATCACGTAAAGTTTTCCTTTACGGCGGATGATCTTGCAATCAGCACTGCGTTTTTTTATGGATGCTCTAACTTTCATCGCTTTTGTTATTTATATCTGTAGGTTATTCTGCCCTTTGTTAAATCGTACGGACTCATCTCCAGTTTCACCCTATCACCGGGTAAAATCTTGATATAGTGCATACGCATTTTACCTGATATATGTGCAATAATCTCATGACCGTTCTCCAGTTCAACTCTAAACATTGCGTTTGATAATGCTTCTTTAATTGTACCGTCCTGCTCAATCGAAGATTGTTTGGCCATATTTTACTGATTATTACTTGTTTATCGCGCCCTAAAGCGGGACGCAAAATTAAATAAAATTTTTTTATTATTTATTTTTTTCTTTCAAAACTTCTTCAATAAACGAAAAAGTTGACAGAATATCGGGTTTCCCCTTCCTAACAGCCACCGTATGCTCAAAATGAGCTGATTGTTGGCCATCAACTGTCGACACTGTCCAGCCATCGCTCCAAAACTTCACACCGGCTCTCCCGGCGTTAATCATCGGCTCAATAGCTATCACCATACCTTCTTCCAGCTTGGTACCAGCGCCTCTTTTTCCGTAATTTGGTACTTCAGGTTTTTCATGCAGGGTTACCCCAACGCCATGACCAACCAATTCCCTTACTACACCGAAGCCATGCTTCTCAGCATGGTGTTGAACTGCATAACCTACATCGCCAACTCTCAGGCCCGCTACTGCTTTCTCGATACCAAGATCCAGACATTCCTGCGTTACCCTCAATAATGTTTGGGCTTTCTCGCTTACTTCGCCTACTGCGAACGTATATGCTGAATCGCTGTAATATTTATTCAGAATTACACCGCAGTCCACAGATACCAGATCACCTTCCTTTAACTCGTAATCACCAGGAAATCCATGAACCACCTGATCATTTAATGAAATACAAAGCGAATAGGGAAATCCATGATAGTTGAGAAAAGCAGGAACGCCACCATGATCACGGATAAAAGTTTCGGCAAGGTTATTCAGTGCAATAGTTTTAACACCGGGCGCAATAACCTTGGCTATCTCGCCCAGTGTTTTTGAAAGAATTAAAGCACTCTCTCTTATGAGTTCTATCTCTTCGACAGACTTATAATTGATTTTTGGCATTTCTGTTATATCATATAGCCGGTGGAGTAGTTCCCGCAGCTGTAGGTATTGCTGTACGGCCCTTAATCCTACCCGTCTTCATCAATCCATCATAATGACGCATCAGCAAATGGCTTTCAACTTGTTGTAAAGTATCTAACACCACACCTACCAGAATGATCAGTGATGTACCACCAAAGAACCGGGCAAACTGACTATTAACATGCACTGTATTTGCCAGCGCAGGAATAATAGCAATGATAGCCAGGAATATTGAGCCTGGTAATGTGATCTTGGAAATTACACCGTCTATAAATGCAGTAGTAGCATTACCAGGCGCAATACCCGGAATGAAACCACCATTCTTCTTCATATCATCAGACATCTGTTTTGGATTAACAGTGATGGCTGTATAGAAGTACGTAAATACGATAATAAGTAACGCAAACACGATATTATGCGTCCAGGTAGTATAATTGGACAAAGCCATCACTACGCTGTTTGACGCTAATTTCGGGAAGAACGATGCAAAAGTCATTGGGATAAACATCAGCGCCTGAGCGAAGATGATCGGCATTACACCGGCAGCATTTACCTTTAAAGGTATATACTGACGTACGCCACCATATTGCTTATTTCCAACGATACGTTTTGCGTATTGCACCGCCACCTTGCGTGTACCTTGCACCACCAGGATAGTGAACATTACTACTACTATTAAAGCTGCCATTTCAACAATAAATAATAGCAGACCACCGCCACCACCTGTATCCGTTACTCTGGCGCTAAATTCATTAATAATTGACGAAGGCAGCTGGGCAATAATACCCACCATGATGATCAATGAGATACCATTTCCCAAACCTTTATCCGTAATTTTCTCACCCAGCCACATTACGAATAATGTACCCGCAGTAAGAACAAATACGGACACGATGTTAAAGAAAGCTGCACCAACAGCCGGACTTACTGCATCAGCAGGGATCTGGGTGCGCACGTATGCAACAGCCTGAAACGCAGTGATCAGAATAGTCAGGTAACGGGTCCATTGGTTGATCTTGTTGCGGCCGCTTTCACCTTCTTTTTGCAATTTAGCAAAGTATGGAACTGCAATACCTAATAACTGTACCACGATAGATGCAGAGATATAAGGCATTACCCCCAACGCAAAAATTGACGCACGGGAGAACGAACCACCGGCGAACATGTTCAACAGTCCCATTAGGCCTTCCTTGTCGCGCTGAGAGTTTAGCGCATTCGGATCAACACCCGGCAATACAACGAATGAACCTATACGGTATATTAAAAGAAATAAGAGTGTGTTAATAATACGCACTCTTAGATCTTCGATTTTCCAGATATTGGATATTGTGGTGAAAAATCTTTTCATTGAAAATTATAACTTAACGATGGAACCACCGGCTGCTTCAATAGCTTTTTGGGCTGAAGCAGAAAAAGCGTGAGCTTTAACTTCTAATTTGGCTTTCAGTTCGCCACGTCCTAATACCTTTACAAGATCGTTCTTAGAAACTAAGCCGTGTTCTTTCAGGGTATCAAAATCGATAGCTGCAACTGAATAGTTATCTGCCAGTGACTGCAGTACGTCAAGATTAACGCCTACATATTCCACTCTGTTAGGATTTTTAAAACCCACCTTAGGCAAGCGGCGTTGAAGCGGCATCTGGCCACCTTCAAAACCTACCTTGGTAGTTGTACCTGAACGTGAACCAGCACCCTTGTGACCACGGGTTGAAGTACCACCCTTACCAGATCCGGTACCACGGCCAATCCTTTTGCTATCTTTTACAGAACCTTTTGCAGGTTTCAGATTACTTAAATTCATGATATTAAATATTTTCGACTGCTACCAAATGATTAACTTTTCTTACCATGCCGATAATAGCAGGTGTAGCTTCAACTTCTACGCTATGGTTGATTTTTTTCAAACCCAAGGCTTCGATAGTCTTCTTCTGGCGCTCGCTTCTGTCGATAACGCTTTTGATTTGAGTTATTTTGATCTTAGCCATGTTTACTTATCCGTTAAATACTTTACCTAAATTAACGCCACGGTGCTGAGCTACTGTATAGGCATCACGCATTTGCGCTAACGCTGTTACAGTGGCCTTAACCACGTTGTGCGGATTTGATGAACCTTTTGACTTAGCTAACACGTTGTGAATACCTGCAGACTCTAATACTGCACGCATTGCACCACCCGCGATAACACCGGTACCGGTAGCAGCTGGTTTAATGAACACAAAGCCACCTGAATATTTACCATATTGCTCATGCGGAACAGTTCCGTTGATAACTGGCACCTTTACCAGGTTCTTTTTAGCATCGTCAATACCTTTAGCAATTGCTTCGGTAACCTCTTTTGCTTTACCTAAACCATAACCAACTACCCCATTTTCGTCACCTACTACTACAATAGCAGAGAAACTGAAAGTACGGCCACCTTTGGTTACTTTGGCAACACGCTGTATGCTTACCAGACGATCTTTTAATTCGATTTCGCTGGTCTTTACTCTTTTAACGTTGATTGTTGACATCTCTTGTTACGATTAAAAATTTAAACCACCTTCACGTGCACCCTCAGCCAGTGATTTAACACGACCATGATATAAGTAACCATTTCTGTCAAACACCACGGTGGTGATTCCTGCAGCAATTGCCTTTTGAGCTACTAGCTTACCAACAGCAACTGACTGTTCAGACTTGGTGCCGTTTGCAGAAAAATCTTTTGACAAAGATGATGCTGATACGATTGTTTTTCCGTTTACATCGTCAATGACCTGAGCGTAAATACCTTTATTGCTTCTGTACACTGACAAGCGCGGACGTTCTGCAGAACCTGAAATACGTGTTCTGATTCCTTTTTTAATTCTGTCTCTTCTTGATAATTTACCTGCCATGACGATTATTTTTTAGATGCTGATTTACCTGCTTTTCTTCTTAACTGCTCACCTACAAACTTGATACCTTTACCTTTATACGGCTCTGGTGCGCGCAGTGAACGGATTTTAGCTGCAACCTGGCCAAGCAATTGCTTATCTATTGATTCCAGGATGATGGTTGGGTTTTTACCCTTCTCAGCAGTTGTAGATACTTTAATTTCTTGCGGCAGCTGGAATACGTAGTGGTGAGAATAACCCAACACTAAGTCCAGGGTATTGCCGGTATTGGTGGCACGGTAACCTACACCCACGAGCTCTTGCTCAAGTTTGTAACCTTGTGTTACACCAACTACCATGTTATTTAACAAAGCGCGGTATAAACCATGTAAAGCTTTGTGACGTTTTTGATCAGAAGGACGTGTTACCACGATGCTTCCGTCTTCCTGGCCAACAGTAATATCACTGTCTACCGCTTGAAACAATTCACCTTTAGGACCTTTTACTGATACCACATTCTCTGGTGATACAGTTACGGTTACGCCTTGAGGTATTGCTATAGGTGCTTTTCCTACTCTTGACATTGCTTAATTCCTCCTATTAATAAACGTAGCATAAAACTTCACCACCCACGTTTTGCTGACTTGCTTCCTTGTCAGTCATAACGCCTTTTGAAGTTGAAAGGATGGCGATACCTAAACCATTTAATACGCGTGGCATGTTGCCAGTACCAGCATATTTTCTCAAACCTGGTTTGCTCACACGTGTTAATGTACGTATAGCAGGAATTTTGGTAACAGGATGGTATTTCAAAGCAACTTTGATAATGCCTTGTACACCACTGTCCTCAAACTTGTAATTTGCAATGTAACCTTTGTCGAAAAGCACTTTCGTGATTTCCTTCTTCAGATTAGATGCAGGAATTTCAACAACCCTATGGTTGGCTTTAATAGCATTCCTTACTCTTGTAAGATAATCTGCGATTGGATCTGTATTCATTATTATAAAAATATGATGGCGGTTTCCTTCCGGACCTTCCGGACGACCTACCATCGGTTAAATTTCTTTTAGTGAGTGGTAAATTCTGGATTCGCTAGTAGTTATTTGCCACTATCAGCACCAAAACTCGCCACTGCTCAAATTTTTGAGTTCGCGAATATCGGATTTTTAACTTCATATTCAGTCACTAATGTTTCAAATTAAAAATTCGAAACTGAAAAAATCTGAAATTGAAAATCCGAAATTCGAAATCTCTTTATTACCAGCTGGCTTTCTTTACGCCGGGGATCTTGCCTGCCAGGGCCATTTCACGGAAAGTAACACGTGAAATACCGAACTGACGCATGTATCCGCGTGGACGGCCAGTTAACTTGCAACGGTTGTGCAGTTTTACCGGTGATGCAGCTTTAGGCAATTTGTCTAATGCTTCATAATCACCAGCGGCTTTAAGGGCTGCCCTTTTTTCAGCGTATTTAGCTACTAATTTAGCACGTTTAACTTCACGTGCCTTTACACTTTCTTTAGCCATTATTGATTATTATTCTGATTTTTAAATGGTAAACCGAATTGTTTCAGCAATTCCAACGCTTCAACGTCATTTGTTGCTGAGGTAACAAAGGTAATATCCATACCCATAATTTTATTGATCTTGTCAATATTAATTTCAGGGAAAATAATTTGTTCAGATATACCTAATGTATAGTTACCGCGGCCGTCAAAACCTTTATCGTTGATACCTTTGAAATCGCGGATACGAGGTAAAGCTACAGCGATCAAACGATCTAAAAACTCATACATGTTGTTATCACGTAAAGTTACACGTACGCCTACCGGCATATTTTTACGCAATTTGAAGTTTGAGATATCTTTTTTAGAGCGTGAAGCAACAGCTTTCTGACCGGTAATAGTGCTTAACTCATTAACAGTGGTTTCGATGAGCTTCTTATCAGTAGTAGCCGCACCAACACCCTGGTTGATCGCAATTTTTTCCAGTTTCGGTACCTGCATTACGCTTTTATACTGAAATTTTTCTTTCAGAGCGGTGCGGATCTCGTCCTTATACTTTGTTTTTAATCTTGGTACGTAAGTCATTACTTAATCTCCTCCCCTGATTTTTTAGCTATTCTAACTAATTTACCAGCGTCGTTCTTTTTACGACCAACACGGGTAGTTTGTCCTGATTTAGGATCAACCAGCATCAGGTTAGAAATATGGATAGGTGCTTCTTGTTTAACGATACCACCGTTTGGATTAGCAGCGTTTGGTTTGGTATGTTTTGATACCATGTTCACGCCTTCCACAATGGCTCTGTTTTGGGCTACCAGTACTTCTGTAACTTTACCTTGTGATCCTTTAGCATCACCGGCGATAACCTTTACCAGATCCCCTTTACGGATCTTTAATTTTGCTTTCTTTTCCATGATTATAATACCTCCGGTGCTAATGATACGATCTTCATAAATTGTTTTTCACGCAATTCTCTGGCAACCGGACCAAAAATACGCGTACCTCTTGGCTCATCCTGGTTATTCAACAAAACGGCAGCGTTATCATCAAAACGGATATAAGAACCGTCTTTACGACGAATTTCTTTCTTGGTTCTAACTACTACGGCTTTAGATACAGTACCTTTTTTAACGTTACCTGAAGGTAAAGCGCTCTTTACTGTAACTACGATCTTATCGCCAATCGAGGCATATCTTTTACCGGTACCACCTAACACGCGGATCACTAAAACTTCTTTAGCACCGCTATTGTCGGCTACATTCAATCTTGATTCCTGTTGTACCATCTTATTTAGCCCTTTCTAAAATTTGAACTAATCTCCAGTTTTTGTTTTTGCTCAGCGGACGAGTTTCCATAATTAATACGGTATCGCCGATACCTGCAGTATTAGCCTCGTCATGAGCCATAAATTTGGTAGTCTTCTTTACGAACTTACCATAGATCGGGTGTTTCACTTTCCGTTCTACAGCAACTACGATAGACTTTTCCATCTTATTGCTAACTACCAGACCGGTACGTGTTTTTCTTAAATTTCTTTCCATTTTCGCCGCTATTTATTATTCTGTTACAGAAGCTGACGCCGCTTTGCGCTTAGTTAATTCAGTACTTAAACGAGCAACCTCCCTGCGTAAAGCTTTAATACGGGTAGGGTTTTCTATAGCTGAAACAGCGTGTGCAAATTTCAACTTATTCAGATTGTTCTTCTCCTCGTTAATCTTTGCGGTCAACTCTTCAGTTGATAACCCTAAAATTTCTGAGTTCTTCATTTTTTAATTCTTTTTAGTGTTGTTACGTTGCAAGGTTGAAATGTTGGAATGTTTTAAATCAAACTTCAAAACCTTTCAACCTTACAACCACAACTCAATTTATGCTTCTACGTAATCTCTACGTACTACAAATTTTGTTTGTACCGGTAATTTCTGAGCTGCAAGGCGTAACGCTTCTTTCGCAACTTCTAACGGCACACCTTCTGCTTCGAAGATCATCCGTCCCGGGCGAACAACTGCAACCCAATATTCAGGTGCACCTTTACCTTTACCCATACGTACTTCCGCTGGCTTTTTGGTTACGGGCTTATCAGGGAAAATCCTGATCCACACCTGGCCTTCACGTTTCATGAAACGTGTAACAGCAATACGTGCAGCCTCGATCTGACGGCTGGTGATCCAGGCCGCTTCGAGTGATTTTATACCGAAAGATCCGAATGAAAGTTCAGCACCACGGGTGGCGTTGCCCTTCATTCTGCCTTTTTGCATCTTTCTGAACTTCGTTCTTTTTGGCTGTAGCATTTTCTTTAGCTTTTAACTGTCAACGATGTCTGTCTCGACTTTGATTAATTATCTGTTTCCGCCTGGACGATTACCTCCGGGACGATTGCCACCTGGACGGTTGCCACCACCCTGACGGTTCTGACCACCCGGACGATTGCCACCACCGCGTTGGTTGCCACCGCCTCTGCGGTCACCACCCTGACGACGGTCGCCGCCACGGTTATCGCCTCTTTCGCCACGTGCACCAAATGACGCTGCACCTTCAGGACGAGCGCCCTTGCTGCTGCTTGTATTTGCTGAACCAATGTTTGGAGAAAGATCACGTTTGCCGTAAACTTCGCCTTTGCAGATCCATACTTTAACACCTATTTTACCATAAGTAGTTAAAGCTTCGCTTAAAGCATAATCAATATCAGCCCGGAAAGTATGTAACGGAATCCTTCCTTCTTTATATTGTTCTGTACGCGCCATTTCAGCACCGCCTAAACGGCCTGAGGTCATTACTTTAATTCCTTCAGCACCCATACGCATGGTTGAAGCAATTGCAGTTTTCATTGCACGACGGAACGAGATACGTGCTTCAAGTTGTTTCGCGATACCTTCGCCCACTAACTGAGCATCCAGTTCCGGACGTTTGATCTCGAAGATATTGATCTGAACATCTTTCTTGGTCAGTTTCTTCAACTCTTCTTTGATCTTATCAACTTCCTGTCCGCCTTTACCGATAACGATACCCGGACGGGCAGTATGTATAGTAACGGTGATACGTTTTAATGTACGCTCGATAACCACTTTAGATACGCCGCCTTTAGCGATACGTACTGATAAATATTTGCGGATTTTTTCGTCTTCAACTAATTTGTCGGAGTAGTTGTTGCCACCGAACCAGTTAGAATCCCAGCCTCTGATGATTCCTAATCTGTTACCTATTGGATGTGCTTTTTGTCCCATTTCAAATTAATTGTTATCGTTTTTACTATCCACAATAAGGGTTACGTGGTTGGAGCGTTTGCGGATACGGTATCCACGGCCTTGTGGTGCCGGACGCAGTCTTTTCAACTGACGGCCACCGCCTACAGATACTTCCTTTACATATAAAGCGCTTTCTTCAACACGTTTGCCTTCGTTCTTTGCTTCCCAGTTTTTGATAGCTGAAAGCAGTAACTTTTCAACGCGAATAGCAGCTTCTTTATTAGTATATTTTAAGATATATAACGCTTTCTCAACGTTCTCACCGCGAATCAAATCAACCACCAGGCGCATTTTGCGCGGTGAAGTTGGGCAGTTCTGCAGTTTGGCAACAGAAGCTCCTCCTTGCTGAGCTTTCTCTTGCTCTTTGCGTTGTCTGATCAATACAGACTTTTTAATTTTATTTGTTGCTTCCATTGCCTGTTATTTTTTCTTTTCTGCGTGACCACGGAATGTACGGGTTGGAGCAAACTCTCCCAGCTTGTGACCAACCATGTTTTCTGTTACATACACAGGGATAAATTTATTTCCGTTGTGTACTGCGAATGTATGACCAACAAAATCAGGAGAGATCATGGAACGTCTAGACCATGTTTTTACTACTGACTTTTTATTGGTGTCATTTAACACCAGAACTTTGCGTTCCAGGTTATGATCAATATAAGGTCCTTTTTTAATTGAACGTGCCATTATTTCTTCCTTCTTTCAATGATATAACGATCCGATGTTTTCTTTTTGTCGCGGGTTTTGTAGCCTTTAGCTAATAAACCTTTACGTGAACGTGGGTGACCACCTGATGCACGGCCTTCACCACCACCCATAGGGTGATCTACAGGGTTCATAGCAACACCACGAACTCTTGGACGACGGCCGATCCAACGTTTACGACCAGCTTTACCTAATACCTCGTTTGCTTTCTCAGCATTTGATACGGTACCGATAGTTGCCAGACAAGTTGACAGGATCATACGGGTTTCGCCAGAAGGCAATTTGATGATAGCATATTTACCATCGCGTGCAGACAACTGAGCATAAGTACCAGCAGAACGTGCAATGCTGCCGCCCTGACCAGGATTTAACTCGATGTTGTGGATGATTGAACCAAGCGGAATGCTCTTTAATGGTAAAGTGTTACCAACTTCTGGAGCAACGCTTTGACCTGAAAGTACGGTCTGACCTACAGTCAGTCCTTCAGGAGCGATCATATATCTCTTTTCACCATCAGCATACACTAATAAGGCAATACGTGCTGAACGGTTTGGATCGTACTCAATAGTCGCAACCTTTGCGGGGATGTCAAATTTGTTACGTTTAAAGTCGATCAATCGGTATGCTTTCTTATGTCCCCCACCGATATAACGCATGGTCATTTTACCGGTATTGTTACGTCCACCTGATTTCTTGATCGAAACAACCAATGATTTTTCTGGAACATTGGTAGTAACGTCAGAGTAATCAGCACCTACTCTGAAGCGGGTACCGGGAGTAACCGGTTTAAATCTTTTTACTGCCATCTCTCTTTTTATATTGTGCTATAAAAATCTATAGTTTCACCATCCTTCAACGTGATGATCGCTTTCTTAAAAGCAGCAGGACGACCAGTTACGGTGCCGGCTTTAGTATAGCGGCTCTTCAGTTTACCAGAATATTTCATGGTGTTTACAGCTGTTACGTTAACACCATACATTGCCTCAATAGCTGATTTGATCTGAATTTTGTTAGCTCTTGGATCTACTTTAAAAGCGTAACGATTCAGTTTCTCAGTTAATTGAGATACTTTTTCAGTAAGTAAGGGTTTCTTTAAAATTTCCATAATTACTTAGCGAATGCTTCCTCCAGAGTTTTAACAGAACCTGTAGTTAATACCAGTTTGCCAGCATTTAACACATCATAAGTGTTTAACTGTGCAGCAGTAATAACTTTGGCTTTTTTCAGATTTCTGCTTGATAAATAAATATTGTTATCAGCTGCAGGCAGTACTAATAAGGTTTTCTCATTAGCTACATTTAAATCAGCAACCAGCTTTATAAAGTTTTTAGTTTTGATACCATCGAAGCTAAAATCTTCTAAAACCAGGATATTGTTGTCCTGAGCTTTGTAAGTTAAGGCAGATTTACGGGCAAGAGCTTTCAGCTTTTTGTTCAGCTTAAAGCTATAGTCGCGTGGTTGCGGACCGAAAACACGGCCACCGCCATTGAATAATGGAGATTTGATGCTACCAGCACGGGCGCCGCCTGTACCTTTTTGTTTGTATAATTTGCGGGTTGAACCAGCAATTTCATTACGCTGTTTCGCTTTGTGCGTACCCTGACGCTGATTAGCCAGATATTGTTTTACATCCAGATAAACCGCGTGATCGTTGGGCTCGATACCGAATACCGAATCAGGAAGTTGTACCTTGGCACCTGTTTCTTTACCTGATACATTTAATACGTTAACTTCCATCTTCTTATTTATCCACGATTACGAATGAACCCTTAGCTCCTGGAATAGAGCCTTTAACAACTAACAGGTTTTGCTCTGGATAAACTTTCACAACCTCTAAGTTCTGAACCTTAACACGAACATTACCAGTTTGACCAGCCATACGCATACCTTTAAATACGCGTGAAGGCCATGATGAAGCACCCAGTGAACCTGGAGCTCTCAAACGGTTGTGCTGACCGTGGGTTTGCATACCCACACCACCAAAACCATGGCGTTTCACAACACCTTGAAAACCTTTACCTTTTGAGGTACCAACCACATCCACAAAATCTCCGGCAGCAAAGATGTCGACAGTAACGGTGTCGCCTAAACTTTTTTCATCTTCGAAGGTTTTGAATTCAACAAGCTTACGCTTTGGCGCAGTGCCTGCTTTTTGGAAATGGCCTTTTAAAGGAGCAGTGGTGTTTTTTTCCTTTTGTTCACCATACGCTAACTGAACAGCAGCGTATCCGTCTGATTCTACAGACTTAACTTGTGTAACTACACAAGGACCAGCTTCGATAACAGTGCAGGGAATGTTTTTGCCTGCCTCATCGAAAATACTGGTCATTCCTACTTTCTTACCAATAATTCCTGACATTTTAATTTATTTATTTAATTGCCCATCGAAGCAGTAGGGCTTCGTTCAAGGCATACTTGCCCCTAAAAGGGACGGCAAAGATAGAAATTTTTAATTAACCCTCAAATACTTAGCTAATTATTTTTTCAATAAATTTCTATCTTTCAGCACTTTCCCTCACGGCTCTATAGTTTATCAGATAAATTTCGCCCCTCACTTATAGGCTGGCTCAGGCACCAACATCGCCATTCTCTTTAAAATGACTAATAATGAACCTTTTAATACTTTCTTCTTGCCTTCAGAACCTAAATACATTACATGGGGCAGGCCAGCAAAGCATTACCTTACCCACATTTAACTTTATTAAGAAGAATCGCTGCTTAGCGCTTAAGAGATCACTTTAGTCAAACAAGCAAAACTTCCATCCTGCTCAGCGGCAATTATTAGGTTTCAAGTTCAGCTTTTTATTAATCAAGCTGCCATTATTTGGCCACGAACGTGTTTAGTGAATGAGGATTCAGGGAAACGTCCATGGTTTTGGAGCCAAACTTTACAACAAGTTGCTGGGGATAATCTTTGAAATTACCAGCAATGACAACATACTTGTTTTCAGGAGTACTGAATACCAATACAGGTTTGCCATCTTTACCAGCTTCTTTACAGGAAAGGATTTTAGAACCCGGCGAAACATATTTACAGTAGTGCTTAACGGCATAATATTCTGGCGTGTAGGTAACCGTCTTGCTATGCGAATCCACCCGGATGAGCGCATTTTGCTTCCATCCCCATCCGCTAATACCATCGTCGGTTAATATCGCATTCCAGAACGTATACTGGCTGCAGCCATTGCCCAGATAGTGATTAATGAGGCCGAAGGTATGTTCGGCAGACTTCCAGTCGAACGTACCCCAACCACATTCGCTTTCAGTTTGAACATATTGATATTGAGGATACTTTTGCCGGATACGTGGCAAAATATTGCCCCCCTCCCATTGAAATCCTACACCTTTAATAGTCTGTGGCATGCGCGAATCAGACAGGATCTGATCAACAATATCAAAGCGGTTAGTATTTATCGTCCCAAGAAATAAGCTTACTTCCGGATGATAAGCTTTTAGTGCGGGAGCCAGATATTCGGTATTAAACCTGATGCTCCCTTCCGCCGTCCATGCACAGCCCGGATAGTTAGTATAACTATACGCTTCGTTTTGATACATCACTACCGTAATCGGAATACCCTGTTCTTTGTAAGCATCTATAAATCGGCAGAAATAATTAGCATACGCTCTGAGGTACCGTGGATCCTGAATGAGATAATCATTAACGGTTACCTGCTTTGGAAAAACCAGGTCATTGCGTTCTTTACTATTCTCATAAAGCGCAATATCCGACAGCGGAGATAGCTGATTGTATTTGCTGTTACTAACTACCGAATAATAATGATTGATCTTCATCCACGATGGCGGCGACCATGGCGAGATCCAGAAAGTCATTTTAGGATTTCTCTGCTGAGCTTCCTTAATGTAAGGTATGAGTGTTCCTTTGTCCTCGTCGATATTAAAATATTTGAGTTGAAAATCACCGTCCACTTCATCGCAACTGTACCATTTCCGCGCGTAGTCATTGGCGTTCATAGAAAAACGGCCAATGGTAAAACGCAAATCCCCTTCGGGTGAAAAAAGCTTATTCAGAATTACTTCTTTTTCTTCTTTGGACATTACATTTAAAGCGTCCCAACCTAATTCATTGAAACAGGTTCCCCAGGCCCGGAAAGTAACCGGATGCAGCTCTTTGCCAACAGTTACATCAGGCTTTGCCGCAGATTGTCGACGTAACGAGGTCCGTTCCGTCTTCCAATAATGCGCATCACTGCTGCTTATCCAGGTAAATGACTGGGCCGAAACCTGATTTGCACCTAGCAAACCAAAACCGAGAACGGCCAATTTGAAATGATCGATAAATCTCATAATATCAGGCAGGTAATGGTTATAAAAAAACCTGTCAATAATACATTTAAAAATCAAACAATCGATTGTATTTTGTTATTTTTCTAAAAAAGGGTGAGGTAGTTCCATGATCGATTTTTTTGTTCGCCAACACGGATGCGCTGCGATCGATGCCGGGCTGTAGTGCGGCCCGCGAAGTGTTCCTGTCTTAATTAATTTTTAAGCTCATATCTTTTAACATAAATTTACATCCTGTTATATCAAACTGACTTTATGTTGAAACAACTTGCTATTTTAATTGGCGCGATATGCTGCCTTAATACCGCGTTTTCCCAAACGCTTTACATGCCCCGCAACGTGAAGCAAGCCTATGAAAAAGGCACCCGCTCACCCGATGGCGCACCAGGACCTCGATACTGGCAAAATCACGGACGCTACAATATTCATGTAACGGCTACTCCCCCCGCTCGTGAGGTACGCGGAACAGAATCCATTACTTATTTTAATGATAGCCCGGATACTTTAAGACGGCTCAACATGAAGCTGATCCTAAACATTCACCGGCCAGGTGCTGCCCGTATGCGTGGCGTAGGACAAGACTATTTAACCCCCGGCGTTCAGATAGATACTTTTATGGTGGCTGGCGATCATCTACCCTGGAACAATAATGACAAGGGCGGCACTAACGAGGCTATACAATTGCAGCAGCCACTCATGCCGCACGACTCGGTAAAAATGAACATCGCCTGGCACTATGAAATTTCCAAACAAAGCGAACGCGAGGGAGTGATCGATTCAACCAGCTTTTACCTCGCCTATTTTTATCCCCGTGTTTCCGTTTATGACGACTACAACGGTTGGGATCGCCTTACCTTTAATGATGCCCAGGAATTTTATAACGACTTTAATGATTACACTTTGGCCGTCACCGTTCCCCGTAATTATTTGGTTTGGGCAACGGGCACGCTTCGCAATGCGTCACAAGTGCTACAGAAGGAGTATGTGAAACGTCTGGAAAAATCATTCACCAGTGATTCTACCGTCCATGTGGTAACAGCACAAGATCTCGCTGCAAAACATATCACTGCCCCGAATGCCTTAAACACCTGGGTTTGGACCGCAACACATATTACCGACGTTGCCGTTGGTATAAGCAATCATTACGACTGGGATGCCGCAAGTGTAGTGGTTGATGATAAAACGGGCCGCAGAGCCGCCATGCAGGCTGCCTTTAATGATGACGCGCAGGATTTTCATCGTTCCGTGCAGTTTGGACGCAATAGTCTGTACTGGTTCTCACGCAACTGGCCGGGCATACCTTATCCGTTTCCAAAGATGACAGCCTTCCAGGGATTTGCTGATATGGAGTACCCAATGATGGTAAACGACAGTCAGGAAAGCGACATTCACTTTGCCCAGCTTGTACAAGATCACGAAATTGCTCATACTTACTTTCCTTTCTATATGGGTATTAACGAAACCCGTTATGGTTTTATGGACGAGGGCTGGGCCACAACCTTTGAACTGCTGATCGGTGAGAGCGAAGTAGGTAAGAAACAGTCTCACGATTTCTATAAGCATTTTCGCGTTATTCGTTGGATCAACGATAAATCAATGGAAGAAGATCTTCCCATCATCACCCCTACCAGCGAATTAGTGAACGGTCTTGGCAATAATGAATATGGCAAACCATCCCTGAGTTACCTGGCATTAAAAGATATGCTGGGCGATGCGCTATTTAAAAAAGCATTACATACCTACATGGATCGCTGGCATGGTAAACACCCTATTCCCTGGGATTATTTTAATTCGATGAGCAGCGGGTCCGGCAGAAACCTCAACTGGTTCTTCCAGAACTGGTTTTTCACCAATAATTACATTGACTTAGCTATCGCCAACGTGACTGGCAATAAGATTACCATTAATAATATTGGCGGCTTTGCCGTTCCATTTGATATAAATATTACCTACAAAGATGGTAGCTCCGAAACCGTGCATGAAACACCCGCAGTATGGCAGGCTAATGAAAAAGAAACAACCGTCAGCCTGAAAGGCATCAAAGCTATCGCTTCTGTAAAAATTGACGGCGGTATTTTTATGGACGCTAATGAAAAGGATAATAGCTGGAATGCGAAGTAACTGATCCTATACTCCGTAATACAAAAGCCGGTCTCTAATTAGGACCGGCTTCTTTGTATGTACAGTAATTTTCACCCAACAATTGTTTGAAAAGTTCGACACTTTGGACTTTGGGAGGAATCGAAAATTAAAAAAACATGTCAACCCAATCGAAATAGGACTATTCTTTAAAATATAAGACAAAAGGTCTCCCCTTCGGGGAGATTTGGAGGGGTTTACTCCATTAACCTTCTAATCATTTCAGCACTCTGCATTTTACCCTCTTCAAGCCGGTCTTTGAAGAAAGCCTGTACCTGGTTGAAATGTTTTTTATAGCCTTCCATGTCACCGTAACCAATAATGGATGACCACTCCCTCACTGCTGAGTGAAACTCTAAGTCATCTCCGCGAATGGTTTTATCGTAAAGAGCCGTTTCGATTGACTCCTCCAGGAGCTCTTCGTTCTTAAATAAATATTCGGCAATACCTAAACGCAAACGGAAAGGCGGCGTTTGGCCAATGAGGTTGTCATACGGATTAACGCCCAAATGATACCAGGCATCAACCATACTTAATATACTCAGGTGTGAATTAGGCTTTCGTGGTGCCTCGCCATCGCCGAGGGAAAAGTCTTGCATAATCTTTTCGTTGAACATAATAGGCTCCCGGCTCTCATGAAAAACAAATTCCCGCGCCTTATATATCCGGTCCCTAAAGGCAGCCTCTTCTTCTTTGATCATCAGCTTAAACAACTCCGATTCGGAAAGTGCATAGCGCTTTACCTGCTGCCGGGCATAGGGGTTTAAAATGGCTAGTCCCCCGTAAACGTGGGCCTTATAACTAAAGATGCGAAGCGTAGTTAATATTTTTACGTTATCAATGCCACCTGCGTAAGAAGCGTTTTCCCACGGAAAAAATCCAGCTTCCTTCCAGGCCGTGCCCATGCTTTCAAAGCCTACGTGTGTCACCGCCTGCGTATCAGCAACAATTTTATCATGATCATGATAATCTTCCATCACTACGATGTCGCTGCCTACAGCGTCAAAAAGATCATACATTCTTTTAAAGGCTTCCGGATCAGAACGATGCGGAATAAGGATCAGCTTTTGCCCCACCGGATCAAAGGCAGGCCCGTGCATAGCGTGAAAAGTAATGATATGAGCGTCTTTGGGCAGATATTTCTCAAACACCTCTATCTCCGGATGTTTAACAGATGTTTGCCCGGCCACAATGGCGCCGTACTTGGTACAAGGGCTGCATTGCGCCACAACAGAGGCCATGTGTTCAGCCTCTACCGAATAGATGAGCAGGTCACTCACACGGGCTATTTCACGACTATTTTCCAGCACATCAATGCCGAAGGGCGACAGCTCATCCTGCAACTTTTCAAGGTTGTCGGGAAGGTCGCATCCACGTACGTTATAGCCTGCTTTTTTGAACGCTTTAGCATATAAGCGCCCCATGTCGCCCAACCCGATTATTCCGATTTCCATTTTGCTAATATAAAAAGGAGACGTAAATTTAAGCGCCATGAAAATATTAATCAGTGCTAGCCTTATAAAACTTTAATTGGGCCGGTACGTAAAACTCCAAATTCAATCAATTGTTAAACAGGTAATCACTCAACTATACTTATGAACAAGGCCCTGGTTTTTAAAATATCTTTTTTAATATTCTTTACCGTAACATCGGGTTATCTTTCAGGTTTTGCACAAGACAGCAATCAAACTGCAAAACCACAGCCCCTGGTAAGACATACTAAAGCAGGCGAATTTCCTCCGAAACAGGCCCCTGTTTCCACAAACCCCGCTGGAACTGCAACACCTGCGCCGACCAGGCATACCGCGCCTTATCAAGGCCAACCATTACAAGAGCCGGGCACCGTAGCGGCATCATCTAACGATAAGAGCCTCAACGGACAGTATCAATATCTCCTGAGCAGAGTTTACCGTTATCAACAACCTGTTGTTGCTGCATTTTATAAGAATGTGCAAGATTCATTAAACCAATTTCGTCGTAAAACAAAGGAAGCGCAGGCTAAGGTTAATGAGTTATCCAAATCGCTTAAAGATGTACAATCTGATGCAAGCGCCAAGCAGGCAACGCTTTCAGAGTCCATACAACATCAGGATACCATCAGCATGTTTGGGATTGATATAGCCAAATCCACCTATAACTACATCATGTGGGGGCTTGTAATAGCCTTTGCTGCAGTGGCCGCCATTGTAATTATGCGATCAGGTATTAACTCCCGCGAAGCAAGGTACCGTACGAAGCTTTATGAAGAACTGGACGAAGAATACAAGAACTACAAATTAAAAGCTAACGAAAAAGAGAAGAAGCTGGCGCGCGACCTGCAAACTGTGCGCAACAAGCTTGAAGAAATTACAGGGAAACCGGAGTATTAACCCCCCGGCCCCCTAAAGGGGGAGTGCTGTACGCTGGCAAAATTACTACAAATCCAAAAGGCCCAAAACAATTTTGCGCCTTTTGGATTTCTATTGCTGAGCTTTTAATTTAAAAATATGGAATTTGAACCAGGTGATTTTGTTGCCACACCCAATGGCAATGGCTACGTAAACGAAGTGCTGGACGACCAGATTGTGGTTGATCTTATCGACGGTGATCATCATCGTGAAATTTTTAATAAAGATCAGGTATCCTTATTACCCGAATAGAGAAATATTGTTCCTCTTCACAACAAGCTGGCTCACAAATACAACCAAACTTTCCCTATGCAATAATATTACCCAATGGTAGATTAATTATTGTCATTTGTAATAAAAATTTTACATAAACGAAATGATTGATATATTTGAGGCGAACATCAATCATTTACTTTATTAAAATTTCTATCTATGATTTTTAAATTCGCGGGAAAGCTACTATCTGTAGCCTCAATTGCATTATTATTTGCTTCGTGTTCAAAAAATGATGAAGCAGGAGTTAAATTTAAAAACTATTCCGATGCCAACGGCACCTACGTGAACCTTAGTACACAATCACAATGGTCTGTAGTGAAGACTAATAGCGGGGGCACCATTCATTACAACTTTATTGGCACCACCAATGCCGATAGGGTAACCATAACCCCAAATAACACCGCCACCACCACCGTTGAAGATGCACAGGCTGTAACACTGGGTACAGACAAATCCTTTTCGCAGGATTTTACTATTTCCTCCTTTACCGGCTCACCTTCAGGTCAGGTTAATCAAAATCTTATCATTAATGCTTACCGTGGCAACGACATTCTTACCGTTAACGTTAACAGCGGTCAATTGAATTATTAATAACTGCAAAAACAAGGCCGTCCAAACCGGACGGCCTTCTAAACAACAAAAGCCACCCTTTTGAGGTAGCTTTTGCAAAGTATTGTAGATCCTCCCTTGGTTACGGGAGGCGCAAATCAAACTTTGATCTCAACTTCAACACCACTTGGCAGTTCAAGTTTCATCAGTGCATCTACAGTTTTAGAGTTAGAGCTATAGATGTCTAACAATCTCTTGTAAGAGCACAGTTGGAACTGCTCACGAGCTTTCTTGTTCACGTGTGGTGAACGAAGCACGGTGAAGATTTTCTTTTCGGTTGGCAGCGGAAGTGGTCCGCTAACTACAGCGCCAGTAGGCTTTACTGTTTTTACGATCTTCTCAGCTGATTTGTCAACCAGATTGTAATCGTAAGATTTTAATTTGATTCTGATTCTTTGGCTCATTTTTACTTGTTTTAAACTACCCGTAAGAGCTATTTATTACAGTGTAGTTGATTAAGTTTTATTGTGTTGATTAAGTTGATTGAGTTGAAAAGTAACTACTCACTTATTCAACCCAATCAACAAATCACTTATTTACGCAATAGCGCCTTTAGTTTTGCCTTTTGATTTGGCTACTACTTCTTCCTGTACGTTACGAGGAGCTTCTTCGTAGTGGTCAAACTCCATGGTTGAAGTTGCACGACCTGAGGTGATGGTACGTAATTGAGTTACATAACCAAACATTTCAGAAAGTGGAACCATAGCTTTGATTACCTGAGCACCGTTACGGCTGTCCATACCTTGCAGCTGGCCACGACGACGGTTCATGTCACCGATTACATCACCCATGTTTTCTTCAGGGGTAAGGATCTCAATTTTCATGATCGGCTCCAGTAATACCGGCTTACATTTTGGTAATGCCTCACGATAAGCAGAGCGTGCTGCAATTTCAAAAGATAAAGCGTCTGAATCGACTGCGTGGAATGAACCATCAATTAACCTAACTTTTAAGCTGGTTAATGGGTAACCCGCTAACACACCGTTAGCCATAGCCGCAGCAAAACCTTTTTCAACAGATGGAATAAACTCACGAGGAATTGCACCACCAGTGATTTCATTCACAAACTGTAAACCTTCTTTACCTTCATCAGCCGGAGACACTACAATTTGGATATCAGCAAATTTACCACGACCACCGGTTTGTTTCTTATATGTTTCACGATGTTGAGTAGTACCTGTGATAGCTTCCTTGTACGCAACTTGCGGAGCACCTTGGTTAACTTCTACTTTAAACTCACGTTTCAAACGGTCCATGATAATATCAAGGTGAAGCTCGCCCATACCAGAAATTACTGTTTGGCCGGTTTCTTCATCTGTATTTACACGGAAGGTTGGATCCTCTTCAGCTAATTTACCAAGAGCCATACCTAATTTATCAACGTCAGCCTGAGTTTTAGGCTCAATAGCTAAACCGATAACCGGCTCAGGGAACACCATTGACTCCAGAACGATAGGGTTCTTTTCATCACAAAGGGTATCACCTGTTTTAATATCCTTAAAGCCTACCACAGCAGCAATATCACCAGCACCTACGTTAGGGATAGGATTTTGCTTGTTAGCATGCATCTGGAAGATACGTGAAATACGCTCTTTGTTATCAGAACGGGTATTGTACACATATGAACCAGCTTCAAGGTTACCAGAGTAAACGCGGATGAAGCACAAGCGGCCCACAAATGGGTCGGTAGCAATTTTAAATGCTAATGCCGCAAATGGCTCTTTTACATCTGGTTTTACTAATATCTCTTCGCCAGTGTTAGGGTTTGTACCGGTAACACCCTTGCTGTCAACAGGTGAAGGCAATAATTCCATCACATAATCCAGCATGGTTTGTACACCTTTGTTCTTGAAAGATGAACCGCAAGTCATTGGAACGATCTTACCAGCAAGTGTAGCCTGACGCAGAGCGTCTAATACTTCACGCTCAGTGATCTGAGATGGATCATCAAAGAATTTCTCCATCAAAGTATCATCATATTCAGCTACTGCTTCCAGTAATTTCTCTCTCCACTCAGTTGCTTCCTGTACCAGATCGTCAGGAATAGGAACTTCGGTAAAGGTCATACCTTTATCGTGCTCGTTCCAAACCACCCCACGGAAGTTGATCAAGTCAACCACACCTTTAAAGTTATCTTCAGCACCGATAGGGATTTGCAGTGGCACAGCATGGCTGCCCAGCATATCACGTACCTGCTTAACAACTTTAAGGAAGTCTGCACCGCTACGGTCCATTTTGTTAACAAAACCGATACGGGGTACATTATAATTATTAGCAAGGCGCCAGTTAGTCTCAGATTGAGGCTCAACACCGTCAACAGCAGAGAACAGGAATACCAAGCCATCCAGTACACGTAATGAACGGTTTACCTCTACGGTAAAGTCAACGTGTCCGGGAGTATCAATTACGTTTACCTGGTATTTGTTACCACGATAGTTCCAGAATACGGTGGTGGCAGCAGAAGTGATGGTAATACCGCGCTCCTGTTCTTGTGCCATCCAGTCCATCGTAGCGGCTCCCTCATGCACCTCACCAATTTTGTGGCTTACACCAGCGTAATAAAGGATACGCTCGGTGGTGGTGGTTTTACCCGCATCAATGTGAGCGGCAATACCAATATTTCTTGTGTATTTTAAATCTCTTGACATCTTCTTGTTTATTGAGTGAATGAGTGAGTGAGTGAATGAGTGATTCTTAAAAATCAACTCTATTATCCACTCATTCAATCATTCACTAATTCAATCATTAGAATCTAAAGTGTGAGAACGCTTTGTTGGCTTCAGCCATCTTGTGCGTATCTTCTTTCTTCTTCACTGCTGCACCTTCACCTTTAGAAGCAGAGATGATTTCGCCAGCTAATTTCTCCATCATGGTTTTTTCACCACGACGACGAGCATAGCTGATCAGCCATTTCATACCTAAAGCAATTTTACGCTCAGGACGAACTTCGGTAGGCACCTGGAAGTTAGCACCACCCACACGGCGTGATTTAACTTCAACAGCTGGCATAACGTTGTTCAAAGCTTTTTTCCAGGTTTCCAGACCGTTTTCGTTAGTTTTCTTTTCTACGATATCAACGGCGTTGTAAAAAATGCCATATGCGGTAGATTTCTTACCGTCATACATCATGTTATTTACGAACCTTGTTACCAAAGTATCATTGAACCTTGGATCAGGAAGGATAATTCTCTTTTTTGGTTTTGACTTTCTCATTGTTACTATCCTCCTTTAATTATTTCTTTTTACCGCCTTTGCCCGCTGGTGCAGCTACCTGACCTGGTTTAGGGCGTTTAGTACCATATTTAGAACGACGTTGGTTACGACCATTAACACCTGAAGTATCCAGTGCACCACGGATGATGTGGTAACGAACACCTGGTAAGTCTTTTACCCTGCCGCCACGGATTAACACGATAGAGTGCTCCTGTAAGTTGTGGCCTTCGCCAGGGATGTAAGCATTTACTTCCTTACCGTTGGTTAAACGTACACGCGCAACTTTACGCATTGCTGAGTTTGGTTTCTTAGGGGTAGTGGTGTATACACGGGTACACACGCCTCTTCGCTGTGGACAGCTGTCCAACGCTGGGGATTTACTCTTATCCTCCAGAGCTACTCTACCTTTTCTAACTAATTGCTGAATAGTAGGCATTACTTGCTTTTAATTTTACAGTTTTATCCTTATTTTAAGGACTGCAAAGGTAGGTAGTATTTTTCTGATTTTCAACAGCTAATATATTTTTTATTAAAATCACATTTGCCTGACCTTCACCAGGGAGCGAATCAATTTTAACCCTAATCAGCATGGCTCGCCAAACCCTGCGCAAATAGCCAATCAAATTTTAAGCTGATGTTAACAAAGCATCCATTATTTTGAAATCAGTTACAGTGCTGCTATCGAAAGATAGCCCCGCTTTCCATTCATACGCCTGCAGGCCTTAGCCACGGGCCGGTATCCATTGCAATCAGGTTTAGTTTGGGCGGTATGTGTGGCTAGGATGAGTTATGGGTTGATCAGTCTTCCTCGCAGTCGCCCGGCACGAAGGCTGCTAATAGCGTACCCCTCTTTTGCTGTTTACATTTACAAAAACTCAAAAAAATTCTACTTATTAAAAATTTAAGTAACTATCCAGTTCTGTTCATCGTATAAAGTCATATCTATTGACGTAAATGCTAATCACGATGACTAAAACTACTAAGCAGGAACTCCTTGTTAAGGACGAAGCCATACTAATTGCCGAAATCATTTTAGCAAAATCGCATCTAACCACACTTGAGCAAGACCTTAAAGAGGTGCGCAGCGCTTTAAAGAGACACAAAGCCAAGCCGGCACCTGTACTGGTGGAACAAGAATAGAGGTTTGTAAATTTTTCACGGCTCATTTCGGAGCAAGTAAACCCCAGCCTCATTTACTGGAAACACAGCGTTCCTTATAACTAACTTTTCCCCTATTTTTTGGGTGATACCAAAGGATTTCATCCCGGTTAACACATCACCGACCTTTATTTTTGAGGCGGGAAACCAAATAATTTCGAAATTGAAAACTCGAATTTCGAAATCCACTCTTCAATTAATTCAAAATCCAATTAAATCCGAAATCGAAAATTCGAAATTCAAAGAATTTTCTGTATCTGCCATCTATGGCCAAACGGATCCAGTATACTGCCCTGTCGCCATCCGTATTCGTGGTCGGTCACCGGCTCAATTAGTTTGGCGCCCGCAGCTACCGCCCGGCTCACTACGGCATGCACATCATCAACCATCAGCCCGATAGTAACTGTGCCGCCTTTTTCAGCATCAGGCAAGATGGTGCGGCTCCATTGGGTTAGCTCGTGCAGGGCAAACATCGCCTCGTCAACTTTAAACACTACCACGTGAATGGAACCATCATCATTATTCACGCGCAGAAACTCTTCGGCATTAAAGGCCTGCTTATAAAAGTCGACATTAGTTGTACCATTGCTGATTGCCAGCTCCGGCATAAAAGCTGTTTTTACTTTCATAGTTAAATTTAACTAATCCGGGGGTTAGTTCAATGGTTCATTAGTTATTGGTTCCATTGGTCGTCCAGCAGTCTATGATTTAGCTGAAGCGCGAACCTTCACCAAGAACTACGACAGCGACTGAATCATCAGATCATGGACTATAGACCACCGACTTTCCTCAAACAGTGAATCCGGACCATGGACTATCGACCATAGTCTATGGACTTTCCTCAAACAGTGAACCACAAACTATACCCCAACTTTCGTATCTTGCACTCATGCACGAGGTATTACTACTTTGCATAGGCCTTATCGTCAGTGTTTCACTATTGGTTCTGCTTGCCAAAAAACTACGGATCGCCTATCCTATCTTCCTGGTTATTGCCGGCTTAGCCGTGGGTTTTGTGCCCTGGATACCTAACGTCCGGATTGACCCTAATCTCGTTTTCCTGGTCATTTTACCTCCGGTGCTGTTTGATGCCGCCCAGAAGTCGTCGTGGCGGGCGCTGTGGCGGTGGCGACGCATTATTCTAGTGATGGCTATTGGCTTTGTGCTGCTTACAGCAACGGCCGTAGCTTTTGTGGCGCATTGGCTTATCCCCGGTTTTACGCTGGCCCAGGGCTTTTTACTTGGCGCTATCATTTCGCCTCCGGATGCGGCTGCGGCAACCGCTATCCTGCAATTTGTTAAACTGCCCAAAGGTTTGGTCTGCATACTCGAGGGCGAAAGTCTGCTTAACGATGCAACCAGCTTAACCCTATATCGCTTTGCGCTGGCAGCGCTTGCCACCCAGCATTTTGTATGGCATGAGGCCTGCACGGGCTTTATACTGGTAGTGCTTAGCGGTATTGCTATCGGCCTGGCCTTTGGCGGTATTTTTTATGTAGTGTACCGCTGGTTACCCACCAATTCAAATCTGGATGTTGCCCTATCTCTCGTTTTACCTTACCTTATCTATACCACTGCAGAAGACCTTCATTCCTCAGGGGTATTGGCTGTGGTAGCCGGAGGGTTATTTATCGCCTACCAGAACCATTTTATTTTTGGTCATAGTAGCAGGCTTAAAGCCAATGCCGTTTGGGCACCTATAGTATTTGTGCTCAACGCGGTGTTGTTCTTCCTCATTGGCATGCAGGTTCCGGAAATTTCGGCGGCTATAGAATCTGCACCGTTAATGCAGAGCCTCGGCATAGCACTTATTATTACGCTGGTTGTTATTGTAGTTCGACTGGCCAGCGGTTACTTCTCGGCGGTGTTTACGCGGTTTATCAGCCGGTTTATTACTGTGGCTCAAAGCCGACCGGGATGGCGCAATCCCACAATTGTGGGCTGGAGCGGTATGCGCGGCGTTGTTTCCCTGGCCTCGGCGCTGGCTATTCCGCTGATGTTTAATGATGTACCATTTCCACATCGTTCGCTTATTATCTTTATTACGCTTATCGTCATTATGGTTACGCTGGTTGGGCAGGGACTGGCGCTGCCCTGGATGGTGCGCAAGGTAAAACCCGAGTTTTTATCTGAGGACAAGCCAGATGAAATCCAGATACTTGAAATTGAGACTGCGTTGCAGCAATCGGCCCTCAAAGAGTTGGAACAAAATTATCCCCATGATCTGCAGCAAAACAACCTGCTGCGTAACCGGCTGGAAATGCTGCGCACCAAAAGTATGTTGTACGATGGCGCATCAAACGATGATGCAAAACGCGAAGCCCTCGGAACTGTTGTTAACCGCTACCGCGAAGTGATCGTCAACCTTACCGAGCATCAGCGTAAAGAACTGCATCGGTTCAGGCACCGTGACCATTACGACGACGATATTATTGCCCTTATTGAGCGCCGCCTGGATCTTGAAGAAGAACGCCTGGAAGAAGAACAGGACGACTAAATATCACTCCCTCTAAATCTTCCCGCCAGCTGGTGGAGGAGACTTTTAAAACCTTTTTAATAGCGCTTTATCTTTAAGCCCTCTCCTCTGGGGAGGGCTTGGGAGGGGTTCACCTATACCAACATTAATACTTAATCGTTATTAAATTATTCTTTTCGGATAAACCTAAACCCACAGTTTATCGTACAACAATGTACCCCCATAATTAAATAGTTAAACTAACGTTTATCTAACCATCAAATTAGTATAAATATTAAAGCCGATCTATAACCATGAGCGCAGAAGCATTAATAACCGAGTTAAACAGCAGAAGAATAGTAAAGCAGGAGACTACTTACACCCTTTCATTTAGTGAGCTGAATTCTATTTTGTTATACATTAATGAAACGTTCAAATTCACAGGGTATAAATTGGAAGTATTAAATGATGAAGTTAAGCTCACTATCCCTGTTTAACTTTTTGGCAGTTAAGCGCCTGGCAGTGCTTAGAAAAAATAGACAGAATGAGATGCCGTAAAAACAACATCTCTTTACTGCAAAAATTAAAAACCATCCTATTTCGCCAACGGTTATTATATTGAACAGGCTTCAAAATTTAAACGTCATGGCAATGCAGAAGCAAAAGAAGGCAGCCAGCAAAGTGGTGACTGCCACCGAAGAACGGGCAAAGCGAAACCGCAAAAGGATAGCCAATTCGCACGGAAGCGAATCAAGTATGGCTTCAGAACTTCGCAATATACAGCATAATCCCGGCCAGCCAGCTCACTGACGTGTTCCGGTTTATAGCTAAAACTTTCTCCCCATTTTATCGTACAAACCACCAGGGTTCTCTTTTTAGGGAGAAGCGCTTTGTGAGATGAAGTTTTATAAGTTTACCCTGATCAATAATATCATTACAACTGCTGAGGAAATCAGCCATACTGAAATTAACGACACCCCTTGTGATTAGTCGGGACAATGCCGACAAACGATATTTTTACACAGTTGCCAATTCCGCTGTTGTCAAACATCAGGCAAAGCTCTTCCAATACGGACAGCAGCAATACAATGATTATCTCAAGCGCCCCTATCCGGTGGCAGTACTCGAAAAACACTAACGTAGTGGAAAAAATTAACCCGCTATTTGAGAGCGGCCGGTTAACAGGGGAATCTCCACAAAAAATGTAACGCCGCTAAGTTCACCCGCTTCGAACCAGATTTTGCCGTGATGCGCCTCGGTATACTCCTTGCATAAAACCAGGCCCAGGCCCACCCCTTTTTCGTTGGCCGTACCTTGGGTTGATTGTCCGCTGAGGCTAAATACATCCGGTTGCAGTTGAACAGGCTTACCGGTGCCGCTGTCTTTAACGGTTATTAAACATTTGTTGTTCTTTTGCACTGCACCTACCTTAATATTACCTCCTAATGCCGTAAACTTTATAGCATTGTTAACCAGGTTACGCACAATAATCTGGAGCATATCGCGGTTGGCAATCACAACAAGCTCTGAGTCTATTTCTGTTTCTACCGTAATGCTTTTATTAGCGGCAATATTAGTAAAGAGCGACAACTGGGGTACAAGCACGTCACGCAGGTTGACCGGCGCCAGGGTAGACTTCATGCCCTTCATCTGATCCTGACTCCAGATTAAAACATTATTTAACATCTCCAATGTACTGCGAGTGGCTTGCAGCAGCTCTTTCTTTATCGCAAAGCGCTCCTCCTCTTCAAGCTCCACCTCGGCAAGCAGTTCCAGATAATTTTGAATATTGGATAATGGGCTGCGCAGATCATGCGCTATAATAGAGAAGAGTTTGTTCCTTTCTTCATTAAGCAGTTTCATTTGCGCTGCTTTCTCCAGCGCCGAATTTCGTTCAAGCTCGTAACTGCGCCTGATGGTATAAAAACTAAAAACGACAATAACTAAGGCGGTTAAATAAGCCGATAAGATGTCAACATAACGCGAGGCGACGTCTTTATAAGTATATGGCACCAGTGCCCCGTGCTTAAATTGGAATAAGTGTAAAGCAGCAACTACAACCAGATTGAGCGCCACCCAAAACGGATATTGCCTTATTGGCACAATGGCAATAATCATCACAAAGATGAATACAAAGGAAATATCTACCGGACCATCTATGCCCGAATTAATAAAGTAGTTCACGCTCAACAACAGCATGGCTACCGAAGAAAAGATTATCCTGCCAAGGTTTGTTCTTCTGCGAATGCGCGAAATATAATAGATGCCCAACAATACGATTATCGTGGCCCAACACATGTCGGCCACCTGTGGTAAGGCAATAACGTAGTTAAAAACCAGGTTATAAAGCAACGCTGCAAAAGCGATGAGGCACATGCAATGGAATATGCGGTCAGTAAGTGAAAACTCCTGCTCATTTCCAATAAGCCGCTGCAAAAATGGTTTAACTTTCAATAATTAAATTAATTAGGGTTTGAAATATGGTTTAAATAAAATACAGGATCAGACAGCGGCTTACCTGCAAGTCATAAGCTTCTTCATTATTTATTCTAATTATACGGGCGCATGCCATAAATGTTGCAGTTAACACATTTTCAAACTAAGAAATTTAAAATCAGTTTTATCCGTTTTAATTAAATTAGCCGTGAAATTTAGCCTTTGTAACACATTGCAAACACTTAGGAACGCTGTCCCTTTTTCATTAACTATTATTATATTACCTCACCAATTGTAACTCAAACCAGGCTTATATGAATTCAGTCTCACTGGCTACCAAACCCCACTATCCTATATTAGATGGGCTACGTGGCGTTGCCGCGCTTACCGTTGTAGCATTTCACATATTTGAAACCCATAATACCAGCCATCTTGATCAGGTGATTAATCACGGTTACCTTGCCGTCGATTTCTTTTTCTTGTTATCAGGGTTTGTGATCGGCTATTCTTATGACGACCGCTGGAACAAGCTTACCGTAGGCGGCTTTTTTAAACGCCGGCTTATCAGGCTGCAGCCCATGGTTATTATGGGCATGATCATCGGGGCAGCCTTTTTTTACTTTCAGCAATGTCCTATGTTTTCGCAGATAGCCGTTACACCGGTATGGAAAATGCTGCTCATTATGCTTATTGGGTTCACGCTGATCCCCGTAACGCCGGGAATGGATATACGCGGCTGGCAGGAAATGCACCCGCTCGACGGGCCAGGATGGTCGCTGTTTTTTGAGTATATAGGCAATATATTATACGCGCTCGTAGTGCGCAAGTTTTCAAAAACCGCGTTGGCTGTGTTGGTAGCTATTACCGGCGCTATGCTTATTCAATATGCAGTAACCTGCAAAGCCGGCGACATGACTGGCGGATGGTCAGTCACCGCCGAAGAGCTTCGTGTTGGCTTTACTCGCCTGTTGTTTCCCTTCTTTGGTGGATTACTGTTGTCACGCGTGGCGAAGCCCGGGCGAATTAATAACGCCTTTTTATGGAGCAGCATTATCTTGCTTATTACCCTGTTCGTTCCGCGCATTGGGGGTGCACAGCATTTCTGGGCCAATGGCTTGTATGAAGCGCTGGTTATTATCCTTGTGTTCCCGCTAGTAGTATACATGGGCGCCAGTGGCACGCTAGCCGCTGGAATTTCCACGAAAGTATGTAAGTTTCTGGGCGATCTTTCTTACCCCATCTACATTACCCACTATGCCCTTATTTACACTTATACGGCCTACGTTAATAATTTATCGACCTCATTGCATACTCATATCGGTATCAATAGAACGCTACCCTATGCCCTGCTTACCTTTTTTGCATCTATCGCGATAGGCTGGCTGTGCCTTAAACTCTATGATGAACCCGTGCGCCGCTGGCTCACTAACCGGTTGGGTAATAGAAAGGCCGAAACAGTAGTAAAAGTTGCAGAAACAGCAAACCAGCAATAAAGAGATTGTTAAAAAGCAATGGCAGTGCAGCTATGTCCGGACGGTCCTGCTTTCCGCTCATACTGCACCGGCATTATCTCCAGGGCCGGTATCCGCTGCAATCAGGTTTAAATGACCGCAGACAGTACATTGCCTTAATCTTCAGGAAGCAGATGGACGGACATTAAGCTTTACCAGTTTTATACTGATAATACCCATAGCCAGGTAAATAAGTGGCGAGATCAGGAACTCCAGCATCGTTGCTGTTAAGTTGCGTAAGGACGCACCGATAGCGCCAAAAACCCAGTCATATACGCCGATAGATACAAGGATCAGGATTGCGGAAATATGCAAAAAATGCCATAAGTACTGCATCCAACGGCTAAAAACCGGCTTTAAGGCCCAGGTACCTGTTCCGTAAATAGCCAGGATAACAGACAGCTTTCCCACATGTCGCAGTTTACGGGGAATGTTCTGGTAGTAGCTTACATCAACCAGATAAACGTTGTACAACGAATAAATAAGGACAATGAGCACCAGGCCTATCCAGAAACGCTTGCTTTGATTATTCATGAGCTACCTTTAAAACAATGCGGTTTGAAAAGAAGTACCACAACAGCATGATAAAACCATAAACAATAAAAGTAAACACATAATGATGTGTAAAATTGGCGTGAGCAGGGTAATTGAGGATCATATAACCCACTCCGCTGCACCTGATCACGTTTACAATGTGGATCATTATCATCCCGGCAATGATATAGATTACCTTATCGCGCAGCAAAGCCGGTAAGCAAATAATAAAACCCGCGTATAAGATCATTAATTCCAGTCCGTTACAGGTATCTTCGATAGATACTACCATGCGCCGGCCCATATAAACATTTTGCAAATGCATTAAAACCGGTCCGTTTTCGGTAGGTACGTTCTGAAGCTGGTCCCTCGAAACAAAATGCTCCGCAGGCATCACCTTGTTCAACAGCCATGCCGATTGCTGCCCCAATGCATCCGTAAGCGGTCGGTCCAATATTCTTTTGGGCTCCAGCACTAATAAGTATAGCACTTTCCATACTACCAGCAACATCAGAGCTCTGGACAAGAACTGCCTCACCGGCACCGGCATGTTATACCATTTCGAAAGCAAAGGCGCCCTTTTCATCATTCAATTACTTTTGCTTTTGGGCAAGTCTTCTTCTGGTTACTACAAAAACGCCACCGGCAATACCCGCAACTAAAAGAAATACAATACCGCCATTAATAGGCAAAAATGTTTGGTCATTGTTTTTACCATAAGCATTGCCATTATTAGCGCCGTTATTACCGTTGCCATTGTTAACGCCGTCATTGCCATTACCATTGTCTGTACCATAGGTAGTCTGGTTTGCGCTGCCATAGGCATAAGCATTGCCATTATTAGAATTGTTTGTGTTGCCATAGGCATTGCCATTATTAGAATTGGGATCGTCTGCACTGGCCCTGGCCACTCCTGTAGTCAGAAAAGCAATTACTATTCCGCAAAGCAATAAAATTTTGTTAATCTTTTTCATCATCAAGCACTTAAATCTTCACTTATGTTGTTTTTGTTATTTTACGGTAACTGCCTGATACTGGTTACATTTATCGCGAGTTACTTCTTACCGTAAATAGGTCGGGGGCCCGGGCCAGTATCCTGTGCAAATAAAAAAGGCCCCCAGCCAAAGCTGCGGGGCCCGTTATATATAGAGTTAATAAAGGACGCTATTTTTAACGTGTGCTGGCGTAATAGAGGTCGTTGGGTTTAACGTAAGTACAGCCGGCAACAACTTCACCCGGAAATTTCCAGCCGAGAGTAAGCACACCTGCAAATCCGTCGATTTGAGAAAGTCCCCTCATGAATTCGTCGTCAGCACCATCAAAAGCCAGCGGGTATGCTGCATTTTCTGCATGCTTAGCTCTGCTGATTTGAATTTGCTTAAGGGCCGCGCGGCGATATTGAGCAATATCTGTTTGCACCATAGTTACAAACTTGTTATAATTAACAGTACGACCTTTAAGCTTATTGTACTCTACAAATAATTTATGACCAATATCCAGGTCATGGCGGTTAAGATCTTTTGAACCAGACAGCCCTTTAGCCGATACATAATCTACAAAGCCGTTCCAGTAAGCACGGTCTGCAGTGGTGGTTTTCATTTGGGCAAAAGCTGTTAAGCAAAACGAGGTCGCCATTACGGCTACAATGATCAGCTTTTTCATAACACTTCAATTTTGTTCCTGAGTCAGTTAAAAACCTACATTTAATTAATCGGTCGTTAAAAAGCAGATCAAAGGCCGGGCCAATAAAAAAATAAGCGCTATCGTAGATAAAAACGGCACCGCATTTAGAAAGTGTGGAAATAGTGGGTAAAAACTATGGGGATTTTTCCCCAAAAGAAAAACGGACAACAAAAGTGTGGCGTCTAAAGAAATTAACGCCGCCCAAAGAAAATGGAGTTAACAGAAACTTACAACTAGCATAGCGAGTTAATATCGGCGATACGAGTGGTAAAATAAGACCGGGAAACCGAGCAGTGTCTGGTAAAGAAACGGGTAATATCCATCAGCCGCTACTAGCGCTGTTGTGAGGTTGGCGATTGACCAGGCAATCTGGCCACCCTGCGCTTATCCGCCGGGAGCGCCATATATTTTTTATAACAGTCGTTTATATATGCAGCCAACGAGGGACCATTGTTACTGCGCAAAAATTCATAGCTGGGCCGGTACAGGGTCATAAAATCTTCCAGTTGCTCACCGCGTAGGGGAACAATGCTGCTCACATAAACGCGGCTAAAGGCCGAATCCACCTTGCGCTGCTCTTCCTCTACTGCAAAATAACGCTTCAACCGGCGTGCGTCTCGAGCCTCCTTGCCAAACCAGCTGGTTGGCGAAAGCGCATAGAACTTACTACGCTCATATACTTCCGGATACTCCACCCGCGGGTTGAAGGCTGATGAGGCAGAAACCGTTACCTCGCGCAGGGCGATAGACTGGGTTTCCAGTTGGATGCGTTTTTCCTTATAATCGGTTACATATAGTGTATCAGAAACGTAGCCAGGTGACGCAAAAATGAGCACGTGCCCGGTTTCTGTCCTCACCCCAAACCGCCCCTTGCTATCGGTAAGGGTTAGCTGCCTGTTATTTGCATCCCGAACAAATACATCGCGCAGCTTTATATGTGTGCCGGCCTCTTCTACAACACCTCTTACTACCTGCGCTCTTACTACCGAATTAAACAACATAGTCATTAATGCAGCGGCTATATATTGTAGTTTCATAGTTTCGATGTTTAGCTGTACAATTAAACCCTTGCCTGTTCCCTAAGGTTTTTTATTTAACATACAAAATACGAATCATTTGTCAATAAAAAAACCCGGTTAAGACCGGGTTTTATTGCAATAGCATTATTTGCTCCAAACGTTGTTTTCAGCGTTATAGTCGGGAAAAGCATGATCCGGATCATAGGTTACCGATTGGATCTCCTCTGTTGAAGGATACCTGAAGGTCCATTTTTTATTACGCTCCCATATCTCAACCGGCAGCTTTATCCGATCGGTCTTTCCACTTTTCAGCTTAACTTCAAGCACAACGGGCATTACCATTTTATCAAGATTTGCAATCGTGATGAGTGCGCCCTTTGAAGGATCGTTTTCCTCATACTTCACATCTTCCACAGCAACATCCAGTCGCCAGTTGTTCATAAACCAGCCTCTCCAGAACCAATCCAGATTTTCACCTGCCACGTTTTCTATAGTGCGGAAAAAATCGTCTGGGGTTGGATGCTTAAATGCCCATCGCTGTATGTAAGTTCTGAAAGCACAATCAAAGCGTTCCGGGCCGAGGATCTGCTCACGCAACAGCACTAAGCCTGCGCTGGGTTTGCGATAAAGCAAAGTGCCGATATGCGACTCCTGCATGTTATCGGGCGTACTCATAATAGGCTCCAGATCTGGCGCCCACATAGTATTGATGATCCGCGGGCTGTGCATATCGTAGGGATTTGCAGGCTTATACTCGCCATGGTTAAAGTTTAGCGTAGAAAGCGTATTGATAAAGGTATTGAAGCCCTCATCCATCCAACCATAATAGCGTTCGTTAGAACCCACAATCATCGGGAACCAGGTATGGCCAAACTCGTGATCGTTCACGCTGAATAAACTTGCTTCCTTTGCACGGTAGCTACAGAATACAATACCCGGATACTCCATGCCTCCCGGAATACCCGCCACTGCCACTGCATTAGGATAAGGGAACTCAAACCACTTGGCCGAATTGTACTCTATTGACTTTTTGACGTACTCAGTAGAACGTCCCCAGGCACTCTGACCATCACTCTCAACGGGGTAAGCAGATATCGCCATTGCTTTTTTACCGCTTGGCAAATCCATTTTAGCCGCATCTACAATAAATGCTGCCGACGATGCCCATGAAGCATCGCGCGCGTTTTTAATACGAAAATGCCAGGTTAGCTCGCTTTTTCCGCGTGGGCGCGAAGCAGGATCCGTAACTTCCCGCGCTGAGCGGATAATCACCGTCTTTTCACTTTTTTCTGCCTCGGCCCAGCGTTTCTGCTGCTCAGGCGTATATACTTCCTGTGGATTAAGCAGCTCGCCGGAAGCAAATACGATATGGTTTGCCGGAGCAGTAATATTCAGATCGAAATCGCCATACTCCAGATAAAATTCTGCTGTACCGGTATACGGAAAAGTGTTCCAGCCTAACACATCGTCATACACACACATGCGCGGATACCATTGCGCTATGGTAAATATCTTGCCGTTTTTAGTCTCCAGTACGCCCATACGGTCAGATCCGTAATCAGGAGGTGTAAAGGAGTATTCTATAGTAACCTTTACTTGTCCGCCGTTAGCGCCAAGTTCTTTCGGCAGCAGTACCTGCATGCGGGTATCGTCAATAATAAATTTTACGTTTACGTCATTTACCCTAACATATTTAATATTGTAGCCGGCATTAAATAGCTGCCCGTGGCCGCCATTGCGACTGCCCGTAGTGGGCACAATAGCCGATCCCCGCGAATCTTTTTTAAACAGATTCTGATCCAGCTGCATCCACAAAAAATTAAGCTTTTGCGGACTGTTGTTGGTATAGGTCAGTACTTCTGTACCGGTAATTTCATTGGTTTTATCATCAAGATGGGCAGACAACTGATAATCGGCCCGGTTTTGCCAATAGCGCGGCCCCGGCTCTCCGCTTGCGGCCCTGTATTCGTTACCATTTTTGGTATAGAACATCGGCGCAAAAGGATCATGATAGTTAAATTGGGGCGCAGCCTGTGTCCTCTCGGCCTGTGCCTGCGCATTACAAATATTCGTCCCGGCAATCATCACTATAGCCAGTCCAGCTATTACATTCAATCTCATGTACGTTATTTATGTTTAAACAGCAATTATACATCAAAACAAAGCTCTATTACGTAAAAGCCTTGTTACCAGCTTCTATTAACGATTAAAATGCGTTTTATATACGCCTTCATCAAATCCGAAGAATAAAAACCCGCCGTCTTCAATCACAGGTCTTTTAATCATACTTGTTTTTTCTTGTAGCAGGTGCAGTGCATCAGCCTTGGTTTTAACATTTTCCTTTACCTCGGCTGGCAATTGTTTCCAGGTTAGTCCCTGTTTGTTTAAAAATTTCTCATAGCCTGCCTTTTGGTCCCATTCTTCCAGCTTATCCTCTGATACGCCTTTCTTTTTAAAGTCATGAAACTCGTATTCTATATGGTTATCTTTCAACCAGTCCAGAGCTTTTTTTACTGTATTACAATTGGTTATTCCGTAAACTTTCATCCGGCTAAATTATTGATTTCTGTAACAATAGGCATGGAGAAATAACCTCCTCGCCAAATCATTTGTTTAGTAAGATAACATCCTGATCAGTCTTTTCTAAAACAAATCTATTCTATTGTTTAACTTTACAAGGCATACAAATATTATGAGCAGATTACAGGAAGCCTTTACCAAGTTTGACGACTATAACCGCCAGGACCCTAACCAATTTATATGGGAAGGTATATCCTACCCGCAGGAATACTTTTTGGCGCTTAAATTATATGATTGGGTTTTGAAACTCGCCCCTAATGCGGATGAAGCTTTGCTGCTGGCTTCCCGCAGTCAGCATATTGGCAGATGGGAGATACCGCGCAATACCTATCCCGAGGGCCGTGAAGGTTATTTAAAATGGCGCAAGGATTTATCGCACCTTCATGCCGCGAGAGCTGGCGCGATAATGCTCGAAGTTGGCTATGACGAAGCGATGATCGATAGGGTTCAACAAATCATCCTTAAACAAAAAATCAAAGTTGACACCGATGTTCAAACTATAGAAAACGCCTTGTGCCTGGTATTTCTTCAATACCAGTACGAAGATTTTTATCCGCTGCATGATGAGGAGAAGGTTGTCAATATATTAAGAAAGTCATTATTAAAGATGGACGCATACGGGCATGAGTTTGCACTGTCTTTAAATTATTCGGAAAAGGGGGGGTATTATATTCAGCAGGCCTTGCAGCTGATTGTTAATAAGATATAGCTGCTATTCCAATCAGCAGGTGTTAAACCTTATTAAGCGGGTGCTGTTGTTCAACAGATGAAGTATAAATCGCACGGTAATTTTTATTCCGGTACAAGCGGATTAGTTGTTCCTGTTCCCAAACATTCTTTTCCACCTGAATTTGAGGACAAAAGCAGGTTAACATTTTACGCCTCGCTATTGAATAGCATTGAGATCAACAGCTCGTTTTATAAATTACCCCGCGGTATAACTATCCGTAAATGGGCAGAAAGCGTTCCGGCCGACTTTAAATTCACTTTTAAATTGTGGAAAGAAGTTACCCATAACAAAGGACTAACGTTCCGGACCGAGGACCTGGAAAACTTTATGAAAGCAATTGATGAAGCCGGTGATAAAAAAGGATGCCTGCTTATTCAGTTCCCGCCAAGCTTAAAAGCAGACAACATCATACAGCTAAGCCATCTTTTGGATGCGGTACAAAATACCAATGCCGACAACGCCTGGAAAGTAGCTATTGAATTTAGGGACCGTTCATGGTACAAGGATGAGGTTTACGAGCTGATAGATCAATACGAGTATACCATGGTACTGCATGATAAAGCTTCATCAAACGCGCCCTTACAGGAGCTTACCGCCGACTTTATTTACCTGCGTTTTCACGGCCCTGAAGGTAATTACCGCGGCAGTTACGACGACGACTTTTTATATGAATATGCACAATATATTAAAGCCTGGCTGGAAGATGGCAAGTCGGTTTATGTATACTTCAACAATACCATGGGTGCGGCCTTAGATAATCTATCTAAACTAAATAAATTTGCAGGCAGTTAAAATTCATGACAATAAAAAAGGCGCCTCTAAGCGCCTCTTCTATTAGTATCTGCCCCTGCCATCATAGTGATCATCGTGGTCATAATGACGATCATAACGATCACGATCATAATGATGGTGGCGATGGTAACCGTATCCTCCCTCAACATAGCAGGATGATAACCCGCCAACTAACGCAACAAACAGCGCCATAAAAAATAATTTCCTTTTCATAACTACAAGTTTTTAGGCTAAGCACCTTTATTACTTTGATGAATTAACTTGTAAAAGGATTAATGAAGGTTGTGCAAATTTTGTATCCTTAATGTCACGGTTTTCTTTTATCGTCACAATTCCATACCTGCTCCTATTCATATCTTCTCCGTCTTTTGGTTGAAATAAACCATTAATCATGCCAGTTTAAAAAACAAAAGCCCGGCTAGCTAACGGTAACCGGGCTTTCTATTACAAATCCAATTATCTTTTATCACGAAAATAACGCCCTAAAGCATCTTCCAGGGGAGGCATAATAACTTCTCTTTCGCTGCTTAGTACGCTGTATTGCGGCCGCATGGCCTTTAATCCAAAGGCTTTGAGTGGTTGGGCATTTACCAGTTTAGTATGATGTCCTTCAATTTCAGCTGCCGCCAAGGCCAGTTCGGCCCAGGTAACAGCGCCGTGATTAGTCATGTGCCAGATGCCGCTTTCATCATCAAGCAGGAGATCAAGGCTGTTTTGTATTAGATCCGGAACGTAAGTTGGCGAGATATACACGTCGGACGGTGCCGAGAACGGCTTTCCCTGACGAAGTGCATCCAACGCCACCTGTAAAAAGTTATACTTATCCCATGGACCAAAGAAAGCACTCGTTCGTATAATCAGCGCCTCCGCATTATTCCGCAACACGGATTGTTCGGCCAGTGCTTTACTCTTGCCATATATGTTCAAAGGCGCTTTGGGGTCGCTCTCGGTATAAGGTTTGCTTTTTGAACCGTCAAAAACCAGATCTGTTGAAAAGGTAAGGAGCTTTACGCCATATTTCTCACATAGAATAGCCAGATTCTCGGCACCGAAGGTATTGATCAAAAAACAATTATCCTGTTCCGCTTCGGCATCGTCAACCCTTACATAGCCTGCAGTATTAACAATGGCCCAGGGCTTCTTTTCCAGTATAACCTTTTCTATCTGCAGCAGATTAGTCACATCCATTTCATCGCGGCCCAGCAAATGGTAATGTATGCCGCGCAAGTCGCACATCTTTGCAAAACCGCTTCCCAATGTTCCGCTCTTACCAACAATCAGCAAAGGTTGCGATTGGGTATTAACACAAGCATGTTCAACCACGTCGTCGTGACAGTAAATAACCCGGCAATGCCGCTTCCACCAGCCTTCGGTTTCCAGCACAGGGTGCTGATAGGGTTCGTTCTTGCTGTATGATTGCACCATCTTTGCCAAAACCGTCGCCCTCGGTTTTCCCGAACGCACGTTAAAAATACCGGCTTCGTAGTCTCCATTCGGCTGAGTCAATAACTTATTCCAGCCGAATGAACCAAGTAGCGCCCAGGGCGTAATGGCTAACATTGGATACCCCTCGGCTTTCAGTTGCCTGCCGGCCATCCACAGTTCCTGCATCCAGCGCATTTGCTCTTCGCGGGTGCAGTGCAAGTGCACCTCGGTAACCGCTACCGGTATATGATAACGATCAAAAGTTTCTTTCAATAGCTGGTATGGCCCCGAGGGCATAATCTTTCCCACCCTTACCGCTTCAACATCAGCATAATTATGCTGGTCATTGCCACCATGCGTGTGCTCAGGATAACAATCCAGGTTTTCGTCTAGGTGCCGCTCTGACGTGAGGTAATGATTAATACCTATAATGTCAGGAGGGTACGGGTTATCAATGAAAAAATTGAGTTCCTCATTTGTAATACCCAGCCATCTTAAATAATGCCACATGCGGTGGTCCTTATTTACGCGGCCGCAGAGCAAATCAAAAGTTATCCAGCGGCGCGAGTTTTCATAATCGGCCTGGTATTTTAAAAGTTCGGTACTGTGCGTTTTCCCTAAATCATCCGTTTGTACCAGCTTGGCATCGGGATTAATTTTATGAATGGCCTGCATGGCCAGAATAGTGGCCTTGCATTCCTGCATTAATATGCGCGCAAAATCAAGACTATTACTAAGATGCGGATGCCATACACCATACAACCCACAAAAACGGGCAGTAGTGAGTGGTTCATTAACTGGCGTGTAATAATTGATCCAGGGAAAACGATTGGCTACCTTTTCAGCATACTGAGCTAAACCAGCCGAAAAAGAATCATCGGCCATATTTACCCATTTTGGTCCGCTGCCATGGTGCACCAATCCAGCTATTGGTTCCATACCGTTTAGCCTGATCTGGTCAAGTTTGTGGCTACATTCCGACCAATTGATAACCCCGTCCTTCTCCGGCTCATGCTTTTCCCAAAGCAAGGGGTACCGCAACTTCTTTATGCCTAAACTTGCAATAAGCTCAATGTCTGCATCCCGCTGGTAGTGGCCGGCATATTGGAGCTGATCAAAGTAGTTTTCACCAACACGATTTAACGTACACTCCAGTCCACCCCAAATTTCTATATTACTATCTGCAATATGCCTTTCCATAAATAGATAAGTCAAAAAACAATGTTATTCCCAATGTTAATTGTGCCTTATTGAGCGATTGGCATGTAAGAATTTTTATAGGCGGCTTTGGCAATAAGATCAAGTATGTTTTCGCAGGTTTTATCCCAGGAGTTTGAAGCTAAAAACGCATCTGTTTTAAGCTGCCAGGCTTCTTTTGAAGTAGTGCTTAATTCCTTTTCTGCAGCGGCTACAAAATCATCGGCATTAGCTCCGATATGTACTAAATTATTTTTTCCGTAAGGGTTAATAACATCTCTGATAGGGGTAGAAATTACCGGCAAGCCGGCGGCAAGATATTCCGGCGTTTTGGTAGGGCTGATAAACCGGGTAGATTCATTCAGTTGGAACGGGATCAAGGCTATATCCCAGCTTGCTATATACTCTGGCAGCTCCTGGTAATTCTTAGCACCAAGGTAATGGATATTGCTATTTTTAGGCAGGCTGTCAGGATTGATCTTCACCACTGGTCCAATCAGAATAATCTGCCAGTCGGGTTTGGCGTCGGCTATACCTTTGATCAGTTCTATATCGAAGCGCTCGTCTATAACACCGTAAAAACCAAGTTTGGGCTGAGTAGTATTAATCTGATCTTCGGGACAAGTTTTAATTTCTCTCGCCCTCAGAAAATGTTTGCGGTCAATGCTGCTTGGAAATGGATATATATTAGCATGCTGATCTTTCTTTGCCTCGTATAATGAATGGCCACCGGTGAAGACAACGTGGGCCTTGGCCATTAACGTTTTTTCTAGCTGCGGCAACTCAGCAGGTGCAAATTTAAAAGCAGAAAGCTCGTCCATACAATCATAAATCACCAACTTTGGATCATGCTCGCTGGTAAATTGCAGCGCCATAGGCGTATAATACCAGAAAATATAATCGGCCAGCAATTTGTTCTCCATAAAGCGACTAAACATTTTTTGCTGAAGCTCAACATTTTCCTCATGGCTAAGACCCTCCGGCAAATGCGGAACCATTACCCATAAGTTTTTATCCCGCTTTGAAAAAGTATAATATTCTTTATCAGTTGCCTCGCATATTGGTTCTTCTATAAAGAATATATTAAATGTTTTGGACAACCTCGACAATAAATGCTGAGGGCGTTGAAAAACAAAGTCCCAACGCAAATGTGAAAAGCAAATTAAATTTTGGGGCAATTGATTGATCTGTTTTGCCGAATGAAAATTTTCATTAGTGGTGAGACTTAATTTCATAGGTTTTGCATGTTTTTTTATGGATTGTCCTGATAAGACAAATGGGATGCCATTTTTCTTAGGTTTTAAATATGTTAACCTAATTGAAATGCAAATAGTTTTGGTCTTGCAGTACTTTATTTGGCGTAAAGCCCTGATTTTGAAATGCTCTGACTTCCGGTTGGTACTTAACGCTAGGTTATTGGGATAAAACAATTAAATCAACTCCTTAATTTAATTATTAATTAATAAATTAAATTATAAACTTTATCGATCTTATGCGCTAATGTGTGTATACTTTCGAGGCCACTTTGTTAAACCCTATTGTTAAATAGAAATATTTAACAACTTTTGCAAAAAAAGACGGAATGAGAAAAGCTGTTATTATTATCATATCACTCTGCTTTGCAAAAACCTTATTTGCTCAGCAAGCGGCAGATAGCTCCCTACATACGGCCGCTGTGGTTAAGGATACGCTTAAAAAAAACACAACGGAAACTCTAAAATCTGACGTTCCCAGTTTAAGTGACACTGAATATAACGCATGGCTTAAGGGCTCCGAATTAAAAACAGACCTTACTCTTGTTGCAGAAATTAATAACTACCCCACTCCGGAGAAAGTATTGAAACTAAAAAAACAGCTCGACCTCAGCCCCATTCAAATCAATCAGCTTAATGACATTGTAAAATATCTTAGACTGAAAAAAGTTGAAGCCGGCGGCGACTTTGTGCGCAACGAAAAAATGCTTGATAGCTTGTTTAGAACCAAGAAAGCTAATGAATCAAACATTATTTTCTTTGGTAACCGGTACGGACTGTTTTTGGGCGAATACCGTACATCCTTATTAATAGCCTGTAAGCGTACCTCAGACGTGCTTACTTCAAAACAACTGAGCAGATACGTACAGTTACAAAACCGGAATTGATATAATCCGTTTGATTTATTTAACTTAGCATCCCTTTCTAAAGTGTATGAAGATTACGTTTGATTTTGAAAAGCCGCTGGCAGAACTACAGCAGCAAATAGATAAAGTAAGGCAGGTTGAAGAAAAAACCAAAGTAGATATGTCAGCTACCCTATCCGAACTTCAGGAAAAATTTGAGGAAGCCAAAGACCAGGTATATTCCAATCTCACCGGTTGGCAAAAAGTACAAATTTCCCGTCACCCGGAAAGACCGTACACTTTACAGTACCTTGAGCTGATGTGTGACGACTTTATAGAGCTGCACGGCGACCGCAATATGGGTGATGATAAGGCCATTATTGGCGGCTTTGGATCAATAGCAGGGATAACAGCGATGTTTATCGGTCATCAAAAAGGACGGAACACCAAGGACCGCCAATACCGCAACTTTGGTATGGCCAATCCGGAAGGCTACCGCAAAGCCTTACGCCTGATGAAAATGGCCGAAAAATTCAACAAGCCTATCATTACCCTGATTGACACTCCCGGAGCATACCCGGGCCTTGAAGCTGAAGAACGCGGACAAGGTGAAGCCATTGCACGGAACCTGCTGGAAATGTCTGTACTGAAAGTACCGGTGATCTGCGTGGTTATTGGCGAAGGTGCATCAGGCGGCGCAATTGGTATCGGTATTGGCGATAAAGTATATATGCTCGAAAATACCTGGTATTCGGTGATCTCGCCAGAATCCTGCTCTTCCATCCTTTGGAGAAGCTGGGATTATAAAGAAAGAGCGGCTGAGGTTTTAAAACTAACTTCGGGCGAAATGTTTAAAAATCAGCTGATCGACGGTATTATCAAAGAACCGCTCGGCGGCGCGCACCAGGATCCTGTGGCTATGGCTGCCACCTTGAAGAAACAACTGGTAAAAGACCTGAAAGCACTAAAAGAACAAGATATTAACCAGTTAGTAACTGACCGTATCAATAAATTCTGTTCAATGGGTGTAGTATTAGAAGATTAATCTGATTCTATAAAAGCTCAAATGCACCTTTCTCAGCTCCCGTGCGGCCAATTTAGGCACAGGGCGCTAAGAAAGGTGCAAAGCACGCGAAGGCTCTGCTCCTGCATAATAGAAGCTGGTAAACGAAAGCTTGTAAAAAGTGACTCAAATTTCTCAGTGACCTCCGCGTCTCCTTTGTGGTCTTCGCGGTTAATATTAAGTCCCGACATTCCATAACAAAATAGGCCGATCTTTTCAGACCGGCCTATTTTCATTCTAATAATATTTTCTAAAATCTTATTGTTGCCTGCTTAACAGTGAACCAAGGCGGGTTTCATAATCTTTTAGCTGTTTATCAAACTTGGCATTTAATGCTGCCTGATGATATTCCTTGGCTAAATTGTTCATGCCGTTCAATACAGACATAGACAACTGTACATCGCGGGTATTTACCTGATCCTGGTTATTCTGAATCATATCTGCGTTGTAGTTGAGAATACTGGTAAGGTAATCATCAATCTGATTGGCCCATTTTACAGCTAACTGAGCGTCGCCGGCTTTAAAGGCATCTTCAAGCAGGTAGAACTTACGCGCCGCAACTTCCGTGTACGGGTAAAGGTCCGGCATTACATCGTCATACCTCTTCAGTGCATTTTTTGCCAGGTCCGGATGTCCTTCTTTCAACAGATGATCTGTAAGCAGCGCAAACTGTTTAAGGATGATGGGATAAAACATTGTCAACGACTCATGATCAAGATAACGGGCATTTTTCATGTTTCCCCATTGAAACTTGGTCATCATGTTATTATACATCGTTAAGGTATTTGTTGCCTCCATCGGGCCGTTGGTGGTATCTTGCTTAATAGGCTCCAAACGCATAGCAAAGCCCTCGTTATAAAGATATTTATCCAGTCCCATCATATTCTCAGAACCAACGGTAATGGCAAAATAGATAGGTCGTTTCCAGTTATTATGGGCGAGGATGTCCAGCATAGCCAGATTATCCTTGGTTACATAGTTCGATGGGTATTTCCAGTCCATCTCTGGCAAAATCAGGCCTTTCTGACTGGCCGGTACAGTACCTGTTTGGATCACCTGTTCCGGATTGATCGTCATTTTCAGGTTCTTGGTAGGCAGGTAATTGGCACTTTCGCCCGATTCGTACTGAACCTTGGTGTTTGGATCATCAGAAGTAAGGAAATCAAACAACTCCTTAACCTCTGTTGGACCGGGGATATTTTTATCATTGAAATAGATTACGTCGCGAACGCCGGCCTCAAATTTCTCATTCGGCATAGTGATCGGAAGCGGAGCCGACTGGTTCATTTGCGTCTTCATCTGGCGGATGTACCAGTCAGTACCCAATAAGCTCAGGTTCACAATCCGCACGTCTGGACGAACGTTTTCTACCTCCTGTGCATACCACAGCGGATAAGTATCATTATCGCCATAAGTAAACAAAATAGCATTAGGCGCGCAAGAGTTAAGGTAGTTAATAGCCATATCACGCGGCGTATACTTGGTAGAACGGTCGTGATCGTCCCACTCCTGGCTTGCCATTAACACCGGCGCGGCCAGCAAACATACTACTGTAGCTAAGATGGCCCCGCTTTTAGGACTGATCTTTTTGTTCAGCAGATCGGCAATGGCTATAACACCCAAACCTATCCAAATGGCGTAGGCATAAAAGGACCCCGCATAAGCATAATCCCGCTCACGAGGCTGTAATGGGTCCTGGTTAAGGTATAAGACGATGGCTAAGCCCGTAAAGAAGAACAACACTGCTACTACCCCCGCATCTCGCTGTTTACGGCGGAAGTGGTAAACCAATCCAAGTACGCCGATAAGAAACGGCAGTGCGTACATACGATTGTAGGACTTACTGTGAGTAACGGCGTACGGCAGTTTCTGCCCGAATTTCCAGCCGCTTATCCAGTTACCATCAGTACCGTTGCTATCGTTCTGGCCGTCCATCTCGTTGGTACGCCCAACAAAGTTCCAGAGGAAATAACGGGTATACATCTGGTTGATCTGCCAGCCAACAAAGAAGAATATATTGTCTTTGAAGTTAGGAACCTGATCCTGAGACATTCCCAGCCACTGACGATAAAAGTTCACGTCATCTGGCTGCTGACTAAATATACGAGGGAAAATAGTGTTATGGTCAAATACGGGAGTAGTCTTTTTACCGGCTACTTCGTACTTGGTTTTGCCTCGGCGGTATAAGGTTTGCCCTTCAGACTGATCTGTTTGCTTAGCGTCAAAATACTGACCGTATAATAAAGGTGTTTCGCCATATTGGTCACGGTTCAGGTAACCGTTCAGCGTGAAGGCATCTTCCGGATCACTATTGTTTAAATTGGTTCCGGCTTTGGCACGAATCACGATCATTACAAATGAGCTGTAGCCTAAAAGGATAAACAGCGCGCTCACCAATACAATATTAAGCGTTGCACGATGATTCCGTACTTTTAAGCCTCTCTCCAACACTAATAGCAACGCAGCTATAGCAATAAAGCCAATAATGCCGGCGCTAATGGTAAACACTAATACCAAACAAACAGCCGCAGCAATAATAACTGCATTTGATGGTTTTACTGTATAGTAGATGCCTAACACTATAGAGGCTATCAGCAACACATAAAATGCCACCGCTCCACTGCCAAAGCCCATACCTAAAGTATTAACAAATAACAGATCGGCATAAGCGGCACCTTTTACGGTATATTGGATAATGCCCCATAGTATCAAACCCAGCGCAACAACGCCTAAAATAAATGCCCAGATTGCACCGGCAGCGGTAGCAGTTTTAGCTCTTCTGAAATAGATCACCAGCGCAATAGCCGGTATAACAAGCAGGTTGAGCAAGTGGATACCGATAGAAAGGCCCATTACATAAGCAATGAAAACGATCCAACGGTCGGCGCCGGGCTCGTCTGCGTGAGCATCCCATTTCAGGATGGCCCAGAATACGATGGCGGTACATAAAGAAGATTGGGCATATACTTCAGATTCAACGGCAGAGAACCAGAAGGTGTCTGAATAAGTGTAAGCAAGCGCGCCAACCAACCCGGCACCAACAATCAATATAATGTTGGTGAGGTTAATATCTTCACTTTTCTTAATCAGTATCTTTTTAGCTAAAGCAGTAATGCTCCAGAACAAGAACATAATGGTAGCGCCGCTGGCCAGCGCAGAGGCAACGTTTGTCCAGTAGGCCACCTTGTGTATATCGCCAAATGAGAGCAGGGAAACTACTTTACCAATCATGGTAAATAATGGTGCGCCTGGCTGGTGCGCTACCTGCAAACGGTAAATACATGCAATAAACTCGCCGCAATCCCAAAAACTTGCAGACGGTTCTAATGTAAGGATATAGGTCATGGTGGCAATAATAAAGGCCACCCATCCAAACAAATTGTTTACTTTATTATAATTCATGTGAGGGTATTACAATATACACTATTTGATATTAAGCCGACGAAATTAACAAAAACTAGATGATGTTTGTATGAAGTAACAATTCTTTAACAAAAAATAACCTTACTCATAGTGAGTTATAAAATACTTCATATTTTTTTTCAAATTCCATTTTGACTTTAAAAAATTCGTCTTACATTTGCATTCCGTTTCGGAGACGTTGCTCCATACGGAAATTGCCCGATAGTATAAAGGTAGTACAACTGATTTTGGTTCAGTTTGTCTAGGTTCGAATCCTGGTCGGGCAACAACAAAAAGAGAACTTCGGATTTTGGATTTTCAATTTTGGCCACCGGCCGTGAAAAGCTGAAATCCGAATTGTTTTTTTAGGCTAACACACAGATCAATGTGGATTTTTTAAACTGGAAAATCCAGCCTCGAAAATCCAAAATTCGAAATAGAGAAAAATGCCATCGCAGTTCAATCCGGTTAAATTATTCTCAGGTTCAGGCACAACGGCGCTTGCTCAAAAGATCGCTGATGCTTATGGTCGTGAATTAGGTGATATGGTTATATCCCGTTTCAGCGACGGAGAATTTCAACCCCATTTTAACGAGTCGGTTCGCGGATGTGACGTATTTCTGATTCAGTCAACCAACCAGCCCTTCGATAACTTAATTGAATTACTAATGATGGTTGATGCCGCACGCCGTGCATCTGCCCATTATGTAACTGCAGTTATCCCTTATTTTGGCCTGGCGCGTCAGGACAGGAAAGATAAACCGCGCGTTGCTATTGGTTCAAAACTGGTTGCCAACTTATTAGTGGCATCTGGTATTAACCGCATTATGACGATGGACCTCCACGCGGCCCAGATACAAGGTTTCTTTGATGTGCCGGTTGATCACCTTGATGCTTCGGTAATCTTTGTACCTTATATCAAAAGCCTTGGCCTTAAAAACTTAACCATTGCATCGCCAGATATGGGCGGCTCATACCGCGCACGTACCTTTGCAAAATATTTTAATGCGGAAGTGGTGATCTGTGATAAGCGCCGTAAACGCGCCAATGAAATTGAGTCAATGACCATTATTGGTGATGTAACCGGACAGGATATTGTTTTGATAGATGACATTTGCGATACCGCAGGAACACTATCAAAAGCTGCTGCGCTGATTATGGAGCGTGGCGCAAACAGTGTAAGAGCGGTTTGTACGCACCCGGTATTATCAGGCAAAGCATATGAAACTATTGAAAATTCGGCTTTAACAGAATTAATCGTTACAGATACTATTCCATTAAAGCAGCAAAGCCCTAAAATTAACGTACTGTCAACAGCTGATCTTTTTGCCAAGGCTATTGCCAACGTAAACGAGCACGGCTCAATCAGTATGTTGTTTAAGGTGGACTAACACCCCATCAGCCCCACCTAAATCCTCCCCCGAGGGGAGGACTTGAAAAGTATCGGGGACCCAAAGAAAGAATTAAAATATCCTTATCAAAGCCCCTCTCCCTACGGAGAGGGGTTGGGGTGAGGCTTAACAAATAAATTAAATTAAAAAAAATGAAATCAATTGCTATTAGCGGTTCTCCAAGAGAGAACGTAGGGAAACGTGATGCTAAGGAACTGCGTTACCAGAGCCTGGTACCTGCAGTACTTTACGGAGGTGCTACACAAACTCACTTCTCAGTATCCGCAGCTGATTTGAAACCGGTAATTTATACTCCGGATGTTCATTTCATCGACATTGAGGTTGCCGGTACAAAAACCCAGGCTATCATTCAGGACATTCAGTTCCATCCGTTAACTGAAGAAATCCTCCACGTGGATTTTCTGCAGTTAAATGACAAAAAACCAGTTGCTATTGAAATTCCAATCCGTTTAACCGGAACATCTCCAGGTGTCAAAATGGGTGGTAAACTGGTTCAGAAATTAAGAAAACTGCGTGTTAAAGGCTTACCACAAGATCATGTTGACACTATCGACGTGAGCATCGAAGGCCTTGAAGTTGGTAAATCAGTTCGTGTAAGCGACATCAAAGTGGCTAACCTTACTATTACCAATGCTGCTGAAGACACTATCGTTTCAGTAACTACTTCACGTGCACTACGTCAGGCAGAACAAGACGCTAAAAAATAATTAATTGGTGATTACACCGATTAAGAAGTGATTACACTGATTAAAACGGCGACTGAAAATTCAGTCGCCGTTTTAGTATAATTGCGTTTTTTAAAACAACATAATTTTCCCCCTTTAGGGGGATAGGGGGTTATATGAAATATCTAATAGTAGGTTTAGGCAACATTGGGCCGGAATATGCAGATACAAGGCATAACATCGGTTTTATGATACTTGATGAATTGGCGAAACAGGAAAACGCCAAGTTTTATAACATGCGCCTGGCTTATTATACCGAGGTTTCATACAAGAGCCGTCAGCTATACCTCATTAAGCCTACTACTTACATGAACCTTAGCGGCAAAGCCTTAAACTATTGGATGAAAGAGCTGAAGATTCCGATTGAGAACGTGCTTGTGCTTGTTGACGACCTGGCGCTTCCGCTGGGTACGCTGCGTCTTAAACCCAAGGGCAGCGCGGCCGGCCATAACGGCTTAAAACATATTGAACAAACCCTCGGCCACAACAATTACGCCCGGCTACGTTTTGGCATTGGCGCCGATTACCCTAAAGGCAAACAGGTTGATTACGTTTTAAGTGGTTTTGACGATGATGAGCAACCCGAGCTACCGGCGCTGATAGACCGGTCAATTGAAATGATCAAGAGCTTTGCAACTGCAGGTGTTGAACTCACGATGACGCGATTTAACAAATAGATCGCACAAATGCTCATATTTGTTAATTTCTGTTAAATAATTTGCGGTTTAGACTATTGGCTTTAACTTGCAGCTAATACTTAAACCGACATGAAAACAGCTCCCCTCTTTGCCTTTAACGGGTTCAAAGAAAACTCCCCTTCTTCAGCGCAACTGCGCTGTCCCCAATCCGTATTTCGAGTCTCACCGCTTGTGTAACATTTTCATTGATCCGTAAAATGTTGTAACGTTTAGCACAGCAAAGCGTCTTTTTACCTGAATCATATTAAAACCTTAGACTGCCTGATGAAAAACTACCTTCTGCTAATCGCGATGTGCTTGTTATCGGTAATCGCGAAAGCTCAAACTGCCACCCATAATATCAATATTAATCATATCAGTATTAAGGGTAGTGTGGTAGACTCGGTTACCAATAAGCCCGTGAGCTATGTAACTGTGGCCGTAACAGATGCGCAGTCCAACGCCCCTGTAAAAAGCGGCCTTACTAAGGAAGACGGTTCTTTCGACATTATTAACCTGGTGCCCAAGGCTTATAAAATATCGGTCATTTTTGTGGGCTATCAAACCAAAGTGATTAATGTTCCTGGGATAGAAAGCAAAAATCTGGGGCGTATTCTGCTCTCCCCTGCTTCACATCAGCTCAAAGAAGTTGCGGTAACAGCTGCAAGACCTGTGGTAAAACAGGAAGTTGACCGCATTGCGTACGACATTCAGGCAGATCCGGAAAGTAAGGCACTCACCGCATTAGAGATGATTCGTAAGGTTCCTCTGCTGTCTGTTGATGCGAACGACAATATCAAGCTGAAGGGAAGCGGCAATTATAAAATTCTTATTAATGGCAAAGAATCCGCGCTGATGTCTAAAGATCCTTCCGAGGTGCTAAAGTCGATGCCGGCCTCCAATATTGAAAAAATAGAGGTGATCACCACGCCGCCTGCTAAATATGATGCCGAGGGCCTGGCCGGCATTATCAACATCATTACCAAAAAGAACGCGGACCAGGGTTATAATGGCAATATCAATATGAGGTATAACTCTATCTATGGACCGGGCGTTAACCTTAGAGGCACTGCCAAACAAGGTAAATTCGGTGCTTCCGCCTTTGCAGGAACCGGCTACCACCCAGACGTTACAGCTGGCTACACAAACAGTCAGCATTACTTCGGTACCGGAAGCGACCTTGAGCAAAGCGGACAAAATACTAACCATGGTCATTATGCATATGTAAACACCGAGCTTAGCTATGATATAGATACCTTAAACCTGCTCACCGGCTCATTTAACTTTTTCCGCGGCAAATTTTACAACTTAACCACGCAGCTATCACAACAGTTCAACAGTGCCGGTGGTATTGATCAGCAGTATGATCTTACTAACAATACTTATAACATATGGCAGGGAATGGATATCGGCCTAAACTTTCAGCATGGGTTTAAGCGCAATAAGGACCAACTGTTAACATTATCTTATAAATACTCCTACTCGCCGGCTAAACAAAATACCGATGCGCGGATAGGCGATACCATTAATTATCACAACCCGAGCTATATGCAGTACAACAACTCGGGTACAAAAGAGCATACGATACAAGTGGATTATGCACATCCGCTAAAGAAGCTAAGCATCGAGGCTGGTGGAAAAGCAATACTTAGAAATAACTTCAGTGATTTTACTAACAACAATTTAAACCCGCAAACGGGGATATACGAAATAGATCCCTCCCAAACTAATAATTTTAACTACCAGCAAAATATCTATAGCGCATACAACTCCTATCAGTTAAAACTAAGTAAGTGGACCGGGAAAGCCGGTTTAAGGCTGGAGCATACTACTGTAAATGCTGATTTCAGTTCCTCTGGGACGACGTTGAGTAACGAGTACGATAATTTTATTCCGTCTGTGTCTGTGATGAGGAATATGAAAAGCAGCAGCTTAACTTTAGGATTTACGCAACGTATTCAGCGCCCGGGTATATGGCAGCTTAATCCGTTTGTTGACCGCACCAATCCCAAATTTCTCAATACCGGCAACCCCGACCTTAAACCGGAGCTCGACAATACGTTCGAGCTCAATTACAGCAACTTTTCAAAAACATCGGTAACGATAGGCCTCAGTTATGCTTTTTCAAGCAATTCGATCCAAAACGTAGCCAACTTTAATAAACAGGATAGCGTTACTACTACCACTTACCAGAATCTGGGTAGTAACCGCACATTAGGATTAAACGGTAACAGTAATATCAATTTCGGAAAGAAGGTTAGTTTAAACATCAATGCGCAATTAAGGCACGTGTGGGTGAGGGGAACTTACAACGGCAATTTTTATACTAACCAAGGCTTTACCGGTAACGCTTTTGCAAGTTTGGGTTATAAGTTTGCAAAGGGATACCGCTTTGGCCTTGATGCCGGTTACTTTAGCGGGGATGTTAACCTACAGGGCAAAACCGGGTACTTTATTTACAATGGCTACGTGCTCACCAAAGACTTTTTTAAAGAAAAGGCTTCTATTTCTTTAGTAGCTAATGACCCGGAAGCGATACTCTGGAATTATCACTCCACTACCCGCACACCTGATTTTTACCAAAACTCCGTATCGCAGGAGCGCTACCGCACTTTTGCTATACGCTTCAACTACAAATTCGGAAAACTTAACAGCGATATTAAGCACAGCCAGCACGGCATTAATAACGACGACACCAAAGGCGGCGGAAAAAGCAGCGGAAACAATTAATACTTGATCAGAAATCAAATGCATCGCTGTCCTAAACCCACTGTGGCTCCATTTTTAAAAATGGTGTTGGAAAAATCAAAATTTATTATCAAATTCAGTTCTGTAACCACTTAGTTACAATAAGATTTAACCTTCAGCGTGAAACGGTTCACAACAATAGTATTGCTCGGCCTGCACCTGTTTTATTCAGGCGGGTACATGCTGTTGTTTTATTTTCTTATCTACCAATCGGACCGGTTTGTGGAGCAACAGATCAGTAAAGGATATTATAATGTAAGGGACTTGGTTGAAATAAAAATCCCGGTACATATTCCTTACGGGCAAAACTGGATAGGCTATCAACCTGTTAGCGGACAGGTACAGCTTCAACAAGGCTGCTATAATTATGTAAAACTAAAAATCACGAACGACACACTTTACGTAATGTGCGTGCCCAACTACCGTACAACCAAACTTATTCAGTCAAATATTATTTATGCCCGGCAGATTAGTGATTTTCCACTTACTAAAAAAGGCAGTGCATCTTTAAAGCAACTAAATATTGACCAGTATAATTTTAATGTGGTTAATTATGAGATTAAACCAGTAGTGACTCAACTAGAGACTGAGTATAATAAACTATTCCAATTTTTGCCTGATGCAAAAGCAGGCAGCCTTGACCCGCCTCCCCGAGCAGCTTAAAATTTCCCCATTTTTAGTTGTAGTTGTATTCCTTCCGTCATGCCTACTATGATTCTCAAAAATGCATGATTTAGATTAATGTATCCTACCGTAAGCTGCTACTGCGCTTTGCCAGGACGTTGCTGCATCATAATGTTTAGAGGACAAGGGGTACAACCATTGAGAAAACCATTTTACTATTGAAACGGGTAAAGGTTATTTGCCTGCCCTTAACTCTTTTGTATGCGCTCACTTTTCTTTAAAAAGATAGGATGTATTTCCGTCATCTTTTTTGCAATTGCCTGTACAACAGCTTTTGCACAAACCGAATCTGATGGTATTATGATACCTAAACATTACCTGTGTATTGGAGCCATGTATAGCCAAAGCAACTGGAATAACTACTGGGAGGGTACACTTAAACGCGATAACCAGAACATTGGCACTTTGAATACCTACATGTATGGGCCAATGCTTAATTACGGCATCACAAGCAGGCTTAATTTGTTAGCCAGTGCGCCTTATGTTAATACGCATGCTTCCGGTGGCACGCTGGCCAGCATGCACGGGTTCCAGGACCTTACCGCATCCTTGAAATGGATGCCCTTTGACGTAAGAGTAGGCAGCGGCGATCTTTCGTTTTATGCTATTGGATCTGCAGTGATACCGCTCACCAATTACGTTTCCGACTTTCTACCCATGTCTATTGGCTTGCATTGTAAAAGCGCCATGTTCCGCGCCATGGCCGACTACCAAACCGGTAATTTCTTTTTAACCGGATCCGGCCTGTACAATTTCAGGAGTAATATCACCATAGACAGAAATTCATATTACACCACTACGCTTATCTATAGCAATGAAGTTGCCATGCCCAATGTTAGCGTATTTAACTTCCGCATGGGCTACCGCACCCCAAAAATCATCGCAGAAGCTGTATTGGAGAATAGCACCACGCTCGGCGGTTTTGACATCCGCAAAAACGATATGCCCTTCCCGAGCAATAAAATGAATGCTACTACTGCAGGAGCAAATTTTAAATATTCCTTAAACTCAGGTTTGGAGTTTACCGCTGGCGGCGATTATGTGGTTGCCGGCCGCAATGTGGGGCAAAGCACCATTTTACACGCAGGAGTTTATTATCTCTTCAGTGTTAAAAGATCACATGGAACTACCGCTGATTCACAAGCACAAGATGAACACAAATTATGAAAAGACATTTCTACTTAATAGTTATTGTACTCGCAGCGATGAGTATGGTACTGTGGTCATGCAATAAAAATATTATTGACCATACCACGCAATACCCTTCACTTAATCCGTCAAACCTTGATCTGAACGCAGATGCGTGGAAACCTGTTCTGCTTACTGGCTTCAGCGATCTTAGCGTTTCGCCCCCTGACGCCGTTACGTCACCAGCCTATCAGGCTGATCTGAACGAGATCAAGGCTTATCAAACCACGCTTACCGCCGATCAGAAATCAGCCATTCAGTATTGGAGCGCAGGGGCCATTTTAAGATGGAACGAAATTTTGCGCGATCTTGTAGCCAAGCATAACATTCCGCCATATCAAAATGAAGACGGAACCTATCCGGCACCGAGTTCTGCTAACCCGTTTGCTTATCCGCAATTTCCTTTTTCCAATCCGCCATATGCGGCAAGATCATACGCGTACGTAAGCGCTGCCCAGTATGATGCACTTATTGCCGCCTGGCACTTCAAGAAACAATACAACCGTTTGGCCCCTTATAAAAACGATGCAGGGGTACAGGCATTAGTTCCTAAAACCAATCTGCCCTCCTATCCCAGCGAAGAGGCGGTTGCAGCTGGCACCGCGATAGAATTGTTGAAGCTGCTTTTTCCTACCGAAATAGCCTACATTGAGCAAAAAGAAAGTGAAGAAAAAGCCGCTGCTATCATGTCTGGAGCAAACACACGTACCGATTGGGATGCGGGCGAATCATTAGGCAAGCAAGTGGCCTCAAAATTTACGGCCCGCGCACGGACTGACCATGCTGGTACAGCGGGAGGTAACCCAACAATATGGACGCAGCTGGTAACTCAGACCGCCGCTACCGGCCAAACACCATGGAAAAGCCTTGAGTTGCCCTCGAGGCCGCCAATGCTGCCGCTGTTTAATAAAGTAAAACCTTTTCTTTTTGATTCCTTAACAGTTATCGCCCTGCGCCCCGGCCCGCCGCCATCCACCAGCTCAGACCAGTTTAAAAAGGAAACGCAGGAAGTACTCTATTACAGCAAGAACGTAACGAGGGAGCATAATGCGCTGGTAGCTTTTTGGGCAGACGGAGCGGCCACCTATACCCCCGCCGGCCACTGGGATGCCATTGCCGCTGATGAGTTTGTAAAACAAAATTACAGCGAAGTAAGGTGGGCGCGCAACATGGCGCTACTCAATATGGCGCTAATGGACGCTGCTATTGTTTGCTGGGATGCTAAATACTATTATTTTAATCCGAGGCCCTCGCAAGTGGATGTCAATATCAAAACATTGACGGGCCTTCCTAATTTCCCATCCTACACCTCAGGCCACTCTAACTTTAGCGCAGCGGCGGCAGCTGTGTTAACTTACCTGCTACCAGACAGGGGAACTAAGTTTACAGATCTTGCTCATGATGCAGCTATGTCCAGGCTTTATGGCGGCATACATTATCGCAGCGACGTGGAAGTAGGTTTAGTTACAGGAGCTAAAGTAGGACAATATGCTGTGCAGCGGGGTAAAAGCGACGGGGCAGACAGTAATTAAAAAAATGGTGCAGGTAACGGAACGGGCTTCGCGTTTAACGAACGCCCATTTTAAAAAGCTTCACCCAGGTTGATAATGAAAGTATTGTAACCTTTACTAAAGCCCCAGTCAACACCGAGATTGGTGTTTGATCCTTTGTTAAATTTGATGCGGAGGCCGGTACCGGCGGCGGGGTGCCAGGAGGTAAAAAGGTTGCCGGAGCCGCTTACCGTATTCACATTACCAAATATAACGAACCCCAATAAGCCGTCGTGCGAAATATCACGGCGGTATTCTGATTCAAGGTAAAACAAGGTTTTACCCCGGTATCGTCCCTGATCTATTCCGCGTCCCGATCGGTTGTAGGGGTCCCAGTTAATGGCGGGCAGATCAAGGTAAGGTGGATTATTGCCAAACACCGTCCACAGGTATGACCATAGTGCCAGTGTATTTTGTTGATTAGGCTTCGCTGGATTTAGGCCGATATACTTGCGGAAGTCAACATATAACGATCGCCAGGTTTCATCGCTTCCAAATCCGCGCTCGTTTACGCGGTAAACAATGTTGGAATAACAGCCCGGTAACGGGTTTAAGGAGTTATTCCGGCTATCATACAACAAATTAAGCGTTATACCGGACGAAAAGGAGTTACTATTGAGCCCGAAATTATACCCGGTAAACTGATGAAGGTTAAGCCGGGGATCATCGCTTTTAACGTTGATGTGGTAATCAAGCGCGTAACCTAAACCCAGATAGAAAAAAGGTGTTACCTGCTTAAGCGCTGCCTGATAAAAACGAATGTAGCTGTAGTCGAGCACCGCCCTTTGGTTATAATCATGGCTGGTACCTATGCCCCAGGTATATTGCGGATAAACCAGGAAACGCATATCGCCCTGGATGTTCCAGGTATTATCAGGCAACCAGATGCTTGATCGCAACGGAATACCAAACCGTCCTTTAAAATTAAGATAAGGTCCAAAGCTTGCACTGGAAAGGTTAGTGGTAGACGGAGAGCCAAGGTAAGCGCCTGCAGTAGTGCTGGTTACCAATGCATGCCCATCGCCACCAGGCACGATGGTACTTAGCGGCAAAAAGGAATAATAAACGGTTCTGTCTGCCTCCTCTTCAACTGGTTTAGGCTTAACATGCAATACCGTTTTACCCAGGTCAACAATATCAGTTTGCCGCGCCGTATCCTTAACAACATTGTCTTGCGGAAGAGCGCCCGGTGCATTTTGAGCAACGCATATAGCAGGGTATAAGCATACAACCAGCGCCAGTTTTTTCAGCATAGAGGGTAGATACGGAAATATTGTAATTTAATAGCAGCCCCGAGATGCCCAATAATCTCCGGACACCTATTAAACGGAACAATACCCTCCGAGAGTTTGAGTTACAACGAAAAAGTTACTAACAATTCGATGACAATTCTCAGCGCCTACTAAAATATTTCAATTAAGGAAAATAGTTGGGAAGGCAACGTCCTCTCCCGGAACATCTGTAAACATATCATCAAGGAGATGCTCTAAGCGCCATAAGCCGTCATCCGGAATGTAAAGCGACATCGCATACAATACAAAAGGCAGGTCATCATCCTTCCGGTAGCTTATAAAATTCAACTGCCACTGTTTAGCACCCCTAAACTGCCCCTGTTCATGCGGTTCTAAAACAACCCTGTTATCGATCTTAATTGTTTTTTGGAAAGTTCTAAAAAAACCAAATTCATGCTGATAACTGAAGGCTTTTTTGGTAATGATGAGATTTTCGCGGCCGTAAAAATTCCAGAGGGTATACCTCACCAAAAAGATTAAAATCAATATGGTGATCAGTAATAATCCAGGTATCCGCTCAATAATAGCTATCCACGCAACAAAGAGAAAAAACAGGTTGGCAACAAGCAGTGAAACTTTCGCGTAAAGCGGGTTAGTTACTTTCACCGAGACATATATACAAATGCCGTCGGCTGTAATACGATAATAAGGTTTCGGGCTAAGCATTAAAGCTGAACTTTGAATGCTAAAATAGTATTTTACCCAAAAATTTTCTTATTCCGAAAAAAATATTTTCCTAAGCAACTGCCAGAGGTACCCAATCTTCTTTGGGCGATTCACAGGTAGGGCAATTGTACTGTTCAAGCAGCTTAAAATCTATGCCTGGCTTTATATTGTTCAGCTCATCCCCATAAACAGGATCATATATGGTGAGGCAATGTGAACATTGATACATAGGATGCTGTGGCGCCGGATTGGCGGTTTTAACCACGGACCTGGCTTTTTGTTCCCCTGCCCGCACTTTATTCACATGGCTATAATAATACCCGCAAAAATCTATCAGCGTTCCGGCCAGTTCATTTTCCTTAACATCCTTACGGTAACTGCGCCAGCTTTTAGTATTGGGATTAAAATCAGCCGTATGCAAAACCTCAAAAGCCTTATCCTCCAGATCGGATGTTTGCTGTACCCGAATAATAACAGATCCAAACAGCTCCGTTTTAGGTTGTGTTTTGATGGCAAAACAGAGGTTCTGCGTGCGTTGATCTGCATCCTCCAGTGCACGCGACAGGTCCTTCTTTAATTGAAGGCCATAGTCGCACACCTCCTCTACGTGCCAGTTAAGCTCATTAAGGCTGTGACGCGTATTTACACAATGCTTATTAAGCAGGGTGCGCCATAATAGCCTGTCCTGGCTGTTAATCCCTTTGACAATAACAGACTTCCACGGCGTAGTATAAAGCTGACCAAGCCCTGTTTGCTGACAAAGCAGACAGATGTCCTTTAACAGCTTCACCGAAAAAAGCTCATTGCGGCGATAAACGCCTAGCCAGCACTTTTGGTTACCATAAACATTGAACCCCTCATAGAAAGGCAAAGTAAATTCAGGCAGCCTTAATGGTTCTTCGGCTCGTTGTTTTACAAAATGGCCCTGGCTTGCTATCAAGTCGTGCAGCTTGTCACCATCAATAACCGGCTGGTCATAGAACAGCTGCGTGTTGGTCAGTATTTCGTATTCCAATAGCTGGCACAGGCTCGGAATGTCTTCCGAATAAATTAGCGAGGGCCAGCAATACAAAATATTTGTTTTAGGGAACCGGATGTAGAGATACCAGTAATTGCTCACTTCGGCAGTGATAAAATTAAGGTTGCCTGTAAATGCCGGCACCAGGGACTGGTGATTGTCAGTTAAATTAATCTTTAGTTTGGGCCTGAAGTTAAAAGCATCTAAAACATCTTTATAAACACCTTCCCTTATCCATCCCGAACCGCCTAAAATATCGGCAGTTACATAGGAGCTTACAATATTGGGGTGTTCATCCTTATCAGCCTCATAACTAATCTCGGCCATAAAGAAATCTTCTTGTAAATCATCCAGCTGCTGCTCGTTTACGGAGATATACATTTGCTGGCGATTACCAAAACGCACGTTTTCTACGCCTGCCTTTTCCGCAAAGGACAAGATCTCCAACAGGTCGCCGGCAGGGACAATACCGCCGGAAAGATTGATTTTGATAAGGTGCTTTCCTGCTTCCATGTTATACTACTTTCTCGAGTACCTGCTCGCTCAGATATTCCTCCATAATACGTTTTACCTCCGGCCTGCATGAGCCGCAACCTGTTCCTGCCCCTGTTGATGAGCAGAGCTCCTTAAAGTCGGCACAGCCAGCCGCTACTTTGTTGGTGATATTGATACTGCCTACATTATTGCAGCTACAAACCAGCTTACCTAATACCGGCTCAGCCTTTTTGCCGCTCCTTAATAACTGGAGCCGTTTTTCGCTTAGCTCTACCCTATTGGAGATCAGCTCTCTGAACTCCTGGAACTCATTTTTATCCCCGATAAGAATTGCGCCAACCAGTTTATCCTGGTGGATGATGCACTTCTTATAATAGCGTTTTGATTTATCGATAAAAACAACCTCTTCATAGTTCTGATCGTCCGGGCACTCCGGCAAACCAATGCTGCACAGGTCAAAACCATGAATTTTGATAATGTTCATGAAAGTGCTGCCAGAATAGTGGCTTGCAACATCGCCATTTAAATAATGGGCCAGTACATGAGCTTGTTGCTCGGCTGCAGCAGTAATACCGTAAAGCGTACCCTTGAATTCCGCAATTTCACCGATGGCATAAACATCAGGATCACTGGTTTGGAGGCGTTCGTCAACCACTACGCCTTGTTTGCAGTTTAAGCCACAATCGCGGGCCAGCTCCAGGTTGGGTGTGGTACCGATGGCAATAATCACAGCATCGCAATCAATATTATGACCGCTCTTTAAACCGATACCGGTTAGTTTGTTACGACCGTAATAAAGCTGCACTTCATCATTGTAATAAATGTCACAACCCTGGTCAACCATTTCCTCATGCAGTAACTGGCTGCCCAATTCATCAAGCTGGCGGTTAAGAAAACGGGAAATACGTTGTACAATGGTAATCTGCACCCCTATTTCGCGGAGTGAGGCGGCCATTTCCAGTCCCAGCAAACCGCCGCCGATAATGGCCACATGTGCATTTTTAGGAACATGCCTTTTAAAATTATCCGCGTCGGTACGGCTACGCATGGTGAAGATCCCCGGCAGCGAGGGAACATTTTTTGGAACCGAGGCCCTGCTGCCGGTCGCCATGATCAACACATCATAGCTGGTCTTACCACCGTAGTTATCAACTACGAATTTATTTTGACGATCTACCCGCTCAACGCTCACGCCGCGCAGCAGTCGTATATTGTATTCCGGTTCTTCGTCATCTGTCATTTTAATGAGTTGTTCCCAACTTTGCGTTCCGGAAATATAGTCGGGCAGCATTACCCGGTTATAGAACGGAAACTTCTCTTTACTGAAGATGACGATCTCGTCGGTCTTATTAATTTCCCGATATGATTTTACAAACCCAAACGCACCGGCTCCCGCGCCAATGATCACGATACGTTGTTTAGGCTTTTGATATTTCTGTACGCTAACAGCGCAATATTTAAAATCCGGCTCTTTTGATATAGGGTCAACAATATCACTGGTTACGTTATTGGCTCGATTTAAATCGCTGCCCAATATTTTGCCCCAATGCATTGGTAAAAACACTACGCCAGGTTTAATTGCACTGGAAATCTTAGTCTTTACGCGCACATCACCCCTTCGTGAAGTAACCACCACAATATCATCTTCGGCAAGCTTTAACCGCCTTGCATCCGCAGGATTAATTTCGAGGAACGCCTGCTTAATATGCTGGTTCAGTTTATTAACCTTGCCCGTTTTAGACATGGTATGCCACTGATCACGAATACGGCCGGTAGTAAGGATAAACGGAAAATCGTCGTTCGGTCTTTCACTTTCATGATGATCCGGTACAGCATGGATAACCGCCCTGCCAGAAGGTGTGTAAAAGACCTTATCTGTAAATAACCTTTGCGTTTGCTTTGCAGTACGGCGCTTTTTATATGGCCACTGAATAGTCCGGCCTTCGCGGATCAGCTCGTGGGTTAAGCCGCTGATGTCTATATTGGTCCGGGCAGTAAGTTGCGTGTGCTCCTCATAAATTTCGGCCGGCGACTGATAATTAAAGCCGTTGAAATTCATTTTTGCAGCAAAACGGCAAATGATCTCCGCATCCGGCAAGGCCTCGCCTGGCGCCTCAGTTATCTTGTTCAGATAGCTAATTCGGCGCTCAGAGTTGGTCATGGTGCCTTCTTTTTCCGTCCAGGCTGCAGCTGGTAATATTACATCAGCATACTTTAGGGTTTCAGGCTTATTACTGATGTCTTGCACCACCACAAATTTTGCCTTTTTCAGGCCTTCCTCAACCAGGCGCGCATTAGGCAGACTGGTTAACGGATTGGTGCAGATGATCCAGATGGCTTTTAAGCGTCCATCATTGAGCGCATCAAACATTTCGGTTGCTGTTAAACCAGCTTTGTCCGAAATCATGGCTCCGCCCCAAAAATCCTGCGTTTCTTTACGGTGAACCGGATTATTCAGGTTGCGGTGAGCCGGTAATAAATTGGCCAGCGCACCAACTTCACGACCACCCATCGCATTAGGTTGACCAGTTAGCGACAGCGGCCCTGAACCAGGCTTACCAATGTGACCGGTAATCAGGTTAAGATTGATGAGACTAAGATTTTTGTTTACCCCTGCAGAGCTTTGGTTCAGCCCCATGGTCCACATGGTCATAAAGCCTTTAGCTTCGCCAATATATTGGGCAGCCAACCTTATGGCATCTTCTTGCAATCCGCATATTTCGGCAGCTTCTGCCAGCGTACGTTGAAAAACTACTTCTTTATATTGCTCAAAACCTTCAGCATGATTGGTAATAAAGTCAACATCAATATCACCGTTCTCAATCAGCAATCTGCCGATAGCATGATTCAAGGTAATATCCGTGCCGGGGTTGAGTTGCAGGTGCAGATCGGCCACAGAACAAGTGTCTGTTACGCGGGGATCAGCAACAATGATCTTAACATCCGGATTGGCTGCTTTATGCGCCTCCACCCTGCGCCACAGGATGGGATGGCACCACGCCGGGTTAGCACCAATCACAAAGAAGCAGTCAGCCAGTTCTATATCGTCGTAGCACACGGGCACACTATCTTCGCCCAGCGCCATTTTATAGGCAGCAACAGCACTGCTCATGCACAGGCGTGAGTTGGTATCAATGTTGTTGCTGCCAATAAAGCCCTTCATCAGCTTGTTGATCACATAATACTCTTCAGTTAAGCACTGACCTGAAGCGTATATGCCCACTGAATCCGGGCCGTATTTCTCTATAAATGTTTTAAACACCGCCGCTGTACGATCAAGCGCCTGGTCCCAGCTTACCCTTTGCAAAGGCATGCTTTTGTTATAGCGCATTTGCGGGTAAAGTAACCGGTCGCTTTTGTCGTTAACGGTATAATGCAGGTTCATACCCTTGCTGCAAAGCATACCTTTGTTTACAGGATGATCCTTGTCGCCTTCAACTGTAATCTGGCCGTTCTTCTCCTGGTTAACTACTATACCACAACCCACGCCGCAATAGCAGCAGGTTGTAGTAAGGTTATGGGTATGTTTAGCAGTCATGGTTTTTCAAATTAATTTATTAACCTGCAATTACTCCTGAAACCGTTACTTCGCCATTGGCCAGATCTTCTTCATTTGCGGTAGCTCTTGTAAATCGGGTGAGCAGTATAATTACTGCAACTACAATAACCGATACACCTATGTAGGTAAAGGCTTCGGTATAGGTAATTGAGCTTGATTTAAACAGAAAGCCGAAAAGCATACCGCCAAGGTTTCCGCCTGCACCAACGATACCGCTTACTGTACCCATCTGTTTTTTATTGATAAATGGCACAATACCGTAAGTAGCGCCGTTTGACATTTTAAGGAACAGCGCGAACGACAGCATAGCCACAATGGCCATAGCGAGCGTACCGGCTTGCGCAAAGAGAATAAGGCCAATGCCTTCCAGCAGCAGCATGGCCGCCAACAGCAGGCCCTTGCCACGCATGCCGTAAGCTCTGCCCGCCCTGTCTGAAACGATACCGCCCAGAGCCCTGGCAAAGAGATTCATGAAACCGAATATACCAGCCCAGAAACCAGCACGGCTTTGTGATAAATGAAAGGTATCTACAAAATGTAGCGAAGCCACATTATCAAAGGTAACTTCCATACCAAAGCATACGGCGTAAGCCATTACCAGGGCAAAGATGCGCCAGTCGGCCAGTACAGACCAGTCTGTTTTGGTTTGAGATTTTTTGTAGCCGGTTTCGCTGAAGTTGCCCATCGGTGTATCTTTAGTGTACCGGTGGTATAAGAAAGCTACAATGAGCATCATTACGCCGGGCACAATCATGGCATAGCGCCAGGCTTCGGCCTTGGTATACCCAAAACCAACAATGGCAGCAAAAATAAGCGGCATTACCATATTGGTTACACCTCCGCCCAGGTTACCCCAACCACCGGTAACAGCATTGGCGGTACCTTTAATATTGGATGCAAACATAAGGGAGGTATGAAACTGCGTAATCACAAATGCAGCGCCAATAACACCGATAGCCAAACGGAACAGCAGGAAGGTTGTATAGTCATGCGCCAAACCAACCAGGAACACCGGCAGCGAGCCGACGATGAGCAGCCTGACAGCCGTTTTACGCGGCCCCCACAAATCACACAACTTACCGATGACTAAACGGGCAATAATAGTTGAAGCTACAGACGCAATAACCAGGTTACCAACCTGTCCCTTGGTTAGGTGCAGCTCGGCACGGATGGTAGGCATCAGCGGAGCCAGACCAAACCAGCCAAAGAAACACACAAAGAACATGAGCCAGGTGAGATGAAAGCTTTTCATCTGTATACCTTTTAACGAAAATATCTTGAGCTTACTAAGCGGTTGTTGAGTTGCTGTCATGATTGAAACTTTTAGAGTGATCGATTAGCTGTTAACGCTTTTATTTACTAAAGAAATCGGGCCGGATATTGAACTGCAGGTAGGCCCACATCGGGCTAAGCCTGGCAGTCCCCGGAGTAATGTTTTTGGCATACTCCATTGAACCAGTCGCTGCCAGATAGGATAAACCCAGCTCAGCTGTAGTGAATTTGTTCAGCTTATAGCCTGTGGTAACGTCAAACTCACTGCCCAGATATTTATCTACGGCTTTGCCATTGGCATCTTTTTGTTCGCCGGCAAGTAACATGTAACGGTATTCCAGGCCGGTATAAAAGCGCTTGTTATCTGACGTATATTTTATTTTAGCATAAGGGTCGGTTAAACCGCCGGTAGCCGAGCCAGTTGGTCCATAGAAATAGTCCATGTATCCATAAAACTTATGAGGTGTGCCATACAGCGGATCAAAACGATGATTAACTGTTGAGGTTGACAAGGCATCATTCCCCGAAAGGTAATCCATGCCAAGTGTGTAACTTACGTTTGTGGTATTTAAAGCCACATAAGCTGCCCACATATATGCACTTAGGCTGAGCCCGTCGCGATCATGTCCGCCCTGGTAGTAGAACGTGCCATTGGCGGCCCATTGACCCGTGCTGCCCCATACCGGATTAAGTTGGAAACCAGTGGTGTATCTTACGTTTACACCGGGTTGATTATACCGTCGTCCGTAAATATAGCCTACGTCAGTGCCAGCGGTATTTTTAACAGAATCGAGTTTGTATTTACCAAACTGATCTGTCAGGAAGATGGCAGATACTTTAGTTTGATCGATCTTTTTAGCTATGTAAAGATATTCCAGCGCTTTGTAATTTTGTGTTAAACCATTGGTGCTTGGTGGGTTCGCAAAAGTAGGGGCACCATTTTTTGCACTTACACCGGTTGCGTTGATCAGCGGGATTAAGCCAGCAGGTGTATTTACCAAATTACCTTTGCTGTCTTTAACCGTTGCCGGAACATTGGCCGGTGTATAATAAGTTCCGTTATATCCTATAGCGTCGGTGCTTTGGTTAAAGGCGGCGCCCAAATCAAACTGCCAGCCTGCCTGGCGCAGTTTGATCACCATGGCATCATGCCTGCGTCCCTGTTGGATCCAGTCTGTTGGACCCAATAACCGTTCATCGTCATAGGAGAGTTCCTGCCGTCCTAATTTTATAGCGAAATAATCAAAAGGAGCATGGTGGAACGAGGTGTCTTTTTTATCGGAGAGGATTATCTCTGCCCATGCCTCATGAAGCATCAGGCGATTACCGTCATTGATGCTGATAGTTGAAGCATCTTGTCCCCACAAACGTACGTCTTGTACCGTTGCCTGAAAAATGAGCTTGCTGTATCTGTAGTTGAAGGTTAAACGGGTTCGCTGAGAAATTAAAGCGGCAGCGTCGTTACCTTTTGGTTCCAGTGTACCGTAGCCGTCACGTACTTCTGCGCGGGGGCGAAGCTGGCCGGTTACTGAAATTTGAGCTTTTGTAATCTTTGCCGAGAATAAAGATAAAGCAATAGCAGTCAGGCTATACCTGTTAAATACATTTTTGTACATTTGCCGAGGTTTTTAAGTTGTTAAAGCACTTGAAACTGTATGCCCCGTTCGGAATTTGCGACCTTCTGACGGGGTTTTTTATTTGATCAGCTATTCAATACCTATGTACACTCGCCCTTCCTCTACTTTTACCGGATAGGTTTTTATGGTATAGTCATCACCGTTAAGACATTCGCCTGTTAATAATGAAAAAGTTTTTTTGTGGAACGGACAGGCAACTTTTGGTTCGCAGGTGTCACCTGCACTACCGATCATGCCGCGAGAAAGCGCCATCTGCTGTTTATGCGGACAAAGGTTTTGTGTTGCAAACCACTCGCCTCTGCGGCTAAAGTTATAGATCGCAATCTGCTCATCTCCGTATTTTACACAAGCACCGCCATTTTCAGGAATATCATCAGCATAGCAGGCCATAAACCATTGTGTTACTGTAGTTACTTCCATCGTCTTAAAATTTTTGAGTTCCTTAAATTGAATTAATTTATACCTGCAGGTTACCAGTTCTTGGCTTTTACCTGATCGCGCAATGGCTCAAATTGTACATTGGGATCTTTTTCCTGCGGAGCGTTAACAAAGTGTACAAAGCGTTTACGCAGCTCGGCATTATCAACCACTTCCTTCCACTCACAGTGGTAAGTGCTTATCAATTGCTGCATTTCTGTGTCCAGTTGTGCACCAATACCGAGGCTGTCGTTTACGATCACATTTTTGAGGTATGACATGCCGCCTTCCATCTTGTTAAGCCAGGTAGCTGTACGGGTAAGCGGGTCGGCTGTTTTGATATAAAACATCAGGAAACGATCCAGGTAGCGGGTACAGGTTTCCTTGTCAACATCAGCCGCAAGCAACTGGGCATGTTGTGGTTTTGAACCGCCGTTGCCGCATACATAAAGGTTCCAGCCTTTTTCTGTGGCAATAATACCAAAGTCCTTGCCCTGCGCCTCCGCACACTCGCGGATACAACCGCTTACACCGCCCTTGAGCTTGTGAGGGGCACGGATGCCTTTATATCTATCTTCAATTTCTATAGCGAAGGAAACACTGTCGTGCAACCCGAAGCGGCACCAGGTGCTGCCCACGCAACTTTTTACCGTACGTAATGCTTTACCGTAAGCGTGTCCGCTCTCAAAACCTGCTGCAATCAGTTCTTCCCAAATGGCAGGCAGATCGCTCACATGCGCGCCGAACAGGTCAATACGCTGCCCGCCGGTGATCTTGGTGTACAGGCCGTACTTTTTAGCAACCTCACCAATTACAATGAGCTTTTCCGGCGTGATCTCGCCGCCCGGAATACGTGGCACCACAGAGTAGGTACCACCTTTTTGTATATTAGCCAGGTAGCGGTCATTGCTATCCTGAATGGTATCTTGTTTAACGATCAGATCATTCCACAAGCTTGACAGGATACTGGCCACTGCTGGTTTACAAACCTCGCAGCCATCGCCCTTGCCAAACTTATCCAAGCAATCGTCATAAGTTTTAATTTTATTTAAGCGGATCAGATCCAACAGTTCCTGACGTGAGTAGTCAAAGTGCTCGCACAGGCTGTTTTTTACGTATAAGCCATTAGCCGCCATGGTACCATTAACCAGATCTTTGATCATCGGTACACAACCGCCGCAACCTGTGCCAGCCTTGGTACATTTCTTTATGCCATCAACCGAGGTAACGCCACCTTCTACTGCGGAACAAATGTCACCCTTACTTACAGCTTCGCATGAACAGATCAAAGCTTCATCAGGCAGGTTCATTACGCCTGCACCTCCGGCGCTTTCGCCGCCGCGGCTGCCCAGAATAAGATCTTCTGGATTTGGCGGAAGAACGATCTTGTTGTTTACCGTTTGCAAAAGCAAATTGTAAGCTTCTGCCTCGCCAACCAAAATACCACCCAACAAATATTTTCCGTCAAGGCTGATATTGATTCTTTTATAAATCCCTTTGTGGGTATCTTCAAAAACTATGGTGCGGCAGTCGGGCTCAGTGATAAAGGCATCACCAAAGCTGGCTACATCCACACCAATCAGTTTTAGCTTGGTGCTCATATCAAAGCCATGGAACGACTTACTGCCTTCTGTAAGGTAGCCTACCACTACATCTGCCATTTCGTAACCCGGCGCTACCAGACCATAGATCATGTTCTCGTAAAGCGCACACTCGCCAATGGCAAATACACATGGATCACTGGTCTGCATCTTTTCATTCACCACAATACCACCTCTTGATCCAACTTTTAGGCCTGCAAGCTTAGCTAATTCATCACGAGGGCGAATTCCGGCAGAAATTACCAGCATATCAACCCCAAGTGAGCTTTCATCGGCAAACTTGAGCGACTCTATTTTACCTTCGCCAGCTATTTCCAGCGTACTTTTATTTAAATGGATTTTAAGGCCTAGTGCAGACAGCTTAGATTGAAGCATAGCGCTTCCCGTTGTGTCAATTTGCCTTGGCATTAACCGTGGCGCAAATTCAACAACATGGGTTTCTTGTATACCGAGGTCGATCAGCGCTTTTGCAGCTTCGAGGCCAAGTAAACCACCTCCCATTACAGCTCCCGATTTGGCTTTGGTCGCATAAGCCTTGATTAATTCGAGATCTTCAATGGTACGGTATACAAATACGCCTTCTTTTTCGATGCCTGGAATGGCGGGTACAAATGCCGAAGAACCAGTTGCGAGTACCAGAAAATCGTACTTTAAAACAGTTCCTTGAAGGGAATGCACAGTTTTAGCAGCGATATTGATCTCCTGAATAAGATCATTTAAATGAAGTGTAATGCCGTTTTCACGATACCAGCTTTCAGTACTCATGGAGAGATCATCTGCCGATTTACCGTTGAAATATTCACTTAAGTGAACGCGGTCATATGCCCTGCGGGGCTCTTCTCCGAAAACTACTATATTAAATAAGGATGATTTTGCAGTTAGTTTTTCGCAAAACTTATATCCTACCATCCCGTTTCCGATTACTACAACTGTTGGTTTCGACATGTTATGTTTTTAAATCGTTAAAGCACTCTAAATATTCACCCTAAATGCGACCTCAGTAATGAATATTTTTGTATTTTCCTCAGTTGATCATAACAATCAATTGAATTATTCCAAAAATATGATTTATTTCATGAAAAAACCAAATAATTTTAGATATTTGTTATCAAATCATTACACTTTTAATGAATTATTAAAATCAAAACACATTTTTACTTCATATTTTCAACGTTTTTGAAATTTTAACTGATTTTTTATCAAAAACTCAAGAAAAAAATACCCAAAATTGAATTTTCTACTAAAATAACATACAATATGACACACTTGCCGCAACTTTTTGTAATTGGCGCGGGTCCAGGAGATCCAGAACTGCTAACTATGAAGGCTTATAAGGTACTTCAGCAGGCCGATGCCATATTATATGATAATCTTGCCAATAAAGATCTTTTAACTCTTGCCAAACCAGGTTGCGAAATAATATATGTAGGTAAACAGCCTTATGGCGCATACACTCCACAAGAAACCATTCACGAACTCATCAAACAATACGCTTATAGCAAAGGCACGGTGGTAAGACTAAAAGGAGGTGATCCATTTATCTTTGGGCGGGGATTTGAAGAAGTAGTATTTGCAAGGGAAAACGGCATTGAAACCCATTATATACCGGGCATAACCAGTATGCAGGCCAGCGGATTTCTGGACATTCCGCTAACACACCGTGCGGTAAGTGAAGGGATCTGGGTAGTGACAGGAACAAAAAAGGATGGCAAGCTGTCAACAGATTTACAACTGGCCATGCAAAGCAACGCTACTGTAGTTATATATATGGGCATGAAACAACTCGGAGCTATCGCCGACACCTATATAACTGCTGGCAGGGGCGATACACCTGCAGCCATCATTCAGCATGCATCGTTACCTCATCAGAAATCGGCGACAGGATTGGTGAAAGATCTGCCAGAAATAGCAAAACAACATCATTTAACTTACCCGGCAATTATTATTATTGGCGCAGTTGTATCTCTTAACCATTAATCAGCATGAAACTTCGTATCAAAGGCAATTCTATCCGTTACAGGCTCAGCAAATCCGACGTTGATCGTTTTATTAATACGGGTATAGTTACAGAAGAAACAGATTTCGGCAACAATACCTTACGTTACGAATTGCGTACCACCGAGGCCGAATCCATGTCCGCAACTTTTGAAAACAACAGCATCGTCATTTTTCTGCCCGAAAATCTTGCCAATATTTGGAGCGACCCGGAAAAGGTTGGTTTTAATGACACCTATGAAAAATTGAGCCTGCTGATTGAAAAGGATTTTCAATGCATCGACAATACACTCGAGGACCAAAGCGACAATTACCCCAATCCGCTTCTTAAATGTTAAATAGGCGGCTCGTCTATTTTTCGTTTCTTTAATTTTGAGTATTTTTAAGTGATCAATAAATATTGAGCTAAACATTGCGCTTATCCAAACCAATAACCAGTTTCCATAAGTTCATCATATTTCATTTAATACCCCACTGCCAACGGATAGCTGCTGGCTAAAAAAAGTTATCGAGCCAGGCAACCATTAGGCAACCTGCTACGTGATGTATGTAGAAACGAACCTTTAAGCAATTCCTGAAATGGGAGAAGCAGAACTACTTCAATTAGTTGATGGCTGCCGGCGGCAGAACAGAGCTGACCAAAAGATGCTTTATAAAGCATTTTATGGTTTTGCTATGGGTATCTGCCTGAGATATACCCATAACAGGTACGAGGCTTCGGAAATTATGAATCAGGGGTTTTTAAAAGTATTCACCAATCTCGACAAGTATGATACCAACCGTCCGTTTAAGGCATGGATAGGCCGCATCATGATGAATACCGCCATAGATCATTATCGCAGCAACTTAAAGGTTGCCTTTATGGAAGATATTGATGCCGCGGCAGATATAGGGCATGATGACCTGCCAGACAGAAAGATGAACTACAATGATCTGCTGGCCATGATACAACGCCTGCCCAATGCTTATCGCACAGTTTTTAATTTGTTTGTTATTGATGGTTACTCACACGAGGAGATTGCAGCGATGCTGAATATCAGCACTGGCACCTCTAAATCCAATTTATTTAAAGCACGTGAAAAGCTAAAAAAAATGATTGCTGAAGCCGAGTTGACAGACGGCCGAAGCGGTTCAGGTACGCATGATCATTTTGTTTCTATAACAGCCGTTTTTATTGGAGTGCCCTTCCTTATTAATATTATAACGCGATGAAATCTGAAAACGAAAAAAAACTGGACCAATTCTTTAAAGACGGGCTGACCGACTTGGAGAACCATATTTCTTTTCGTGAGGAAGATTGGGCTAAAATGCAAAAACTACTTGGCCCCAACCGCCGCGATAAAGGAGCTGTAATTTGGTTTTACCGCATCGCCACCGGTATTGCAGCACTATTGTTCCTATTATTGGGATGGCAATTTTTAAAACCTGTTCATCAGTCACGCCAAAAGCCAAACCTGGAGGTTCGCACCAAATCACACCCTGTTAATGCTACGCCTAAATCTCAGCATAGCAACAACCAATATGGGAATTTAGTAACCAAAGGCGAAAAAGCCGGAACAGTTAACACTGGCTCACCCCGTCCTGTTAATGCTGCGCCTAAATCTCAGCTTAGCGATATCCACTATGCCGGTTTAGCAACTAAAGGTAAAAAGACTGGAGCAGTTAGCAACTATGGATTAAATAGCCCAGCTCACAAAACTGCCCCAATCAGCAGCAATACGCTTATTGCTCAAAAAAGCCAGTTTCAAAACAATATACTACCCACCAGTCGACAAAATAATGCTAATGGAGTAGCTAACGAGGCTGAACCAACTGCCAACCACAAGAACGTTAAGCTACAGCCGGGATTTTTAGCCGCCTCAGGTGTAACCGGTTTGCAAACAGATACGCCCGCGGCTTTACCTGCACTGGCAATAAACAAAGCTCCTGATACGCTAAAAATCAACAAACCGAAAGAAAAACATACCAGCGTAGCAGTGAATATGCCTCCTCGATTTACGCTTGCCGTTTTAACCGCCCCGGATATTAATGGCGTGGGCTCTTTATCCGGAGGTAAACTGGGCACCAACGCAGGATTATTATTCACGGTTAAGCTTGGCAGCAAATGGAGCATAGCAAGCGGGGTAGCTTATGCGGTAAAACCGTATGGCTATGCATTTGGCAGCTCAAACAGCAGCACTTACACTTACAAGGGTTATACTTACACCAGTAGCGCAAATGCTTCAAATATTGACGTTTATGCCAACTGTAAAGTAGTTGATATTCCGCTCAACATCAATTACGCTCTTTATAACAAAGGAAAAAACAGCTTTACCCTGGGCACGGGACTTTCATCCTACTTTATGCTGCATGAGTATTATCAGTTTAACTATACAAATAGCCCGAGCCGTTCTATTAACATCTCCAACCAGAACCGGCATCCTTTCGGTGTTGTAAACCTTGATGTTTCTTACAGCAGGCAGTTGTCTCCGGGTTTAAGTCTCATCGTTCAACCCTATTATAAGTTACCGATTACCCATATTGGGTATGAAAAAGTTAATCTCCAATCAGGTGGTGTAGCGGTAGGATTTGGATGGAGTTTTAGCGCCCTTCGAATCAAATAATATCACTTATAAATAATCGATACAGCTTCAAGTATTATATATCATAAAAGCAGCGGGAATTATTAATATTGCTTTCGTAAACGCAACCATTAATAGTTCCATCTGCTTATGAAAAGGCCAATAGTTATCGTTACGGCATGTGCTCTTGCCAGCCTCTACTCCTGTCACTGGTTCAAAAAAGGTTCGGCTCCGTCAAATTCCGAAGTGGCAAACATGCACAATGCTTATGATGACAGTACGCTAACCAATCGCACACTACCGGTAATGATGCCTTATAACCGGTTAATTGACCCAGCCGGGAAAGTAATTAGGTTTGGAAGCCCGAATCTTGAAAACCATAGCCTGGACGCAAAGCTTATTCCCGGCACTTCCGTTGTGGCGGTGGAAGATAGGTATGGTATTACGCTTATTGATACGGTAACCAGTAAAGTAAGCATCAGTTGGACCTACAATACGGAGAACCGGTATAAAGGACTCATGAGTACTTATTCGGGCCTGGCAGTTAAGGAACTCAACCACGAGATACATATTTTCTGGAGTGCGGCTGGTGCAGATCATCGCTCCCTTGTATTTGATGCTGTGTGGCGCGAGGGCGAGCAGATCAGTATCAAAAGGACTTTTGAATTTAAACCTGAAGCTCCCTCTCCTCTTGCCTTACCAAACGAAGTAGCTGTTAATACCGAAAACGGGGTCAATTACCTTTACGTGGTTTTAAACGGCAATAATAAGCTGGTAAAAATTGATCTCGACAACGGTGAAACCGTTTGGAGCAAGTCTACAGGCGTGGCTCCTTACGGCCTTTGCATTGCAAATGGGCAAGTGTTTGTAACTAACTGGGGCGGCCCCGAACCAACTGATGCCATTAAGGGCGAAACAGCCGGCGTTCCCTATGGAAGCACTTATACCGATCCCAAAACCGGCGCAACCCTTAGAGGTAGCGTAAGTGTGTTTAACCCAGCCAATGGTGAATTAATTAAAGAAATTTCGGTTGGGTTACACCCTAATGCGGTGATAAGCAGCAAGGATGAGCAATTTGTATATGTGGCCAACGCCAATAGCGACAATGTTTCGGTGATAGATACCCGAAAACTAACAGAGATTGGTCATATCAGAGTGCAATTGATGGCCGATAAAAACAGCTATATCGGTGATTCGCCAAATGCACTCGCCATTAGCGAGGATGGCACCACACTTTATGTTGCCAATGGCTTTGACAATGCGATAGCCGTTATAAAATTAGGTGCAGGCTTTGCCGTTAAAGGTGACGGACAAACCACAATATCCGGCTTTATACCAACTGAAGCTTATCCTGGCGGCATATTGTTAGACCACAACACCTTGTTTGTAACCAACCTGGAGGGCGAAGGCTCGCGCGTAAGCAGCCCTGAGTTTAAAAATACAGAAGTGCCCGAAGGAGTAACGGCTTACAACAGTCACCACCAGAAAGCTACTGTATCTATTATACCCCTACCAGATGAGGAACAGTTAAAACGCTATACCGAAAAGGTTAAGGCCCTAAACCTAACTTTCCGGGAAGAAATAGCACAGTCGGCTCCGCGAAAAAATGTTCCGGCTAAACCTGTTCCTGAGCGTATAGGCGAACCCTCCGTTTTTAAGCATGTGCTTTATATCATCAAAGAAAACCGCACCTACGACCAGGTTTTGGGTGACATGAATACCGGCAATGGTATGCCGTCGCTGTGCATCTTCGGAGAAAATGTGACACCAAATCAGCATCAGCTTGCGCGCAACTTTGTTTTAATGGATAATTACCATGCTTCGGGGAAATGCTCTGCCGAAGGTCATCAATGGACCGATGCAGCTATGGTGACTGATTATGTGGAGAAAAATGTAAGGGCGTGGTTTCGCAGCTATCCGCATGTTCAAAACGATGCCTTAGTATACGACAGCGAAGGATTTATCTGGAACAACGCCGCCGATCATGGCAAAACGGTGAAGATCTTCGGCGAGGCTTCAACCCTGCAAATGGACAAGGATCTTACCTGGTCCAGGATTTACGAGAATTATCAGAAAGGCATCCCGCTTAAATTTCGCAATACCAGCACCATCTCACGAGTAAGGCCGATGCTGTCTGAAACATTTCCCGCGTCTTACGATTTCAGGATTCCTGATCAGATGCGGGCCGATGCTTTTGAAAAGGAACTAAAAGAATACGAAAAGAAACCAGGCGACCAGCTGCCGCAGCTGATGGTGATGGCCCTGTCATTGGACCACACCGAAGGTACCCGGCCAGGCTTCCCTAAGCCGGCATCCATGGTTGCAGATAACGATCTGGCCCTGGGTAAGATCATCGAAGCCGTAACCAAAAGCAAATTCTGGAAAAACACCGTCATCTTTGTAACGGAGGACGACTCACAAAACGGATGGGATCACGTTTCGGCCTATCGGACAACTGGCTTTGTGGTAAGCCCTTACAGTCACTTGCAAAGAACGGTATCAACCAATTATAACCAAACCTGCATGGTGCGGACCATTGAGCAGATCCTGGGTATACCGCCGATGAATATTATTGATGCCACGGCTTTACCCATGTTTAACTGCTTTAGCAATATGCCATCAAGCTACACTTACACCCATGTGCCCAACAAAACACCGCTTAATGACCTGAACCCTGCCCTTGGTAAACTAAAGGGCTGGGCGCGCTATTATGCAAAAGCATCCCTGCGGCCAGAGTACGATCATGTGGATGGCGGTGATGATGACCTGCTTAACCGTATCATCTGGTTTTCTGCAAAGGGACAAAAGCCTTACCCCACCAAGCTGGCGGGCAAAGATGATGACGATGGTGAATGATGGGTTAGCGCCCCTTCACCTCGTTGCTAAACTTCTTCATTGATTTCGGAGTGATGCTCCAATCGGGTGGCTTGATGCTGCCCCAGGCTTTGTCGTCATCATAAAGATTAAAATAGCAGATGCCAAAAACATGGCGATTATTTTTAATCGTTTCGGCGGCATTCTTTAACCAGTTATCCTGGTAAGCTTCTGATCCTTTTACACCAAACTCGGTGATAAAGATTGGTTTATCAGCGAAGCGCATTCGGTAAAATTTACGGTTAAAAATGGTGCTGAAAGCTTCCTGCTTGTTCGGGTCGGTAATGTTTTTATCCGGCAAACCGTAAATAGCAATGCTGATAAAATCCACTACATCATCACCCGGCCAAAAATCAATTGAACCTCTGTCGCCCGCTGGCCCCCATACTTTTTTGACGTTTTTTGGCGGGCCGCCTTCAAACTGCATAAAGTATCGGTAAGCGTTAATGTAATCCACCGGATCTTTGCTCTGCCATGCGTAACGGTGAATTGGTATCTCCATCTCATGCATCCAACGCAGGTAGACAGTTTGCTTTGTCTGACTAAAAATGCGGAACAATGTTCTCATCTCCCCATCATACCTGCCGGCCACAACACTTTTGGTTACATTGGTATCAGGCTTGCCACTGGTGTCTTTCCACGGCTCTACGGTCACAATAACATCGTGTTGTCGCGCGATGATCTGTTTAAAGCTTTTCCCAAAGTTGCCACGCTGCACTTCGCCCATATCTGTAAAAATATGTTCAACGGATATTTCAGGCTGGTTCAGCAACTTCATCTTCGGATCAAATACACCAATCACTAAATCTTTGCGAACAGGTTTAAGCTTCCCTGTATCTACATAATTGGCAGGTGAATAAATTGTCGTCTGATACTTGCTCATATAGGTATGCAAGTCGGCCAGCCACTGCTGATTAAAGTTTGTTGAGTTAATTTTTGCCGTACCCAGTATTAATACCGGCTTATCAATAAACCGCATCCGGTGCAGCTTCTGCTCCAACATTTCAGGAACTGTTTTGGCGAAAGGATAGGCATTAGTGCTATATTCGGAAGCGCTGCCAAGTGTTATACTCACATAATCCACCAGTTTATTACCGGGCCAAAATTCGGTATCGCCGGGAAAGCCAGCCGGTCCCCAAACTATTTTTACATTAGGTGCAGACCGTTTTAGTTTTTGGGCGAAGTAATTAAACGCATTGATATAAAGCCCCGGCGACTGGAACTGCCACGGATAAACATAGGCCGGCACTTCCATTTCCGGATCCCAGCGCACCAGCACAGTATGCTTGGATGACGTCACGAGATGTGCGAGTTCAGTAATGTCTTTATCAAACGTGCCTTGCAATGTTCTATCCAATACATTCTGCCTCCACGATTCACCTTTAAGCCAGGTTTGCACGGTGATCAGCACATCATGATTGACCATAGCTTCTTGCAGTGGCTTAGTATCGGACCAACGGGCCGTATTTTTCCAAACGACTAAAAAGTGCTGTATGCTTTTAACATTCAGTCCGTCCTGCCTTTCTGTTCTGTTAAAAACATCCACAACCGGTTCTTGCGGTTGTGGCACACAATCATTAAAAAAGTAAGACTTTACTACCGGGACAATGAGCCATATAATTAAGGCGAGCGCAATTAGCGTTGCTGGGACAAGATATTTCCGGTAACTTTTTTGCATCTTCTTTAACAGCTTAATCAAGCGGAGTATTGAGTGTTGAATAATCGTTAGCTACTTTGTTACCTTTGGAAGCGATCAAATAAAGGCGGTATTTCGCCATATCTGGTGGCATCTGAATACCTACCGCAGCACCGCTTGCAACATGCCACATAGATACTGGGTCGCCCCATTCGTCGAGTTTAACCATATACCATTCAAAATGGAGGTCCGTTTGCATATACGCGGCTAGGTTCCATTTGTTGTATTGATACACCATAGCATTATAAGGCAGCCACTGCCCGGCTGTTGTGGTTAAGGCGGGCTTTAATATTTTAACGTATGGCAGGTCATTGGCTGTTACATTTCCATGCCATATTTTACTCAATTTGGATAAGTAAGGCTTATCATGCCCCCATACGTCTTTTAGTCCGTCAAAAGTTACTGCATAACCAGTTTGCTGATCCTGCCAGTTTGCATAAAAGATACCGCTGCCATTATAAACCTTACCTTTAAAAGCATGCGGATTTGCTACGCTTATAAAATACGGCACTTTAAGCGCAGACAGGTCAACTGCGAGATCGGACGGGTTTTGAAAAACCAATCCAAAGGCATCAATTTGCGGAATTTGGTTATGTAGCACCGCAATTGTGTGCTCAAAATTGCGCAAGGTTGAAACATCAGCGGTAACGGGACGGGTCGGATCCGTCTTTTTTATTTGCTGCACCAGTTCTTTAAGCCAGATCACATATTTATATTGTGCATATCCTCCACGCGATTTGTCAAAGTACCCCCAAAGCTCCTGGAAAACATCGTCGCCAATATTCCAGCCGATGATATTAGGATCACCTTTATTTTCCTTTACAGCCGTTAATGCCTCGGCCGCGAAGTAATCGAGTCTGGCAAGATCATTCGCAAAAACAGCGGGCTTAGGTACCCAAAAACTGTAATCAACCTTAATACCTATCTTCCTGGCAGCCGCTAAGGAGGTTTTATCATATATGGTAGGCCCGTAGATCTTTACGGTGTTTATCCCCGCTTCTTTCATCGCTTCAAAATCCTGAACGATGATCCTTTTATTAAGCGGGTAGATATTCTTGTACCAGAACAGGCCCTTTTCATAACCCACCCCACGTACATTTTCAAAAAAATCGGGCTTAAACCTGTTTACACCGGCCGAATCAGCATTTAAAGCATATTTCTTGCTGCCAGCTGTGTCTGAAATAGCCTTATAAAAAACTTCGGGTAGCTTGCTTTTCCTTAACCTTAAAAATTCCGCTTCCGAAAGGAAAGGTTTGCGTTCCTTTTGAGAGACTATGGAAAAAAAACGGGAATCAAATACCTCTGAGGCATTGTCAAAATCGGCAGGGCGGCTGCTAATAAAAATGCTTAAACAAACGGTGAGCACGGTGATCATTAAACCGGCTACCCTTATACCCGAATACATACGCCGCCTGAATATCCAGAAACGCTGCTTTATTAATCTGACAGAAGAGGTCAACACCGATAACCGCGGATATAAAGCCCCATACGATTTAAGCTTCAACTCCTCACTGGCGAGAAACATAAATACCATAAACAGGCAGTTAAGACTCACAATGCCAGACATAAAAATGGTATAAGGGTTCCAGTCGTTATGCAGGCCGTAGGCAATAGCAGCAACAGAAAGGGCCAGAACACAAATATTGGGTAGATTGATCTTTAAGTTTTTCTCGTCCTTGATGTCCTTAGGGGTTGGAATATAGGGCACGTTTTTTCTGATGATCGTATAAACGAAGCCGAGTATAAATACCCACCAGGTACCGATGAGTAATAAACCGCCTACTATGTGAAAACCGCGTTCGTTATCCTCCATTACCCACTGCTGTACATAGTGCCTGATGAGCACCACGGAGGTAATGAACGGTATACTGATCAGTGCAAATACCGAGAAATCCATCTTTAACGGATACACGTCAGCAAATAATGAGACCAGGGGGATCAAGAAGTTTAGCAGGAACACAAAACCCGAAAGATAGAACATCGGTATTAGCCCGTAATGAAGTTTCTGCCGCCAGGTAAATTTACGGAACAGCGTAATATATGATGTTACCAGCAGTTCAAACACGCCTCTCGACCATTTTAGCTGCTGCTTATAATAAGCACTTAGCGTTGCAGGCACCAGTCCACGCGTAAGCACAGCAGGCACATAAACCGACTTCCAACCTTTTGCATGTAGTTGCATTGCGGTGTGCATATCTTCGGCCAGGCCGGCAGCATGGCCACCGATGGATTCCAGCGCAGTGCGCCTAAACGTGCAGTTAGCCCCAATGGCCTGAACGGTGCCGTAACTGTTCATGGTCATCATCATAGGCCCATAAAACTGATAGGTTTGCTGAGCTGCACCTTTAGCTATCCAACTGTCGTCCTGATTATAATAGGCCTGCACCACCTGTACATATCCCACTTCAGGATTATCAAAATGGGCAACAATGGGATCAAGAAACTCGGGGACAGGAATATGATCGGGATCGAGCACTACACATAATTCGCCTTTTGATTGCTTCAGCGCATTATTAATATTACCGGCCTTGGCATCAATCTTTACCTGGCGGGTAACATGATGCACGCCGAGCTGCTTACAAACTTCTTTGAGGTAGGCGTCATCAGCCTCATCGCAAAGGTAGGTCTCATGAGGATAGCTAACCTTCTGCAGCGCGGTCAACGTTTCTACAATCATGTCGTAAGGTTCGCCGGCGCAAAAAGTGGTGAAAAAGTCTACGGTATATGACCTCGTGGTGGGCGGCGTAACGGGAACGCTTAATGACCAGTAGTGGTACCACTCATATAATATCTTAAAGAAAGTAAATATAAAGGTAGCCATGAGCAGCCAGTACAGCGGCTTATACCCCACAACATTCTGCTGCAGCATGCTGTTTAAAAAGAAACCCATACAACCAATCCCAATGAGAATCATCAATCTCAGGACCAGTACTTGTTTACGTCGCGGAGGTTTAACAGTATGAATACTCATGGGTTACTAACAACGTAAAAAGGTATATTACAGGTGGCAAAATACCCCTGCTTATTATAAGCGTAAACAAATAACCGGTACGGCCCTTCCTTTTCGGGAGCTTTAAATTTAGCGGATGTACCGAGGTTAGCAACAATGGCATTTTTAATAGCAGCTGCCTTTTGATTATTAAATAAGCCGTTAACTTTATACCAGTCCTCCTTCAGCAGCTCCCACTTATAAGTAAGGTTGGCCGTGTCATTGCCATAAAGATATAGTTTGCCCCATGCCTCGGCACCGGGTTTGAAAAGCAGGTTATCCCTGCCGCCCTTATCATTAATGAGCATAAACTTAACAGGCGGCGCATGTGTGGCGGGTTGCTTGCCGGTCCAGATGTATTGCATCGTATTTACCGCTTCTGTACGCGCGCCGTTTTCATCAAAAAAGCTGAACCATGTTGGCGTGAGTTCTTGTTTTTGCCCCCAATAAAACACCATGGAACCCAAGAACCTTGAATTATCAACGGGCATGTATTGCTTATAAATGTCAAGGTATTGCTCCGCCTTTTTTAAGCTGGAGTTTTCGACATAAGCTCCCCAGGCATTTTCCTCCTCTTTATTCCACGGGCCTTCTATGCCCCATTCTGTTATCAGAAAAGGGCCTTTCCAGAACCATGCAAAGTTCTCAAGATCTTTTCTGAGCGTATGAATGGCTCCAAAGATGTTAAAGGAGATAAAATCGATATGGGTACGCAGTGTGATATTGATGATATTCTTCTTTTGGAACGTCATGATGGTGGTTGTTACCGGATGATCAGGATCATCATGGTGGATCATATCCACTATCTTGTTGAACGACTGATAGAAAGTATTGTACTTGGGTTTGTAAGGAAAAGCCAGCTCATTGCCCAGGCACCAGCACAGCAATGCGGGGTGATGTTTATACCGGTTCACAACCATCGCCACTTTTTTGTAATGACTGTTTACGGCAATCTCATTATCATAAAAATCGTTACTGAAACTATTATCGGGCATGGGCAGGCCGACAACTACCGCCAAATGATGGCTTTGTGCAGAATCTAATATGCTTTTTAAATTGGTTGTATCCCAAACTCTAATGGTATTACCACCGGCCTCGGCCAGATCCTTAAGATTGGTATTTCCGGATGCACCTTTAATCATAAATGGCTTGCCATTACGGTATAGCATATATTTACCGTCGCGAAAAATTATGCGGACAGCACCATTCCGTTTAGGCTTTTCACACCCCGAAAGGAAAAAATAGCAAACGAGATAAAATACAATTAGCGGAGAATATTTCAAGTACACAGCAACACCGGTAAAGGTTGTAAGTTTTGATTGTAAAGTAAACAATAATCTAAATATTATTTTGAAATAAATGTTTTACAGATCTAAAAAAATGCACTTTTAAGAACATATTGACACTTTTAAGAAATTACAGCACGAGAACAATACATCGTTCTGCCTGTATGTAAATAATATTCGCTCCAGTCTATCTTTGATTACCTTAATGAAATTCTTTAACGATAAAATATCGGATGACTCTTATCTATTAACCAGACAAGGTTGTAACAACTTTGATTTCTTACGCTTCTTTCTTGCGGTACTGGTGATTTTTAGCCACTGTTACGTAATTTATAACGGGAAGTTGCAGGATACGGAGCCTGCAATGATCCTTACCCTCAATCAAACCGATTTCGGCGGCATTGCCGTTGATTTTTTCTTTATCATCAGCGGCTTCTTAATATTGCAAAGCTTCTTTAGAAGCGAGACAGCCGGCATCTATTTTAAAAAGCGGTTTCTGAGAATCTATCCAGGCTACTTTGTAGCTTTTTTGATCAGTATATTAATTGTTGGCCCCCTGGGCACCGCCTGGGATCTGAGCTGGACCAGCGTTCACTATTATTTTGAGACCATCAGCAAAAAGCATCTTTTACTCAACCTTGTAACGCTCCAAAAACCCGTTGGGGGCCGATCCTTTGCCTGGCTTCCTTTACCCGGCATGCTTAATGAATCGCTATGGACCATTGAATATGAGTTTTTCTGCTATCTCTTGCTGCCCGTTATTTTGTTGAAGCGTTTGGGTAAAAGCAAAGCAAGCGTTGTAATTTTATTGGGGTTGATGTATGTGATTACCATCATCCAGCATTTCTATCCGCAATTAATTACCGAACGCAAGTTCCCGGTATCACTGCTTTATATTATTGATCCGGTTATTCTCCCCCGTTTTATTGTTTATTTCCTTACAGGAAGCTGCTTTTACCTGTTCCGGGAAAAGATTGTAAGAAGCGTCTGGATAGTCGTTGTCTCCGTAATAGCCATTGTGTTATCCTGTTCGGCCTTCAAAGTACTTGAGCTGGTGCTACCTTTTGCAGGCGCTTACCTTTTGTTTTTTATCGCCTATCATCCGCGCATCAAACTGTCTTCGTTTGCCCAAAAGGGCGACCTCTCTTATGGGATGTATCTGTACGCATGGCCCATTCAGCAATTACTGGCATACGCGCTCTATAAACATATTGGCCCGCTAACACTCTTTTGCTTATCTGTTCCATTAACTTATTTGGCTGCGTTAATGAGTTGGCATTATGTAGAGAAAGTTTTTCTTCGCTTTAAAACATCAACGGCGGAAGAAAGAGCACCGTTGCCGGCTCCGCAAACCGAATAAAAGAGATCGATCAATTGCAATTCTTTAACACATTTAAACGCTAGGTGGTCACACATCGCGTTCCTTGCATCCTTTTAAACACAAAAAAGGCCGCCCTTTATTGGAGCAGCCTTTTTACTAATCTTGCTTAGCTTATTTAACGTCCCAGAAAATTTTGGTTGTCCGGGTATCTTTTCCTTGTTCAGAGCTGTAGTTACTGTTGTAAGCAGCTTCATTACTTGGATAAACCAACCTTGTTGGTGGTGTTTGATAACCATTTTGGGTTTGAGGAACAAAAGTTAGCTGAGGATATTTGGTACGACGATACTCGGACCATGCCTCATCAGCCTGAAGTAACCCAAAGTGTATCCATTTCTGCCTCCAGATCTGGCTAAGTTTAAAATCTGTAGTTCCTGTAAATGAGGCCGTGCTGGAATTTACAAACGTACTAATATCTGAAGCACTTGGATAAGGCACTTTTCCGCCGCCAATGCTGTTAAGATAGTAGTAGAAAGCAATAGATTGCTGTAAAGCAGTATCATAAGCAGTCTTTGCGTCAACGTCAGCACCCCAGCGCTCATAAGCCTCTGCCTTTAGAAAGTTCACTTCAGGAGCGGTTATGAGGATACCTGGCAACTTAGTGTTATTGAGGAACGTAGTTGAATCAACAATGGAGTAATCTGTGTAGTTATTTGCCTGCTGATTTGCTGTAAAAGTTATCGGCATGGCCCGGTAAGTTGGATTTTCAACCCATTTGCCGCCTACAGTTTTTCCAAACTTATCAAACATTACAGGTATCCGCGGGTCATTGGCCGGCAGCATGATCTTATTCAGCATAGTATCCGGTGCAAAGTAGCTATCTATCTCGGTAAGGGCATTCAGCGGACTATTCATATACGTTGAAAGCGGCTGCAACAGCACGTCAGAGGTAGCGGGGTTGTAGTTAGGGGTATTGCCGCCGTCTATTAACGGGTAGGCTGAACTGCTGTTTAACATCGTCATCACAGCCGTTTTTGCTGTTGCCTCATCAACAAAAGAAATACGCATTAATAACCTTAAACGGATAGAGTTGGCATATCTTCTCCACATGTCAAGGTTACCGCCTAGCAGAATATCCTGTTTTGCAAAAGATGCTTTAGCATTACCAGAAAGACTTGAAGCATTACCGAAATAAGTAGCAGCATCATTTAACCCGCTTATCAGCGTATTGTACAGCGTTTTGGCATCATCAAACTTAGGGTCTTTAATACTGCTGTAAGTTTCCAGGCTTCCAGCCTGACTAAATGGAATATCGCCCCAGGCATCAATCATTTTAGCAGCGCGTTCATACAGGTAAATTTTAGCAGCCTGCATAAATATCTCCTGGTTTGCCTGCTGGTCTGGCGAAAGGCTACTGTACGTTTTTTCCATGGTACGATATACTCCCATAGGGCCGCTGCCGTTACCGGCCGGATAATAAAAATCAGCCCAGTATTGCCCGGTGTAACTATCGCTTTGTTGGTAGGCATTGCCCCCGTTATCAAAAGATGCTGTTTGTGAATAAACGGCCGCTTGGGGCATTAAAAAGGTTCTGATGTTCCAGTAAGCTGGGCGCACACGGTCATCATTCAGCATACCGGTAAAAAGAGTTGGTATGCTGGGCGAGGTAGACTGCTCGGGGTTATTATAATACTCCGTCAGCTTTTTCTTGCAGGAAGTAAATGTTACCAGTAACGATAACAGTAAACTTATATTTATGATCGTTTTTTTCATGACATTACAATTGAAGTTTTTTAAAATGTTGCATTGAGCGAAAATCCAAAACTGTGTGTAGCCGGCATTGAACCCTCATCAACACCTTGTCTCCACCACTGGCTTCCGAGCATGGTCTCCGGATCAAGATTTTTCAAAGTTCTGTAGATATAGAACAGGTTTCTGCCAATAAGGGCAAAACGCAAGTTACTTACATGAACTGCATTAGCAACGCTCTTTGGCAGGGTATAACCAAGCGTTACTTCTCTCATTTTCACATAGCTATTGTTAAAGATTGCGCCATCCTGGTTGTCTGCATCTTGTCCCCACTGGAATGTGTTGAAGTAATAAGTAGCTGCCTGAATGATGGTTGTATTAGGCTGACCATTGGCTTGTACTCCCGGAATGATCATACCGTCATGATAAACTTTTTCGCCGTTAGGACCTGCAGAGCCAGAAGTTGCCACATAGGTTCCGTTTCCATTAACATAATAACTTAAACCACCGTGTGCAGCATCGCGATATTTAAGGGTACTTTCATACATACCGGCACCAGTTGCATATTTTTGGGGTGCTGATACAATTTGTCCACCTAAACGGTAATCGATTAAAACATTCAACGAAAATTTCTTATAGCTGAAAGTGTTTGAGAAACCGCCGGTTACCTTTGGGAGCACATTTCCGGCTTTCACATACCGAGAATAGTCAATAACATATAGGCCACTTTGATCCACTATTCTATTGCCTTTGCTGTCGGTAGCTATCGGGTTAACATAAATATTGCCCAGTTCCTCACCTGCTTTAGCGGTTATACGAATAGCATCCTGCTCGGTAGAATAAGAAACCAGCTGAGGTACGCCTGGGGCCAAAGAATAGACCTTGGAGCGATTAAAGGCAAAGTTTATATTGGTTTGCCATTTAAAATCACCGTTTAAAGGCGTGCCGTTTAAAGCAATTTCCCAACCGCGGTTGCCAATTTCGCCCGCATTAATGATCTGCCTGGCAGCGCCATTACTTGGTGCAATAGGCAACTGCATAATAATATCCTTTATATGGTTATTATAATAGGTAACATCGATACCAAAACGATCATTGAAAAATCTGCTTTCCAAGCCTATTTCACCTTCATGTTTCATTTCCGGTTTTAGGTTCGAATTGCCGTAAGTGCTTGGTAAAGTTAATTGGGGAACTGAACCAGATCCCGTTTGCAGAGAAGTTTGACTATAAAGAATGTTTGAAGTATAAATAGGAGCCGGATTACCAACTACCCCGTAAGCTGCTCTTAATTTACCATAGCTCCAAAAAGATGGCATTTTATCTTTTAAGGCCTCAGAAAACACAAAGCTGCCGTTTACTGACGGATAGTAATAAGTATTGTTTTGGGCAGGAAGTGTAGAGGCTGATTCCTGACGCATGGTACCTTCTAAAAAGAGGTAGTTTTTGTAGGATAGATCCAATATTCCAAAATAACCATATTTCAGCAAGTACTGCCGGTTGAAAGAGGTATTTAAAATACCGTAAGAGTTATTTAGAGTGAACCAGTTCTCGGTTACCAAGCCGCTATTTGTTGAAGACGCTTCGTCTTTATAACGCTCACTTCTTGAGGTAAAACCTGCACTTACTGAGTAGCCAAAATCTTTGATATTATTGGCGTAGGTTAACAAAGCGTCGCCATAAACAATGGAATAAATTCCGGTGCCTACGCTATAGGCGCCTGTACTTGAGTTTGGCGGATTGAATGCAGAAGGGTATTGGCTATAGTCCTTTTCTTCAAATGAACGGCCGGTATAGTCATTACCTATTCTTCCTCTAAACTTAAAATGGTCAACAATATCCCAGTTTAAAGTAGCGCTTGAGTACAGGCGGTTCTCATTCTCGTCGTATGTATTCTTCTGCGTTGTCCAGAAATAATCATAGAGATTTGGCCTTACTTTAAACATGAACGCTTCTGAAGGATTGCGGGCGGTCTGATCATAAGGCACCCAATCATAACCCTGGGAAGTGTGATATTTCTGCAGAATCAGCTTCATGTCTTCTTCACGTCCAAAAAAGCCATCAAATGATGAAGCCAGCTGATAAGTTTGATACGGACGATTGTGCGTTAACGTATTAACATAGTTAGCTACCAAATCGACGCTTAATTTTTTGCTAAGTTTTAAACCACTGTTTAAACTGAAAGTATTTTTTTGCAGGTCAGATGCGCGTTGAATACTTCCGTAATCAAGTCGGGAAGCAGAGATACGATAATTGTAATTATCTGTTTGATTTGATAACGCAACGTTAGCCAATGAGCTATAGCCGGTTCTGAAAATATCCTTGTAGTTGTTCGGTTGAGGAGAATAAGAACGAATAGAACCATCCCACCACTGAACCTGCTGACCATCCATTTTAGGACCAAAATTGGCGTATGCTCTAAAGTTTGGCCGGTAACCGGTTGGGGAGGTTGGATCAGGTATCCAGCCATCCTCGTTTGCGCCGACTTCTGCATTTGTTGCCCTGTCATAGCCCGGGCCATAAACATTCTGGAACTTTGGCAAAAAGGCAGCTTGTTCTAACGTACCGTAATAGTTAACGTCAACGGTTGGTCCTTTGCCTTTTGCTCCTTTTTTTGTGGTGATCACAATCACACCGCTGGTTGCATCAGAACCGTACAGGGCCGTTGCAGATGCTCCCTTAAGTACAGTTATACTTTCTATATCCTCGGGATTAACATCAAGGACGCCATTTCCGCGAATGCGTTGATCATCCCAAAAACCGTTATTATTTACTCCGGCCGCCCCATTTTGATTTTCGTTACGGAGAATAACACCGTCAACCACAATTAATGGCTGTTGGTTAAAATTAATGGAGTTTACACCACGAATTTGCATGTTAACCGCGCTGCTTGCGCCGCCTGGTGCAGATACCACCTTTAAGCCAGCCACCTTGCCATACAATGCTGAGGCAAAGTTGGTACTACCGGCTTCAGTTATTTGTTTAGATGTTACCGTGCTGGTTGCATAGCCGAGCGCACGCTCCTGCCTTTTGATACCGAAAGAGGTAACTACTACCTCTCCTAATTCCTTGGTATTGGGCGCGAGTTTAATATTAATAACGTTTTGGTCGCCAACAGTTACTTCTTTAGGCAGGTCACCGAGGAAGGAAAAATTCAACACGTCGCCTTTGGCTGCATTGATGGAGAACCGACCGTTCATGTCGGTTTTTACGCCCTTGGTAGTGCCTTTGATCACAACACTGGCCCCTGGAACCGGTCCTGAATCATCAGATACTGTACCTGTGACCTGAACCTGTGCAAAAGCAATGTTACATGCAAGCAGCAGCAACAATACTAAGGCACACTTCATCGCAAAGTAGATTTTTTGCATAAAATAGAGATTTAGTTATAGTAATTAATTATTGATTTTCTGTTAGTTCGTTCTTGTATGTATCAAAAAATGAATCGGAAATCTTCTCAATCGTTAACGCAGCGGCACCTATAAGTTGGGCATTAGTTCCTAATGACGAGAGCTTTACTTCTATATCATTGGTTAATGCGGGAATACAAAATTCATTGATAGCTTGTTGTATCGGGGCCAGCCAGATTTTACCGGCCTTAATACCTTTTCCGCTCAGCACAATAGCCTCAGGATTCATGATATGAATCAATACCGCTATACCCTGGCCTATATTATAAGCGGCGCCAGAGATCAGATTAATTGCCGCAGCATCGCCATTACCGGCAGCAGCTAACACAGAATTCACCGAGCCATGGCCCGGCTCCAGTTGCTGATGTGCTTTCTCTTCGAGGATAATAAGGGAAGCCTCCGTTTCCAGGCATCCGTACTTACCACACGAACACTTTTTACCATTTTTAAACAGCGGAATATGGCTAAACTCCCCCGCAAAACCAGTCGACCCCCGAAAGATCTCACCGTTAATGATCATGCCCAAACCTATACCCCAGCCTATATTGATCACCATCAACTCATTTTTAACCCGGCCTTCGCCAAATTTCAATTCGGCCAGGGCAATGGCGCTTGAGTCGTTGTCAATAAAAACATCGAACCCTGTTTCTGTAGCTAAAAAGCGCTGCAGATTAGGTTTGGCGGCTTTGAAAAAAGTTTGATTAACACCTTGATCCGGCGATACAAATCCAGGCATAGCCATGCCCAAACCGTAAATTTTGGTACGATCAATACGGTGTTGTGTTAAATAAGATTCTATTTGATCAACCAGCTCACGCTCGGGACTAGGGTGAACAGCTAAATCAAGCGGAAACTCATAAACATCGGTAAGAAAGTTATTATGCAGGTCAACAAGACAAATACGGGTAAAAAACTGATCCGCGGCAATGGAGAGAATATACTTTCTATCTGAAACAAGTGAGTAAGTTAGTGGTTTTCTGCCTCCGGTAGAGGTTGCAAAACCATTTTGCACAATGTAACCCGCCTCAATAAGCTCATTAATGTTTTTAGCAACATTCGGAATGCTGGCGCCGGTGGCTTTACTGATATCCAGACAAGTGGCGTTGTTAAGGTAGTACAACTCCTTAATAATGGCCAGATGATTTGCTGAACTGCGGTTCATTGTTTAAGTCTTGTTAAGCTAATGTAAAACGAATATTTCTATTTTTAAAATTTTTAAAAAGTTTTTTAATTTTTTAAAAAGAATTAACAGAAACCGCTCTCTAATTAAAGGCCAGAGAGGCCAGACTCATGGAGCATAAGCTGGAAAACCTTGTGGTAGATAAGGGGCCGAAACGGGATAATAGGCACTACACCTTTGATCTACAGTGCAAGAATACAAACGTGCTAAAAACACGAAAGGCCTGAATCCAGGCCTTTCGTGTTTTTTGGGAGAGCGTAAATACTTTTATTTTTTTTCCAGCACAAGCACAACCTTGTTAAAGTCGGACGAGGCATTAATGATCTTCCGGAAATCACTGAACTGAGTCAACGGATAATAGGTTTTACGGTACTCTTCCATAATATATACGGAAAGCAAATTACCGGCAAGTTTATAGTCAGACACGAAGCCCATCGTTAGATCACCATCCTGTTTGTAGGTTTGATTGATCTTGAGATCATTCGGGTTACTGATAGTATAACCAGCCGGAATCAAGAAATCGATCTTCCGCTCTTCAATATGGCCATAGTCAATACTTACCGGGGTTTGTCTTGGCTTCTCCTGGTACATCTCAACCTGCGGGCCAATTACAAGGCCAATTTTTACCAGGAGCTTGTTGCCCGCACGTTCAATTAATTCGCCAGATTTGGTTTTGATATGCACGGTTAAAGGCACGTTGGTATTTGCCTTTTCAAATTCAGGGTTAAGCACTTCGGATGAGATGATGTTGTCTGAGCTCGATATCATTTTGGCCATATCCTTAATAATCTTGCGCTTATCCTCGTCATTGGCATAGTTCATTACATCGCGAAACTCTACAGCTGGATAACCACTGTAAATCTGTTTCGCGTCAATAGTCAATGAATCCAGACCTGGATTAAGCTCGAGTTTTGATTCGGTATTGTTAACAGATTTACTGTAATCTTCCAAACCGATATTCTTAACATCAGCAATGGCTGTGGTAACATTGCCTAAAGTAGTTGGCTTGCAAAAAATACCGTAGCTTTCTCCCCATGCAGGCACAATCCAGGGGTAGCGGAAGTCTGGCCTGGTAGGCGCTATATACTTATTCTCTGCGGGGAAATAAAGCAGGGTATAGTCGAGGTTATTCCAGTTCTCAAAAGAGCGATCGATGGTTAAACGGGTACGATCACAAGCCAGAACATATTGATAACCGATACCCAGATCTTTAAAAATAGCCGAATACAACTGCAGTGTACCCGTTGTACCCGCAATCTTATTTTTAAGCACAGCTCCAAGCTGATTCTGGGCCTCGTCATTCAAATCCTCATTGTAACCAAATTTTTTCTTTACATAATTTTCAACGGCTATTATTTTAGACTGCTCATCCGGCAAGCTTTCCCATCCGTTCTCTTTAATAAGAGCCTGAACTGCGTTGTTCTCTTTTTCATTATAGTCTGTATAAGCGCCGTACACACGTTTAGCCAGATCATTCCAGGTAAAGAGCCGTATGCCTTTTCTTGCCGCATCATTATAAGATAACTTATATTCAATCCGGTCAAGATTAGCGGCGTAGGCCGAGTACTTTTCCTCATCCACAGCCGGAAGCGATTTCAGCTTAAATTCTGCAATCCTCTTGTTATTGATAACGGTGTCAGTAGCAGTCTGATCAAAATTAAAGGACTTCAAATCGAACCGAAGCCTGTCCGGACAGATCACCTGAAAGGTTGCGGCTTCAACGGGAATGGCCGTCTGGACAACCTCTCGTCCCATGTAAGATAACGGCCGCTTAAAAGTATAGGTATACTCTACCTCGCAGCCTTTTTCAAGACCATCCATGGCAAATATCTTGTATATACTGCCATCCTTTTCTTTAATATCCTTAATGTTATCTTTATTCAGTTCAAAAACTTTTCCGTTGGGCAAAATTGTGCGGGCTTTAACATCAACAACATCGGCCTTTTCATTAAAACCGAGATAGATCTTATTGAAGTTTTCAATTGCCGCGTCATCATTAATGTGGATGATCTTATGGAGCGTATAGTATTGCGCCATCTCGTCCTTTGCCCCATCAACATATTCTACCCGGCGAACATCAGAGATTATTACTGCTGATTCTTTGCTGTACTTATTATCTAAGGAATGTATAGACGGCTTATCTGCCCACTTTTCAATTACCACAGCTGGCGACTGTGCATATAACTGGCCGCTGGCTAATGCAACCATTAACAGCGATAAGGTTTGCTTTTTCATTTTATTTTGAAGTTGAAAAACTAAGTGTTTCTTTATATGCTGGGAAAAGGTTGTCGAGTACCTTGTTCCATGATTCAAATTGTTCGCTTGTGAGCAACAGGTTATTATTATCAAACTCCTGGGTAAAGGTTACCAGGTTCCCTTTTTGTTCATATTTAATATCAAATCCCCAAACGTTGTTGTGGTAGGTTTTACCTTCGGGCAAATAAGTTACCTTATAACCGTCGGGCAATTTTAGCAGCGTAACGTATTTTTTGGTGTATTTAAAGTTTTGCTCTATCGGTATTTTCCGCTGTGGAAAATCGATTCTGCGATTCTCAAAAAATTTAAAAAGATTCAGATTGAGGTAGTACTCGTTGCCTATCTTCTTGGCATAATCCGGCAAACTGAAATTGCCAGACCAGGAGATCTCTTCTGTAGTAGGCTTTCTCGCCACAAAAAAAGTATCGAGCTGAAATTTATTTGATCCGCGTACAAATTCATTTTTAATATGATCACGCAGGTCCTTTTTATCCCAATACATTAACTTACCATAGGTGTTCATAGCAAAATAACCGCGCATGTCCTGCTTTATTTTGCCCTTTATGCCCGTGGGCGTAAGCTCCAGCCAGGTCGAATCAACAAGCGAGTTCTGCTTTTTATCAATTATCGGTACGTTAAGTATTTTGTATTCCTTCTCATTTATAGAAATCATCGCCTCTTTTCCTTGTATACCTTCTGATGGCGTTCCAAAAGCGCAGGTGGGATCGGTTCCGTCCAGAAAGATAAATTGTCCATTGAGCAAAATGGTACAGATCATGTGATTACTTACAGAAGGCAGCGGAATACTCGTAAAATTATAGGGCAGATCACGCGTGCCTATCCATGTAAAATAAGAGGTAATACCTGCGGCCTTAGTCATTTCGGTTAAAATACTGGCCATATCCTTACAATCACCAAACCGACGGGTACAGATCAATCCGGCTTCTCTCGGCACAAAGCCCCCAAAGCCATCTTCAAAAGCCACGTACTTAATATTATGCTGCACCCAAGAGTAAATGTTTCGCGCCTTTTCTTCCTGTGTTTTGACATTAGCGGTCAGCGAGTCGGTCACACGTTTAATCTCAGGACTGATCGAGGTGTTTACCGTTTTAATAAAATGGTGGCTAAACCGGTAAAGGTCATCTAAGTTAGACAGGTATGGAACCACGTTGCCTGCTTTATCCTTATATTTTTCAATACAGAAAATCACGTGCGGCGAATACCAGGCAAAGCCGGGAGCATCACCATACCGGCGATCAGCCGGGCAGTTTTTGTAACGAAAAGTATAAACGCTGTTGCGACGTTCCTTTTTTATTTCAACACTGATCTTATCAGTATCCAACCCCAGTTTATAATATTTTAAAGAAACATCCGCAGAGGCAGTGATCTTTAACTCGCTGTTAACAACCGGGATATAAGTAGTAAAATAAAATCCTGATAACAGATGTGGTTCCGTATTATGCAGTGATACTTCCAGGTTACCTACTGCTCCCGGTTCGGCATCCGGAAAGTTAAAGGTTGTTTCTTTAACGTCGTCATAAAAAACAAAGCTTTCTTTATCGCTACTGGTTTTGAAATCCGTTACCTTAAAAATTTTATTATTGGCCGTGCGTGTGTAAGCCTGATAATTGCCCACCTTATGAAAGTCGCTATGATAAAAGCTATAGCCGCTGTTAGCTGCCGTGGCATCGGCATTTAAAAAAGCCAACTGCTCAGTCTCTTTACTCTCTACGTTTGGCTGATCATCTTTAACAGTGATGGTGTATTCCGTTATTTTATTAAGCAGAACCTCCTTCTCATCGGGATACTGTTTGCGCAAATCATCCAGTGATTGGGCGTTTGAAACGGAGGCACTAAAAAGTGCTAAAAGGCATATATTAAAAGAAAGAAAGCCTATTTTATTTTTCATTTTTCACGTTGATAAGATTGCCATAATAGTAGAACATGGTTTTAAGCAGCTTACCATTATCATCATAATACTTGGCCGGACCATGGGATAGTCCGTTTTCGTAGGCGATTTCCTTTTTCAGGGTTCCGTTTGAATTGTATTCGCGACCGACACCTTGCAGATTATCATCAACATAATTATAAGATGATTTCAACTGGCCGCTGGCATAAAACTCTTTAGAGATGCCTTCATTAATATTGTAGGCAAGCGTGTCAATAGAACGGATTTGGCCGTTGCTGTAATAGATAATATCACTGCCATGCTTCCATCCATCGCTGTAACCACATTCGCGTGACACCTTGCCGTTTTGAAAGTAAGCTTTGATTACTCCATTAATAGCTGCTATAGGCACCTCGGGTACTAACTTGCCGTCGCTGCCCTGGTAAGAGAAGCTCCGGGCCACGTCATCTTCGTAATTAATCTGGTAAGCCAGGCTGCCACTGGGGTCAAACTTGTTAACCTTTCCCTGCAGCTGGTCGTCCTTGCAAATGGCTGTATAATCTTTAGTCCCATCTGGAAAATAGAAGGTCTTTGTTCCATTCAGCATATCCTGGTCATACTCTGAAGCATTGTTCAGTTTGCCATTTTCATCATAGTACTTCCATAGCCCCTTTTTCTTTCCGCCAGCGTAATGGCCCTCCCAATTTTTAACACCTCCGTAATAATAGGAGGTATAGGTGCTGTCCAATAATCCGCCCTTATAGAAGAATACACTTTCCGCACTTCCATCAAAAAAGCAGGTTTTATATACCCCGTCAAAATCACCATTCTTGTAATAAGTTTCAGCCTTGATGTGGCCATTGGGATAGCGTAGTGTAAACTTACCACAAGCTTTAGGGAAAGAATCAACCGCAGCTACCTTACCCTCATTGTCGTAATGGGTAATTTTTTCCAGCCATCCACGATAATACTTATATTCCCGGGCCTTTTTACCATCAGGGTAATATTCTTCCTTGTAACCATGAAAGTCATCGTCGAGGTAATTTGAACGTGTAGTTAATTTACCTAACTCATCATAAAAATGCCATTCGCCCTGGCTCTCTCCTTCGCGTGTCCACCCTTCTGACTGGATACGGCCATTTACATAATAACCGGTATAATAGCCATTACCTTTACCGTCCTTCATGTTCACCTCATATTTTTTCTTTCCGTTTAAATAATAGGTCACAGAAGGTCCGTTAAGCTCATTGTCTTTATAATTATTAATCTGATGTATCTTACCTGAAGGGAAAAAGATAGTGTCTGGACCAGTGAGTAAACCTTTCGGATTATAAAAAAAGTGAGCCCCTTTGTGCCCGTCACGGTCATAAGCTAAAATATCAACCAATCCGTTCTTCAACGAAGCCGTGCTCAGCTCATGGCCGACTTTATCATAATATTTTACGGTTACAATATTTCCGTTGTTGTAGGTATATTTCGACAATATTTTACCATCCCGCGTATAGTTGATGGCATCACCATTAATTTTCCCCTTTTGGTTGGTGTATGCAGTTTCAACGGTGCCGTTTTCATAATAAGACTCATGCAAGCCATCCTCCACATTATTCACAAAGCTGGTCTTTTGCTTTAGCTTACCGCTTTCATAATAATACTTCCAAACGCCCTCAGATTTGTCATTTACATTTTGTCCTTCTATAGATAATGCTCCATTTTCGTGGTAGGTTTTCTCAACGCCATTGGGTTTACCATTAGCATACTCGGTAACGTGTTTTAGCTTACCGTTTTTATAATACTCGCGTTCCGTTCCAGACAAAAGGCCGTTCGCGTAGTTGTTTATGTCACTCAAAACGCCGTTCGAATAGAACTTCTTCTCCTCACCGTCCTTTTTCCCCACTTTATAATTAGTGATCACCTTAACATTACCGCCCAGATAATATCCGGTTGAAACCCCGTTTAGCTCACCGTTACTATAGATCTCTTTAGACGATAAGTTCCCATTGCTGAAATAGTAATACTGCGTACCATCGAGTTTACCGTTAACGTAATGTTCTTTTGCGCCAATGTCGCCAGTAAACTTATACCAGAGCCAGTCGCCGGTACGTTCGCCTGTTTCACTGTACATGCCCGTACTTTTAATATTGCCGGCGCTATATAAACCTCTCCACTTGCCAGTGACGGTTTTGCCATTAATGATAGTCCCTTTACCATAAAGCCTGTCGCCACTAAATTGATAACGCAGCTTCACAGTATCCCGGCTAGCCAACATGAGCTGGCGTGTGGCCCTGATGTTATCGAAATACACGCCAGCTTCTTCGGTTAAAGCACTCAGTTGTTTTTTATTCCGCTTGTTATAGGCCTGTACGGCAGGGATATTCACATTTGAAAAAACGCGAAAAACAAACTCTTCAAACTTGCCCTCCTGGTAAACCTTTCTATAGAACGGCAGATAATATTGTATCCAGAAGTCGGGATCGTCATTTTTGTATTCCAGTTTCTCAAAAACAGCCTGGATCTGCCGGCTAATTGGATCGTCCATTGAAATAATGGGTTTGTATGCCTTATCAAGCGCAATCTTTGAAAAGACGATATCTTCTACAGCCTGATAATTAGCGTCAGGAGAATTTTTCCTGGCATTTTTAAAGGCAAGGACCTCATCTGCGCCCTGGGTAATCTCATTCAGCAGCTTTATGGAATTCGAAAAATATCGACCCTCCGGATTAACCAGTAGATAGCCAATGATGCTTAAATAAGCCGGTATGACTTTGCCCTGCCGCAAAGCCGCCAATCCGAGCTGATAATGCGCGCTGTACATATACGGATTAATGAGCAAGGTCTTTTTAAACCATGCCTCGGCTTCGGCATCTTTCTTGAGTTCCATCAAAACAATACCGCGGTTAAAATAGAGTAAAGAATAGGCTGGGTATTTTTTAATAGCCTCGTCAAAAACATTCAAGGCCTTGTCATAGGACTTGAGGTCCAGCAGCGTATTGCCATAAACGTTATAAAGCTCGGGCTCATATTCGCGCTGTTCTTTAAGTGCCAACCCTTCCCGGCAATATTTAAGGGCATCGTTATATTGACTGTCGGCCTCACAGGCTGTAGCCTTTTGATACAGGGACCATACATAGTTGGTATCGCTACGGCTCACTTTATTGTAGAGCACAATGCCGTTTTTATACTTACCGGAGTCACAGAGCTTAATGCCCTGGTTAATAACATCTGCGGAGTTTATCAGTTCAATTTTTTGACCTAAGGAGAATAGAGGAGAGATCAGAAAAAAGAAAAAAAGGAGCTTAAAAATCAGGAGCCTCATACAAAATTAATCATGACGGTTTGGTCAGCTTAAAGTAGAAGTTTTTTTTTGAAAGAAAAAAATGAAAATGACAATTAACCGAAGGGATCGACTATCGGCAAATAAAAAAGGGCATATCATTAGCGATAGCCCTTGTTTCGGCAATCAAATAAATTGCCGCAATTGCCTGTAATTTCCGGCAATTATTTAATTATTCTTAAATCATATACCTGGGCAGTGGTAGAACCTTCAGTTGCCTTCAATTTAACGACGACAACCGGCTGAGTTTTTAAATCATCAGGGATAAGATAGTCCTTCGTAAAAAACCGCTTACCATCTATTCCGCTGAGTACAACATGTGCTAACTTTTCTTCATTGATAAAAATATCGAACTCCTTGTCTTTGTCTTCGCCATAATAGGTCACTTCAAGAAATTTAGCTGAAGCGCTCATTTTCATTTTGTAACTAAAGAAACCGCTGGCTTGCCGGTAATGCTTATTGTTGAACAAACCGGTTGTAGAGTTGTCACTTTGGATGCCATGGTCCGATTCGGGCTGTTGCTCGCCAGGCGACACATAATCAACCGTTCTGCGGGCAAGTGCAAGTACGCCGCGATCTTCGTCTGCCAGTTCGACTTCTCTTTTTTGGATGTCAGCCTGTTTGGCTATGGGCCAGTAAAGCATATAACGGGTATCCTGAACCTTATAAAAAGGAACCAACTTTAACGACTTGTATTGTTGCTGATAAATCAGATCTGGCATCTCATAAGTAAGCGGTTCGCCCTTTACCGGCTTGAGCTCCGACGATAGATCTTTGCCATTATCAACTAACAACGGTGAACGGGTCAATTCATAAAGCGGCCCGCGGGCAACATGGCCAAACCTGCTGCCGTCTGCTCTTAAACCGACTTGGTTTGAGGTATCTGTTGAGGCAGCTAACACGATAGGCCCATGCACTATTGAAACCCAAGCCGACTTATCCGGCAGATATTGAAACTGATCTTTCATTGGTAATGAGATCGATACGCGGTCGCCCGAGTGCCACGTTCTATTGATTGAAACATATGAATCTGCATTTTTAACAACAGGCACGGCTTTTCCATTTACCAGAACGGTTAGCTCACGCCCCTTTAACCATGCCGGTTGGCGGATAAATAAGCTAAACGACCGGGGAGCTTGCAATTGCAGTTGTAATTGCGACCTCTCCTCAAATGGGAAATTGTTAGTTTGGGTAAGGGTGATGCCTTTCTCTTTCCAGCTTAATTTTGAGGGGATAAACAGGTTAACGTAAAGGTTGTTCCCCTGGTGGGTGTAGATCATTTCGCCGTATTTGCCATGGTTTTCCATACCCGTTCCAACACAGCACCAGAAACCTTCCTGGGGCTGCGAGTATACCCGGTAATGCTGCGGACGGATTGGCGTAAAGTAAACAAAGCCACCTTCGCCCGTGTGTTGCGACGATAGAATATGGTTATACAGCGTCCGTTCATAATAATCCATGTATGATGCCTCTGGCTGTGTTAGGAAGAGCATTTTGGTGAGCTTGAGCATATTATAGCTATTACAGGTTTCTGGCCCCTGCTCGGACTGAACCATAGACAAAAAGTTATTGGCCGGATTAAAATGCTCTCTAACACTATTGCCACCGATAGAGATTGTGCGGTGATTGACAACCGTTTCCCAGAAAAAGCGTGCAGCGCGATCATAGTCGGTATCATGATCCAACTCCGCAATACGCTCAAAACCGATCACTTTAGGTATCTGCGTATTAGCATGCAATCCGTCAAGTTTATCCTCTTGCGCCTCTAAAGGCTTAAGAATAGCCTGATGACAGAACTTACGGGCCAGCGCCAAGTATTTCTGATCGCCGGTGATAGCCGCTACATCGGCGCAAACCTCATTCATTCCGCCCTGTTCGGTATTGAGCATGGTCTGAATCTGTTGCTCGGTGAGACCAGCGAGTTCGTCATTGGCCCAATCGGTAAGTTTAATCAGAACCGTTTTTGCTTCCTGGTTACCGGCAATCAGATAAGCATCGCGCAGGCCGGCAAATAATTTATGGAGGTTATACCAGGGTACCCACTTCTTATTAAAAAGGCTGAAATCGCCTTTTTTAACCAGCGTCCACATGGCTTGTCCGTCTGGCACGCCACCGACGTAGCCGTTTCCTGCGGCTACCTGGCACCTGTTCAGTTCACTGACCATGTAGTCCAACCGTTTTTTGCATTGCAGATCGCCGGTTGCGGCGTACATCTGCGCCAGCGCGGTAAGGTAATGCCCCGCGGTGTGGCCGTCCAAACCGCTATTTTCCCAGTTTCCATAACTTTCGGCCTTGGGTTTGAGGCCGGCTTCGCGGAGGTACGGCGCAAGCAAGCGGTCGGGATCTAATTTGAGCATGTAACCGAGGTCCGTTTGCTGGGCATCTAGAAACGGACTGCCCAATAATCTTACCTCCGTAAGGGGAAACGTTTGTTGAACAAGCTGCTGGCCATAAGTTGTGTTAGTACCCCAAAGCAGCAGGGCCATAGTGCCAGCACTAAGACATAACCGTGCTTTGCCGGTATTTCTTTTGTAATTTATTAGCCTGGGTGTGTTGATTTTCATGTTTACAGATAATAATATTTTTAAAAGCCAGAACGTCCATATCCGTACCTTGAAAACACCTTACGGCATCTGCAGGCGAGCAAACAATAGGTTCGTCCATTATATTAAATGAAGTGTTGATCAATACCGGGCAGCCAGTTAGCTGATAAAAAGCTTTGAGCAGTTTATAAAAATCGCCATTAGCCTTATTCACGGTTTGTACACGTGCTGAATTATCCACATGGGTGACAGCCGGAATAACTGATCGACTCTGATGCAACCTGTCAAAACTGGATGATGCCCTCCCTTCTTCACTATTTAACTGCTTGCTTTTAGCAACCTCAGCAGTAAAAAGCATATAGGGACTTGGCTTATCCAGATCAAAGTAAGCTGAACAATATTCTTCCAGAACGGCAGGCGCAAAAGGCCGGAAAGATTCCCGGAACTTGATCTTTTGGTTAAGGACCGATTGCATGTCCAGTATCCGGGCATCGGCAATGATACTGCGGCTTCCTAACGCCCTCGGCCCAAATTCCATTCTTTCCGAAAACCAGCCTACTATATTTCCTTCAGCTATCAGTGAGGCCAGTTCAGTAAAAAACTCATCGTCGCTTTTTAAACTATAGCGGATATTCAATTGCTGCAGTACGCTCAATATTTCTCTGTTTGAAAATTCCGGCCCCAGCAAGGCTTGCTTCATTCCATCGTTCTCGTCGTTGGGTAAGAGGCGGTCGTTTTTGAGATAACAATGATGCGCGTATAAAGCAGCGCCCAAAGCCCCTCCTGCATCGCCAGCAGCTGGCTGTATCCAAATATTTTTAAATCCGGCTTCTTTTAATAGCCGACCGTTAGTTACACAATTAAGCGCCACACCGCCCGCCAGGCATAAATTTTGGATCTGGTATTTCTTGCGGATGGTCCGGGCAATTTTCAACACGATTTGTTCTGTTACCTGCTGTATAGAACGTGCAACGTTCATGTGAAAAGAAGTAAGCTCATCAGCTGGTTGCCGGCGGCGTTGGCCAAAGAACTTTTCAAACTTTCTGCTGGTCATGGTTAACCCGGTAGCAAAGTTGAAGAACTTCAAATTAAGCCTGAAAGAACCATCAGCTTTGACATCTACCAAATTTTGAAGAATAGTTTCCGCGTAAACAGGTTCGCCGTATGGCGCAAGGCCCATTACTTTGTATTCGTCGCAGTTTACTTTGAAACCGAGGTAATAAGTAAAGGCAGAATACAACAAACCGATAGAGTGCGGGAAACGAATTTCGCAAAGGTTACGGATTTCGTTTCCTTTGCCCAAGGCAATAGAAGTGGTCCCCCACTCCCCTACGCCATCCATAGTCAATATAACTGCCTCTTGAAAAGGCGACGGCAAAAAAGCCGAAGCCGCGTGAGACAAATGATGTTCATTAAAAAGCAGTTTCGTTTTGTCGAACTTTCCTGATGGATCTATATCCTGTAGACGGCGCAGCAAGGTTCGCTTCATAAAGAGCTTATCCTTTACCCAAAGCGGCATAGCTTTAAGATACGATACAATACCTTTTGGCGCAAATGCGACGAAGGTCTCCAGTAGCCGCTCAAATTTGAGAAAGGGCTTTTCGTAAAAAACGACATAGTCTACTGAGTCCAATCGAACACTACAATAGTCCAGGCAGTACCTGATAGCATTTTCTGGAAAAGATGCATCATTTTTGATCCGCGTAAATCGTTCTTCCTGGGCCGCAGCCATTACTTCGCCGTCTTTAATAAGGCAGGCGGCGCTATCATGATAAAAGCAGGATATTCCCAGAATGAGCATGTTAAAACAGCGAATAGATAAATGTAGAAAGCGCGGTAGACTGTGCCACAAACAGGAAAACACCTAACAAAAACACAAAGAAAACCAGCGGCCAAAGCCAGTAGCGCTTTCTGGTTCTTAGAAATATCCAAAACTCGTTCAATGTATCCATAGCCTTAAAACTGTCTTTTCAAATCTGTTTCTATCTCGTTCGAAATATCTTCCCAATAAGTGTCCTCTTCTGGCTGCCATTTCAATTTTAGCGGATCACGACGGAAACATTTACCAATTAGCCCTAATGGGGTTACCACCAACACGTAAATAACGGTAAGTATAATCAGCGAATTGATGTACCCTAACAGAAGCCCCAGCTTTTCCCAATACCGCCTTAAATGTTTGAGCATCTGGGGCACGGTGACCGCCGCCAATATCAGGAAGAGCCCGATTGCTAAAAGGACGTAGTTAACATGATGACTTTTGTAATATTGAAAGCCCGCAATGAGCCATAAGACCCCGCCGGTCAACAACCCGAATTTTCTGTTTTCCTTGTCCGACTTAATCTCCATCATCTTCTTGCATAAACGGTTGCTAAACTATCTTGTCCAAGCAATTTATAATCTGCGGAAATTCTCGCTCTTGCGTCCATATTGGCCGTGTTCATGGCCAGTTGCTTTTTGTTATTTGCCAGATCCTGAACTACCCTATGGCATGATTCAGCATTCGGTCCTACCAGATCAGCATATTTCAGGGCATTTGCGAGATCATCGGTCTTAACGTAGAACAATACAAGGTTCTGTGCATTTTGAGTGGAAGCATCCAGCTGGTAACATTTTTTAAAATAGAACTCCGACCGTTTCATATTCTTCAGCTCGTAGTTGAGTCGCGCGGCAAAAATGTAGTACTTCAGCTCGGCGGGATGTTCGAGCAATACCGCTTCCGTTGCCTTCAGCGCCTCGCGGTTATCATGAACAGCCATGCTTTGCTTAAAAAACTCGTCCATTGCCTGCATCCAGGTTATCCTGTTGACTGCCAATGGGCCGGCAAGTTTCTCAGCAAGGCTGCTTCCTGCTTTAAATGAGGCTGGTATTTTCTCATTGAAAGGCCATCCCGCTTTAAGCATCATAATCTGGTAAGCGCCATTTAAAGAATCTACTTTAGTAACCGGCATCTGCGTGAGCAACTGGTTGAACGTCATTTCATCAGCCTGCTGTGGCACAATGATATGATACTTTTTCAAGGCCTCATAAAATGCGTCAGACATCAACGCATAACCGTACAAGTTAGGGTGCACATGCTCCAGCAAAGTTTCATTACCTAATATGCCATGCGGTGAATGGTTTTCAAAAACGGCTCGTGTATCTACAAGATGAATATTGGGATAAGTAGTAGCGAACTTGCGAATTGTATTGTTGATGGCCTCCGGTGCCCGGAACCGTAACATGTCCAGCTCCTTCGCCTCCACATAATACTTTTTGGCCTGGGAATAATTTTTTGCATGGTATGCTTTCTCCGCCAATCGGTAGCTCGCCTTTGCGGAAGCACCCGTGGAAGAGCTGATGAATGGTTTCAGATCCTTTTCATTGCTAACCACTGTACTGATAAATACAGGGATCTTAGTGGTGCTGTAAACGCGGCACAGATCGCCAATATTTTCTTCAAACTGACTGATGCCCTTTTGGTAATCAGCACTGCCAAAAGGCAACTCCTGTTTGGCGGCCATTCTTTCCATCAGGTTTTCCTGGTTAGCGCTGCGGGTATGGCCCATACTCCCGCGAATACCAGAAATAAAATTATTGCAGAGCTGAACTAATCTGGATCTTTTAAGCGTCAGCAGTGTTTTGATCAAAAACCTGCTGCTTCCGATATTGCTTGTTGAGCCTACGCCCAGCGCGCCATAGTACTCGTTATGCCCCACGTACATTAGCACTGCATCAGGCTGGTACTTGGCCACCTCTTTGCCAAAGTCGAGCACGGTGTATGAATTTACCGCGGTGAGCGAAACATTGATCACCTCCACCCGTGTATTGGGTAAAGTGTTCATTAATCGATATTGCAACCAACGATGAAATGAACCATTATGAAAGTAGGGATAACCTTCAGTGGTTGATTCGCCCAATACAAAAATTCGCAGGGTACCCGGTTTCTTTATTTTATCAAAGGGCTCTATATAGCCTCTTGTTGCATTGAGCGTATCCGAAAAATACGGTTCGGACGCGTACCGGTTCATAACCAGTTTTGAAGTATCGTCCGGGTAGGGTATAAACAACGAGGTATCATGCCCGTAATGAAACAGCCGTAATAGGCATTCAATAGTTATTAACAGCAAGAACGGCAGCAAGATGGCCACAACTTTAAATCCATACGGCGTCTGAGTGCCAATGGGCGCTGATTCCTTTGCAGATGTAGTTTGCTTTTTTGCAGTTGCTGTCATAACTATTATTTAACGTTTTATTACCTGTGGGTCCGTGCTGCTGTTGTCTTTGTTTTACTGTTTTGCATTAAGCAAGATGACAGAACGGCGCAAGCGCCGCTCTGTCGAGAATGAATTAATTAACACAGAAGAGATCAATATCCTGGGTTTTGCTTTAAATTGCCATTGGTTTGGAGCGCACTTGTAGGAATAGGCAACAGCGCGCGGTAATCACCGTTAGGCGAATGTGATAGCCAGGATTTCTTGGTAAATACACCAAACCTGATCAAATCTTGTCTTCGCCGTCCTTCCTGGGCAAACTCCCATCCCAACTCATCAAGCATACGCCCGTACGGAATATCGGAAACTGTTTCATGCGTTGTAGTGAGGTGATTACGCAGACCGTAGTCGTAAGCCGTTGTGCCCGACTGCAATTGAGCAGCAGTAACAATAGCTTTAGCCGGATTATTGGTAAAGCTTCTTTGTCTAACCTGCGTAACCAATGCCGCCGCCGTGGCCGCATCTCCCGAACGCAGGGACGCTTCTGCCTTCATCATCAATACATCGGCATACCTGAATAGCGGAAAATCATTGCTCATGCCTACCAGTTCACCCTGTTGAATCTGGTATTTACCTAAGCGGAAACCATGTACCTCCTGAGACGAGTCTACTCCTGGTAACTCATTAATATAGGAAAGAGGCTTGCCTTTATATTTATCCATAGTACCTAAAAGAATAGCCCCCGAAGACGTATATTGCTGTCCCTGTACCCAGTTGGCGGTTAAACGGTTATCATCGGGATCAAAGGTGTTAATAAACTGTGGTATAGCACAGATACCGCCCCATGGTGAATTCTGGAAATTATAGGTCGCCTGATTTTCGGGCTCCAGTGTTTCCATGTGTAGCGTCCAGGCAGTGGCGCCATCGGCGGTATACACATTGTCAAATGGAATAGCGAAAATGATCTCCTTGGAACCTGAATTATCTGTAGCAAAAACATTAGCCTGAACTGACTCCAGACTATAAAGGCCTGAATTGATTATCTGATCACATGCCTTAATACAATTAGCCCAGTCTGGTGTACCGGTATAAACCCCGGCGTTCAAATACATTTTAGCTAACAATGCATATCCAGCCCATTGGTTAAACCTGCCATAGGTAGTTTTGTCATTAAGGTTACTGAGTAATGGGATATTCGTTGTCAGTTCTGAGATAATAAAGTTATAAACGTCTGTCCGGCTGCTTTGCTGAGGCAAAAATCCAGATGGCACGTCAAACTTGGTTACAATAGGCACATTGCCAAAAAAATCAATCAGCGCATAATAAAAGGACGCACGAAGCACTTTCAATTCTGCTTCGGTTTGTGCCTTCCCGGTAGTCATTGGGATCAGATTATTGTCCAGCTGGTACAGCAGGCGATTACAGTTGGTAATACCGGCATAGGCATTTGTCCAGATCACGTTGGAATTATCTTCGTCGGCGGTCCATTTATGCTCATGCATCCGACGGTATATGCCACCATCCACCCAGCCATTGGGACGGGCCGGAATCACTGTTTCATCAGCCGATATTTCATTAGTGCGCCATATGGCATTAGAACTTCTTCCCAATTCCAGCGTGCGCCAGTTAGTATAAGGCACGCCGATAAGGGCCGCAACGTCTTTTGATGTCGGCGTAAATTGGCTGGCAATTATAAAGCTATAATCTTTATCATTGAGCTTGGTGCAGGAATAAGTACCTACAAGGGTTATTATTCCGATAAAAAGCAAATATATCTTTTTCATTTTTTTAAGATTTCTTAAACAACATTTAGAAATGGGCCGATACACTTAGCGTGTAAGTACGGGTTGTCGGATAAGTGTCACGATTGTCAATACCTGGTGAAAGACCGGAGCGATCAACTTCCGGATCAATGCCTTTATAACCGGTTATAATAAAGGTGTTAAGCGTAGAGATACCTATTCTTAGGCCGTGTATATATTTGCTATCGAATTTTGGAATGGTATAGCCCAAATTAATGTTGTCAATCTTCCAGAAATTGCCGTTCTCGATATAATAGCTATTAAACTCAAGCGGTACGTTTTTATTCAACACTGCCGTACCAAACACCGGATTATACGCGGATTTAAGGCGATTGTAATTGATGATGCCCGGGTTTTCATAATACATGCGCTGAAAATTTGCAACCTGGTAATCAAATGCACCACGCATGGTGATGCTTAAATCCCAGCGTTTGTAGCTGAAATTATTGTTCCAGCCTGCATAATATTTCGGTAAACCATTACCAATTATCTGTTTATCATTAAATGAGTGATTAAACTGATTGTAAGGCACTATAGTTCCGTTGGGCTCTTTGTATATCCAATAACCGTCTTTAGATACGCCCACAACCTTATAGCCATAAAAATCGCCAATGTTGCGGCCCACCTGTACCATACTTGTAAAGGTTTGTACTGGATCAGACGTATAACCGGCAGTGAAATAATTCACACTTGCCTTGTAAAGGTCATTTGATAGACTTACCAGTTTATTGCGATTGGTAGAAAAGTTGAAACTGCTTGTCCAGCTAAAATTCTTTTTCTTTATCGGTGTGATATTCACCATCGCTTCAATTCCCCTATTCTCCATGGTACTTGCGTTTGCAAAAGTTGTAGGAAAAAGATTAGGCGGACTTGGCACATTATAGTTATAGAACAGACCAGTTACTCGGCTATTAAATGCATCCACAGAGCCACTGATCAAGCCTTTAAGTAAGGTAAAATCTAAGCCAATGTCGGTATCGTGTTTTTCTTCCCACCGTAGTGCTGGGTTGACATTCTGACTCGGTGCGAGCGTTTGGATCCACTGACCGTTGTATAGAACGTAGTTTCCGTAACCAAGTAAAGCAACCCCAAGAAAGCCGGTTTTTGGCTGGTTACCAGTAACGCCATAACCTGCACGTAGTTTCAAATCGTCAAAAATATGCTGATTTCGCATAAATGACTCCTTGGTGATACGCCACCCGACCTGAACTGACGGAAATTTACCATAGGGCTCATTAGATCCATAAAGCTGACTTGCTCCGTCTAAACGCATACTGGCTAAGAGCAAATATTTTTCCTTATAATTATAAGTAAGCCTCGAGAAATAACTGATGAGGTTACTTTGACTTCTACCACTGGTGATAGCATCCAATCCACTCTTTTGCGCTGTACCGAGCTGTATCTGATTATAGCCATAGTAATCGGTAGGAAAATCGTGGTTAGCCATATAAGTGCTGAAGGTATCGTCGTCTTGGTACTCGTAACCGGCCAAGAGTGTAAAACGGTGATCTCCAAATGTTTTGGAGTATTCTGCAGAAAGGTTTAAGAATCGGTCGATTGATTGGCCCTGTGAAATTGAAGCCACACCTTGTTGATTATCACGCAGGGTGGAAATATCCTGATTGTTGGCGTAATATAGGTTTTGATAGCCACTTTTAGTATAAGAACCGGTAGCTGCAATTCTCAAACCTTGCACTGGTAAAAGCGTGATAGTAGCATTGTATTTCTGCCTGAATGAATTCTCTGGCTTACTCTGATTATATAGATCAGCTATAGGATTTTGATATTCGAAATTTGTTGGTTCCTGGTAAAAACTGCCGTTAGGTTCAATAACGGGTGCAGTTGGGTTCATCATCAAGGCCTGCCTGTAATCATAGCCGTTGAATGGAATATCATTAAAGTTGGTGTTTAGAATACCGAGGTTAAACTTCAGTTTGCCATCTAACATGCTGTGGTTAACATCAATCCGGCCGGTGATCTGCGAATGGTTCGATTGCAGAAATACGCCATTTAAAAAACGATAATTCAATGAAGCGAAATAATTGGTTTCGTTATTTCCACCGTTAAAGCTCAGGCTTTGGACATCGGAAACCGGGAAGCTTTTGCTGAGCGCTTTAATCCAATCAGTAGAACTACCCAGATCATAAGCAGAACCTCTTGTCCCCGCTGCAATCTGGTTACGGTAATCTTGCGCGGTTAGGAGCTTAGGTACACGCGTTAACTGGCCAACGCTGGCCTCGCCGGTATAATCAATCCGTTTAATAAATTGACCACTACCATGTTTGGTAGTAATAATAATAACACCGTTTGAGCCACGTACACCATAGATAGCCGCAGAGGAGGCGTCCTTTAGAACCGATATTTCGGCAATATCTTCCGGGGCAACAGTAAGGAGGTCGCCTGGCACGCCATCAACAATTACCAATACACCTGTATTGGCTCCATTTAAGGTTTGCGTGCCACGAAGTGAAATCTGTGATTGACTGTTTGGATCTCCCGAAGGATTTGATATGGATAAACCAGCTACCTTACCTTTCAGTAACTCGGCTGCATCTGTAACCGGTCCGGTTACAAACTCTTCTGATTTTACTGTGGCAACGGCGCTGGTTACATCGGCTTTTCTTTGTTGGCCATAACCAATCACCACCACTTCACTCAATGATTTCAACAATGCCCGCATTTGTACATTCAATTGCCCTTTGCCATTCACCGGTAATTCCTGTGTGGCAAAACCAATAAATGAGAATACGAGTGTGGCGTTATCGGGTGCATTTATAGTATATCTGCCCTCTACGTCCGTAGCAGCGGTGATATTAGTTCCCTTTACCTTAATAGTTACACCCGGCAAAGGCTGATTGCCATCATCCGTAACCACACCAGTAATTTTAAGGTTTACTGCCTCAATTACCTCGCTCACCTGTTTTCTGAAAATAATGATCGTTTTATCTTTTATCTCATAATTTAATGGTTGATCTTTAAAACAGGCTTTGAGCACATCATTGATTGGCGTGTGATTGAACTTTACGGATACAGCGTGGGTTCCGGCCAGCATCTGATCGGTAACCAAAAAATGGTATCCTGTCTGGCTCTCTATCTCCACCAGCACTTTGGCAAAAGAAACAGACCTGGCTGAGTACGTAACACTTTGGGCATTCCCGGCAAATGACACCTGCAGAAATACGGAAAGCATCAAAAGGAAAGTTAACTTCATCAAGAAGAGGATTTTTTTTAGGGTATAATAAGGGTGATTATGCCTTATAAAAGCATAGCATTTCATATATTTGAATTTGTTTGGGTTTACAATGGTGTTATTCTTAACTACGGAATCGCTTATTTAATCCAGACTGTGGCTCAGGATGTTGCAGCGTCCTGGGCTTTTTTTCTGAATAAATAACTGGTGTAAACATCATTTCATTACAATAATCCTCCTTTCCTTTATTTTAAAGTGTACGGTACGGGTAAGCTGGAGCATATCCAGCACATTTTGTATATCCGCAGACCTTGGGATAGTTCCCACAAAGCCTTCATCTGTAGTTTGCCTCAGGTAGTCAACATCTACATTATACCACCTCGAAATTTTCCGCATAATGCTCCGGATATTTTCGTGCGAAAAATTGAAGTTTCCATTCTTCCATTCCACAATCGCCTTGGTATCTACCTTTGAGAGTTGAATGTGATCTCTAACCGTGGCTTGTTCACCCGGCACCAGCATTTTGTGGAGCGCACCTTTGCTGATCTTTACAGAACCTTCGAGCAGGGTGGTCTTAACGGTGGCTTCGTCAGGATAAGCAAAAACATCGAAGTGGGTACCGTAAACCTGCACCACGCTATTGCGGGCCTGCACCTTAAACGGCTTTCTTTTGTTTTTGGCAACCTCAAAGTAGCCCTCGCCGGTTAACTGCACGTCACGTTCTTTATTATTAAAGCCCGCCGGAATTGTTAAAACAGAAGCGGCATTGAGCCATACCTGGGTACCATCTGTTAAACCTATTTTATATTGTCCGCCTCTTGGAATGGTAATGGTGGTTGCGCCCGGCAGCGGGTTACCAGGTATATGTTTAAGCGCTACCTCGCCATCTTTTAGTTTAATGACCCTTATATTTCCAACAGTCGCCAAAACGCCGGTGGGTGCATTAGTGATCACCAGGTTAGAGCCGTTGGCAAAGGTGAGGTAAGCCTGGTTTTTCCCGGGCACAATTTTGGCCACATATCTAACAGCGGAATTATTATTGCGCGAAGGCTGATTGCGCCAAAAAAGCCAGGCGCACAGACTGATCACTACCGACGCAGCGATAGCGGTGATCAGGCTTACAATTCGCCCCCTTTCAAACTTTTTTTCTGATTCATCCAGGCGGGCCTCAATACGTTCGGTAATATCATCCTGTTGTTCATGAGGCTGATCAGGCTGCTCCTGTAAAAGAGCGCCCGCTTTACCCATGATCCTTTCAATTTCGGGCGAGGACTGAGCCTGGAGCCAGGTTAAAAATTCCTGATGCTCCTGCTCGGTATATTCTCCGCGGGCAAACCGGTTTAAGAATTCGTTTAGCTTTTTCTCGTCCATTTTAAGCTAAGACGAATAAATAGCATAGAAGTACCCCTCCTGAAAAATTATTTTTTAATTTCTTTAAAAGGTAGCGTGGGTTATTATAAAAACAAGATGAGGAAACTATCAGGATGCCTTAAACAAAACGGCAATTAAGATAATCAGTTCGGCCTCGTGATGAAGATAAGAGCGCACAAAACTTATACCCTGATAGAGCTGTTTTTTTACCACTGATTTTGATATGGATAAATTGGCGGCAATTTCATCAAGGCTGAGCTCATCATAAGTTCGCATCTCAACAATTTGCCTTCTTTTTTTGGGTAGCTGCTGGATAGCTTCGCGGATGAGGGAATAGTACTGACTGTAGATGACCCGGCTATCGCAATCTGTTGCAGATGATGGTGTGCTTTGCTGAAGCAGGTCATAAATTCTGCTTTCCATTTGCTGTTTGCGAACATAATCAAGCAACATATTCTTGGTACAGCGATAAAGATATGCCTTAATAGAGTTGACGCGCGTAAGGTTGGCGCGCTTTTCCCATACTTTCACAAAGAGCTCCTGCACTATCTCCTCGCTTGTTTCCTTGTTGTTACAGATAAGGAAAGCATAACGGTAAAGATTGTTAAGATACCGGGTGTACAACAACTTGAAAGCCGACCTGTCCCCTTCCGCTATAAGCAGAACAAGATCGCTGTCATCAACCTTCTTTTCCATTTTTAATCAGCAAATCTATTTAGGTTAAAAATAAGTGTTTTAATTACACTTAAAAAAAGATGCCCAAAGCATTCTCTTATTGGTAACGCAATGTAACAAAAGTATTTCAATTAAAAAACAGCTGAATTTGATTCTATTACCGGAGAGATTGAAGAAATATTGTAAAGGCTACACTTAATGTTATTTATAAGTGATAAGGATTTCTATTGTTGAACGTATTGGTTTTCCATCAATAGTATTGGGTATCCATTTGTGGTAAGACGAGACAACACGCAAAGCCTGTTGATCGGCCGCTTTATTTAAGCTTTTAACAATTCGTACATGAGTTATTGATCCATCTTCTTCATCGGTGAATCCTATTGTTACAATGCCGTGTACACCTTTTATTGGTTTGATATGCTTTTCTACATACCTGTTAAACTTTTCCATCTCTTCAGGAAAGTAATCATTCTCTGTTGATGTAAGCGTAACGGTCTTCGTAACAATGTGCGGCTTGCTAGCCTTAATAGTGTCTTTTTGAGTTATTTGAGGAGTTTGAGCCCGGCACAGAAAAGCCATCAGTATAAGTGTAAGCATTAAGATAAGCTTGAGGTTGTTTTTCATATATTTAGTGGTTAAGGCTAATGGGGTATCCCTACCGCAATATAACCATCTTTCCTTATCTTCATACCCGAAAAGGTTATCCCGAAACCGACGTCAATAATCCATGAACCACGCTACACAGAAAATCAGGACCAGGTATTTCAACATCGTTCTTAAATCGTTATTTTTTATTACGCCGTCTCTCACATTCGCGCAACAGGCGCGCTACAATATTCAAAGTTTTGGCGCGAAGAGTAATGATAAAACAGTAAATACCGCTATCATTAATCAAACTATCGACAAATGCTTCAATGCCGGCGGCGGAACAGTGATCATTCCCAAAGGCGTTTTCCTTACTTCAACCATTTATTTAAAAAGCAATGTAAATATCAAGCTCGAAAAAGGCGCTGTTTTGAAAGCGGTATCCAATATCAACCTATATCATCCTTTTATTCCTAAAACCGTCCTCTCGAAATACAGCACCATCAGCGCTACCGGAAACAATGGCAACAGCGCCTACGACACGGTGTGGACAAAGGCCTTAGTGATTGGCGAAAGTGTAAGCAACGTTACTATCTCTGGAGAGGGCACCATAGACGGCGAACATGTTTTCAATGCTAAAGGCGAAGAAGGCATGAGAGGCCCGCACACCATCATCCTCGCCAATTGCAGCAACATTAAGTTTGAGGGTATCCTGATAGAAAAGGCCGCTAATTACGCCCTGCTTGCTTACAACCTGCAAAGTGCAGTTTTCCAGAACATCCGTGTACAGCAGGGCTGGGACGGCATACATATCCGCGGCGGCAAAAATATTGTCATCAAAAATTGCGATCTGCAAACCGGCGACGATGCCATTGCCGGAGGATTTTGGGAAAACTTTCTGGTAAAAGACTGCAGCATCAATTCATCCTGCAACGGCATTCGGGTGATTATGCCGGTAAAGAATTTCGTGGTAACCGATTGTTCTTTTATTGGTCCGGGGAAATTTCCGCACCGCACTTCAGGCAAGGCGCACCGCACAAATATGCTATCCGGGATTTATATTCAGCCCGGCGGTTGGGGACCTGTTAAAGGAGAGTTGGAAGGGATTCATATTTCTAACTTGAAAATGCGCAACATGGGTAGTCCTTTCATCTTCGAACTACATAAGGGCAACAACGCCGCGGATATTACGGTTGAAAACATAACTGCTGACTCCATCAAGGGGCCTATAGCCATACACAGTGATTCCGGCTATGTTTACAAAAACGTGCTCTTTAAGAATCTTTCCATTGATTACCTAACCAATACGGCAACACAAGCACCGTGGGCCTTAGGAGCATCTAACGTAGAGCATTTCCGTTTAGAAAATGCAAAGTTTGGGGCAAGCGGCAATAAACCTCAAACTGCTATTGAGCTGGAAAACGTAACCCTCCCGTCATTAATAAATGTCAACGTGTACAACGCTAATAATGGCAATGAAGTAAAAACAACACACAGCGGCAAGATTGAATTAAACAGATAATTTTTTGAAGGAATATAGACTCGTTGGAATTTGGGGAATAAGCAATCTAAAAAGGTATTCAAGATCGGCGTTAGTAAAAAAAGCGAACAAAAATCTTTGCAAATTGCTAACTATTAATTATAAAGTAATTTTCCTTTAGTTCTTTTGCCCAGAACCTATGATAACGCAACCTGAAGCTAACATTTTAAATGCGCTGGATGACGCGGCCTGCGTTTTTGAAAAAACGCCGCTGCGGTCCGATGGATTACGTGATTATCGATACATATTTGTAAATACGGCCTTTAGGCAACTCTTTGGCACACCGGACCTCGCCGGGCTTTCCGTGCGTGATAATTTCCCCAATGAGCCAGAATCATGGTATGATGATTATGACGATGTACTCAATACGGGTATTCCTAAACGGTTTGTACGCAAAGCGCCGTCACAGCACATGCTCCTGGAGATGTACTTAACCCGTTTAGAGGATGGCTCGGGCAAACGGCTGCTGAACACCATGCGCGATGTAACTGAGGAAAACCACACCAGGGACGCCCTGCGTGAAAGTGAAGCAGGATTAAGGGAAAGTGAGGCTAATATCCATAATCTGATTCTGCAGGCGCCCGTGGCTATGGCTTTACTCACCGGTCCGGATTTAGTTGTGGAAATTATTAATGACAGCTTTATCGCCTTGTGGGGAAAAGACAGCAGCGTGCGTGGAAAATCAATTATGGAGGCGTTGCCCGAAATGCAGGGACAGGACTATCCTAATATTTTAAGGCATGTTTATCAAACCGGCGAGACCTACCATGGCAAGGAAGCGAGAGTGCTGTTATTCCGTGAAGGACGGCTGGAGCCGGGCTATTTCAATTTCGTGAATGAGCCTTACCATAACGCTGAGGGAAAGATAACGGGTGTGATCGTGGTCGCCAATGAGGTTACGGAACAGGTGATTGCCAACCAGGCACTTAGCCAGGTATTGGAAAAAATTCGACTGGCCAAAGAAGCAGCGGAGTTGGGCATGTTCGACTATGACATTATTAACGACGTGCTCGAATGGGATAGCCGCTGCCGGGAGCTCTTCGGCATTAGCAACAATAAACCGATTACTTTTGAAGAAGATTTTTTAAACGGCCTGCATCCTCATGACCGGGAAAGATTGCGTGCGCTCATCAAAAACAGCTTCAATAAATCCAAAACAAACGGCGCTTACGATGCTGAATATAGAGCCATTGGAAAAAATGATGGCCAGGAACGGTGGATCAGAGCAAAAGGACAAGTTTTTTTTGATGAATTTGACAGTCCGATACGCTTTATCGGTTCCGTTTTGGACGTCACAGAAACCAAAAAACACCAGGAAGAGCAACAAAGAATCATCACCCAGTTACAATTAAGTGAAGCCCGTTTTCGAAATCTGGTAGAGAACGCGCCGGTAGGCATTGCTATCTATATGGGGCGTGAAGCAATTGTAGGCGTGGTTAATGAAGCGATGTTGACCATATGGGGCAAAGATAAAAGCGTTATTGGGTTGCCGCTTTCTAAAGCCTTACCAGAACTTATTTCAGAAAACCAACCCTATCTGCAATTGCTCGACGAGGTGTTTACTACGGGTAAGCGTTACAATGGCAATGCAGAAAAGGCCCTGCTTGTTCACGACGGAGAATTGAAAGAAGGCTACTTCACCTATATTTTTCAACCTTTATGGGATGCGCAGAATGAAATTTATGCTGTAATGCAGATAGCCATTGACGTTACCGACCAGGTAGCAGCCCGCTTGCAATTGGAGCGAACGGAGGAAATGCTGCGATTTTCTGTAGAAGCGGCAAAGGCAGTATCATGGAGTATTGACCTCGATACACGGGAATTAACAGTTCCAAAGGAATTCTTTCGCACTTATGATCTTCCCCAAAACCAGCAACAAACCTTGGAAACCATGTCGGCGCAGATACCGGCTGAGTCTCGCCAACAAGCATTGGCGAGTATAGAAAAATCCCTCGCCGAAGGCAGCGAGCTACAGATAGAGCATCCTATTCAAACAGCGGATGGCATACGCTGGCTCAGAGTTTTCGGTAAAGTTAACCCGGCCACGCCATTACAACGGGCAAGTTTTTCTGCCCTCACCCTGGATATTACCGAACAAAAGCAGGATGAAATTCGCAAGAATGATTTCATCGGCATGGTTAGCCATGAGTTAAAAACACCGTTAACAAGCCTTACGGCGATGGTTCAGTTGCTTAAATCCAAGCTGAATCGTCATAATGATCATTTTCTGGGTAATGTTGCCGGCAATGCAGAAAAACAAGTAAAACGCATGACGCGTATGATCAATGGCTTTCTGAATGTTTCCCGGCTGGATTCGGGGAAAATACTGATTAACAAAGAGCGCTTTGAATTACTGCGCCTGGTGGAAGAAGTTGTTGGGGAGATCAGATTACATAATTCAAAACAAACATTCGAAATGAGAGGAGGTCAGCCGGTATGGGTTGAGGCCGACAAAGACAAGATCAGTTCCGTAATTTCCAACTTGCTCAGCAACGCCGCAAAATATTCTCCAAAAGACACATCGGTTTTTATCACATTTGAGGTTGATGACAAGTATGTAACCCTAAGCGTTCAAGATCAGGGATTGGGCATCAAGCCCGAGGACCAGGAAAAGATCTTTGACCGCTATTACCGGGTGGAAGATCACCGCACACACCATATTGCCGGATTTGGCATCGGCCTATACCTCTCTGCCGAAATCATTCGCCTGCACGGCGGCCATATCAGCGTGGAAAGCACACCAGGGCGTGGGTCGACGTTTCATTTTTCCTTGCCGGTGTGAGGTGTGCCCCTCACACTTACCCAGATGGAAAGCACTCCAGTTTTCACTGAAAAGCTTTCCATTTGCTCCTGCGGCTGGGCTCCAACAGCGACCCTCTGAATAAAACATCCCCTTCTTTTCCAGCCCAACCATAGTTGTTTTGTATAACAACTTGTTGTCTATTCAACAAAACCTGTGAAATTGTCTACAATCAGCTTCACCATTTAACCACTTAGGGCCCACTGCGTTATAAATTTAATCTAACCAATTTAAAACCGAACTTTTTACTGACCTTATGAGAACGCTTTTAATCGGCGGGCATTGCTTATGCTTCTGCTGCTCAACTCTTTGTTTTTATTTTTTATTTTCAGGTGAATCTGCTTTAGGCAGTTCTGTTAATCATGATTCCACAAAAACAGCGAACTGGCAATATGTTAATAAAGCCTTCAGCCAGATATACCGCGAAAATCTCGTTCCTGCATTTTACGGGAATGAATACGGTGAACCCGACAATAACCTGCTTGTTGCCGACATTACCCCTAATGTTGTGATCCTCAACACTGCTAAATCGCGTTTTTTCTTTGTTATTACCCCGCGTATCCAGCTACGGTTATTGCAAGGCTACCATTCGCCGGTGAAATCGCCCAGCTACATGCCCGGCGGAAGCCTCTTTACCCGGTTAAACAACGACTATAATCATCCCGCCTTTTTATCTCTCAACTACTCCCATCATTCAAACGGGCAGGAGGGTCCGACACTTGACAGCGCCGGGCACTTTAACCACGACGGTAAATTCACCACGAATTTTTATTCGCTAAATTTCTTTTTCGGCAATCGGCACATGAGGGAAAAGACTGGCAGCAGCCGGTATGTCATGATTGGTCTGGAAGTTCACACAGGTCTTTTCAATATAGGATACTCAAGGCAATTAACGAATAAATACGGCTTTATCCGTACAAACGGCATGTGGATGTATGACTCGATGAAAGATCCGTCGGGTTCGCACGACCATTACCTGATCCACCAGCGCATTAGGTTCGACATGATGTACATCTGGGACAAAACGTATAACTATGCCGTTACTGGCTGGCGAAAGCGCATGAACATTTCGGCCAAATATTACTATCAATTTGGCTTTATGGAAAATGTTGCACTTATCTTAGAAGTGGGTTACCGGGGACAGGACTCCTATAATAACTATTTTGAAAACAGCTTTCCCTTTTTTGGCCTGGGTGTAGCATCGGGAGTTTCATTAGATACACATAAGAGTCATCATAACCAGGACCTGGGAGTGCCGACGGACTGAAAGTGCTTACACAACACGCATTAACCCTCAGTATATAATTAGAAAGCACAACTTATCGTCCGCATAAAATACGCTCGATGCGGTCCGGAGTTTATAACTTCGGAGGACTATGCCTGGAGTCTTCAGACTCCCTTAACAAAAAAGCTATTTTGCTAATTCGACGCCGCCTCAAATCATCGTTTGGAAAACAAAAAAAACCCTTCAGTATACACTGAAAGGCTTTCCATTTGCTCCTGAGGCTGGGCTCGAACCAGCGACCCTCTGATTAACAGATAGAAGCGTTTTCTGCCTTTTCAGCCTTTTTGGGCGTATTTTAAGCCTCGAATTGTTAGTTGTACTATCTATGTACTATCAGAGTCAACCGGGGTTAATAAATTAATGAATTGTAATGCTAATTTAGGCAGCTTTAACTTTTAAAGCAACAAGTAGCGAAAGGGGGACTTCTCATTATGACATTGATTTAGTGGAACCATAAATTAATTATGGAGCCACAACCAGGCGAGGTTCTGAATTAAGCCAAGGAGGAACGGAATAAATGGACATGTGAGGGTTAGGTAGAGCGTTTATGCCGGAAATTCCTTGAAGCGTATTCAGACCGCAGCCTAACTTTGCTTGCATGATTAATGAGTCTCTTACCCTCACTTACCACTCTGGACATTTCTCTTTCAAATTGCAGTTATATAATACCCATTAACAAGAAAATGTCCATGCTTACTGATTCCGCTTTTCACTACTTTTTACTTTATAGAGGTTGCTCAAATATTGAATTGCTATATAGCGTTCTGTCACAGTCATGTCGAAGACTCAACTTTTAAGAACTCAGGGCTGGAATTTGGCAATTCTTTCCTTATGAGTTATGTCGCTACGCACTCATAAAAATACAGGGCAAAGCCATAAGAAATGTATCTTTACCTCCATTCACATAAAGAAACCTACTCCATATATAGAAATTACAGATGGCGGTGATATTGTACGTGTCACTGTTAATGGAAGTACTCAAAAGCCTAAAAAGGCATTTACAAGCCATCAATGGCTTGAGGCAACAGTGACGGTCAAGGGTTGCACTTTCAGTGGTCAGTTTACTGCTGAATTTCTACCAGTTAATTTCCATCAATTCAGACAGCAACTCGCATCACTCCTTTACCATCTTGAGAACAAGGCAACATTTGAAGGTGAAATGGGTTACCTGAAATTGGAGTTTGAGGCCCAGGATGACGAATATATTGAGATTGGTGTTAGGGCTTGTGACTTACCTGACATTGGAGCAGAGTTAAGCTTCAAAATGGCAACAGACCGGCCCCAGATCGAGAGGCTTATCAATCAACTTGATTATATCCTTGAATGCTATGCTATAGATTAATTCAACAAATATCAATTTTAGTCTTTATAGAGGGCGTAATAATTGTGAATTGATTCAGCTTCATGAAGATTTTACTTCTTAAGGGGGGGCAAATGTTGAATTGCTTGTACGTGCTGTACCTGACTTCTAGAAGTTTAACTAGTAAAAAGTCAACTAAGCCCTATATGAACTCACAGTTTTGAATCCATTGATGTTACTACTGTCACTATATTTCTATTGCAGCAAACTTTCCTTGCAAGAGAGGATCGCTATTGATATGTAACCCATCCATTAAAGTCGGGTTCATTAAGTCTTAGAAACATCAGTATGCTACATAAGACTCCAGATACCATAGCTCCAATTTTAGTTATAGTAAGATCTGTCAGGATTTCTTTCTGATGTTGATCCAATGGTTTACCTGCATACAGAGAGTCCTGTACTTCATATTTATAGCTGACTTGACCATTGATAAAGCCAAAGCCAAACAACAATGTAAGCAGGAGTAAAATTATGATTACTGTCGATAACAGGCGTCTACTAATGATCATATTTGATTTGAATTGCTTGCCCTTGTTTGTAACTGACTTCTTACAAGTTTAAACTTTTAAAAGATGTGCTAAAGACTATTGAAGCTAATGATTCGCATACATAACAAATACAATAACAACCATTAGCGGAATAAGAAATGGCAGGCTAAAGGAGAACCAGTAACCCGTTTTAGTAATTCAAGACGTCTTTGGTACCGTACTGTTCAAGAGTTTGTTTGACGCCATGGGACTTTAACTCATTTGCAAACCTCCTAATTGACGTATCTGTCCAGTTCCCTTCACCGGGTGTAAGATCAAATAAAAAAGTGCTCATCATTGAACACCATCAGTACATTACCGGTATTGGGTATATTCAACATACCATCCTTTAGCAACTTGACCGGTCTCGTTCTATATGTAAAGTCTATTCTAGCAATATCAAACTTGTAACCCTTAGAGCCTAATAGCCAATTTCGCTTTGTTACATCAAGCTTCTGTTCTATAATGCCTACCTTACTTATGGTATACTTCCAGGGTCTAAGAAGAAATAGTAAGATCAACAGCGGTAGTAATAGGCCGAATGCTATAAAGCCCCAAATTAAGCACGCGCAGACAATTAAACTTATGGCTGCTATCCAGAAGTAATAACGCAGGTTCTCGGCATCGCTATTAAAATCGTCCATATACTCACTGCAATATAGCCTATCTTTACTTATCTTCATAATCTCTAGTGCTCAGAATTATATGAACTTCGGTCTGATAGGCTTAATTGCTTTTACATTGTTAACGATACTATTCATTGTTTTATTTATAGCTTTTGTGTATGTCTCTGCCAATCAGTACAAACGAAGATACCTTAAGGATATTAAAAGGACATTTCAGACTCGTGGTCATACTATAATCAATGTTGAGAATGCGGGCGAAGTAGATGAAGGGACTCAAGAAGTTATTCTCGGAGGGTTCCTAATGAACTATGAGGTAAGTGCTATACATACATTTTATAAGAGAGTAATCTATCTGGACGAGCTTCAAAACCGTAGAATCTGCATCGTTTCAATCAAGAAGTTCCTGTTTGTTATTTTGTCAATCAACTATAAGTTCGAGGATTGACTGACTGCAAAAACCCAGCCCCACGGGCTGTAGAGTAAGAATAGTAATCAGGTTTGCAATACGTTAAACTACAGCATATCTTTCCTTATCTTATTCTATGAAACACCTTACGTTTATCGTACTTGCATTGTTCTTAGCTAGCTATAGCTCCACAGCTCAAAATCATAAGCTAGGAACGGTAAAGAAAAGGAGTGTCAAGGTTAGATTTCCTCCACCTATCATATTTGAATGCGATCCTTATTTTGTTCCTATTGACAGTATTAGCAAGCACATTTATGATGAGGTGACTACAGAGGGAAAGGTATATGATTATAAGGTTCTTAAGAACAAGTCCTTACTTTATTTAGGCGCTCCTTATCCCAATCAGCTTTTAATCGTTATACTCAAAGGGCATGATGTCAAGAACCTGTATAGGGGCTTAAACAATGCAACTGTTAGGGTTACAGGTAAAATCTTTACTGAGAACGATAAAACTAATAGTAAGCCTGTTATGTACGTTACATTTCCAACTTATATTGAAGTCGCTAAGCAATCTGCTCCTAACTCAAATTAGTCTTATCTTCAAAACATGAAACACCTGCTACTGTTAGCTTCTTTTGTCATCTTGTTAACTTATAAGGCGTCTGCACAACAATCTGTTCAACAAGTACTAAAAGGTAGCGCAAATGCTGTGGAGCCCTCATTAACTGCTAAGGAGGCCATAAAGCTTGTAGGTAAAGTAGTTTATGTTTCTGATATAGTTTGTAGAGGTACCTTCATTAATGACACTTTGAAAGTACTTTATCTTCGAAGCAGGAAACCTCAACAATCATTTGCCATCATATTAAAGGGTGAGATAGCTAAAGTTTATTCCCAGGCTTCAATTGGAAGAAGAATTAACGTCAGTGGTAAAGTGATTACTTATCAGCACAGGCCTGCAATCCTGGTTACTAATGCAAGTCAATTAGGCACTAGGATTCAGATATAATGCAACATTTACCCTTCAACAGGTATAGTAACTACACTCTTTAGAAGTTAAATGTTGCAATTAGAATCCTGCTCAAACTTTCATTTCTATTTAAGCTTGCTTTGCAATGCGGCTAATTTCTCATTAAGTTGATTGGCATGAGTCTCACATTCTTCTTTGGACTTCTGTTGGTTTAAATGTTTTAGTTCATCAAGTACTTTCTCCAAGTCTGATTTCCTACCAAGTAGAAACCGTTCACTGATATCAACCTGCATATGGTTAAAGACAGTTGATTGAAAGTATGAAGTTTGTTCATCGAGCTTCATTCGAGCAATAGCTTTATTATTAAACCAATCCTCTTTAGTATAAGGGACAAGGGTTACGATGTGGTTAACATCCAAGGGCAACCTAATAAAGGACGCAGGGTTATATATATGATCAGAGGAAATGACAGGATTGTCACTTATAATTAGTCTATGAGATCGATGAATCTTGCTTACTATTATACCATCATTGATTCGTCTTAACACAAGCTCTTTAAATCTCTTATATGACTCCAAATTCAAACGCTCCCGAGTATCTTCATTTGACGTTTTTAGGTACTCATCTAAAGACCTATTATTAAAGTCAATTATCGTATTTCCTGCATGTATTACCCTTTCAGGCGAATATGCCTCCATTAAATTATAAGCATCACTAATAGTTCTATTCAGAAGATTATTGACAGCGTTTATTAACTTAGAAGTTCTCCAGTATTGACTTATGATATATGAGATAACTTTGAACCTTAAGTTATCACTGATCTTAGTAACAGTCCAATTAATGAGCGTCTTGTATATCTCTGGATAGTCTGATTCCACCGTCTTCCCATAGAAACGCTCTAGTATTCTCTTTTGATCCTCTGGCAATTGCTTAAATGTATAAAACTCCTTACTAACGCAGATGTTACTAACATTCATATCCAAGATCAGCTTTGAAGCTTTCTTGTCGTATACATCTATAAACCAATCTTTTCTTTTAGGTAAGGCAAATTGCTTTAGATATACTATAGGGACAAGATGTTGTCTTATAGGTTCGCTCATATTTATGAAGAGAATATCGTATGAAACAGTCTTTGTAACAAAGAAGGCTTGTTGCTTTCCTTGTCGGTGATTATACCAGCACTCCAATCCATAAAACCATCCCAATCGAGGTATAGGTTAAGTTCTGATAGCTCCTTGTCGGTTGGCTCTACCAGCTCTTGCCCATAATCATCAAGCCACTCCTGAACGGTTCTATCTTCTGTCCAAACATTACCGTACTTGCGCCAAAAACCGTAAAGCGATGTATCTGCAACCCTGTAGAATACAGCATTGGGAACTAAATGAAACTCATCAAACGTTAATAGTCTGGTGTCAGTTGGACAATTGCCTACACACTTCAGACCTAAGTCATTGCACCAATCGTTAAATGATCTTGGTTCAGGTGTGGGATAAGGACGTTGGGTAAGATGTTTTGTCATTTAGGTTGTCAGCTCTTCTCTTCTTTATCACTGTTAATCTCTCTTGTAGATGTGTTTTCGATCATTTTCTTATATAGTTCTGCTCCGAGTTTATGGTACTCATATGTAGCTTGCTGTCTATCTAATTCAGATCTATATTGAAAGTCATGCCCTTCAGGATAATAGTGCTTCGTTATATCTATTTGAGTTAATTTTCCATAACCTAATTCAGTTGCCATCTCAGACAGTAAAGCAGTCCTAAGGTATAGCCAATTTTCTTCCTGATTGACAACATTCTTCAAATGCAGGGCTTCATAGTACTTGTGCCAAGCTGCAATTACTTTTGGTGAATCATTAAATACAACATCAATTTGATTCAAGCTATTAACGAATTGGGCATGAATTGGAGACCCTCTATAGGAGAATAAAGTGAGAAACAATTGTCTCTTTGCAGAATCTTTGTTCTGCTGATCATTCAATTCTCTTCCGACTTTTACCGCTTTTATTGGTGCATAGTATATGTAATAAACAGTGGCTATCAGTATTGCTAGGCTTGTAATCCAATAGCCTATTTCTAATTTATCTTTTAGTGACATGTATCAAAGATATAGAATTGAAAGCTTTAAATCTATCACTCATCTAGGTCCTATCTTAATCACGCACGCCAACCTAACAACCTCCTTAAAGCCATTTTAAACATTTTATTCCATACTTCTTTGTATAGCATAAGCCGACAGGGTGCCAGAATAGACTGAAGGACATTAGTCTTTTACAAATGCTTCTATCTTATCGATCAAACGTTTCTGGAGTGCTTCTGGAGACGTCCAGATAATATGTTGGTAGTGATTAATGTCAAAATGAGTATCCTTAAATTGGTCCTCTCGGCAGGTGTAAATAACCTTTTGCCCCCTGCCTAAAGCATATCCTGCTTCAAAGTAAACCCCACCTTTATGATAGGTGAAATCTGCAATTGTAAACTTGGCTTTCTTGATTCCAGCTAGTATAGCATCATTAATAGTTGTATCTGACTCTATGTGAATGCGATCTATAATTAATGGCTTAAAACCTGTAGCAATGATAGCAGGCTCGATAGCTTTATCATATATATCAAACATATCATTTGCGAATGCCATGGCTACAAAGCAAATGTTTGATCTCTTTCCTTCATTTAAGTGAATAAGTGTTGCTAGTCCTTTTAGAGTTAATCTGTAAGTAGCTACTGCTCCATATTGTTTCTCAATCAATCCCTGTTCTGTTGCTGTATCAAAATAGAATAACCACTCCCTTGCCTCTTTAAAGAATAGGCAATTGGCTTGATTATCATCAGGTATTTTTATGGTTACAAATTGTCCCTCGAAGTCACTAAAGCTATTAACATATTCACGATACTATTAAGCTTATCCTCAGGTGTTAAGTTTGGATAGTGTTTATCAATGAAGGCCTGTAGAGAGTTATAGTCGTAGACATGGTTATCAAACTTAATTCCCCTCAACAAAAGTGATTTTACTTTATGTTGATTCAGTTTGAAGAATCTCATATCATTATCCGACACAGACCACCTAAAGAAAGTAGTTATTGCTCCATTATCAATGCGGTAAACATCTACCAATGGTATGTATTCAATAGGTTCTATCCTGTCTATTTTGAATCCTAGGTTTGTAAAGAAAGTCTCTATGTATTTCATCAATAAAGAATTGTAGACTAATATAGCAAATAACAGGTCAACGAGTTGATTCTACGCAAGCCGTTGCGAGTTGAGGTCAACGTCTGTGAAGGGAAAGCTGCAAAGCGGCTTCACAGAATGCTTCACAAGATACTGGCGCTGCTTTTGACTTAAGGAATGAGCGTATAGCCACTTCAAAAGTCGTGACAGTATCGAAGCGTTGACCGATGAAGCAGGCGAGCTCAATAAGGGAACCGCTTGGCTTGAATAGGATGAAGCGTTAGCGTAATGCTATGAAAGACAGAGAAAGGTTCCGTGATGAGCGCCTTTGCTTTCACATCAATAGTGACAGACCGCTTATAGCTGGCAATGGACATTTTGTTGCAAACCGGTTTAAATAAGGCAGAAGTTAACCCTAAAATGTCCATAAGCGCATGGGCGAAGCGGTGAGCTTTAGTGTGCTGCCAAGCTTACTAAAGTGAACGAAGTCTGGCGCTATTGATGTCAAAGCTTAGAAGCGAAGAACACCTATCTTCCTGGTGGGTGGGGCTAGCCTGGTGGCCATAAGCGTAGCTTGCCTTAACCCGTTGTAAGCCACCATCAGCGGGGAAGGCAAGTGATGGCTTATGGTACTATTGATTATATTGCAAGGCAAACTTAACTTTATGCCATGGACGAACCAGAATTCAATGTTAATGACCGGTGGAACTGGTTTATATTTCGCTACAATCCAACCGATCCAGACATCATAACTTATAAACCTTCAGGAAGGCTTAAAGTTAAATTCTCAATCAACTTTGCACACAAGTTGGCATACTTATACTTTTTGCTGCTTGTCATTTTCATACTAATGTTTGCTATACTTACAAATAGTACAACAACGCATTAAAGTATTTAAAGCTCTCTGTCTAACTTGTCAAACAGAATTTGCTTTATAGGGAGGTCAAACTGTGTTATACTTCCATTCTATGGCTTACCTCCTGTAAGCAACCAAAAGCCGGGAAGCCAGAGATATCGTTGTGATTCATAGTTGCACTGACTTTCGTTTTAATGCACTACCTTTACCTCATCGATGCCTAAGCGTAACTCTCATAGCCGATTGAAGTTAAAGGATTACTTATGGTTGTTAATTGGAGCATTGGCTCTAGGGTATGCCACATATAAGCTCTTTTATAGAGCATACTGTAATCACCTGTTAGCTTCTGACAAAACCAAAACTGTTAATGCTGTAATCATTCATGATAAGAACTATATTCCTAACAGTCCTGTAGGTAATCACTTTTCCTATTCTTACTATTATGAAGTTAATGGAGTAGGATATAAAGGTAATTCACATCACCCCGAACTGCAACCTGGAGATTCTGTTTTAATTCGATATGTTATTGATCATCCAAGTGTAAGTGAGCCTTTAACTCAAACAGAATAACTAGGCAACCAAGGGTGGTTAAGGTTAATGATGTTTCACAGAAGTAATAACAATTACGCATAACATGAATAACGTAATGACCATAAACCCAACCAGATATTTGCTAGCATAGGACTTAGCCACAACTTCGTCAACTTCAATCTTTGATAGCCTCTTTTCAGGTAGTAGAACGTGAGTTAATAAGGCAAGTGAAACGCAAATGGCTATTATAAAAGTAACAGTACCTTCAAGTGATTCAGGAATAATGTATTTGTTTATAGTGGATAGTAGAGAGTTTATCGTCAATAGCAGAACAACACAACTATATATTATTGTACCAACAATTGAAGTATAAGGATCTCGACGATTTCTTCTTAATTTAAGTCCAGTGTATACGGCAGCAATAAAATAGGTCAGTTTATGCATAACGTAAATTTAACGAATGATCCTAAAAGAAATAAGATTGGCAACACAAAATCTAAAGAGCCTATGCTAAGGTAAAGCACCTATTTCTATAAAGTAGTAGCAACTAAAAGTGGGGAAATGATAGAATACTTATGTAACCCTCCTTAAAAGTCGGACTGCGCTTAGAAGACGAAAAACATAAACTAACAACATTATCACAATGAAAATTAACTTTTATCCAATTCTGAAGGCCAGTCCTGTATCAGACGGCTATTACTTCAAAGCTATATTCACATGGTGGCAGATACTAGCAGTGCTTGCTGTAACTATTTTGATAATATATTTAATAAAGAAAAACGTAAATAAAACTAGTTTAGCCTTTTAAACACCTGTCCGAACTAAGGGAGGGCTACAGTTGAAGTAGCGCTTTTTGAATCTCATAAAAACGTTTGCTTAGCCCAGTATTGAGAGCCATAGCATTGGGATGTATTTTCTTTATTGACTTGGTTTCAACATCCCATTGTTCTTCAGAGACTGAGATCTTGGAAGGGATTACATGAACTTTCTTAACATCAGTTAAGCGATAAACAATTGGATAAGTACCATCTGATTTCTTTCTTCTTGTGTCTAACACAATTTTTAATTGAACCATAAACTGTTGAATTATGGTCTGTGGCTGCTTTAGCGAGCTGAAAAATTTGCAAACTATTTGCAAACTATTTGCAAACTAACAGTGCTTAATTCGAGCAATTTCAGCTACAAAAGAAACAGGTGTTAAAACAAAAAAGCCCTTCAGCATACACTGAAAGGCTTTCCATTTGCTCCTGAGGCTGGGCTCGAACCAGCGACCCTCTGATTAACAGTCAGATGCTCTAACCGGCTGAGCTACTCAGGAGTGTCGATCTCGATTAGAGTGAGGCAAAAGTAGAATTTCTGATCTAATTTCACAATATTTGCAGCAAAAAAAATTAAAAATATTTTTCATGAGTTTGTTAGTGATTGGTACTGTGGCATTTGACGCTATAGAAACACCCTTCGGAAAAACCGATAAAATTGTTGGTGGCGCCGCAACCTATGCAAGTTTGGCCGCTTCGTACTTTTTTGACCAGGTAAAAATTGTCGCTGTAGTGGGCGATGACTTCCCCCAAGCCGAAATAGAAGACTTCCATCAACACCATATCGACACGGAAGGGCTGCAAATAAAGAAGGGCGAAAAGTCGTTTTTCTGGAGCGGAAAGTATCACAACGATATGAATAGCCGTGATACACTGATCACCGAACTCAATGTATTAGCCGACTTCGACCCTATTATTCCTGAGTCGTACCAGGACTGCGAGTTTCTGATGCTGGGCAACCTTACCCCACAGGTACAGCAAACAGTTATTAAGCGCCTGCACAACCGGCCGAAACTGATCGTAATGGATACCATGAATTTCTGGATGGACGTGGCCCTTAATGACCTGCTGGAAACCATAAAAATGGTTGATGTGCTCACGATCAATGACGCAGAGGCCCGCCAGCTTTCCGGCGAATACTCACTGGTTAAAGCGGCGCAGAAAATCCTTACCATGGGGCCAAAGTATCTGATCATCAAAAAAGGCGAGCACGGCGCACTATTATTTGGCGACGGACTGATCTTCTCAGCTCCGGCACTCCCCTTAGCAGACGTATTTGACCCTACCGGCGCAGGCGATACTTTTGCAGGCGGCTTTATCGGCTATCTGGCTAAAGTGGGCAGCATCAATTTCAACAATATTAAAAACGCCATCATCTTTGGATCGGCGCTGGCGTCATTCTGTGTAGAGAGATTTGGCACCGAAAGGATCAAGAATCTATCACAACAGGATATAGCAGCACGTGTGCAGGAATTTGTAACGCTCGCTCAGTTTCAAATCACAGCATAACCAGGTCAAGCAGTAGTCGGGAACAGGAGCTAACAAATCCCTGTTTCCGGCTATCGCCTGCAAACTTGGTCCAAATTATTTCTATACCTTTGTCCCGATCATCTTCCCCCTGTTAATGTATTTGTCAGGTAACGATAATGCTGCGCGCTCTGAAAAAACAGTCTGGTATTTCCTGATAGGCTGGACCATCCTTAACGCTTTACAAGCTTACACCCTTGAGCTCCACGCCGACGAGGCTTACTATTGGGTTTATTCCCGCTTTTTAGATTGGGGATACTACGATCATCCACCCATGGTGGCTATTTTTATCCGGCTGGGGTACACACTTTTTCACAACGAATTCGGCCTCAGGTTACTTACCGTTATCACCAGCACCTTATCGGTATGGATACTCTGGCTCATTATCAAACAGTATAATGGCAACTGGAGGCTGTTTATACTCGTTATTGCCTCCACGTTTATTTTTCACATCTACGGCTTCAGCACCACGCCTGATGCGCCGCTATTGTTCTTCACGGTCCTTTTTTACTTTTTCTATAAAAAATACATTGACCAGGATAAATGGAACCTGGCGGTAATTCTGGCTTTTGTAGTTGCCGGCCTGCTTTATAGCAAATATCATGGTATACTGGTAATTGGCCTTACGGTAGCGTCCAATATAAAATTACTAAAGCGGCCGTCGTTCTGGTTTATCGCTTGCCTGGCAGCCATACTTTACATTCCGCACATTCTTTGGCAAATCAATCATGGTTTTCCCTCCATCAATTACCACCTAAGCGAGCGCTCTTCTGATGAAGGGTTTGATATTTCAACAGTACTAGGCTATATTCCCGGCCAGGTTTTAATGGCGGGGCCGCTTATTGGGTGGTTTATCCTCTACTTTGCCTTTACTACGCGCATTAAAGATACTTTTATCCGTTGCTTGCTGGTAAATGCCATCGGCACGCTCGCTTTCTTCTTTCTTAGCACCTTTAAGGGCAATGTACAGTCCCACTGGACCCTGGTTGCCTATGCACCGGTAGTGTTGCTGGTACTCATACATTTTAAGCAGCGCGGCACGCAACCGGCCTGGTTTGTTAAACTTGCCATTGCAAATATTACACTGATACTGATTATACGTATCGGGCTTATCCTGGGTATACCCGCCCTGCAGCATCTGCCGCACCTCGAAAGCTATTTCAGTACGCGTAAGTGGGTAGATCAGGTAAAACAAAGAGCAGGCAATTCGCCGGTAGTGATTCCTGATGGTTTCCAGGAGCCTTCGTGGTACAGCTTTTACACCAATAGCCTTAACGGCTTCGCTTACGACTCGCGCTACTACCGCCGCACACAGTATGACATCTGGCCGCTGGAAGATAGCCTTCAGCATAAAAGGGTTTATTGCGTTTCTATCTATAAGTTAAAAAAAGATAGCGTTGAAAGTTTCAACACCTCCCGCGGACCGAGATTCGGGTTCTGGATCGATGATTTTCGCTCTTATCAAAAAATCCTTATCACAACCAAGTCGAAGAATGTGGTTGCAAGACCCGGACAAAAACTTACGTTCGACCTAAAAATTAACAATCCTTATAGCTCAACCATCAACTTTTCCAATGCAAATGCCATCCATTCGGTTCACCTGGCAGCCTGCTTCTTTTCTGGCAAAACAATGGCCTTTGCAGCGCCTGCAGGCAGGAACTTTAATGAAATTTTAATTAAGCCCCATCAATATATACACTATCTTTTCCCCGTTTCTGCACCCTTGCAAAAAGGCCGGTACGATCTTATTTTTTCGATCCGTACAGACCCAATGCCTGGCGGCCGAAACAGCAGTATTATCAACTTAACCGTACAATAAAAAGTATGACTTCTAAATTTTACCTTTTAATAATTATCTTATTTATCTCTGTAAGCTCTGCCTTAGCGCAAGACAGCCTCGATGTTCACTTTAACGGATTAGGATTTCTGGACAACAGGGAATATAAAACCTTTGTGGAAAGATCAAGAACCTATTCTGGCGCCAGAACTGAGCTCGATTTTGGCCTCAATATGGACAGCCTTAATCACTTTGTAGTGGGCGTTAACGGCATTCATGAGTTTGGCGCACAGCCTTATTTCCTTAAAGTAGATCCCGTTGCTTATTACAGCTTTAAAAGCGCCAAGTGGTTATTTAATGCCGGTATGTTTCCGAGAGCGGGGTTACTGGACAATTACCCTCGCGCTTTATTGAATGATACACTGATGTACTATCGCCCAAATGTGGAGGGATTACTGGCCCGATACTCAACAAAAAACGGTTATGAAACCGGCTGGCTCGACTGGGTGAGCAGACAAACAGCTACTGCCCGTGAGCAGTTCCTTTTTGGGGCCGAAGGTAAATTTCTGCCCGACTCAAAAGGATCTTTCTATATTTCAAACTACTTTTTGCTGATGCATGATGCCGGCCCGGCCGTGCCTATCCCTAACGATCATATCAGGGATAACGGCGGTGCGCAGGTTAGACTTGGTTTAGACTTAACACGCCATACTTCGCTTGATTCATTGGCTTTTGAAGCAGGTGGTATGATCTCGTTAGAAAGAACACGCGGCTTTGACCAGTGGCGCATCCCCAAAGGTTTTGTGGCCGCTGCCTATATCGCCTTCTTGAAACGTTTTGCTGTGCGCGATGAGTTTTATGCGGGGCAGGGTCATTACATTACTTACGGCGATTCCTATTACGAGAAGAAAGTGTATAACCGGATGGACATGATCTTTACCCCTTTTGACTATAAGCATATTAAAGGGCAATTTATCCTGAGCCTGCATTTCTCGCCGGGCCAGTTTAACGACAACCAGGAAGCTTTCAGAGTAACTTACGACTTGGGCAGACAAACCATAAAAAGATTTAACGGCGACCGTTAATAGAAAAAGGCGAGGATTCTTCCTCGCCTTTTTTATGATTAAAACTTTGTAGTCAGGATCAATTGCGATGGATTTCGCCGCTTCCGGATTTTGCGGTGGAAACATTTTTGGCGTTACCGGCATACCGTACGTCGCCAGAGCCTGATACGGCAGCATCGAGTCGATCATTCACATAAACAGACGCATCTCCAGAACCGCTTACCCTTACAGAGGTTGTAGAAGTTATCAGATCATGGCCGGAGAAGTCTCCTGAACCCGTTACCGAAATTATTGAAGTTTGCGCATGGCCAGATAAACGCATATCGCCAGATCCTGAGATACCAGCCTCCAACGACTTTACCTCAACCTTGCCAAAAACATCTCCCGAGCCGGATACCTTTATTTTCATGTTATTACTGGTGAGGCCATCTTTAAAGAATACGTCGCCCGAGCCGGATACCGTGATCTCATTAATATTTTTTGCGGCTACATATACAATAACTTTGTGATGGTTGTTACCGCCAAACCAATCCTTCCAGTTAAAATTAAAATCTCTTTTGTTGTAAATCTTCAGTATACCACCTTGTACTTCTGTTATAATTTTGTCCATCATTTCGGCCGGCGCTTCCACTTTTACAGATTCTGAAGATCCCTGGGTGATGCGTACATCAAATGATCCGCCAACATTTACGCCGTTAAAGCCAGTCAAGTGGCGGTCCTGGATATCGGCAAAGGCACTGCTTATGCTTACTGTAAGCACAGCAGCAAATAAGATTTTGGTCAGTAAACTCATGTTTTTTCTTGTTTTATTTCAGCAATAAGACACACTCTTTTACTTGAAGGTTGCACTTAAAGTTAACAATTTCAACACATAAGTTTACATCAATAATAAAGCCTCCTGAATTGCGTTCCGGAAGGCTTTATTGAACATTTCTTCGCCAATCAACCAGTACGCCAATATAATAATTAAAGGTGTCCACCTCCAGATTATCGCGTGTTAGTCCGGGAAAAGTGATGAGGCTGAAGCGCGTAGAGGGCGAAATAAAGTGATACTCCCCTCCTTTGGCCCGGATCCGTACCGGCATATCAAAATCATCTACATCAGCCACCCAACGGGCGTAAATATGATCGTTCTCAAATCTGAACTCCAACGTAGGGATATTTTTATACCGCAGATACTGATCAAAAACTTTAGTGAGATCCTTACCGCTCTGCTCGTTAATATAAGTCACAATTTGCGGTGTAGTTACTGTCTGATGGTAAAAAGTTTTATTCAGTCCCCTTAAAATGCTGCGCCACTTGTCGTCGTCATTAATAATGGTCCTCACGATATTTAATAGATTACCACCTTTGTAATACATGTCACCCGAGCCTTCTTTATTTACACCATAGGTCCCAATGATAGGCTCATCATTTTGAATGGCCCGACGCGTGCCATGAACATACTCCTGCCCTGCCTGTTTCCCGTTGCGACTTTCAATAAATAAAGATTCAGAATAATTAGTAAAACTCTCATGTATCCACATATCGGCAATATCCTTATCGGTAATATTATTGCCAAACCATTCGTGGCCGCTCTCGTGCACCACAATAAAATACCAATCCAGCCCGCGGCCGGTGCCTGACAGGTCGCGGCCGAGGTAACCGTTACGATACTTATTACCGTACGCAATGGCACTCTGATGCTCCATCCCCAAGTGAGGCGTTTCCACCAGCTTATAGCCATCTTCATAAAAAGGATACGGGCCAAACCAGTACTCAAAAGCCTTCAACATGGGCTTCACGTTATTACCAAATTGCCTTTGTGCATTTTGGAGGTTATAAGGCAGCACCCAGTAATCAAGGGAGAGCTTACCTTTCTCGCCGTCATAAGTATCACTAAAGTGAGTGTAATTTGCAATATTAGCCGCCACATCGTAATTATTGATGGGGTTAGCAACGAACCAGTCATAACGGGTATAACCGCCAGAGACCGGAGTTACTTTTCTAAGCCGTCCGTTGGAAACATCTTTTAAGCCTTTAGGTACGCTTATACTAATCAGCATGCTATCAACCTCATCGGCCAGCTGGTCTTTATTGGGCCACCACACGCTCGCCCCTATCCCTTCGCAAGCGGTTGCCACCCAGGGTTTGCCTAAAGAATCAGTGGCGTAAACAACGCCGCCATCCCAGGGTGCACGTTTGGCTACCACCGGATTACCGGCATAATAAACTGTAAACTCTTCGTGGCTGCCTTGCTTGACAGCTTCGGGAAAATCGACAAAAACCGCGTTAAACTCCCTTGTGTAGGGTAAGGACGCACCTTTATAGGCTATCCGCTCAATCTTTAAATTATTAAATAGATCAAACTGCAGCCGTTTAAAATCACGTGTAGCGGTAAACCTGAACAAGTTACTGCCGCTGATAAATTTGTTCCTGATGTCAAACTTCACATCAAGGTGGTAATAGTTAATATCGTAACAGGTGCGCTCGGGCAATTGCGTGCCTCTCAGGGTATCAGCCCGATTAAAATGTTCCTTTTTTTCCAGCAACTGCGCATTTGAAAGCGCCGGTAATAAAAAGAGGATGAGTATAAGGTAACTTAGCGGTTTCATTATATCAGTTAACAAGCCGAAAATAAGAAGTATAATGCTATTTAGAATGATAGATTATTATTCTGTTACAGCCGTCACACTCATATACAATTAAAGCGCTAACATATTTTGAGATAAATGAATTTGATTTCCATACCTTTTAATAATGTTTAACTTTGGCAACCAATAAAATACACTACTATGCAATATGATGTGATTGTTATAGGTTCGGGCCCAGGCGGCTATGTGGCTGCTATCCGCGCCGCACAACTTGGATTAAAAACAGCATGTATCGAAAAATACAGCACTTTTGGCGGCACCTGCTTAAACGTGGGCTGTATCCCTTCAAAAGCGTTACTTGACTCCTCTGAACATTTTTATAATGCCTCCCATACTTTTAAAACACACGGCATTAATCTCGATAACCTAAGCGTTGACTTTGCCGAAATGATCAAAAGAAAAGATCAGGTGGTAGCAGATAATACTTCAGGTATTACGTTCCTGTTCAAGAAAAACAAGATCACTTCTTACCAGGGCGTAGGTTCTTTTGTAGACAAGAACACCGTCAAAGTAAAAAAGGCCGATGGTAGCGAAGAAACCATTACTGGTAAAAATGTGATCATTGCCACAGGTTCAAAACCATCAAGCCTGCCCTTCCTTAAAATCGATAAACAACGCATCATCACCTCTACCGAGGCACTGAAACTTCCTGAAGTTCCGAAACACCTGATCCTGATCGGCGGTGGTGTAATTGGTCTGGAACTGGGTTCGGTATATGCACGTTTGGGCTCAAAGGTATCTGTGGTTGAATTTATGGATGCCATTATCCCAACAATGGACCGTGGCTTAAGCCGCGAACTGCAAAAGGTATTAGCCAAGTTGGGCATGGACTTTTACCTGGGCCACAAAGTTACCGGCGCAACTTCTGATGGTAAAGAAGTAACCGTAACTTTTGATTCGCCTAACGGTGAGAAGAAAGAGCTGAAGGGCGATTACTGCCTGGTGGCTGTTGGCCGTGTGGCTTATACCGACGGTTTAGGTTTGGAAAACATAGGTATCACCGTTGAAGAACGTGGTAAAAAGATCACCGTTGATGAACACCTCGAAACTAAAGTAAAAGGTGTTTATGCCATAGGCGACGTAGTACGCGGTGCAATGCTTGCCCATAAAGCCGAAGATGAAGGTACTTTTGTTGCCGAGATCATAGCCGGACAAAAACCGCACATAAACTATAACCTGATTCCAGGTGTAGTTTATACCTGGCCGGAAGTAGCCAGCGTGGGTTACACCGAAGAGCAACTGAAAGAAAAAGGTGTAAAATACAAGAGCGGCTCTTTCCCATTCAAAGCCAGTGGTCGTGCCCGTGCAAGTATGGACTTAGACGGTTTTGTTAAAGTTCTGGCTGATGCCACTACAGACGAGATCTTGGGTGTACACATGATTGGCCCGCGTGCTGCTGATATGATAGCAGAAGCCGTAGTAGCCATGGAATACCGTGCGAGCGCTGAGGACGTATCAAGAATGAGCCATGCTCACCCAACTTATACCGAAGCCATGCGCGAAGCTTGTCTGGCAGCAACAGATAAAAGACCTATCCATATTTAATATTGTTGTTAAAATAACTTATATTAAAGCGGCCCTAAGCCGCTTTTTTTATTTGCACTGATACGAAAAGGCATAATCCTAAACTTAAACCCATGAGACCTATTCAAACCCTGATTATTTGCTTCGCGCTGCTTGCAGGTTCTGTAAATGGCAAATTCTCACATAAAAAACATACAACTATATTAAAACGCCTGCCTGAAATAGAAATTTATAACCTGGCTAACAAGCATACAACTCTTGGTAAAATCGCAAAAAATAAGATCACTGTTATTGATTGCTGGTTTATTCCGTGTCCCCCATGTTTTAGGGAAATGGAGTTGATGCACGAACTTTATTCTAAGTATAAAGATAGTAAGGATGTACAGGTTATAAGCTTATGCAGAAGTGATACTATGGTAGTAAAACGGTTTCTGAATAATAACCCGGGACTGGCCACTTTTATAAGTTGGTTTCATAAAGACAGCAAGTTGCAACACTTTGCCTTGCCCATCTATTTTATTCCGGGTTGTAACGAACGAATTTTTATAAACGATAAAAAATTTCCGCCTAAGGCAGCGGATGATAAAACTAAATGTCCGGACCAAATATTTCATTTTAAAGGCTATCCCACTGTCATAATTGCTGACAGGCAAGGCAAAATCCTATATCAAAAAACGGGCTATTTACCAGAATGGAAAGCCTCAATAAAAAAGGAGATGGAACAGTCAATCCAAGAGGCATTAAAGTAAATCGATGAGGATATTAATAAATGTTGGGATAGTTTTGGTTACAGTTGTCGGGATGGAGATATTCTCATGGTTCATCCATAAATATCTCTTTCATGGTCCACTGTGGTTTATTCACAAAACACATCACCAGGAACGACACGGCTGGTTCGAGCTAAATGATATTTTCAGTATCTTCTTTGGCGGAATATCATTATGGCTGATATGGCTCGGGCATTTCAAACAGGATTACCGCCTATGGGTTGGCATCGGTATCAGCGCATACGGTGGTATATACTTCATCTTTCACGATTGGTTTATTCACAATCGCTTTAAAGCTTTTAAAACCCACAACCGTTATCTATTAGGAATTCGCAGATCGCATAAAATACATCACAAGTTTACGGGGAAGTGGCCATCGAAGGAATTTGGGTTATTGTGGGCGAGTAAGAAGTATTTTACTGGGAGATAACTTACATCCCTAAAAGATCCTTATAAGCTAAACAGGCTAAAATCTGCGGCTCCTTAAGTTGCGGAAAATCATCGATAACCTCCTTTACAGACATTCCCGTTGCTAACCAACTTAAAACATCATGTACCGTAATCCGCGTCCCCTTTATAACTGGCCGGCCAAAACGCACTTCCGGATCAATTTCAATATATTGTTTATAATCAATGAGCTCCGCCACCTATCAAATATAACAATAGCTTAACCAAGCTGTACTATGTATGTATTTATGCCCGAATAACGAACCAAAATTCCGAAATTCGACCAGAGAAAAATCCGAAATCAAAAAACTTGTCCGCCAACTGGCGGATCCGAAATCCGAAATCAACATGTTGCAGATAGAAGAAAACGTTTCCCTTAAAAACTTCAACACCTTTGGAATTGAGGCCAAAGCCAGATTCTTTGTTGAAATTAATCACGAGGATGATTTAAGGGAGTTGTTTCTTGACCAGCAATGGCTCACCGTGCCCCGATTGGTATTAGGCGGCGGCAGCAATATGTTATTTGTTAAAGATTTTGAGGGCCTGGTGATCCGTATGAATATCCGGGGTATTGAGCACCGCATTAGTCATGATGAGGTTTATGTAGAAGCTGGCGCAGGCGAAGTTTGGAACGACCTGGTTAATTACTGTGTGGACCATGGCTTTGCCGGTATGGAAAACCTAAGCCTCATTCCGGGTTCGGTGGGAGCCTCTCCTATCCAAAACATCGGTGCCTACGGCGTGGAGATCAAGGATATATTCTACAGCTGCCGCGCATTTGAGATAGCTACGGGCCAGGTGAAAATGTTCACTAATCAGGACTGCCGGTTTGAATATCGGGAAAGTATATTTAAATCAAACCTGAAAGGGCAATACATTATCACTTCCGTAAAATATAAACTTTCTACTGTAGCCGACCTTAAACTACATTACGGCGCCATTAAACAGGAACTCGAGAATAGACAGATTACTAATCCTACTATTAAAGATGTATCGCAGGTAGTGTCGCATATCCGTGTTTCAAAATTACCAGATCCATCTACCATTGGTAACGCGGGCAGTTTCTTCAAAAACCCGGTAATCAGTTCTGAGCAATTTGAACAATTAGTAGCACGATATCCTGATGTGGTAAACTTTCCGGCCAGTAACGGAGTAAAGTTAGCAGCAGGATGGCTTATTGAACAGTGCGGATGGAAGGGAAAAGTGGTGGGCAATACGGGCACATGGAAAAACCAGGCGTTGGTTTTAGTGAACAATGGCGATGCAACAGGTGCAGAAATATACAGTCTGTCGTCGCAAATCATAGACAGTGTGTACACTAAATTTGGCGTTATGCTCGACCGTGAGGTTAATCTTATTAATTAAATATTTATTTTTCTAGACAATTTAACGAAAATCTAATCTCCCAACAGCCTCCTTTCCCTTAGTCTATATTGTAGCCATTAACATACATTCCGAGTATCACTACGGTCCCAAAACAGCTTTAAAGTATTTGAAAACAGTACTTTAAAGTACAATCCACATCGGGTTTTGTTTTAAGTTGTTTTATACTGTGAAGAAAAACGACAGTGGCTATTAGACACTTTTGTCATCTAAATGTTTAAAACGGTATCATGTTTGTTTAGATACCTGTACAAAACTTTAACAGAATGACAAAGATTGAGTTTAACACCATGGTTCTACGTCAGGCAAGTTCTTTAAGATCTTACGCCCTGCATTTCACACATGACGCAGATGATGCTAACGACCTTGTCCAGGATACAATGTTGAAGGCTATAACTTATTACAATAAGTTTAAAGAAGGAACAAATCTTAAAGGATGGTTGTACACCATCATGAAAAACACGTTCATTAACAACTACCGTCGTTTTGTTAAAATGAGCACTTTTGTAACCAAATCAGAAGAAATTTCTTCTGCAAACCTGGTATTTAGCTCAACCAAAAATCAGGGTGAGTCTAAATTCATCATGGATGATATCAGAAAAGCTTTAGACAGACTTCCAGAAGACTACTATGTTCCATTTACCATGTACTTTGAGGGACATAAATACCATGAAATTGCCGATCACCTGGCTATTCCGATCGGGACTGTGAAAACCCGCATCCACGTAGCCCGCAAATTGTTAAAGAAAAATCTGAAAGCATATGATAACGGCATTAAAAAGCCTGTTTATGCTGACGAAGATTAATTAAACTCAATAATCATAATCAAAAAAGGCTTGGAGGGAAAATCTTCAAGCCTTTTTTGTCGCTACACGGTCAGAAGTATTTGATAACCTCTGCCGCCGCTATCTGCCCGGAAATCAGGGCAGGCGGCACACCGGGTCCGGGTACGGTAAGCTGGCCGGTATAAAGCATATTTTTTATTTTATGGGCCCGCATGGCGGGTTTAAGAAAAGCTGTCTGTTTTAGTGTATTGGCAAGGCCGTAGGCGTTTCCTTTAAAAGCATGATAGTCTCCTATAAAGTCATTGACTGCATAACTTCTCTTCACCACAATAGCATCCCGAATTGCTGAGCCGGTTATTCTTTCAAACCTGTCAATCATCAGGTCAAAATAATGCTCGCGTATAGCCTCCCTATCTTTTAATCCAGGCGCAACAGGCGCTAAAAAAAACAAATTCTCGCCGCCTACAGGTGCTACACCCTGATCTGTTTTGGAGGTACAGGAAACATAGAACAGCGGTTTTGCGGGCCACTGCTTGTGCGTATATATCGAGGCCGCATGCCGGTCAAAATCCTCGTCAAAAAAGAGGTTATGATGCAATAGGTTGTCAACCTTTTTATTGAGGCCGATGTAGAACAAAATGCAAGAGGGCGACAATGTACGTTTGTCCCAATACTGCGGGGTATAATTGCGATATCTTTTGTCGATCAATTGCTGATCAACATGATTATAATCAGCACCGGCTACTACAAAATCAGTCTCCAACTCACCCTTGCTCGTTAGCACCCTTGATGCCCTCCCCTTTTCAACAAGCACATTAGTAACCTCGGTTTCCAGTTGGATGTCAACATCATATTCTTGGCAGATCTTCACCATTGCCTTCACAATTTCATTCATACCGCCCTCAGGATACCAGGTGCCCAATACCAGGTCGGCATAGTTCATCATGCTGTACATAGCAGGTGTCTTCTGCGGAGCAGCACCCAGAAAAAGAACCGGAAACTCCAGTAACTGAATAAGCTTGGGATGCTTAAAATACTTTCTGATATGGCCGCCCATGTTGCTAAGCAACTGCATGCCAATACTCTTACGAAGCAGGTTAAAATCGATATACTCCTTAACAGAATGAGAGGGCCGAAATACATATTCGCCCATGCCCACCCTGTACTTGTATTCGGCCTGTTGTAAGAACTTTCGCAGCTTTTTAGCGCTGCCTGGTTCTACCTGCTCAAACACCTGTTCCAGTTCTGGCATAGAGGCCGGAATGTCCAGACAATCGCCCTCTCCATAGTAAATGCGGTATGAGGGATCTAAACGTTTGAGGTTATAAAAGTCGGCCGGTTTTTTATTAAAAATGGCAAAATAGTTTTCAAATATATCGGGCATCCAGTACCAGCTCGGCACCATATCAAACTTAAAGCCGTCTTTTTCCCACGTGCGCGCACGGCCGCCGGCTTGATCGTTTTTCTCAAGAATAGTAACTTTGAACCCTTGTTTGGCTAAAATTGATGCCGAAGCCAGACCGGCAAAACCGGCGCCAATAACTATAATGCGTTTTTGCATACACGAGTTGAACAGCCAATTTAAACATTTTTGTTTTAAAGCCATTACAACCACTCCTGCCTAAATTGCGTAGATTTGAAATGACACAGGCATCTGCTATGAACGTTTACAACAAAACCTGTTTTGAGTGCAGCAAGACAATTACTCATCAATATAGTACGTCTTTCAGTATTGGCATACGGGCTTTTGATAAACGGTTCAGATACCCCATTTATGCCGTTTACGGTTTTGTTAGGGCTGCGGATGAAATTGTAGACACTTTTCACAACTACGATAAGCTAAGGCTCATCACCGATTTTCGGCAACAAACGTTCGAGGCCATTGAGCAGAAGATAAGCATTAACCCCGTGCTACATTCGTTTCAGGAAGTAGTTAATCGTTATCATATCGAAAATAAGCATATCGAAGCCTTTCTTAATTCGATGGAAGCAGACCTGGAGAGCGTAAGCCACACCCCTCAAAGTTACCGCCAGTATATTTACGGTTCGGCAGAAGTAGTGGGACTGATGTGCCTGCGTGTGTTTTGCGAAAACAATGAATCTCTTTACCAAAAGCTTATGCCGTCGGCGCAAAGCCTGGGCGCAGCTTTTCAAAAGGTCAATTTTCTGCGCGATATGAAATCAGACTTTGAGGAACGCGGACGTGTCTATTTCCCCGAGCTCATTTATGATAATTTCACCGAGGATCATAAACGCGAAATTGAAGCAGACATCCAGCGCGATTTTGACCACGCGTTGGAAGGCGTAAAACAGTTGCCCCACGGCACTAAACTCGGCGTTTATATTGCCTACATTTATTACCTGCAACTTTTCAAAAAAATAAGCAGCACGCCGGCCAACGTTATAATGCAAAGACGTATCCGCGTTTCCGACCGCCGCAAAATGGCCCTATATTTAAAAGCTGTGGTACAGCAAAAGCTTAAAGTGGTTTAATGAAATACAGTTACCTGCTGCTAAACCTGTTTACCGTTCTATTTCCGGTTGCATTGTCATTCGACAAGCGGGTTCAGTTTATCAAAAGCTGGAAATTCGTCTTTCCCGCGATTTTGATAACCGGGCTGATCTTCCTTTTCTGGGATGTATTGTTCACTGTTAAAGGCGTATGGTCATTTAATCCACGATATATTACAGGCCTGGGTATTTTACACCTGCCGCTGGAAGAGGTGCTGTTCTTTTTCACGGTACCATTTGCCTGCATCTTTATTTACACCTGTTTAAATTACTACTTCCCCTGGCGCCTACCGAATACGGTTACGGTTTTCGTGAGCTGTCTGATCATCCTCTTGTCAATTGCTCTTCTCATTGTTTACCATGATCGACTTTACACCGCCGTAACCTTTGGCCTGATGCTTGCGCTGCTGGTCATACTACAATTTATCCTAAAAGTTCATTGGCTTTCCCACTTTTACAGGGCTTATGTAGTGGCCCTCGTTCCGTTTTATATCATCAACGGTATTCTAACTTCGGTGCCAATCGTGATCTATAACAACGCCCAAAATATGGCCTTTAGAGCAGGTACCATCCCTTTTGAGGATCATTTTTACCTGATGGCCCTGCTCTTGATGAATATCGGCCTTTTTGAATACTTTAAAAATCGTGCTAAACTTGCCTGATGGACCAATTGCCCGTTTACACCCGCTCACAACTTGCATTGCGCAACGGACAGGATAAGCCGCAGGTCTGGGTGGCCTACCGGGGCTTAATTTACGATGTAACGGCAAGTCGTCTGTGGCGGGATGGCAAGCATTATGAACATTGGGCGGGCCAGGACCTCACCGAAGAGCTCGCAGATGCACCGCATACAGAAAACGTCTTTGAACGCTTCCCGGTTATAGGCAAATTGCCATAAAAAACAAAGGTCCGGCTATTGCCGAACCTTCTTATCTTGTTCGTGTTCCAGAACAGGTGGAACACCTGAAACAGCGTGGAACACAACTCATAGTTAAATTTTCAACTACAAATAGACCTTAAACGCCTAAAAGCAATCTTGCAGGATCTTCCAGTAATTGTTTCACCCTCACCAGGAAGCTTACCGACTCACGGCCATCGATAATGCGGTGGTCATAAGAAAGGGCAAGATACATCATCGGACGGATCACCACCTGGCCATTAACCGCTACCGGTCGCTCAACAATATTGTGCATACCCAGGATGGCTGACTGAGGAGAGTTGATGATCGGTGTGGACATCATGGAACCGAATACACCACCGTTGGTGATGGTAAAGTTACCACCTGTCATTTCTTCAATGGTTAGTTTATTTTCACGTGCTTTTCCGGCAAGCGTAACAACGGCCTTCTCAATTTCGGCGAGGCTCATCTTATCAGCATTGCGGATAATCGGAACCACTAAACCTCTCGGAGCTGATACAGCGATAGAGATGTCGGCAAAATTGCTGTAAATAACCTCATCACCGTCAATGCGTGCACCAACAGCAGGCCACTCTTTTAGCGCCTCAGTTACAGCCTTGGTGAAGAATGACATGAAGCCTAACCCAACGCCATGTTTTTCTTTGAATTTATCTTTGTACTTAGCGCGAAGTTCCATCACAGGCGACATGTCGACCTCGTTAAAGGTGGTCAGCATCGCTGTTTCATTTTTAACTGTTACCAGGCGTTTTGCAATAGTTTTACGTAGCGAAGTCATCTTTTCGCGGCGCTCGTCTCTTGCTCCCGCAGATGCAGCAGCAGCCTGAGGCGCAGCAGCTTTAGGAGCGGCAGCTGGTGCAGGAGCGGCAGTCTTAGCAGGAGCCTGCGCATTCAGTGCATCTTCTTTAGTGATTCTTCCACCAACACCGGTTCCGCTAACAACGGCAGGATCAACGCCTTTTTCTGCAAGGATTTTACCAGCAGCGGGAGATGGAGTACCAGCAGCATAACCAGATGCACCCGGCGCAGCAGCAACCTGAACTGGCTGAGCAGCGGCCTGGGCAGGAGCAGCAGCAGCACCGCCACCACTAATGCTGGCTACAACAGCGCCTATTGGCAATACATCACCTTCTTTAGCTACCGTTTTTAAAGTACCAGCCTTTTCTGCAGTAAGTTCAAATGTTGCCTTATCTGATTCCAACTCGGCAATGGCTTCATCCATGGCAACGGTATCGCCGTCTTTCTTGATCCAGCGTGATAACGTTACTTCTGTAATAGACTCGCCCACCGGCGGAACTTTTATATCGATTGCAGATTGAGCTTCGGCAGCAGCAGGTGCGCTTTGAGCAGCGGCCTGTTGTGGGGCAGCAGCAGGAGCTGATGCAGCAGCGCCACCTTCTTCTATACTGGCTACAACCGCACCAATTGGCAGGGTATCGCCTTCGTTAGCTATAGTCTTTAAAGTTCCGGCCTTTTCAGCAGTAAGTTCAAATGTTGCTTTATCTGATTCTAACTCGGCAATTACTTCATCCATTGCTACAGTATCACCGTCTTTTTTGATCCAGCGTGATAATGTTACCTCGGTAATAGATTCTCCTACCGGCGGAACTTTTATTTCTAAACTCATATGTTGAATTTGTATATTTTAGGTTGTATGCTTAATAACCGCAAATGGTTTTAAGCGCTTATTGTCAAAGTCACTCAAAACCATTCACCAACGTTATACTTAATCGGTAGTGGTTTCGGCCATTTTCTTGGTCGTATTTTTAACAGCGTCTTTTACTGCATCACCAACAGGAGACTCAAAGGCCTTGCCGATAATATACAGTTGCTGTGCATTATGCTGCTTTGCATAACCGGTAGCTGTACTTGCACTTTCCTTACGTGAAATTACATCAAGCACTAACTCGCCGGTGTGGAACTTGCGGCACATGTACGGCCAGGCACCCATATTTTCTGGTTCTTCCTGTACCCAGATAAATTCTGTTGCTTTTGAATATTTGGCTTTCAGCTTCAACATCTGCTGTACAGGTGTTGGGTACAGTTGCTCAATACGGACAACGGCTACATCGTTACGCTTATCATTTTGTTGTTTTTCCAGCAGATCATAATAGATCTTACCGCTACAGAACAACACACGTTTTACCTTTTTAGCATCAGCGAAATTATCGTCGATTAACTCCTGGAATTTTCCGTTGGTAAAATCAGCCAATGGAGAAACGCAGGCCGGATGGCGCAACAGACTCTTTGGCGTGAAAATAACTAATGGCTTACGGAAAGGACGATGTAACTGGCGGCGAACAACATGGAACAGGTTGGCCGGTGTTGTACAGTTAGCAACCTGGATATTGTTATCAGCACAAAGTTCCATAAAACGTTCAATCCTTGCAGAAGAGTGCTCCGGACCCTGGCCCTCATAACCATGAGGCAGATACAATACTACGCCATTACCACGCTGCCATTTAGTTTCAGAGCTCGCAATATACTGGTCAATGATAATCTGGGCACCGTTAACAAAGTCGCCAAACTGGGCTTCCCATATAGTCAGTGCATTTGGATTGGCCAAAGCGTAACCGTATTCAAAGCCAAGCACGCCATACTCAGATAATAATGAGTTATAGATGCTGAATTTAGCTTCGGTATCTAAAGTATCAAGTGGTGTAAACTGCTCTTCAGAGTCAGCCAGCGTTAATACGGCATGACGGTGGGAGAACGTACCACGTTTAACATCCTCGCCGCTTAACCTTACCGGGTGGTTTTCTTTCAACAATGAGCCATAAGCCATCAGCTCGCCCATTGCCCAGTCGAACACCTTGGTTTCTTCAACCATTTTACGGCGGTCTTCAAACAGCTTTTCTATCTTTTTAACAAACTGTTTGTCGGCAGGCAGTTCGGTGATCTTTTTGCCTATTTCTAATAAAACATCTTCCGGCACTGCAGTTTCTGCCGGCTGAAAGGTTTCTTTTTCTGTTGCAATATGTAAGCCTTCCCATGCGCCGGCAAACATTGGCTTGGTTTCAGTAAAGCGCTCTTCCGATTTAGATTCGTTAAGCTTTTCCTGTAAAAGGTCGCGGAAACCTTTTTCCATTTCTTTAGCCATGTTGGCATCAACACTGCCTTGTGAAAGCAATTTCTGGTTGTAGATCTCGCGCGGATTTGGGTGCGATTCGATAGCCTTGTACAAGAGTGGCTGCGTGAACCGTGGTTCATCAGACTCGTTGTGACCGAAACGACGATAACAAAGGATATCGATAAATGCGTCCTTGTGGAAAGTTTGACGATATTCCATAGCCATATTAATGGTATAAACTACGGCTTCGGCGTCATCACCATTAACGTGGAACACTGGCGAAAGCACAGTTTTAGCTACGTCTGTACAATAAGTACTTGAACGTGCATCTTTATAGTTGGTGGTGAAACCGATCTGGTTATTGATCACCAGGTGAACGGTGCCACCTGTACGATAACCTTCAAGTTTTTCCATTTGCAGCACTTCATACACAATACCTTGTCCGGCAACAGAAGCATCGCCATGGATCAGGATCGGAGCAATCTTGCTGTAGTCGCCACCATATTTGAAGTCGATCTTTGATCGGGTTAAGCCTTCTAACACTGGGTCAACAGCCTCGAGGTGTGAAGGGTTAGGACAAAGGCTCAGGTGAACCTTTTTACCGTTAGCTCCGTCTACATCAATGGAGTAACCCAGGTGATATTTTACGTCGCCCCCAAATGGAGAGTCGAGATCGTAATTTTTACCTTCAAACTCAGAGAATATCTCTTTGTAGGTTTTATTAAGAATATTGGCCAGTACGTTAAGCCTGCCCCGGTGAGCCATACCAATGGTAAACTCCTCGATGCCAAGCTGCGAACCTTTTTGAATAACTGAGTCAAGCGCCGGGATCAGCGATTCTGCTCCTTCGAGCGAGAAACGTTTTTGACCCAGGAATTTAGTACCCAGAAAGCTTTCAAAAATTACGGCCTGATTTAATTTATTAAGAATACGTTTTTTCTCATCAATGGTGAAAGATGGCTGATTACGGCTTTTTTCCATCCGGTCCTCGAACCACTTCGCCATAATCGGGTTACGGATATATTTGTACTCCGCACCGATAGACTGGCAATAAGTGTCCTCCAACAGCTGACGGATATCGCGAAGTTTGGCCGGGCCTAAACCCACCTCAACACCGGCATTGAATACCGTATCCATATCAGCCTCGCTTAAGCCAAAAGTTTCCAGTTCTTTGCCCGGAAAATACTTGCGGCGTTCACGTACAGGATTGGTTTTTGTGAACAAATGGCCCCTGCTGCGGTAGCCATTGATCATGTTCAAAACACTAATTTCCTTTAATAAATGTTCGTTACTTTCGGGTGTTGCGGCCTGCCCTTCCGAGCCTCTTCCAAAATCAAACCCTTCAAAAAATTTCTGCCATCCGTACTCTACTGATTCCGGGTCTTGCTTGTAAGCTTCGTATAAAGAATCAATATAAGCGGCGTTTTCGTTATTTAGATATGTTAGACGATCCATAAATCCATCTGTAAGACAGTGCAAAACTAAGACATTTGGGTAACAAATGCCTTATCTTTTAGTTTAAAAACTCTTATTATACAATTGTAGCAATATTATCTATTGCAAAGCGGTTTATTTTGAAAATTTTTCAAAAAATGCAAATATCCCTTAATGAAAAGTGAAAATAAGCGACGGCGAGTCACGGGTATAGACAAAAAATGCAAACTAAGCCAAAAACTCTCCGGATAAAAGCATCTAAAAGGCTACTGTAGGCAGCTTTATTTAAAATTAGGTAACCTAAGCCTGCATAAATATCACAAAGGAGGTGCTAAGCAAGGAACAGTATAAGCTCTTATTAAATAGATGCGCCTTGTAAACTGGAGTTAGAAACGGGACTGCTGAGCCAGGTTTCTATATACTGGGCGTCGTAATCAAGTACCGGTTTAAGATTAAAATATTTGTTTTCGCGCTGATCGGTGCCAACACCGGCTATAAAGGTCCAGTTGCCCCAGTTACTGGCGGGCGAGTAATCAATTAGTCGTTCTTCAAATAAAGCGGCTCCACGTGTCCAGTCTACTTTAAGTTCGCGCACCAGGTAAGCAGCAAGCTGCTGGCGGCTATGATTACTAACAAAGCCGGTAGCTTTAAGCTCGGCCATACTTGCGTCTATAAAGGGCACACCGGTTTGGCCATTCTTCCATTTTTCAAACAGCTCATCCTGGTTGTCTGCTACTTCTGGTGCTTCGCCTTTAAAACCTGCCGCATTAAAAAACTGGCTGCCATGCTTTTTAAACATAAACCTGAAGTAATCGCGCCACAGCAATTCGAGGATAATAGGATTTGCTCCGTGATGACCCTGCTCATGGCCTATAGCCTCCCAGTAAACCTGGCGCAACGACACGCATCCCAGCGCAAGCCAGGGCGATAGGCGCGAACCATAACCATGCTGCCCCATAGCGCGGGCGGTTTTGCCAAGGTTCAATAACTGGTGACTTTCAAAATGCTGTTTCAATTGCAAAAGCCCCGCAGTTTCTCCGCCAACAAAAACAAAACCCGAGCGTGGATCAATAACGGGCTCTTCCAGTCCGAGCTGTTCTATGGTAGGGAGTTTGCCTGCATCACTGATGTGGGGCGTACTGATAAAATCAGGCATTTGCACTACGGGCCGTACGGCGCTATCCCGCTCAACCTTCTTCTTAAACGTGGCAAAGCTATCCGGAATGTCCTTTATCGGAAAAGGCAAATCTTCTTTATGATATAGCGTATGCCCGATAAAATGCTTGAGGTTAAGCTTAATTTTCCACAACGCGGCTTCGAGCGCTTCAGAAACGGCCGTCTCTTCAAAAGAAACTTCGCGGTGATGGTATACTTCATTTACATGATACTCCTCGGCCAGTTGCGGAATGATCTCGGCAGGATTACCCACCCTGATGATCAAATCGGAACCTAAGCGCCGGAGATTATTTCTGAGATCGGCAACAGCATTGAGTAAAAAGGCTGCCCTGATATTACCCGTTTTGTAGTTGCCGGCAGGTGTAACTTGGAAATAATAAGGGTCGAAACAATAGACTGGCAGAACCTGATCCGCTTTTCGTGTCGCCTCTAACAAGATTTCGTTATCGCTTACCCGCAGATCATTTCTAAACCAAACTAATATTGTTCTACTGCTCATATTATATAATCACACAAACTCAACCTGCAAAAATTAAAATTATTTCTGTTTAAATCGCATTTTGAAGGAATATTTTACACCACTCCTACATTTTACTTATTAATAAGTATAAAAAATAGCTTAACAAGAAAAAGAGTTGGAAATGTTTGTACGTAAAGATTGGAAATCAGATACAGTAATGACAATTAAGGCGTTAAATAGTTGTACTTTTATTTAACTAAATACTTTTTTAACTATGGCTACAATAGAAAGTATACGCACGGCTTATATAGACTACGTGTTGACTGAGGGACACGAGCCAAAATCGGTATATATCTTCGCTAAGCAAAATGACGTCACGGAAGAGGAGTTCTATCGCTTCTATGGTTCATTTGAAGCTGTTGAGCAAGATATATGGGGCGATATTGCTAAGAAAACCGTAACTGAAATCAAGGGACAGGAAGTATGGCCCCAATATTCGTCCCGCGAAAAGGCGCTCTCTTTTTTTTACAGCTTTTTTGAGTTGCTCAAGAGCAGCCGTAGCTTTGCGGTGTATAGTTTAAAAAATCACCAGGCGGTGTTCTCATCTCCACGTGTGCTTGATCAGCTAAAGCAGGTATTTGAAAACTTTGCAGACGAAATACTGAAAGAAGGCCTGGAATCAAGCGAACTGGCCGACCGCAAATTCTTCAGTAAACGGTATAAAGATGCGTTATGGGTACAATTCGGCTTCGTGCTCAACTTTTGGATCAATGATAATTCCGCAGGGTTTGAGAAAACCGACGAGGCAATAGAAAAAGGCGTAAACGTAACGTTTGATCTCTTTCAGCGCTCGCCCATAGACAACCTTTTTGAGTACGGAAAATTTCTGGCTAAGAACGGCCGTTTTAAAGAAAAAATGGGCTTCGGCGATTTTTAATGCGTTGCTGTTAAAACCATTATTCCCTTAGCACACTTAAAGGGACATGAGAAATATTGCAGCGATCTTTGATATGGACGGAACCCTGATTGATAATAATCCATATCACTTTAAGTCATGGCAGGTGCTGTTCCACAACCATGGCAAGCCGGAACTGAGCAAGGAAACCTTTAACAAGGAAATGAGCGGCGTACCTGCAATGGTTACCCTGCGCAAATATTTTGGTGGCGAGTATGATGAGGATGGCTTGAAGCAGCTTTTTAAAGAGAAAGACGAGATTTACCATCGTGAATATGCGCCGCATATCAAACCAATTGAGGGGCTGGAGCATTTTCTAAAACAGCTTAAAGATGGTGGCATTAAAACCGCCGTTGCCTCATCCGCCTCTACAGTGAATGTTGAGTTCGCCTTTAGCCGGCTCAGCATCCGCCCGTATTTTGACGCCATGATTGATGCCACCGGCATTACCAAACCTAAACCCGCACCCCAGATATTTTTGAAGGCCGCAGAGGCGCTTCATATCGAACCGGTTAATTGTGTAGTATTTGAAGATTCGGTATCGGGCGTAAAGGCGGCAAATGCGGCTGGCATGAGGGTGGTAGCCATTACCACAACACACAAAGCCGGCGAACTGAAGCCTGTAGATATGGTTATTGATGATTATACGCAGATCACCGTAACGCAGCTGCTTCAATTATTTGAAGATAACCATGAGAGAAAACACCAATAAAGAACAAAACAGCATACCCACCACCAAAGTTGAGCGTTCCGTTAAGTTTGTGAAGACCGGGATCAAAGTGGGTGGCAACTACATTAAGCACTACTCAAAAAAATTGTTCAACCCTGATCTGGACAAGACAGAGCTGAACGAAGACAACGCGGCTGACATTTACGAATCGCTGAGCGAGCTAAAGGGTAGCGCCTTAAAGGTTGCTCAGATGCTGAGCATGGATAAAAATATATTGCCGAAAGCCTACGTCGATAAATTTACCCAGTCGCAATATAATGCCCCTCCCCTGTCGGGTCCGCTTATTGTGCAAACCTTCAGGAAATACTTTGGCAAATCGCCCGAGCAGATCTACGATAAATTTAACCTCAGATCAACCAACGCAGCATCTATAGGCCAAGTGCACCAGGCCGAACTGAATGGTAAAAAACTGGCGGTAAAGATTCAGTACCCCGGCGTTGGGGATTCCATCTCCTCAGACCTAAAACTGGTTAAACCATTTGCATTCCGGCTGTTGGGCATGAGCGAAAAAGAACTTGATGTTTACATGAATGAGGTAGAAGAACGGCTGCTGGAGGAAACCGACTATGAGCTTGAAGTAAGGCGCTCCATTGAATTTTCTACCGCCTGTGCAAACCTTGATCACGTGGTATTTCCGCACTACTATCCACAACTTTCGAGCAAGCGGATTATTACCATGGATTGGATAGAAGGCAAACATTTACGGGAATTCCTGGCAACCAATCCCCCCCAGGAGTTGCGCAACCAAATTGGGCAGGCGCTGTGGGATTTTTACAATTTCCAACAGCATGAGCTTCGGGCTGTACACGCAGACCCGCATCCGGGTAACTTTTTGATCACACCCGAGGGTAATCTCGGCATTATTGACTTTGGGTGCATTAAAGAGATGCCGGAAGATTTCTATTATCCTTTCTTCTCATTAACATCAAGCAACTTGCTCGATAATAAAGAGGAAACTATTAAAGCCTTCCGTTTGCTGGACATGATCCATCCTAATGACAGCCCGCAGCAAATTGAATTTTATTACGGGATGTATAAGCAAATGATCAGCTTGTTTGCCATGCCTTACATGAGTGATGAGTTTGATTTTAGTGAGACTGCTTTTTTTGATAAACTTTACGGTTTTGGCGAGCAAATTTCAAAGATGCCGGAGTTTAAGCAACCCCGCGGCGTAAAACATTTTATTTACGTAAACAGAACAAACTTTGGCTTGTATAATATTTTACACGAGTTGAAAGCCAGAGTTAAAACCGGAACCTATAAGCCACATGTGGTGCTACAGTACTAACGATTTTTAAGCTTGGTTTAAATTTATATTTTTATCGCTTTAATCTACAGCTATGGTCATTGCCAATACTTTCGTTCATCACGTTTACTTCTGGCTGAAAAATAAAAGCGACAAAGACGCTTTGATCGAGGGGCTTAATACCCTCATCCCGATTCCTCATATCAGGCAGATACACATTGGTGTGCCCGCCGAAACTTACCGTGAAGTTATTGACCGCTCATACGACGTTTCCCTGCTCATTTTGTTTGACAACAAAGAGGCGCAGGATGCCTACCAGGTAGACCCGGTACACGAGGTATTTGCCAATACCTATGCCAAGGTGTTATGCGAAAAAGTTGTTGTTTACGACACCGTTAATATTTAGTCGCAACGCCCTATACTGAAAGTCGGTACCCCTACGTTTATACCATATTTATTTCACCTAAAACCCAAAGGCAACTTTGTTGTTGCCCTTAGCATATGAGCGTACTGATAGCCGGTGCTACTACCTATATTGGAAATAAACTGATCCCATTTTTGCTGGAAAAAGGGCACCGTGTGGTTTGCTTGGTTCGGGACAAAAATCATTTTATTGCACACAGCCTGTTCGCCAGTGAGGTTACCATCGTAACAGGCGACCTACTGCGCCCGCAAAGCATGGAAGCTCTCCCTGCAGATATAGATGCAGCGTTTTACCTCGTTAGTGCCATGACCCAAACCTCGGGCTTTGCCGGACTTGAGGCCTTAGCGGCCGAACATTTTATTGAGGCTTTAAACCGGGTCAACTGCAAACAGATCATCACCATTAGCGAGATCATCAGCGACTATACCGAGCAACGATTTTCAAGAGACCATGTAGAAGACATCTTGTCGAGCGGTAAGGCTGCACTCACCGTATTTAAAACGGCGATGGTTGTGGGCGAGGGAAGCATCGTAATGGAATTGCTTAAAGGACTTACCGAGCGTTCGCCGGTTATACTGGCGGGCAGCTGGGCGAGAGCCAAAACCCAACCCATAGCTACCAGCGACGTTTTGCAATACCTGGAAAGCAGTATCTTAAATGAAAAAACTTTTGACAAGAGCTTTGAAATAGCCGGGCCCGAGGTAATGACCTTTAAAGACATGCTCAAAACCTACGCCGACGCTTGTTTTAAGGATAAGATACGTATTACCACCATGGCTTTCATGTCGGCCAAGCTGGCATCGCATTGGTTAAATTTCCTTACGCCGTTCAATTATACGCAGGCTAAAAACCTCATAGACAACCTTAAATACGATAACGTTAGTAACGACGACAGCGTTGATGATGTTATTTCAATCAATTGCAAGTCACTCATCGAAACGCTGCAGGTGGATTGTGCAGCGGATCAAAAATAAATGACGTCTTTTGCCCGTTGACTTTACAGGATAATCTATGGCAAAACATATTCTCATTACCGGCGGCTCGGGCCTTATTGGCAGACATTTAACCGAAGTGCTCTTAAACAAGGGTTATCGTGTAAGTCACCTTAGCCGCAAGGCATCGGCAGATAAGAGGATTAACAACTATTTGTGGAACGTAGAGAAAGGCTCCATAGACGCGGCCTGCATCAACGGCGTGGACATTATTGTCCATCTAGCTGGAAGTGGCATTGCCGATAAGCGCTGGACCGCCGCCCGGAAAAAGAATCTCATAGAAAGCAGAACCAAATCCATCAGCATGATCTACGACTTGTTGAGAACCCGCCCCCACCAGGTTACTCATGTGGTTTCTGCCTCCGGAATAGGTTATTATAGCAACCGAGGGGATGAATTGCTGACCGAAGACGCCCCTCCCGCCCATGATTTTTTCGGCGAATGCTGCATAGCATGGGAAAAGGCTGTCGACGAAGGGCAAGCCCTCGGGCTAAAGACCGCCAAATTCAGAACAGGTGTAGTATTGACTACGGAGAGCGGTGCGTTGCCCAAACTGGCAAAACCTATAAAACTTGGCGTGGGCGCTCCATTGGGCAGTGGTAAGCAGTGGATCTCCTGGATACATCTTGATGACGCCGTTGCCTTGTACATTTACGCCATTAAAAATAACTTACAAGGCGTTTTCAACATGGCCGCACCAGAACCAGTAACCAACCGTCAGTTTACCAAAGCTGTGGCGCGCCAGCTCCGTAGGCCGCTATGGCTGCCTCCTGTACCGGCATTTCTCCTCAAATTGTTTCTTGGCGAAATGGCGATAGCTGTTTTGGGTAGCACAAGGGTTTCTGCCGGGAAAATAGAAGCCGCTGGCTTTAAATTCAAATATCCCACACTGCCCGGGGCATTAAGAGAAATCTATGAGTAAACCACAGCCGGTTAGTATATGCTGGCTCAGACGTGATCTGCGGCTCAGCGATAACGCTGCGTTGTACCACGCACTAAAAAACAATGTCCCGGTGGTGTGCCTGTTCATTTTTGACAGGGAGATATTAGATGAGCTGGAAGACAAAGACGATGCCCGGGTAACTTTTATTTACCAACAAGTTGAACGACTTCGTGAGGAATTACAGAAATATCAAAGCAGTATCATCATTAAATACAATCACGTTTTAGGAGCCTGGCAGGAAATTATCACTGAGTATAGCGTTACAGCGGTTTATACAAACAGAGATTACGAGCCATACGCCAAACAGCGCGATGCGGCCGTTAACGATCTGCTAGCTAAACATCAAATCGCTTTTCATGCGTACAAGGACCAGGTCATTTTTGATCAGGACGAGGTAGTTAAAGATAATAAAGAGCCTTATACTGTTTTTACGCCTTATAAAAAACGCTGGTTAAAAACCCTTAGGCCGTTCTATGTAAAATCGTACCCTACGGAAAAGTATTTCGGCAATTTTCTTCATCTAAAACCCCAGAAAGTGATGAGCCTTGAGGAGATGGAGTTTACAGAAAACCGCATGGATTTTCCGCCTGCCGAATATGAGGATGTTATAGACCATTATGCTAAAACACGTGATTACCCCGCACTTGAAGGGGGCACCTCGCATATTGGCATTCACCTGCGTTTTGGTACTATCAGCATCAGGAAAATAGTTCAAGAGACGCTAAAGAAGGAACAAACCTGGTTGAGCGAATTGATCTGGCGCGAATTTTATATGATGTCGCTCGACCATTTCCCTCAAACTATTAAAGCTGCCTACCGGCCTGAATTTGACCGGATTGAATGGCGCAATAATCCCCATGAGTTTGAGGCCTGGTGCCAAGGACGAACCGGTTACCCGCTGGTTGATGCAGGCATGCGCGAACTCAATGCTACCGGCTTTATGCATAACCGGGTACGCATGGTGGCGGCCAGCTTCCTGGTAAAGCACCTGCTGATCGACTGGCGCTGGGGCGAACATTATTTCGCCCGCAAGCTTCTGGATTATGAAGCTGCCAGCAATGTGGGCAACTGGCAATGGGTAGCAGGATCTGGCACCGATACCATGCCCTGGTTCAGGATATTCAACCCCGAAGCACAACTCAAAAAATTTGACCCCAAATTACAGTACATAAAAAAATGGGTTCCGGAATTGGGCCAAATTGACCGTTATCCAAAACCCATTGTTGATAACCAAACAGCGCGCGAACGCTGCTTAAAAGTTTATAAGCACGCCTTAGGCCCGCATTAATTTGTTACGGCCATCAAGTTAAAATCAAATATCAAACAGCTGTTTGGCGGAACGGTAACCCCATCAGTACCTGCTGGTAGAGATTTGTTTCCATAAGCCAAGGCAGAAGGCATAATCATAGAAATTTTGGCTCCTTTGGTAACTTTTTGCAGTCCCTCCTGTACGCCGGGCACCAAATCGCCAATATCAAAAGAAGTATAAGTAGTATCACCCACAGCTGGATTAAAACCGTCAAATATACTTTGATTCAACAGCTTACCCGTATACTGCACACCGAGGGTAGAATAACTGTCTGGGTGTTGAGTTCCGGTACCAGCTTGTAAAATACGGTAGTATAGGCCCGAAGACGTTCTGGTATAGTATGAGGTAAGACCATTCGCTTTTAAAAAGTTCTGGATCACCAAATCATCATAAGCCGCCTGATTCTGCACAACATTAATATAATAATCGAGACTCTGATTACCTTTTAAACGCGAGGTTCCGGTACCTATGCCACTGGTTCCATAAGCAAGGTGAGACGGAATAAGCAGTCTCGCAGATGTGCCGTTAGTTTTAAGAATATTTTTAACCGCCAACATTACCCCTTGCGGAATCATGTGCCCTACATAGCTGTAACCATGGTTAGCAATGGTATCTGCAAGAACATAACTGCCGTCCAGCGATTTTATGGTGAACACGTAAGAGATCATATCTGGATAATCGAGCACTTTACCGGTTCCCTTATTTAATATCTGGTAGTAAATGCCTGTGGTATCCCCGCCGGAGGTATCCCGCTTCATTACTGAGGTGAGGCCGTTGGCAGACATATAAGCCTCTATCTGTTGTTGGTCATATTGTTTTAAAGTTGGTTCGTTCTTATCCTTACGGCAGGAGAAGAGTCCTACAGCCATCAATCCAAAAGTACCAGATAACAGAAGCGTAAAAAGCGTTCGTTTCATTTAAATTAATTAGTTATATCAAAAAAGTTAATATTAAAATCAAGCAGGGCATTGGGGGGCAAATTATATTCAGGCTGCGCGTACGGGCCGTAAGCATAACGCGATGCCATGAGCAAGCGCAGCGTTCCTCCCTTTTTTATGCCCGATTTTTGGATCCCCAACTGCCATCCCCTAATCACCGAACCTAATGTATAGGTAGGATGAAAAGTATTGGTTGAGGCAAAAACAGTGGTATCACCCATTTGCCTTGCCTTAAATCCCACAGTAATTTTAGTTGAATTGGTGATGGGCGTAACTACAGAACCACTGTCAACAATAATATACCATACGTCAATGGTGTCTGTTTTAGGGTAACCTACCTTTACCGCCACATTTTGCAAGTTATTTGCATTGATAAATTCCCGGATCTTCTGCCGGTCAACAACAGCCTGTGCGGCAACCGCTGCAGGCGAATTGACAGCAGCTTGTTCTTTTTTACAGGCAGATAATCCCAGCAAACACACTAAAATAACCAGCAACCGGTTCATACAAAATTTCAACTGACAAAGTTATTCTTTTATATTTCAAAAACAGCATATTAACACTTTTTAACAGTTTTTATTGCCTCGGTAAAAGGGGCAAATACTGTTCAGATTAGTGGTTTAAATAAAGGCGCCCCTTAACTCTGTCCCTCCGGTTTATACTGAAGTGTGAGCTGGTTTAATTTTTTAAGGGTATTGATGAGGTATTTTTTATCCTGTTCGGAGATATGTTCATTGAGATAATTGTTGAATTGTTTTACAACGCCGCGGGCCAGTCTGCGCTTCTCTATACCCAATTCCGTCAGGTAAATTTTCACCGAGCGCTTATCCCCCTTGTTCATTTCACGATAAATAAGGCCCATTTTCTCTAACTGGGTAAGCATACGGGAAAGACTTGTAGACTTTAGTCCGAGTAAAGAGGCGGCCTGCGATACTGTTGTTCCCTCTTTTTCATCTACATTAATAAGCAGGTAGCCGATAGACTGGGTAATACCAAATTCTACCACCAACTGGTTATAACGATTGGCCATGGTTTGCCAAACTACTTTCAAAAAATAGTCTATAGTTTCCTGATGCTTAACTGGCTGATTACTGTCAACAGGCATATTCTGTTACCTATACTTAATTTATTTTACAATTATACTATAAAAGCAATTATCAAAACTAAACCTTTCTATCAAAATTGTTGTCTGACAATCAGCACGATAAAATCTTTCGGGCATTACTTTTATTGATTATTGGCATAAAAACGCAATTCTGTCGTTATTTGAAAAAAATCTAATATGAAAAAACATTTGTACATCGGCCTCATAACTTTAGCATTTCTATCATTTGGCAAACGCACATTCGCACAAGGCCATACACCCACTCCCGCCACCGGCAGCGACTATCAGCTTGCAGCAGGTTTAAAATTTGGCCCCTTCGAAATAGGCCCATCCATTAAATATTTTATCCAAAAAGATGTTGCGCTGGAGGGTATACTTGGTTTCAGAAAAAACGGAATAGTTTTTACAGGTTTATATGAACAACACATGACCGCCTTTAATGTAGACGGCCTCAAATTCTTTTATGGGGGCGGCGCTCACTTTGGCGGCATGGATATTGGCAATCACGACGACCGCTATTATGCAACTCGTACCGTTAAGTTCGGTATTGACGGCCTCCTCGGCCTCGAGTATAAATTACCTGAGACGCCTGTAGCCATCAGCCTGGATGTAGACCCAAGAATTGAATTTGTAACCGGGTCCGCCTTCGATATTGCTCCCGGACTTGGTGTTAAGTATACTTTTAGGTAAGCTATCGCTATTTAACAATCATCAATTTTTTCACATACACTTTAGATCCTAACATTACCCGGAGCACATAGCTGCCCGAAGACAGGCCGCTTGTGTTGAGCCGGGTGCTATAAGCCCCGGCAGGAATACTTGTTTTAGCGGTGTAGACCACCTGTCCAAGTACGTTAATGAACGAGATAGAAAGATCGCCGGCGGTTTTGGCATTAAAAAGCACTGTTAAATGATCTTTTGCGGGTACCGGGAATATCTCGAGGCCAATATCCGTTGCATCATCGGGATGAAGGGCATTGAGTGCATAGTGGTATACGTCTGATAAGGCCTGGCAACCGGTAAGCAAGGTAACGCCCACGGTATAGTCGCCGCTTTGCTGGGTAGTATAGGTTTGCCCTGTTGCACCTGCTATTGGCTTACCGTTTAAATACCATTGGTTACCATCGGGAAAACTTGAAGTAAGTACCTGGCCATCCTGGGTGATCACCGGCTTGGAGACCGTGACCGCCGCTCTGCTCACAGATGGGCATCCGGCACTTACTACGTGCATGTCGTAAAAATAGTAATAGAAATTCTTGTAGTAAGTAGTATCATTAGGCGCACCCGAAGTTGCATTATTGCCGGTTATACTAAATACATTACCTATCGTAAACGGATAGCCTGTAACACCGCTATTGTTACGATAAATGGTGGCGGTATTATCATAACTCACATTGATATAATAAACTCCTGCCGCAGGCAGCAACAAATTTAAATTATAAACACGTCCCTGGTCATTTGGATCATCAGGCTGCGCGCCGGGTTGTGGGTTGGTGCGGGTAGCCACAGCATTTATGGTAGCAGTAGAAACAATCTGACCATAAGTATTGGACACATTAAAAGTTATCTGCCCCGAATTTCCAATATATAAACGCGCGCTTTCAATAACTACCGGAATCTGGGTTTGCACCTTTACCGCGGGCGAAAACTGGTTATAACCACCCGCTTTAAATACGTTTTTAGTAGCAGGCCCTACACTTCCTCTAAAATCATTAACGCCTGCATAGAAAGTATTGTTGTTGGGCGTTTGACTGGTATAGGCCGTTTGTCCATGAGCAATGGGGGTATTATCTGTCGCGGTCTTATACCAAAGCAATGTTCCGTCTGATGATCCTGAAAGTAAATACTGTTTACTGTCGTTACAATAATAGGCAGAGAGATTGGTAGGAACCGGCGAAGCACCCGTAGTTAAAGTGGCCGAAATAGAATTATTAGCTGCAACCATATCCCCGCTCAAATTAGTGGTGGCTGTTACGGCGTAAGATGCACCCGCCAACGCGTTAAAAGTTTCACTCAGCGTAAAATCATCTTCGGCAAGCGGGCTCAAAGTTCCCGTATAGGTTTCGTTAAAGGTAGTTACTATATGATCGGCGCTGGTAACCGTTACCGTAACCGGGATATTACTGATAGCAGCGCTTCCAAAGTTCTTAAGCCGTACGGTTATGTTGGTGGTGCCCGCGCATGCGCCATTAATAGTTGCTGTAGTAACCGCTACCGGTCCGGCATCGGTACTGGTGGTTAAAAACTGCACCCTATAATCCTGGGTTTCGCCTTTGGCATAGCTTCCGCAGGCTTGTACCGTAGTAGCGTCACTGGTTTCGGTAAGTACAACGCGCATCAGGCTATAGTTGCCCGGCATTACTGTAGAGGGTACTGTTATATTTGTTGTATAGGTATCCGTTCCGTTAATAACGCCGGTAGTTGCAACCAACTCGTTGGGGTCATTAAAGCTGCCGTTGCCATTCCAGTCGATAAATACCTTGGCAATTTTATTGAAGTTACCGCCACAGGTACCTAAGGTCAGGCTCAGCGGATAAGTGCTTCCCTGTTGTAAATTAACAGTAAGATTGGTGTAATTACTATAAGTGGTACAGCCGGCAGGAGGCGTGTTGTTGACATTGGAAAGCATTACGTTATTGATGCGCGAATCGGCACTGGACAACGGCGCAGATGTACAATAACCATTGCCACCGATCCCGGTAACAATCAATGAGTATGGCTGAGCCCCAGACAAGAGTGTGTTTTTATGACTTACCGTTATGGTATAGGTATGGCCAGGAACAGCACCGGGAATATAGATCTGCTCTATGTTATCCCTCACGTTATCGCCGTTTGTAGCAGGCAGGCCGGGTGTTGTGGGGTTTAACACCCAGGGCATATAGGTTTTGCTGCCATCGCTTACGCGGACGTCTAAATCATTCACCAGTTTTGGCGTCCGGTCGTTTATCGTTCCGTCGGTAGAAAGCGTACCCTGCGGATCGGTCCAGGAAATTGCAGCCGTAAGCGGGCCGTTGCCCGAACTTACTACCGTAAAAGTTTGCGTTTGGCCCTGGGTAAGCGTGGTTTCTTTGATCATGCTTTTGACGCCGTTATCTGTAATAGCCTGCGCGGCCGCCTTCATATTGAGCAGTCCCCAACCATACACATAGTCTGGCCCGGTATTGCCGGCATCAAAGGCCGTGGTACAAACTAAGCCTTTAAGCGTTGCCGCCCGCATAAAGCTTCCGGAGTTTTGCTTAGCGTAATACTCTTGCAACAGGTAAAGCGAACCGGTAACGTTCGGCGTGGCCATAGACGTACCCGTCAGCGTAAGATAAGACGTTGGACTACTACTTGAGGTTGAAAGCACGTTAACGCCCATACCGCAGATGTCGGGTTTAATGCGGCCATCATCGGTAGGTCCCCAACTGCTAAAGCTGGCTATAGTAATGTCTGATGATTTTGCCGGACCGAAGGGCAGCGGGTTCACCGCCCCTACCGTTAGTATATTCTTGGCATTGGCACTTGTGCTGACAATATCGTAACCGCTATTGCTGCTGATGTTCGCCGGCCGTGGACCTTTGTCAACCAGGGTTTGGTCGGTTTTACTTTTATATCCCCAGTAATCGGAACCTACCGCCGGCCCTGTATAATCTCTGCTATTGCCTCCCGCTTCAACAATGAGATAATAAGGCGCATTATAGGCTATTTTATCCCAGGACTGGGCACGATCGTCGTAAAAACCAAATTTATAATCTACAGTGTCGCCGGGTAATCCGTACCATTCCCAGCGGTTTTGGGTATCGTTATAGTTCCAACCTGCTTCTGTACCGTAAGAGTGGTTGGACAATAACAGACCGGCTGCCGCTGTCCCCATCTCACTAACGTCATTGTCAAAATCATAGGATTGCAGTGTAGTTGCGCCGAAGGCCATGCCTTTGGCCGGTGCATAAACGCCTTTAGCAATCATGGTACCGGCAACGTGTGTACTGTGATCCATTACCGCTACAGACGCATCATGCAAGGTGATGGTTTTGCCCGCAAATTCCTGGTGTGCGGTATATACAGAGCCGCCGTCCCACATCGCCAGTTTACCGTTTAAGTATGTGCTCGATCCGGATAAGTTAAGATTCAAACTTCCGCCTGGCTGTACGGTATTGGTTTGGGTAGTAGCCGCGGCAGTGGTATTGTTATAGGTTCTTAGATAAATAGGGAATCCCAAACGGTCCGTACCCTGCAACAGGAACAGGTCGCCGTTGCGACTCTTGCGGATAAGCGGCCAGTTAAACTTTTTGGCCAGTGTAACGGCGTTTTGTTTATTGACCAAATGCAGGGAATTGTACTGAGCCGAGAAATCCTGCAGATTACGTTTATTTTGAGCTGTGACTAAGGGTTTTTGTTGTGCCTTTACCTGAATGCTAAAAAGACCGATAACAATTAAAGCAAAAAAAGCGGTATATTTATTCATAGCGAGGGCCAACGCACCCAATAGATTATTTAGTGAATATAAAGCTAAATTTATTTTTTTATCAACAGCCCTGCTTACAAAAAGTTAAATATGCTTTGCAATCTCATACTCCTGCTTGTGGCGCACCTTACGTTTTCACCGGGCAATTTAGCGCCAAAATTACAAAACAGCGAAGGAATAACGGGATATGTACACGTGTTAAAAGGCAACCAAATGCCTATGCACGGAAAAGCCGAATCTGCAGGCAGAGGCACGCGGTGCGAAGTTTATATATTTCCGGCAGTGCCAGTGAGTAATGCAGTGGGCACCAGCCCGCTTTTCAGTAAGATCAACGCGCGGCTTATTGCTAAAGTAAAAACAGATAGCGCCGGGCATTATACTGTCCATGTGCCGCCAGGGAGATATTCCTTATTCGTTAAGGAAGACAAGGGCTTCTTCTCCAACGAAATTGACGACGGTTATTTTACTCCGGTAAATGTGCAGGCTAATCAGCTTACAGTTAAGAACATCAACGTGACCCCGCAGAGCACGTTTTAGGCAGATTACTGTACAGCTCCTTTGTCCGACAGTCTCAAAAAATTCAAAAGAAAACGGCCGCATCTTTTCAGACACAGCCGCTTCAACTTATTTTATACAGGATACAATTACATGTTGCTAACCGGCAACTGTTTAAAGATACCGTCAACCACTTTAGGCAGATCGTTTATGGTTTTCTCTGGGTTGTGGTGCAATTCGCCAACACCAAAGCCTCTCCAAATGATCTGGCGTGTGTGTGTATCAATAAGGTCGATTACGATGGTACCTTCCTTAAAGTGCTCTTCGTCGGCATAAGCAGGGCCGCCGTACGGGTAACCCCAGCCCCAGCCAAAGCCCCAGTAAGGACGATGCCATCCCCAGCCCCAACCATAGCCCCAGCCACCATATAAGCCAGGATAACCCCAATAGGGTGAATAATAATCTACACGTGTACCTTTATCAACCAGGGTTGAATAGCGCACAAACAGGTCGGGGTGATTATTTTGCAATCTCAGCCCCTTGCTTTCCAAAGACGCTATAGCAGCTTGCTTGATCTTTTGAACGGCTATATCGTTCTTAAAATAAGCACTGTTACTGCCGGGATATGCATTGTTACCGTAGGCAGTGGTTTGCCGCTGATTTGGCAACCACGCAAACGTTTTGTAACGGCCCAGACTTAGATTATCAGCACCGGCCTTGTAGTAATTGTAAGTTGTACAGGCTGAAAAAATCGAAACTGCGAATATGATCAGTCCAATATATTTTAACGCTTTCATGGGGTATATAATTTCTATTATTGCTTAGACACTTCTCAATGAAAAGGTTTAAAGCAATTTTAAATTTTAACTCGCTTTTTGCATCGAAAGTTTGTCAAAAATACCATCCACTATCTTTGGCAGGTCATTAATAGCATTTTGCGGATCATTCACTTCGCCCTGGGCATAGCCCCTCCAAATTACTTTACCACTTTTACGGTCAATCAGGTCAATGATTAGCGTTCCTTCTTTGTAAGGCACTTTTTCAATCTGGTCTCCTACATAAATAGGATATGCTCCGCGGTAGGCCCAGTAGTAACCGCGGCCACCCCTGTAAAAACGATAGCGGGGATAAAAACCGTCCCAGCTGTAATTGTAGACCGGCTCGTTAAATGTTCTTACCTCGCGGTTCACCATAACGGTATACCTTACTAACAGATCTGGCTTGCTGGAGTTAAGCACCAATCCGCGGCTTTCGAGATCAGCAGTTGCCTGGTCCTTAATTTTTTGATCGGCTATATCATTATGATAATAGCTTACCGTGGTTGAAGAGGCTGTTCCGGGATTATCCTTTAGTGGCGGCAGCCATGCAAAAGTGCGGTAACGGCTAATGTTGTTATTGCCAACAGAATAATAAGTGTATTTAGAGCACGCTGCCAAAACAGCAATTACAAAACAAGGAATTAAAACATGCATCATCTTTTTCATCGCTTATTCTCCTTTCGTTTATATCAGTTGAATAAAGCAAAGAATTTGCTTGTTGTTTAACTATCCTTCATTATGTCACAACTTCAGGTATAAATACCCCATGTACAAGTATTTAATACAGGGAGAAGAAATAATACCGGGTTAAGAAAGATATTTACCTACGATAGGCATTCTGCGGCCCATACCAAAAGCTTTAGGCGATACCCTAAGAATTGGTGGTGTTTGATACCGCTTATGCTCTGCGGTATTAACAAGCTTAATTACTCTCCTTACCAGTTGTTCATTATAGCCCATTTTAATAATTTCTGACGATGAGCAACGATTTTCGATATATTCGGCCAATATCTTGTCCAATATATCATATTCTGGCAGCGAATCTGTATCCTTCTGATCGGGTCTCAGTTCGGCAGAAGGTGGTTTAACGATGGTATTTTCCGGGATGATCTCTCTTTCGCGGTTAATGTGCCGGGCCAGCTGGAAAACCTGAGTTTTAAATACGTCGCCCAATACCGAAATACCGCCGCACATATCACCATACAGCGTTCCGTAGCCCACAGCCGCCTCGCTCTTGTTGGAAGTATTGAGCAGAACGTAGCCAAACTTATTGCAAATGGCCATTAAAATAACAGCGCGTGAACGTGCCTGGATATTTTCCTCGGCAATGTTAAAAGGCAGACCTTGAAACATGGGATGCAGTGATGCCTCAAACGTTTCCGTTATGTCTTTGATGGCAATTGTTTCCGACTTGCAACCCAGATTTCGCACGAGGTCCTCGGCATCTTTTAAGGAGTGGTCTGAGGAAAAGCGGGATGGCAATAATACAGCCAATACATTTTCGGGCCCTAAGGCTTCTGCTGCCAGGGCACATACTACAGCAGAGTCGATCCCCCCGGATAAGCCAAGTGTGGCCCTGGTAAATCCTGATTTATAAAAATAGTCGCGAATGCCGAGCACCAATCCCTGGTGGATCTGCTCAATATCGCTGGAACGCTCAGGTTTTACGGTTGATTCCTGCAGGAGCGTTATGGACGAATCATGGTTAAGTTCGTAATAAGCTATCTTCTCTTCAAAATAAGGAAGTTCGTCTATCACCTTACCTGTATTATCAAAAACCAGCGATCCGCCGTCGAATATCAATTCGGTTTGAGCGCCTACATGGTTTACATAGAACAGTGGCAGGTTATAACGCCGTGCATTATCGCTTAAGATGGCAATGCGCTCTTCGTCATGACTATAAGAAAACGGCGAGGCGGCAATGTTGATCATCACATCAGGCTGCTCATTAATGAGCTTATCCATTGGCCGCGTTACATACAACGGGTTCTCAATAGTGTTCCAAAGATCCTCACAGATAGTTAACGCTATCCGGTGCCCTTTAAAATCAATGCAGTGAAACTCGGTTTCGGGCTCAAAGTAGCGGTACTCGTCAAACACATCATAATTAGGCAACAGCGCCTTGTTATTTATGGAAATTACTTTACCATTAGCAATAAAATAGGCGGAGTTATTAAGGTCCTTACCTTGTGGTTTATGATTATAGGTAGGAATACCGATTATACAGGCAATATCTGTACAGGCAGCAGCCACTTTTTGTGCGGATTGCTCACACAGTTCTATAAACTCTTTAAACTCTAAAAAGTCTCTTGCGGGATAGCCCGACATGCACAACTCTGCAAAAACCACCAGGTCGGTTCCTTTTTCTTTGGCCTTATTAATGGCATCAATTATTTTAGCAGTGTTAGAGTCGAAATTGCCGATATGATAGTTGAGCTGAGCTAATGCTATTTTCATAGATAACAGATTAGAAAATTCCAGGGGCTTTAATTCAAACTCAAAACCCTTAATTTTGTTGCAACGATAAAAAATGATTTCTACCGCAAGCAAAAAAAAGCATTTTTATTTAATTTTTATAGCAGTGCTATTGCTCTCCGCCTGCGGAAAGCATAAAAAAGTTGACGTAAGTAATATTTCCGTAGAGCTGAACATCGAGCGTTTTGATCACGATTTTGATCAGCTGCGCGGACATACCGACAGCAAACACGCCGATGTACTCCTCAAAAAATACGGTCAGTTTTACCGCGACTTTATTGAGCGGGTATTAGGTGCAGGCTCAACTGCCGATACAAGCTATCTGGCTACACTTAAAAAGGTTTTTGCGGCGCAATCATACCTCGACCTCAAACATGCCGTCGATTCTGTTTACCCTAACCTGGATAAACAGCAGGCGGAACTTATTGATGCCTTTAAACACATTAAATACTATTTCCCAAAAAAACAGCTGCCTAAGGTCTATGCTTATTTTTCGGGGTTCCAGGCGCAAACCGCCATTGGTAACGGTTATGTGGGTATTGGCCTTGATCTGTTCTTAGGCGCTGATTCCAAATTTTATCCGGCTTTGATACAGGCCTATCCGCACTACATTGCGCGCCGTTTTACACCAGAAAACATGGTTCCGCGTGTGGTTGAGGGTATGGCCCGAGAAGATATGTTTCCGGAAAGCGATCAGGACGAATCCTTTTTGCAGAAGATGATATACAACGGTAAGGTAACGTATTTTATGGATCAGATACTGCCTGATGCACCAGACACCCTGAAGATCGGATACACGGCCCAGCAATTGAAATGGTCCGAAAACTTTCAGCCCCAGATATGGGGCTATTTTCTGGAAAACAATCTGCTGTATTCAACTGAACGCGACAGGATCATGAAATATTTTACCGAGGCTCCCTTTACCAACGGACTGGGTGAAAAGAATGACTCCTCGCCTAAGCTTGGTACGTGGATAGGCTGGCAAATTGTTAGACAATACATGGAGCGCCACCCTGAGGTAACCCTACAGCAACTAATGGCTGATGCTGATGCTCAAAAAATACTTAACGAGTCAAAGTACCGGCCTAAGGCGGAGAAATGAGGGGAAGGCCGAAAGCAGAAAGGTGAAAGGTGAAAGGCGAAAGGCGAAAGCTGAAAGGCGAAAGCTGAAAGGCGAAAGCTGAAAGGCGAAAGCTGAAAGGCGAAAGCTGAAAGGCGAAAGCTGAAAGGCGAAAGCTGAAAGGCGAAAGCTGAAAGGCGAAA
>Ga0157372_10000031_pt1 | contig 178827 bp, 153 predicted proteins | sample C55metaG_FD_115307 | JGI IMG/M metagenome (GOLD analysis project Ga0157372, IMG submission 115307) | Corn rhizosphere microbial communities from Kellogg Biological Station, Michigan, USA - C5-5 metaG | ecosystem: Host-associated > Plants > Roots > Rhizosphere > Soil | place: USA: Michigan...
GAGCGCGCTCAGCGTCTCGTCGAGGTCGGTGTCCGGGTCGGGGCGGTGGAGCTGGAAGAGGTCGACGTGATCCGTGCGCAGCCGCCTCAGCGAGTCCTCGCAGGCGCGGATCAGCCAGCGCCGCGAGTTGCCGCGATGGTTGGGGTCGTCGCTCATCGGGCCGTGCGCCTTGGTGGCCAGGATCACCTCGTCGCGCCGTCCCTGCAGCGCCTCGCCGAGGATCTCCTCGGTCTCCCCGAAGGCGTACACGTCGGCGGTGTCGACCAGGTTGATGCCCGCGTCCAGTGCGCGGTGCACGATGCGCACGCAGTCGGCCCGATCCGTGTTGCCCCACGCGCCGAGCATCATCGTGCCCAGCGCCAGCGGGCTGACGCGCATCCCCGTCGCGCCCAGCGTCCGGTATTCCATCGCGCCGCATTGTAGGCAGCGGCGGGGCGGCTACGTCCGGCGGCGTCTCCGGCCCGCCACCAGGGCCACGCCGCCGAGCAGGGCGAGGGCGAAGAGGGTGACGCGCGCGGTCTGCGCCGAGGAGGCCGAGGTGTTGGGCGTGCCGATCGTCGCGGCGGTGGGCTGCGGGCTCGTCGCGGGCGCGGGCTGCGAGCCGTTCTGCGTCTGCGAGGCGGCGACGGTCGGCGACGATGCCGGGCCGACCACGGCGACCCAGGTCGTCGAGGCGCCCGGGCACCGGGCGCACCTCACCGTGTCGCCGGGGCGGATCGACCCGACGGACGAGGCGTGGACGGACAGCCGCAAGCCGCTGGCCGGGGAGTTCATCTTCGGCGGCAAGAAGGTGATCGTGGTCGGCAACCACTTCAACTCCAAGGGCGGCGACCAGAGCGCCGACGGCCGGTACCAGCCGCCGACCCGCAGCTCGGAGGTGCAGCGCCAGCAGCAGGCGACGGTGCTGAACAACTTCGTGCACCAGGTGCTGGCCGCCGACCCGCGGGCCAACATCGTGCTGGCCGGTGACTTCAACGACTACCAGTTCTCCCCGTCGATGAAGACGCTGACCGACAACGGTGCGACGCTGACCGACCTGATCACCACGCTGCCGGCCGACCAGCAGTACACCTACGTGTTCAACGGGGTGGCGCAGGTGCTGGACCACATCTTCGTGTCCGCGCCGCTGTTCGCGGCCGGGCCTGATGCGGTGGCCTATGACGTGATCCACGTCAACTCGGAGTTCGGCGCCCAGGCCTCCGACCACGACCCGCAGGTGGTGCGGATCCGGCCGATCTCGCATTACCTGCAGGGCACCCTGGCCGGGCCGGGCATCGTGCGGGTGCGTGACGACGCCACCCTGCAGCTGGCCGGCTGGAACCCGAACGAACCGGTCAGCGTCCTGCTGGACGGCACCCTGGTGGCGACCGCCACCACGGATGCGACCGGGGCGGCCACGGTGGTGCTGACCATCGGCAAGGACGTCGCCGCGGGCACCCACACGGTGACCGCGATGGCTCCGGACGGTGTCACCAGCGCCACCGCCGACTTCGAGGTGACCAAGAAGAACTGTCCGCCGCCCGCCACCTCGCCGAACTCCTGCCTCGGCTGAGGTCGGCTGCCTGCTGACAAACGGATGCGGCCCGAACCGAGAATTCGGTTCGGGCCGCACCCGTCTATGTCTGCTTGCGTGTCATGTCTGCTTGCGTGTCATGCTCACCCGTCGCTGCAACGACGCCCCAACATCACGCGATCGGAACAGCACCACGCGATCGGAACAGATTGGATCGCAGTGGCGCGGCTACACCAGCGCGGGGCGGCTGATCCCCAGGCCACCACGCGCGTCGGCGCCGTACCGAGCCAACTCGGCCTGCAGGTCCAGCGGCCGGATCCGCTTGGAGGCGGCCCGGTCGGCGTCGGTGAGCAGTTGGGCGGGGATGATCCAGACGATCTCGAACTCCAGGCCGTCCGGGTCGTGGCCGTACAGCGACTTGGTGGTGCCATGGTCGGAGGCGCCGACCAGCGCCCCGGCCGCTGACAGCTTGCCGGCGAGGTCGGCCAGGTCACCGAGGGTGTCCACCTCCCAGGCCAGGTGGTACAGCCCGACGGAGCCACGGCCGGCGCCGGACGGAGCTGCCTGCGGGCCGATCTGGAACAGCCCCAGGTCGTGGTCGTTGGTCGAGCCGGGCGCCCGCAGGAACGCGCCGCCGGGGATCGAGTCGCCGCCCGGGATGTACTCGAAGCCGAGCACGTCGGTGTAGAACGCGACGCTGACGGCCACGTCCCGGACGTAGAGGACTGCATGGTTCAACCGGAAGATGGACATCGTCGCGGCCTTTCCTCGAACAGGTAGTTGTTACACCACAACAAGTTGAGTGCTCAACTATTCCCATGCAGCCCATGTGGGCCATGCAGCCGGCGGCGCGGCGGTGGTTGGCTGGCCAGCACCTTCTCCAGCAGGTTGGCCAACTGCTCCTGCTCGGCGCCGTCCAGGGCGGCGAGCACCCCGGCCTCGGTCACGTCGGCATCCACCACGGACTTGCGGAACAGACTGTCGCCCAGCTTGGTCAACTGCACCTTCATCCGGGTCCGATTGTCCGGGTCGGGGGATCGCTTGACCAATCCGCGGTCGGCGAGTTGGTCCAGCCGGTGGGTCATGGTGGACGGTGATACGCCGGTGACATCGGCCAGCCAGGATGGGGTGGAGCAACCGTCCGGGCTGTGCAGGGCCAGTTCGGCCAGCACCCCCCAGTCGCCGCGCTGCAGGTTCAACTCGGCCAGTTGCTGCCGGTAGTAGCTGTCCAGCCGCTTGCTGATCCGGTTCAGTGCGGTGACCACCCGCTGCACCGTCTCGTCGGCTCCGGCCGCGGTATAGCCGGCGACATCGGCCTGATACGCGGCGAGCGGGGACGCCTGACCGGGCGCGGCACCCTCGGTTGAAGCAGCTGAAGGGGCGGGAAGGCCCGCCGGAGTCGCCATGCAGGTAGTGTACATTCATTTGAAATCGAACTTCGAATCCGAAGTGGTGCTATTCCTGCCATAACCGTCGAGTTGTCAGCCGGGCGATCCATCGAAGCCGGGCCGAACGAACGGGTGGGCGGCCCGTTCGGACCGCCCACCCTGACTTGGTACTTCGGTTACCGGATCAGCTGCCAGGTACCGGGATGTTGGCGGTACGCAGCTCCTGGTCGTTGGCGACCGCCGCGTTCGAGGCACTGGCGGTGCAGAGCTGCGGTGGGGAACCGACCGCCCCGGTGCCGGGGCAGAGGAACAGCTCCGGGTTGCGGGTGTCCATCCACAGCGGGTTGGCGTTCGTCGGCGCGGTCATCCCGGTGTAGTCACCGAAGAACGTCCCGGCGAACTGGGTCGGCGGCGGCATTGAGGAGGACGTCACCCGGACGACGCCGAAGTTAGTCAGATCCTTGCTGCCGGACAGGCTGAAGTCGGAGAACCCGGTCGTCTCGTCGGTGCCGTACTGCCGGTCGTAGTAGGAGACCGCCAGCTTGCCGACCTTGTTGTAGTCGATCCACTGCCACCACTGGTCGGTGGTCGCCTGCCCCGGATCGGTGGTGACCACCGGCTCCACCCGTGGGTCGGCGGCCGTCCCGGAGAACGTGGTGCCCTTGTCGTTCGACACGCTGATCAGGATGTCGTTGTTGCAGGCACCCGGCGTCTTCACGCCGGTGTAGAGGTTCTGGCCGGTGGCCGGGCTGAAGCCGGTGGGCACGCAGCCGTTGGCCTCGTTGGAGTGCTGGTTGATGTAGGAGCCGAAGGTGACCACCACCCGGTTCGGGTTGGTCGGATCCACCACGCCGGACGGGTAGTTGGTGGCCCGGAAGACGGAGTTGGCGGTGGCACCCTTCTCCGGCACGCAGGCCCGCCCGAAGTCCTGCCCGGCCTGGTAGGTGGCGCAGTCGGGCAGCTCGTAGTAGTCGCTGACCTTCACCGGCGGCAGGAAGGTGTTGCCGCCGTCCACCGACTTGGACAGCAGCATCTGGTTGCGGTTGTCCGCCGGCGCGGCTGGCGCGGTACCGGCTGTGTTGGCGCCGGCGGCGTCGCCTGAGCCGGCGTCGTCGCCGCCGTCATCGTTGATGCCGGCGCTCACCGCGTTGTTGAAGTTGGCGTAGGCGATGTAGAGGGTGCCGTCCGGGCCGGTGAACGGCTGGGAGAACTGGTTCTCGTTGCACTGGGAGTTCTCACCGCCAGCGGCTATCGTGCCGGCACCGAAGGTCTGCACGCAGAGCGTCGAGTTGTTGACGCTGACCAGGTGCGGGGTGCTGAAGTGCTCACCGTAGTCGGCGGAGTATGCCTCGTAGATGAAAGCAGATCCATCGGAGGCGAACTCGGTCCAGGAGACATAGATCCGGTCCTGGTACGGGCTGCCGACGTGGTTGTCGACGGTCATCAGCTGCTTGTCCAGGAACGAGGGAACGCCGGTGCCGGCCACGTCGGCACTGGCCCGGACGTAGCGGCCCGGGAAGTTCCAGGACGCTCCGCCGTTCTGGGTGGACCGGTAGAGGACCAGCGCGCTGGAGGCGTCGGGGTTGTTGGTGGTCGGCCGGCCACGCATGATCAACTGGCAGCTGAGGTAGGCGTTGCCCTTGGTGTCGAACGCCACCGAGGTGTCACCGCCACCCTGCCAGTACTGCCGGCTGGCTCCGAAGTTGACGACGTTCTGCACCTGGCCGCGGGTGAAGCTGTTCGGCACGGTGCTGTCCTGCCAGGTACGACCACCGTCGCCGGAGTAGGAGGTGTAGCAGTTGCCGTCACCGCGCCGGTAGTCGTTGCCGGAGGCCACCATCACCTGGGTGTTGTTCGGGTCGTAGGCGATGGAGGTCTCGTTGTTGGCCTGCCCGCGGCCGGCCAGGTCGGGGTCGGTGAGGTTGAGGCAGTTGGCGTTGACCTTGATGTTCGAGGAGATGTTGTCCTGGCAGCCCTTGTCCCCATTGCCACGCGGCGTGTAGGTGGGGGTGAAGGAGGAATTGCCGTTCGCGCCGGTGTCCTGCAGGGCGAATGCCGAGGCGCCGGACAGCAGCCGCTTCTGCACCTTGGTCAACTGGTCGTACGAGATGCCCGTCGCATGCGCCGGGGTGCTGGTCGTACCCACCGCAATGGGTATCCCGGCGGCGAGGGTCAAAGCCGCCGCCGCGGCCAGATAGCCGGTACGTCTCACTGCTACCTCCGATAGGACAGGGCGCAGCGCTGCGCCCGAATTGACCCGAGGGATCCCTCGGCAAATCCAGCCCTCGGCATATGCGCGACAGGAGGTGGCAGACCCGGCTGCTTGGGCGATGGTGCAGATACGCGCATTGCGCGGTAACTGGACGGGGAGAACATACTCCCCGGTTCGGGCTTTGTTAAGTGGTCTCCCAGAAATCGCTTGGCGGACCAAGCGGCCGGCCGTCAGCGCCAGCCGCCAGGACCTCAAGCGACACGGCGGTGCCGCCGGTCGCCGAGCTCATCGGCTGACCGGCGGCACCGGCGGCTGTGGTTCGAGACCGACTCGAACGCTGGCTACGAGACCGACTCGAAGCTGGCTACTTCGTACCGGCCGCGGAACCGGCGGCCAGCTGTTTCTGCAGCGCCGCCACCACATCGGGCGTCTGCGGAGCGACATAGACCTGCAGCTGAATGGTGAGCTGGGTGAGACCCCCGGTCTTGGACGCATCGTTGGCGAGTTGCGTCGCGGTGACCAGCGCCGCTCGCTGATCGGCCTGCACCGCCTTCAGGTATCCCAGATCGTCGGCGATGCTTCCCTTGACGATGACGGTCAGCGGCAGCGCGAACAGCTGCCCGGCCGCTGAGCCGACCGGCGCCGCCGGCAGCCCCGGCTTCGCGGTCGCCGAGATCGGCGTCGAGGCGTTGATCCCGGTGACCACGACGTGGTTCTTGGCGGCATAGTCGCTCAGCTGCCGGGTGTAGCCGGCAATCCCGATGTCGACCGGCAGTGCGGTGCGCGCCTGCTGCAGCGCCGTGGTCAGCGCCGGCATGTTGGCGCTGTCCTGTTGCAGCTTGCGAATCTTGGCCTGCAGCGTCAGGTTCTGGGTCTGCGCATCGGCGGTCTGGGCGTCCAGCGACGATGCGTTGGACAGCTCCGGTCCGATCGCGGCGAACCACGCCCCGGCGGCGACCACGACGGCGGCGAGGGCACCGCCGACCAGCCAGAAGCGCTCGCTCTTCAGCGCGTTCATCAGTTGCCTCCAGTGGCAGAGCCCGCCGGCGCGGTCGAGCTCAGGTCGTACCGGTGTGAGAGCAGGCTGTTGTTGACCGACAGCTGGATGGTGAACTGGGCACCGGTGTCGTTGACGGTGTTCGTGGTCGGATAGGGATCGACGACGCCCTTCAATGCGCTCAACCGGTCCACCAGCAGCGACACGTCGGCCACCGTGCGGGCCTGGCCGCTCATGGTCACCGTGCCGATGTGCGGCTGGCCGGAGGTGTCCAGCGCCGAGGCGCCGGTGTTGTTGGCGGCGGTCGGGGTGGGGGCGGCGATGGTCAGCGCCAGTTGGGTCACCGAGGCGCCGGGCGGCAGCTGCTCGAACAGCGAGCCGAGCAGGGCCGCGGAGTCCACGTCCATCGTCATCAGGGTGGCCAACTGGGTGCGAACCTGCGCGACGTTGCCCTGGATCTGGGTGACGTCGCTGTACCGGTTCTGCTCGACCACCAGTTGGCTGGTTCGGCTCTGCTCGGCCGACAACGACTGCGCCGCCTCATGACTGCGCAGCATCGCGTAACCGAAGCCGGCACCTGCCAGTACCAGCAGCAGGGCGAGCACCGCCGTGGCCAGCTTGCGGAGCGCCCGGGCCCGGCGGGCCTGCAGCAACTCCGGTGGAATGAGGTTGGCGACGATGCCCCAGCCGGGCATCGTGCTCCACAGCTCTCGAGGCTGCATCGTGGTCATGCCGCTGCTCCCATCGCCAGGCCGAGCGCGACCGCAGTGGCCGAAAGTTCGGTCTCTTCCTTCTGGATCTCCTTGGAGGCGAGCCGATTGCGGATGTGCTGCATCGGTGCTACCACATCGGTACGGATCGAGAGATGATCGCCCAGCAGCTGAGCCAGGCCGGGCAACGCCGAGCCGCCGCCGGTCAGCGACACCCGCTCCACCGTGGCACCGCCCTCGGAGGCGCCGAAGTAGTGGATGGAGCTGCGGATCTCGCCCAGCAGCGGCCGCACCCCCTCATAGATCGCGTCCACGAAGTTCTTGTTGGTCGCGGTCAGGCCCTGGATCCGCTTGGCCTCCTCGGCCCGGTCGGACTCCAGGCCGGTGGCGTCCATGATTCGTTCGGTGAGCTCCTGGCTGCCCCGGGTCACCGCGCGTACCACCTTCGGCACGCCGTGGTTGTGGATGACGATGTTCGTCATGTGCGCGCCGATGTCGACCACCGCCTCGACGCCGCAGCTCTCATCGGCGATGGCGCGCAGTGCGGCGAAGGAGGACAGGTCCACCCGGGCGACCTGCAGGCCGGCCTTCTCGATGGCCTGCACCGCGGCCAACACCGGCTGGCGGGGTGTGGCGATGAGCAGCCCCGGGATGGTGCCGTCGCCCATGCCCTCGCTCTCGCCGTCGCCGAGCGGTATCCAGTCGATCAGCGCCTGGTCGAGCGGCAGCGGGACCACCTCGCGTGCCTTGAACGGCAGCGCCTTGGCGATCTGCTCCGGCGGCAGTACCGGCATGTCGAGGGGGCGTACCACGATCTGCTGGTTGGTGATGCCGAGGATGACGTTGCGACACTCGAACCGGTTGTCGGACCATAGTTGCCGCAGCGCGGTGGTCACCGCGCCTTGGTCGCTGACCACTCCGTTGACGACCGCGCCGACCGGCAGGTCGACGTGACCGATGCCGTGCACGCTGACCGACGGCCGGCCGGCGGTGGTGCCGTGCGACAGGATGGCCGCGCGTACCGAGGTGGCACCCAAGTCGATCCCGATGGCATGACCGTCCGGGTTGACGATGCCGATCTTCGGGTTGCCTATCTGGCGGTGCTTCATCGGGTCTCCTGGCTGAGAAGGACGAGCTTGCGGGTTCCGGGCCGGCTCACACGCCGGTGAGTTGCCGGTACGAACTCACGATCGGCTGGGCGAAGAACAATGCGAGGATCGCGGCGCTCAACATGAACGGTCCGAACGGCAAGGCGGTCTTGCGATTCCCCTTCGCGCTCAGAATGACCGCTGTGCCCGCTATTCCGCCCAGCAGGAACGCACCGAAGCCACCGACCAGTAGCGCCGAATAGCTGAGGTTCGCCAGCATGGCGCCGATCAGGCCGGCCAACTTGACGTCGCCGAGGCCCATGCCCCGTGGATAGCTGAAGGCAATGGCGAAGTAGGCACCGAACAGGATCAGCCCACCGACGAGTGAGCGGATGATCGCCGGGTAGTCCCGCTGCCAGGCCGCGGCACCGATCAGCAGCACCGCCAGCACCGGGTAGGACGGCAGCACGATGACGTTCGGCAACCGGCTGCTGGCCAGGTCGATGGTGGCCAGCGCCACCGCCATCGCGGTGAAGTACAACCAGGCCGGCAGCAGCGCCGTTCGGTCCGCCTTCAGCAGGGTGAACGCCACCGCGACGAAGGCCAGGCAACTCGACAACTCCAGCAGCGGGTACCGGGTACCGGGCCGAATCCCACATCCGGCGCACCGCTCGCGCGGTCGCAGCCAACCGGTCGCCACCAGGGTGCGTCGTGACGCTGCCACCGCCGGGCAGCGCGCACAGCTCAGTACCGGCTCGCGCGGTGACCGGCCGGCCAGCACCCGCTCGACCAGCACGCTGAGCACTGACCCGACTGCCCAACCCAGCAGGGCGATCGGTGCGAGCAGGAAGAACATGAACGCTGCCTTCCGAGGTGTGCCGATCCCGGACGACCGGGTGTTGAGCGCGCATGTCAGGTCCCCGTCGAAACGCTGATGACGTTCCAGGTGTTGTTGGTCAGGCGTCCGTCCGGTGGCGGGATGTAGGGCACCCGCAGGCCACCGTTGAGCGCCTGCCCGGCGCGCAGGTTGTCGTAGTTGTAGGTCACCGAGATGCCCGGCATCTTGGTCGTGGAGCCCTGGTACGGCCGGTACTGGTAGGGCAGGCTGGTGGCGCCGCGGTGGTACTGGTACAACCCGCCGTAGATGTTGATCCCGTAGCCGATGAGGCCCCGGTAGAAGTTGTCGGCGATGAATGAGCCGCGCAGGGTGAAGATGGCCGCGTAGATGGTGCCGGTGCCACCGTTGGTGAGCGACGGTGCGTTGTCCGGCACGTACATGGCGGACGGGTAGTTGTCGGGGAGCGGCCAGGACAGGAGGTCGGTGTAGACACCGCTGTAGTCGTTCGGGCAGAAGCCGGCCGAGGTGGCCCCGAGGGTCCCGTCGTATTTGCAGGTCATCGGGCGGTAGAGCCGAACGTTGTGGTCGGCGACCAGGGCCAGCCCGTACGTCGTGGTCTGGGTCATGTTCTTGCTGACGTCCCCGTAGGTCAGGTCATTGGTGACGACGATGTCGTGCTCGGCGACCAGTGAGACGTTGGCGTTCGTGGTCCCCTCGACGTAGACGTCGCCGTAGCCGTGCGAGTACTGGGTCACGTCGTTGTTCGGGTCGGTGTAGGTCTTGCTGGCGTTGTAGCCGCTGTCACCGGGCTGCTTGCCGAACCACGGGAAGTTCTGCGTCGAGTTCAGCGGGCCGCCGTTCGCGGCGCTGGTGCTCTTGGACAGGCCACCCTGCACGATCGGTGTGCTGGTGTTGGTCGAGCAGGCGCCGTTCTTCACCGCGGTGCAGACGATACGAGTGATGCTGACCGTCCACTTGTCGTTGGTCGTCTGGTAGCCGGTGCCTACGGTCGACTGCAGGAACGGATCGGTTGGGGCATCCGGCGTCACCGTCGAGATGGTCTCGGTGACCGGGCTGACCGCAACCTTGTACCAGACCGAGTTGACCGCGGTGCCCGCCGTCTGCGAGGCGGTGCTCAGCTGAGCCTGGATGGCCGTGGTCAGGCTCGCCGTACTGACCGTTGCCGAGGTGAGCGCGGAGTCGGCGCCGGCCAGGACGTTGTGGAAGACGTCCTCCTTGACTGTGGTCGCCTTGCCGGTCTCGCAGTCGAAGTTGCGTCGCTTGGTGGGGTTGGCCGGAGCGGGGCATAGCGAGCTGGCGGAGTAGGTGGCGTCATCGGTCCAGCTGCCGGTCAGCGAGTTGACGTATGCCGTCGGCGGCACGCTCAGGTTGGTGGTGGTGTCGAAGACCGGGTTGCTCACGGTGGCCGTGGTGGGCTGGATCGAGGCGTCCGGGTTCTTGACGTAGATCAGCGTGCGGGACAGCGGCACGGTGGCGTTGACCACTCCGCCGGAGGTGTCGGTGGTGCTTTGGCCTTTGCTGTCCAGGGTGTTCACGTTGGTGAACGAGCCGGTGCTCTGGTAGCAGGCCGAGGCTCCGGCTGGCGTCAGTGGACTGGTGATGTGCGCGACGGTCTTGTCCAGCACGATCCGGGTCGGGCCGGTGTAGGTGCACTGGGCCAGCGGCATCGCGTCGGCGGCATCCGGCGGCAGTTCCAGCGCGTTGGACTGGTAGATCGGAAAGATCTGGTTGCCGTTGGCATCGGCCGGGTAGCTGTTGTCCAGCGAGGCCTGTCCGCCGTTCGTACCCGGATAGGCGCGGTCGTAACCGCCGTTGGCACCTACCCCCTGCTGCACGCCGTTGATGGTTCCGTTCCACACGCTGAAGGCGGCACCGCCGAAGTTCGGCATGCTGTTACCGGAGGCACCCGTGGGCTTGCCTCGGTCGATCAGGTAGGCATCCTGGCTGTACACCGGCCCGTACATGTTCATGTTCGGTTCCATCGAGGAATCGCAGGTGTCGTTGTGGGTAACCGACACCTGCGAGCCGCTGGTCGGCGTGAAGGTGCCGTTCTCGGCGTAGTAGGCGAAGCTCGAGTCGGTGCCCATCGTGCTGATGGTCGCGGCCGACGGACGCCGAGTTCCGTTGTTCCATGCGGTGTTCGTGCCCCGGCCCGGGCCGTTGCTGGTCGGGTAGTAGAGGTCGTCACAGATGTTGCTGCTGTGGTTCTGGTCGCAGCTCGGGTTGGTGGTCGCGTTGTAGGCGCACACGCCGGCCCAGTTGAGCACGCCCGGCTTGTTGATGCTGGCCAGCGAGGTTCCGGTCAGTGGGGCCGCACCGGTCACCTGCACGGTGCGTGGCTGGTAGAAGTTGTCGATGAACTCGGAGGAGTACGTCTCGTACTTGGTGTAGTACTGGAAGTTGTTGAAGCTCGGGCTCGCGTCGACGTCGGCGACCAGAGTCTTGGTGAGGTACGTCGGGTTGGTCTTATGGGTGGGCACCTGGCCGACCGACTTGACCCGGGCGAAGCCTGAGACCGCGTAGGTGACGGTCCACCAGTAGGACTCGGTGTTGCCCGCGCCGTCGCCGCCGGTGATGACGGTGCCTCGATCCCTGGTGGGGTCGGTAACGGTGGTGCTGCTGGTGATCCCGGTGTGCAACCAGCCGCAGAGAAATCCCGAGGTGGGCGGGCAGTTGGTGTTCACCGCGCTGAGGAAGTTCTCCAGGCCGGCCTGGGCGGCGGCGGTCGCCTCGCCCGAGTCGACGCTGGTGCGGGCCGGCCGGATCTGACCGGTCAGCGCGGTGGTCGCGGTGGTCAGCATGAGCGTCGCCATGATCCCGATCATCATCACCAGCATCAGGCTCTGACCGGATTCGTCCTTGCGCAGCCGGCTGAAGATGCCGCGACGGGATGACCACCGGCGACGCCGGGCAGTTGAGCTTCTCATGACGGGTACCCCGAACTGACCGATGCGAGGGAGCTGTAGTCCATGCTGCTGGTGTTGGCGGAGTCCAACACGGTAAAGGCGATTCCGATGCTGCCCACCTGGTTCATCGCCTTGTCCACGTTGAGCGCGGAATTGCCGCGCAGCGGGCCGGAACTGACCGACAGCCCGGTCGCGCCGACCGTCGGATCCAACATCCCGGTGCCCGGCTGGCCGCTCTGCAGGCACAGCCCGGTGCTCACGCCGGCTCCGCTGACGCAACCGTGTTGGCTGAGGTCCAGCGGGCTGCCGCTGCGGGAGTAGGGCTGGAAGATCGGCGACGAACCGGTCGCCTTGGCGCTGAAGCCGAGCTGACGAACCGACTGCACGGTGGTGTTGTCGGCCTTGAAGGTGACCTCGATGAGCTGGCCCACGCCGGTGCTCGCGTTGCTCACCCGCAGCATGAGCGCGACCTTGGTGGTCGGGCTGGGTGCCGAGTACGGCGCGCTGGTCGAGGTGGCCCGGTTGTTCAAGTTGGCGTAGAAGACGATCTTGGTAGCGGTGATCTCCTCGAACCGGTCGGCCTCGGTATTCGGATCCAGCCAGCCGGCGACCCGCAGCATGTTCGTCCAGCTGTCCAGCGTCACCCGGGCGTCGCCGGAATTCTGGTTGGTCAGCACGGTTCGGTAACCCTCGCGGGTGGCGCCGACGAAGAACAGCACGGCCATCGTGCCGAGGATCGTGGTCAGCGTCATGCTGACCATGAGTTCGGCCAGGGTGACGCCGCGGTCATCGGAGAACCGGATCCGCTGCCGGAACAGCCGGCGCGCTCGGCTCAGCACGAGAGCACCGTGTCGTAGCGCACGGATCGGGATCCGCTGTTGTTCCAGGTCACGTTCACGGTGACGTTGCGGTACGTGCCGGCGGCGCAGGTGGCATTCGCGGCCGGACTCATGACCGGGGTGACGGTGTAGGTGATGCCCTTGAGGCTGACCGTCGTGGCGGAGCGATCCAGCTGGGACAGCGTGCTGTTCTGGCCGCGCAGCTTCTCGACCTCCTGCCGGGCCAGGTTGGCCGCGGCTACCCGGTTCTGCGTGAAACCGGTGAACTTGACCAGGTTGACCAGGGCGAACATCACGGAGAAGGAGATCACCGTGAACAGCGCGATGGAGACGATCACCTCCGCGAGGGTGAAGCCCTCCTCACCGGTTCGCCCGTCGGTGTCGGGGGATTGCCGATTCGCTACGGCACAACGCAAGAAGGTGCCGACACGGCGCCTTCGACTCATCGATGCCATGTCAACACCTCCTAGTGCACTGCCTGGCGGTTTCAGCGAACTGGGCGGGCGGTCAAGACCACCCGCCCAGTTCGGTTGCCGATTCGGAGCGTCAGCTCAGCTGGACGTCTGGCCGGTCGAGCTGTCGTAGGTGTAGGTCTTGTCGCCCGGGTTACCGGCGACGGTGGCGATGGTGTAGTGCGCCGGAACGGTGCCCGAAGCGGCCACCGGGGTCAGGGTGAGCGTGTCACCGGAGGAGACGTTGATGGTGCCCGAGCCACCGGTGCCGCAGGTGATGGTGCCGGTGAGCGTGGTCGGGCCGACCGTGACGGCCGCGGCCGGGTAGACGTTGCCGCCATCGGCGTAGCACTGCTCGACGACCGCGATCGCGTTGCGGGTGTCGGAGGCGGCGGCCTTGTTCTTGGCGCCCTTCTGGTAGTTCAGGTACAGCGGGATCGCGATGGCGATCAGGATGCCGATGATCACCACGACCACCAGCAGTTCGATCAGGGTGAAGCCCTTGTCGGCTTCGGCGCGCTCCTCGCGGAGCTGGTGCAGCTTGTTGAGCATAGGAGCCTCCTGGCTCAGGGGAATGGCATCGGCGAGGAGTGCCGGGCCGGCTGGTTCGTTCGGCGAGTTAAATCGGCATGATCTGAGGCTGGGTTAGTGACTCTCAGTGAGAAATTCACGCGCTGCGTATCAGTTTGATAACAGTTGATCTTGACGAGCGGGTCGTTCCAGACAGCGCCACACCTCGGCCGGGTTGACCGGGCCGAGGTGTGCCGAGTTCGCCGTGCCGCGAGGCGGCTGCGTCAGTTGGTCTGAATGTGCTGGTAGATCGAGAACATCGGCAGGTAGAGGCAGATCACCATGGTCCCGATGACGGCGCCGAGCAGCACCACGAGCAGCGGTTCCATCGCCGAGGTGAGCGAGTCGGTGGCGGTTTCCACCTCGTGGTCGTAGAAGTCGGCCACCTTGTCCAGCATCTCGGTGATCTGGCCGGTTTCCTCGCCGACCTCCATCATCTGCACCACCATGTTCGGGAACAGCGGATGCCGGCCAAGCGGGCCGGACATCTGCTGGCCGACGCGCACCGCGGCGCGGACGTCCTCCATGGCCTCGGTGACCACGGCGTTGCCGGCGGTGCCGCCGACCACTTCCAGGGCCTGGATCACCGGCACGCCGACCGCCAGCAGGGTGCCCAGGTTGCGGGCCCAGCGACTGATCGCCAGCTTGGTGAAAAGCGTGCCGAAGACCGGCAACCTCAGCTTGAGACGGTCCACCCGAAGCCGGAAGGCGTCGTTGGTCTGCATCGACTTGCGGTACAGCTTCATCACGACGAGGGCGCCGACGATCATCAGCGGCATCGCCCACCAGGCGTTGTGCGAGAGCACCACCATGATCTTGGTCGGCAGCGGCAGCTGGCCGCCCAGCTGCTTGAACATCTTCTCGAACACCGGGACGATGAAGATGATCACGCCGGCGCCGAGCAGCAGCGAGAACAACAGCACGATGACCGGGTAGGTCATCGCCGACTTGATCTTGGCGCGCAGGTTGGAATCGTCCTCGTACATCTTGGCGATCCGGGACAGCGCATCGTCGAGGAAGCCGCCGGCCTCGCCGGCCTTGACCATGTTGACCATCAGCAGCGGGAAGTGATCCGGGTGCGCCGCCATCGACTTCGACAACGCCATGCCGGCCTGGACGTCGGTCCGTACCTGGGAGATGGCCGCGGCGAACTTGGGCTTGGAGGTCTGCTCCTCCAGGATCGCCAGCGACCGCAGCAGGGTCAGCCCGGAGGAGGTCATCGAGGCGAACTGCCGCGACATGATGGCCAGATCCTTCAGGGTGGTCTTGCTCTTGAACCCCGGGATCTTGATGTCCTTCTGCAAGCCCTCACCGGTGAGCTGGATCGACAACGGCGTGAGCTTCTGATCCGACAGGGTGTTCGCCGCTGCCTCGGCCGAGGACGAGTCGATCCGGCCCTTCATCAGCGAGCCGGCGGTGTCCAGTGCCTCGTAGGCGAAGGTCTTGGTAGGCATCGCGCTAGACCCGGGCCAGCCGCTTGAACTCGTTGGGATCGTGTGCGAGTTCCAGGGCGGTGTTCTTGCTGATCAGCCCGTCGGAGTAGCGCTGGGCCAGGTGCTGGTCGAAGCTGATCATGCCGACGTCGGAGGAGGACTGCAGGAACGAGGGGATCTGGTGCACCTTGCCCTCTCGGACCAGGTTCCGGATGGCCGAGGTGGCGACCATGATCTCGCAGATGATGGTGCGGCCCATGCCGTCCTTGCGTGGTGCGAGCGCTTGGGTCACCACGCCTTGCAGGCAGTTGGCCAGCTGGGCGCGGATCTGCTGCTGCTGATGCGGCGGATAGATGTCGATGAGCCGGTCGATGGTCTGGGCGGCCGACTGGGTGTGCAGGGTGGCCAGCACCAGGTGGCCGGTCTCGGCGGCGGTGACCGCGACCGAGGTGGTCTCCAGGTCCCGGAGCTCGCCGACCAGGATGATGTCCGGGTCCTGTCGCAGCACGTGCTTGAGCGCCACCGAGAAGTCGGCGGTGTCCGAGCCGACCTCGCGCTGGTTCACCACGCTCTTGCCGTGCCGGTGCAGGTACTCGATCGGGTCCTCGATGGTCACGATGTGCCCGGCCCGGGTCTGGTTGGCCACGTCGAGCAGGCTGGCCAGGGTGGTCGACTTGCCGGAACCGGTCGGGCCGGTGACCAGCACCAGGCCGCGCGGCAGGTAGGCGAAGTTCTCCACCGAGGACGGCAGGCCCAGCTCGTCCAGGCCGCGAATCCGGTGTGGAATGGCGCGCATGACCGCGCCCACCGCGCCGCGCTGGCGGTAGACGTTCATCCGGAACCGGCTGACCCCGGGCAGCGCGTAGGCGGTGTCGAGCTCCTGGCTGGTCTCGAACTTCTGCCACATCGCGTCGGAGAGCACCGATCGGATCAGCGTCTCGGTGTCCACCGGCAGCAGCCGGTCCCGGCCGGGCAGCGGGGTCAGGTCACCGTTGATCCGCATGCAGGGCGCGATGCCGGCGGTGATGTGCAGGTCCGAACCGCCTCGCTCGATGAGCAACGTGAGCAGGCTGTCCAGTTCCTTCTTCGCCTCGTGCATCGAGAACGCACCGTCGATGGCGGTCAACGGGTTCAGTGAGAAGCCTTCGCTGTCGAAGGGCGTGTGTTGCGTGGTCATACTGTCACCCGTAAAACTTCCTCGAGGCTGGTCAAGCCCTCCGCGGTCTTGCGGAGGCCGTCATCACGCAGCGCCACCATGCCCTCGGTGATCGCCACCTTTTTGATCTCGCTGGCCGACGCCCGTTGCACCGCCAGTCGTTCAATCTCTTCGGACACAGGCATCACTTCATTAACCGCCAATCGACCTCGGTAGCCGGTTTGGGCACATGATCGGCAGCCGACCGGACGCCAGAACTTCTCCGGCACGCCGAACGTCTCGAACGGCCAGGTGGCGCCGAGGAGTTCCTTCTCGGTCGGTTCGTAGGCCTCCTTGCACCACTCGCACAACTTGCGGGCGAGTCGCTGGGCCAGCACGGCGTCCAGCGAGGAGCCGACCAGGAACGGTTCAACCCCCATCTCGACCAGCCGGGTGACCGCGCTCGGCGCGTCGTTGGTGTGCAGCGTCGAGAGCACCAGGTGACCGGTCAGCGCGGCCTCCACGGCGAGCTGGGCGGTGGCCCGATCCCGGATCTCACCGATCAGCACCACGTCCGGGTCCGACCGCAGGATGGCCGGCAGCACCGCGGCGAAGGTCAGGCCGGCCTTCACGTTGACCTGCACCTGGTTGATGCCGTCCATCCGGTACTCCACCGGATCCTCGACGGTGATCACGTTCACCTCGGGCCGGGCGATCTCGCCGAGCGTCGCGTACAGCGTGGTGGACTTGCCGGAGCCGGTGGGGCCGGTGACCAGCACCATGCCGTGCGGCTTGGAGAAGCTCGTGGCGAACCGGTCGTAGTTGTATTCGGTGAACCCGAGCTTGCGCAGCTCCAGGTCGATGCCGCCGGTGTCGAGCACCCGCAGCACCACGTTCTCGCCCCACACGGTCGGCAGGGTGGCGGTCCGCAGGTCGATGCTGCGACCGTTCATGTCTTTGGTGATGCGGCCGTTCTGCGGCACCCGGCGCTCGGTGATGTCCAGACCGGAGAGGATCTTCAGCCGCGAGATCAGCGGCGCCTGGATGCCGCGCGGCACCGCGTCCACCTCGTGCAGTACGCCGTCGATCCGGAGCCGGATCTTCAGGTCGTGCTCGCTCGGTTCCAGGTGGATGTCCGAGGCCCGGCTGGTGATCGCCCGTTCCAGCAGCGAGTTGACGTAGCGCACGACCGGTGCGTCCTCATTGAGGGAGTCCAGGCCGTCGGCGGTGACCGTGGTGGATTCCTCCACGCCGGCCTGGGCGGCCGCCTCGTCCAGGTCGGTGCTGGCCCGCACATAGCGGTCGAGCAGTCGATCCAGGTCGTCCTTGGTGACCACCATCGGCCGGACCACCAGTCCGGTGGCGGCCCGGATGTCGTCCAGGGCCAGCACGTCTCCCGGGTCGGTGACCGCGACGCTGATCGTGGTCTCGTTCACCGCGATCGGCAGCATTCGATGCCGGCGGGCCAGGGTCAGCGGGATCCGGCTCATCGCGTTGGGCTCGACCGGGAAGCTGGACAGCTCCACCGCCTCGACCCCGTACGCCTCGGCGATTGCGGAGGCCAACTGGAACTCGGTGACGATCTGGTCGTCGACCAGCACGGTGCGCAGCGGGCGGGAGGTGAGCTCGGCGGTGGTCAACGCCTGCTGGAGGATCTCATCGCTCATTCCCCGAGAGCGCAGCGCGGACACCACAGCGCGCAGTGCTGGGTCCATGAGTCCTCCGCTGGCAGACGGTCATAGGTGGGCCCGCCCGCCGGCGGCGGGGGTTTTCACCGGGATGGGCAGGCTCCACTCGCCGCTTCCTATCGGCGGTTCGGCGCAGACCTGAGCGGCTGGGCCGGGATTGGCCGGCTCAGCGGAAGTCGCGAGACCGGTTATGGATGCCCAGGTCCAATTTGTCGATCCGCTCGGCTGAGACGTTCACCACGCCGTTGGCGTGTTCCAGCATGCCGCGGATCAGCAGGCCGCCGGACTGTCGGGCGATCGTGCGATGCCGGTGCCAGACCACCTGGTCGCAGACCACGTTGACCATGCCGAACTCGTCCTCCAGGTTCAGGAAGGTGACGCCGCGAGCGGTGGCCGGCCGCTGCCGGTGGGTGACGATGCCGGCCACCGTGACCCGGGTGTGGTCGGGCAGCCGACGCAGCTGGTTGCTCGGCACCACGTCCAGGCCGTCCAGCCGGGACCGGATCAACGCGGTGGGATAGCGGTCCCGGGTGATGCCGGTCGCCCACAGGTCGGCCAGCAGCTGCTCCGGCTCGGTCAGCTCCGGCAGCGGCGGCGCCGGCGTGCTGACGAGGAGATCCAGCTGCCCGGGCCGGTGGTCCGCCGCTGAGCCGGCTGCCCAGAGCGCCTCCCGGCGGGAACTGCCGAGGGAGTCGAAGGCCCCGGCGGTGGCCAGCGCCTCCAGCTGGTCGGCGGTCAGGCCCACCCGTCGGGCAAGCTCGGCCAGGTCGGTGTAGTCGCCGCCGGCGTCCCGCTCGGCCACGATCCGCATCGCCAGTTCGGTACTGATCGTCTTCACGCTGGACAGCCCGAGTCGGACGGCCGGTTGCGCCGGGCCCGGGCCCGCGTAGCTGGACGCGCCAGTGGAGCCGGCGGCCCCGTAGCTGGATTCACCGGCTGCGCCTTCTAGGCTGGCCGCCGCGAGCGAGGCGTTGATGTCCGGTCCGCGCACCGCCACCCCGTGCCGCTTGGCGTCGTGCACCAGCGATTGCGGCGAGTAGAAGCCCATCGGCTGGGCGTTGAGCAGCGCCGCGCAGAACGCCGCGGGGTAGTACAGCTTGAGCCAGGCCGAGGCGTAGACCAGGAAGGCGAAGCTGATCGCGTGGCTCTCGGCGAAGCCGAACGCGGCGAACGCCTTGATCTTGTCGTAGATGTCGTCGGCGGCGGCGCCGTTGATGCCGTTGGCACGCATGCCGTCGTAGAGCTTGCTGCGCAGCGCCTCCATCCGTTCCTGGCTGCGCTTGGAGCCCATCGCCCGTCGGACCTGGTCGGCCTCGGCCGGGGTGCAGCCCGCCGCGTCGATGGCCAGTTGCATCAGTTGCTCCTGGAACAGCGGGATGCCGTGCGTCTTGCTCAGCGCCTTCTCCAGCTTCGGATGCGGATAGTCGACGTGTTCCAGGCCGTTCTTGCGTCGGATGAAGGGGTGCACCGAGTTGCCCTGGATCGGCCCGGGCCGGATCAGCGCGATCTCGATGACCAGGTCGTAGAACTTGCGCGGTCGCAACCGGGGGAGGGTCGCCATCTGCGCCCGGGACTCCACCTGGAACACCCCGACGGTGTCGGCCGCGCAGAGCATGTCGTACACCTTCGGATCCTCGGCCGGCACCTCATGCAATCCGTACCGCTTGCCGTGCCACTGCTCGACGAAGTCGAAGCAGTACTTCAGCGCCGAGAGCATGCCCAGCCCGAGCAGGTCGAACTTGACCAGGCCGGTGGCGGCGCAGTCGTCCTTGTCCCACTGCAGGACGGTGCGGCCGGGCATCCGGCCCCACTCGACCGGGCACACCTCGATCACCGGCCGATCGCAGATCACCATTCCGCCGGAGTGGATGCCTAAGTGCCGAGGTGCGTTCTGCAGCTGCGCGGCCAGGTTCAGCACCGGCCGCGGAATGTTCTCGGTGTCCCGTGCGGTGAGCACGTCGCCGGCCACCGGCGCGATGTCCGCCGCCGGACCGGCCGTCTCCGGATCGGCTGTCTCCGGATCGGCTGTCTCCGGATCGGTGGGCTGGGCCGGCAGCGGCGCCGACCAGTAGTAGCCGTGGTCGATCTGCTTGCTCCAGGCGTCCTGCTGGCCGGGGGAGTAGCCGAGCGCCCGGGCGATGTCGCGCACCGCCGAGCGCGGCCGATAGGTGATCACGTTCGCGACCTGGGCGGCGTGCTGGCGGCCGTGCTTGGCATAGACATACTGGATCACCTCCTCCCGCCGGTCGGACTCGATGTCGATGTCGATGTCCGGTGGTCCGTCCCGTTCCGGGGCGAGGAAGCGCTCGAAGAGCAGGCCGTACTTGACCGAGTCGACCGCGGTGATGCCGATCGCGTAGCAGACCGCGGAGTTGGCGGCGCTGCCTCGGCCCTGGGCCAGGATGCCGCGCTGCCGGCAGAACTCGGTGAGGTCCCACACCACCAGGAAGTAGCCGGGGAAGCCGAGCTCGGCGATGATGGCCAGCTCGTGCTCGATCTCTCGATAGGCCCGTTCGGTCCGCTCGGTGCGTGGGCCGTACCGCTCGGCGCCGCCGGTATAGGCCAGCTCGCGCAGAAAGCTCATCTCGTCGTGTCCCGCCGGCACTGGGAACGGCGGCAGGTTGGGTGCGATCAACCGCAGCGGGAAGGCCAGTTCGGCACCCAGCCGGGCGGCGGTGGCCACCGCCTCGGGGTAGCGGGCGAACCTGTGCAGCATCTCCGCGCCCGAACGCAGGTGCTGGCCGGCCCAGGCCGGCAGCCAGCCGTCCAGGGCGTCCAGGCTGGTCCGAGCCCGGACGGCGGCCATCGCGGTGGCCAGCGGCCGCTCGTGCGGCCCGACATAGTGCGCGTTGCTGGTGGCCACCAGCGGCAGCCGATGCCGACCGGCCAGTTCGGCGAGCGCGGCGTACCTCTCGTCGGCCAGCGGTTCCAGCGCGTGGGTCAGTTCCACGGCCACGTGCTCGCGGCCGAACAGCTCGACCAGCTCACCGAGCGCGCGGCTAGCCGGCTCCAGGTTGCCGGAGCCGTCGTCGCCGAGCGCCTGCAGCAGCCGGCCCTTGCGGCAGCCGGTGAGGATCAGCCAATTGTTATTGGATAGCTCCGCCAGCTCGGGCAGCTCGTACACCGGCCGGCCCTTGGCGCCCCCGCGCAGCTGAGCTTGGCTGATGGCACGGCACAGGCTGGCGTATCCGGCCGGGTTGCGGGCCAGCACCAGCAGGTGCTCACCCGGCGGATCCTCGATGCCGACCCGGGCCGCCACCGACCGTTCGGCCTGGGTGCTCGGCATCGGGATGGCCAGGTTCAGCTCGGCGCCGAAGACGGTGGGCAGCCCGAACGCCTCGGCGGCCTCGGCGAACCGGGCCACGCCGTACATGCCGTCGTGGTCGGTGAGGGCCAGCGCCTGCAAGCCGAGCTTGACCGCCTCCTCCACCAGCTGTTCCGGGTCGGACGAGCCGTCTAGGAAGGAGAACGAGGAGTGCGCGTGCAACTCGGCATACGGCACCGGCTCGGTTCTGCCTGGCAGCAGCGCGGGTGGCTGGTAGGCCGGTCGCTTGCGGCTCCACGCGGGGGAGTCGCCGCCGTCCGGTTCCCGGTCGTCGCCGTGGCCCCGCCGGCCGGACGTGGCCGCCATGCTTCCTGTGCCTGCTGTGCTCGCCGTGCTCGCTGTGCCCGCGCCGGAGTTCGGTTCGGGCTTCGGACGCCCGGAGAGCTGGCGTTCCAGCTCGGACCACGGGGTGGCCGGGTTCTCGAAGCCCATGGAACTATTATCGAATAGAAATTCGATAACAACAACTGACAGTAGCTGGCGGTCAGGCCGGCCGCACTCTGCGATGGCTGGCCGGCGTGATCCTGGTGGTCGGCGCGAAGTTGCCCATGAGTCGCCTCCGCAGCGAGGCAGGCAGCAACAGCGCGCATAGCTGCTGGCCCGGCTGCAGGTCGAAGCGGGTCGAGGAGGGGCGACGCCGTTCCGCACTCACCTCGAGGGTGTGTTCGCCGGCCGGCAGGCTCAGCCGGGCCTTCGACTCCGGCAGCAGGCCGGGACGAACCTGGACTCCGTCGATCCGGACGTAGTACCGAACCCCTTTATCCAGATATCTGCCCGGACGTTCGATCAGCAGGCCAGCTTCCTGCGTCGGAATGTCGATACCGGTCGGCCGGTCGAGTGGCCGGCGAGGATCAGGATGCTTGCGGATGCCCGAAGCCCTTTGCCGCATGATCGGACAGAGCCTGGAGCCAATCGCGATATGTCCAGCCGTCGACCTCCACGAGGCAGGAGGAGCCCAGCTCGTCGAGGACGATGCGGCGGACGTCTTCCTCGGCCGGGTGCTCGGCCAATAGGGCGGCGATGTCGGCGCGGAAGACCTGAGCGTTCTCCGGCGGCCCGTCCGCCAAAAAGCCATCCAGTGCGGCCCATTCATCGGGATACTCGTCATACCAGTCCTGATGCAGGTAGCCACCGAGGTATGACCCGAGCATGAAGTACCGAGTCATGGGATCACGATGCTCGCGGATGCCCGGCGGTCTTCTGCACATGATCGGCCATCGCCTGCAGCCAATCGCAGTACTTCCAGCCCAGGTTTTCCACCATCGCCGCGGCGCCGAAGTCATCCAGCAGCATATGGCTAAGTTGCTCTTCCTCGGGAGAATTCGCGAGCAGCTGTTCCATCTCGGCTGCGAAGGCGGCTACCGAGAACGGTTCGTCCCGGACGAACTGATCGGCAACGGCCCACTCGTCGGCCCAGTCCTGGTGCATGTAGGCACCGAAGAAGTGCCTGAGCATTGGGTAATCACGTATTGGCAGGCTCCGGGTAGGCGGTTCGGATGAAGAAGTATCCAATCGAGGCCTTCCTGGATCGTCGAGTGGCCGGCGAGGATCAGGATGCGCGCGGATGCCCGATCGCCTTGGCGGCGTGGTCGGACAGTGCTTGGAGCCAGTCGCGGTATTTCCAGCCGTTGACGTCGGCAAGGTAGCAGGAGTCCAGGTCGTCCAGGACGATCCGGCGGACGTCTTCCTCGGCCGGGTGCTCGGCCAGCAAGGTGGCGATCTCGGTGCGGAGGGCCTGGACGTTCTCCGGCGGCCCGTCCGCGAGGAAGTCATCGAGTGCGGCCCATTCATCGGGATACTCATCGTGCCAAGTTTGGTACAGATAGCAGCCGATAAACTGATCAAGCATTGGGTAAGGGGTCATGGCAGTGGATGCGCCGTTCTGACGTAGTAGCCCAGCATGATGCCTTCCTTCCTCAGGACCACTCGCGCCTTAGAGGTAGTGACGATGGTGCCATTCTTCGCCACGGATATCCCGACATCAAATCCGATATCGGCGATGATGCGCAGACTAGCTTGTGAGGAAGGCAGCCATACCGAGATCGCCTGCTCATTGTCCTGGATCGCCTTCGCCACGGCTGCTTCCGCCGTCCGCCGGTCGGTGAAGCTTGACGAGTACTTCAGCCATGGTTCGGTTTTGAAGCGCTTGGCGAGCTGCTTCGGGGTCTTGCCGACGTGCTTGAGCAAGGTATGTCCGCGGTGGGTCGCCGTACCCTCATGCGCCATCAGGCCACCGCCGGGCACCAGCCGGCTGGAACGCAGTTCCGGAGCTAGCCGCTCGATCGCCGCGCTGGCCTCGGCGGCCGAGTGGATTCCCGTCATGAACCGCCCGCCGGGCAGCGCGGCGAGCGCGTCCCAACCCAGCCCGGCCATCCCGACGTGTTCGCCACGCTCCCGCCGCGCCACGTCGACAGCCAGCTGGCAGACCGCCACCACTGCCACGGCCGCCCACACCGCGCCGGCGGCCGGCGGGCAGACCAGCGCCAACGTGAGTCCGGCGACCGTCAGCGCCTGACCAACATCGCCCAGCACCCGAGACAGGCCGGCCAAGCCGGCTGTCTCGTGGCGCACCGTTCGAGTCACCCCCGACACCAGCCCCGACCAGCCGTGCCGATGGTTCTCCGTGCCCACCGCCAACCCCGCCGAGCACCGTCGTCGAGCCGCGTCCCACTCCTGCCAGCACCGCTCGAAGTCAGCTACGCCGGTGGTCGAACCGTCCACCAGTCCGGTGGTCGAGTGGTCGACCAGCCGCGCCCGAGCGGCCAGCAACCGAGGGCCCAGCAGGTCGAGCTCCCGGGCGTAGCCGGTCAGCGCCGCCGCGTGGCCCTCGAAGCGCTGGAACGCGGCTGCGAAACGGTTCAGCTCGGTGAGCATCGAGTCCTGGAAGGCGAGTTCAGCCGCTCCGGACCAGCCGACCTCCCGACCCATCGCGCCGGCCAGCACCTTCCGCACCCGGCTCAGCTCGGCCGATAACCCGGCCATTCGCTCCGCCGCCAGCCGGGCGGTCGCGGCGTCCGCGTGCGGCATCGGCCGGGCCAACGCCTGCTGGACGGACTGCGCCGGATCGATCATGGGCAGCGACGTTAGCCGGATCCGCCACGCTCCCGGGAAGTTATCCACAGGCAGCGATCGAGGAAGAAGCCGCTGCGCTACCCGGCCAGGTGCTTGGCCAGGAACTCGAAAGCCTGCGGATAGGCGTCCAGCTGATTGGCCCGCTTGGCCAGCCCGTGCCCCTCGTCCGGATAGACCAGCAGCGGGCAATCGGCGCCCGATGCGCGCACCGCGGCCACCACCTGCTCGGCCTCCGACAGCGGCACCCGGGGATCGTTCGCTCCGTGGATCACGAACAGCGGAGCGCGAATGTGAGAGATCATGTTCAGCGGCGAGGCGGCTTCCAGCAACGCGCGGTCTTCCACCAACCGGCCGTACTCCCGCTCTCGGTACGCGCGCCGGTAGGCCGAGGTGTTCTGCAGGAAGGTCACCAGCGAGGAGACGCCGACGATGTCCACTCCGGCGGCCCACAGATCCGGATAGAAGGCCAGCCCGGCCAGCACCATGTACCCGCCGTAGGAGCCGCCGTACAGCGCGATCCGGCTCTGATCGACGCCCATCGAGGGCAGCCAATCCCGTAGCGCCACCAGGTCCGCGACCGAGTCCAGCCGCCGGTCGAGGTCGTCCAGTGACAGCCAGCGGCGTCCGTAACCGGCCGAGCCGCGGACGTTCGGCAGCACCACGGTGTGCCCGGCCAGCGCCAGCGCGGCCGCGACCGGACTCCAGGCGGCGACCGTGGCCGATTCCGGACCGCCGTGAATGATCATCACCGCCGAGCCGTCGGCGTTCGATGGCTGGATCAGGTAGGTCGGGATCAGCTCACCGTCCGGCGTCGGCGCTCGGTGCGAGCTGATATCGACGAGGTCGACCGTGACCCCGGCCGGGTTGCTGGTGGTCCGGCGCCGGGCCGCGTCGTCGCCCAGCTGCCAGGTGTAGACCTCCGGCGGCTGCACCGGTGAGCTGAAGGTCATGCCCAGCGTGCCGCCGTCGGCCGACCAGACCAGCCGGCTGCGGTAGGTCAGCACACCCGCGCCGGGCAGCGCCACGTGCTGCACGCTGCCACCGGCCGAGGTAGCGGCCGGAATACCGTCCTCGAAGGTGTGGATCGCCAGGCTGTGCATGCCGTCCACCTCGCCGACGACGGCCAGCCGCCGGCCGTCCGGAGCCGGCCAGGCATAGCGGTTCTGCTGTTCACCACCGAGGAACGGCGACCAGAAGCCGGTGGCCAGGTCGTACCGGCAGACCGCGAGGAAGTCGGTGGCGGCGTCCGAGGAGGCGAGTAGGCCGGACGAATCGGCCAGCCACTGCGGGTTCTCCCAACTGCCCGGTACTGCCGGGTCGGTGATCGAGCGGATCGCGCCGCTCGTCGTGTCGACCAGCAGCAACTCGTTGGACGCGGCGATCAGCGTCATTCGCGACAGCAGCACCCAGCGACCGTCCGGCGACGGGGTGGCGTCGTCGAAATAGCCGCCGCCGTCGAACAGAACCCGTTCGGTGCCCTCGCTTACCCGCCGCTCGATGACGTCGAACTCCACCCCGTTGCGCCGGTTGGTGGCATAGACCACGGTGTCCGGGCGTACGTCGAAGAGGTTGTGCAGGTACGCCGGATCGTGCGCCAGCGGACGCAGCGGACCGATCGCACTATCCGCGTCGTCGGATGCGTCGTCGGGCGGCAGTTCCAGCAGCGACAGCTGCGACCGCTCGGTGCCACCGGTGTCGGCGGAGACCACCACTGCCCGGACGCCGGGCAGGTACCGGCCGGTACACGGCTCGCCAAGCTCGGTCAGCTGACGCCAGCGGCCATCGGGCAGGATCTCATAGAGCTGGGCGGATCCGGTCTCGTCGTTGCTGATCAGCATCCGGCCGGTCGAATCGATGTCCAGCAGCGTGGTGCGACGCAGTTCGAGCAGTTGGATCAACCGGTCGGTAGTGGAACTCACCTGTGCATCCTGCCACTCGCGCCTGAGACGACCGTGCGTGCCGTTCAGGAACGGCCATCCAGGAACGGTCGTCTATGAACGGCCGATCAGGAACGGCCGATCAGGAACGGCCGACCGGGAACGGTCGATCAGGAACGGTCGATCAGGAACGGAGGCAGCCGGCCGGCAGTTCGAACCAACGCAGGTGTTCGAAGTCGGCCGACACCAGGCCGGTCAGCTCGTCCTCGTTCGGCTCGGCGAGCCGGCCCTCGGCCAGGATCTTCGCACCCTCGCTGAGATATCTGGCGAGTTCTTCCTCCGGTGCCCGCTCGCGATGCGGGGGATAGCAGAGGTTGCCTTCGGCGTCATAACCGAGGTGATGCAGCCGGAGCGGCGGTTCCGGCGCGCCGGCGCGGTGTCGCCACAATCCGGTTGCCGGGTCGAAGTGGTAGTCGCCGAGCAGCCGCCAACCGTCCCGAGCGACCAGCCGGACCGCCTCGACTAGGTAGGAGAAGACCGGCTCGGAGATGAAGTAGTTGAAGTTGATCCGTACCCAGCCGGGCTTGATGCCCTCGCAGCCGCCGGTGATCTCCCGCTCGAACTCATGCGAACGCTCGATATCGATGCCGAGCAGCCGGTGCCCGTACGGCCCGGCGCACGAACAACCACCGCGGGACTGAATGCCGAACAGGTCGTTGAGCAGGGCTACTACGAAGTTGTGGTGCAAGTACTTGCCGGTGTTACCGCTACGGACCACGAACGAGACGATGGACAGCCGTTCGGCATCGAGATTGCCCAGAATTTCCAGCGCCGGCTCGGACTTCCAGCTCTCCACCGCCCGGCGCAGGTAGTACTCTTCGTGGGCTCGGATCACGTCGATGCCGACCGCCTGCTTGAGCTGGAAGACCAGTCCGGCCCGGATTGATTCCACGATCGCCGGGGTGCCACCCTCCTCCCGCTGGATCGGATCGGTGAGATAGCGATGCTCGGACGGATTGACATAGGCCACCGTGCCGCCGCCCGGCACCGTGGGTACCCGGTTGGTCAGCAGTTCCCGGCGTACCACCAGCACACCTGGCGTGCTCGGCCCACCGATGAACTTGTGCGGACTGAGGAAGATGGCGTCGGCGTAGGCGAGCGGGTCGCCGCTGGCGCGACAGTACATGTCGATCTCGACGTACGGGCCGGCCGCGGCGTAGTCCCAGAACGACAGCGCGCCATGCCGGTGCAGCAGCGCGGCCACCCGGGCGGTGTTGCTCACGATGCCGGTGACGTTGCTCGCCGCGGAGAACGAGCCGATCTTCAGCGGCCGGTCGGCGTAGCGCACCAGCTGTTCGGTGAGCTGGTCGATGTCGATGTGCCCGTCGGCGTCCTGGGCGATCAGCACCACATCGGCGATCGACTCCCGCCACGGCAGTTCGTTGGAGTGGTGCTCGTACGGGCCGATGAACACCACCGGCCGCTGGTCGGCCGGGATCCGGTCCGATAGGGAGTACGCGTCGTCCAGGCCGGCCGGAATCCGCAGGCCGAGGATGCCGAGCAGCTTGTCCACCGCACCGGTGCAACCGGAGCCGGCGAAGATCACCGCGGTCTGCTCGTCACCACCCACCGCGTCGGAGATGATGGCGCGTGCGTCCTCCCGCAGCCGCGTGGTCTGCAAACCGGTTCCGCTCGATTCGGTATGGGTGTTGGCGTAGCGGGGGAGTACCTCGTCGGTGATGAAGTCCTCCAGGAAGCGCAGCGCCCGGCCGGAAGCGGTGTAGTCGGCGTAGGTGACCCGGCGTGGCCCGTACGGACCTGGCATGACCTGGTCGTCGCCGATCACCGACTCTCGGATCCGGCGTAGTAGCGGGGGTTCGACCGGCGCGTTGCTGTTCACATGCAGAGGGTAGCCGCCAGCGGCGCCAGGCGGAGTGTCCGATTCGGCACAATAGACGAATGAGCGAATCGATGACCGTGGCGGACCTGCTCACCGACGCCTTCGGCCGCATCCAGCACTTGGTCACCAGCACCGTGACCGGGCTGGACAGCGAGCAGCTGGCCTTCCGGCCCAAGCCGGAGGCGAACAGCATCGGCTGGCTGATCTGGCACCTGACCCGCGTCCAGGACGATCACGTCGCCGACGCCGCCGGTACCGAGCAGGTGTGGACGGGGCGTGGCTGGCACGACCGGCTCGGGTTGCCGTTTGACGCCGCGGACACCGGGTACGGGCACGGGCCGCAGCAGGTGTCCGCGCTGCGGATCAGCCAACCGGAGTTGCTGATCGGCTACCACGACGCGGTGTACCAGCGGACGGCGGAGTTCGTCGCGGCCCTCACCGATGCCGAGCTGAGCCGGGTGGTGGACGAGGCCTGGGATCCGCCGGTCACGCTGGGCGTTCGGCTGGTGAGCGTGCTCGGTGACGACTGGCAGCACGTCGGCCAGGCGGCCTACCTGAAGGGGCTGCTGGACTGATCTCCGCCGGCCCGGCAGGGCTGGACTGATCGCTCCGCCGGCCCGGTAGGGCTGGACTGATCACACTGTCGGTGCGCTTCGAGAACGGCTCGGTAACGCGGGCAACAGTTGGTGCTTCCGAACGCATCCTGGCTGGTGACCCGTCTAGTCGAGGAGCCGCCATGTCGAGGTCTCGCCTGCTACCCGCCGCATCACTGCTGTGCCTGCTCGCCGTGCTTGCGCTCACCGGCTGCAGCCACGGCGGCTCCTCGGGAGGCTCGATGACAGATGCCGGGACGGTGGGCGGCAACGGTGGCCCGGTGACCGGCGGAAACGGTTCGGCTGCCGGCGGCAAGAGCAATGGCACGGCAGCGACCCCGGCGCCGGATCGCACCGCACTGCAACAGCGCCAGGTGGTGCGCACCGCGACCGTGCAACTGGTGGTGCCGGACGTGGACCGGGCCGCGCAGTCCGCGATCACGGCGACCGCCGGCGCCGGCGGGCGGGTCGACACCGATGACCGCAGCACCGGCGACGCCGGCCGGCACGCCCACCTGGTGCTGCGGGTACCGGCGGCGGGGCTGGACCGCCTGCTGAACCGGGTGGTGGCGCTCGGCCACGAGACCGATCGCACCGAGCAGGCCACCGACAGCACCGCCGAGGTCGCCGACGTGAACGCTCGGGTCACCGAGTTGCAGATCAGCGTGGGCAGGCTGCAGGACTTCCTGCGCCGGTCGGGCAGCATCGCCGACCTGCTGGCGCTGGAATCCCAGCTCACCCAGCGTCAGTCCGACCTGCAATCCACCGTGGCCCAGCAGCGGGCACTGGCCGATCAGGTAGAGCTGGCGACGCTGACCGTCGAACTCGATCCGCCAGCGGCGCTGTCGCGCAGCGCGGCCAACCCACCCGGCTTCCTCGGCGCCATCCGCGCCAGCCTGCACGCGTTGCTGCTCAGCTGCCGGGTCGCCCTTGCGCTGCTGGGTTACCTGGCCCCGTTCCTGCTCATCGCGGCGGCTGTCGGCTATCCCGCGCTGCGCTTGCGACGCTCGCGCCGACCCCGTCCGGACGTCGCGCCGGATGCCGGCGCCGCGCAATGACAGCCCGCGCTGTCGGGCCCGCGCTGACGAGACTGCGCTGTCGGGCCCGCGCTGACGAGGCTGCCCGGCGTCACGCCTTGACGATCATCCGAGTTCGCCAGGACGAGAGCCGTCCGAGTGGATCGTCAGGGCTGCGGCGGGTGCTGCGGTAGCCAGACGCTGAAGGTGCTGCCGGTGCCGAGCCGGGAGGTGAAGTCCACCGAGCCGCCGTGCCGATGCACGATCTCCCGGACGATCGCGAGCCCCAGGCCGGTGCCGGGCAACGCCGCCGCGGTGGCGTTCGCGGCCCGGAAGAACCTGGTGAAGAGGTGGTCGAAATCCTCCTCGGGTATCCCCATGCCGGTGTCGGACACCTCGATCAGGACGCCGTCCTCCTGCTCCGGCAACAGGTTCACCGAGACCCGGCCGCCGGTCGGGGTGAACTTGCAGGCGTTGCCGATCAGGTTGGTGAAGACCTGTTCCAGCTGCTGCTGGTCCGCCTCGATCTTGCAGCCGGCCGGCGCGGTCAGCAGCAACTCGACGCCATCCGCCTTGGCCTGCGGCAGCATCGCCTCGTGCACCGAGCCGAGCACCGCCGCGACGTCGACCGTGCCCAACTCGAGCCGAAGCCGGCCGGCGTCGATCCGGGACTGGGTCAGCAGATCCTCGATCAGGTTGCGCAGCCGGGTGGCGTTGCGGTCGATCACGGTGAGCATCTCGTGTGCCCGGCGTGGCAATCGCCCGGCATCGCCGTCGCGCAGCATCTCCAGGTAGCCGGTGATCGAGGTCAGCGGGGTACGCAGTTCGTGCGAGACCGTGGAGATGAAGTCGGCCTTGGCCTGGTCCAGTTCCTGCAGCAGCCGGACCGCCTCGGCCTGGGTGTGGATCAGGTGGGTCTGGGTCAGGCTGTGTGCCAGATCCGCGGCGAGGAACTGCGCCACGCCGGTCTCGGTGAGCGTCCAGTGCCGGGAATGACCCGTCATGGCAAGCCAGATCAGGCCCAGCGGGCCGCCGCTGTCGCCGATCGGAACCACCAGCGATGCGCTGGTGCCGATTGCCTGGGCCAGTCCGAACAGGATGCGGCCGGCCTCGGTCGGTTCGTAGGTGCGGTGGTCGTCGATGCCGATCGTATGCGCGTTGTCCCACAGCCGCTGGGCCAGCGCCCGCATCTCGACCAGCTGGTAGTCCAGCGGCGGAGCCAGCGGCCGCAGCGGTTCTCGCTGCCACTGCGCGAACAACTGCGGCACCCGGTCATCGGGGAAGACATAGAGCCAGACCCGGTCCACCTCGAACGCGTCGCCCATGCCACGAACGAGGTGCTCGGCCATCTGGGCGCCGTTGCCGCTGCGCCGGATGGTCGAGGAGATCAGCCGGGTCCGCTCCCGGAACTGCTCGGCGTCCCGTTCCGCGGTGGCCTCGGCCCGGGCTCGACGGCCCACCGCGTTCACCGCCCGGGCCAGCGCTCGCACCTCGGACGGACCGTCCTGCTCGTTGGCATGCGCGCTGAGATCACCGCGATCGAACCGGGCCACCACCGAGCGCAGTCCCCGCAGTGGACGGCTGATACCGGTGGCCGCCCGATAGGCCAGTACCGCCGCCACCAGCAGTGCAAGCAGCGTTGCGATGATCAGCAGCGGAATGGCCAACGAGTGCAGCCGGGTGACGTCGGCACGCAACCGGGTGCGGATCTGGTCCAGTTGCCGGCTCACCGTGGCGTTGGCCGTCCGGTACTGGTCGAACAGCGCCTTCGCGGCGGTCTGCTGGGCCGTGGTCGGCAGCGTGGAGTTGTTCGGATTAGCCGCGATCGCATCGGCATATCCGGTCAGCCACTGGGCGGCGAGCCTGTGCTCGGTGGTGAATGCGGAGTCCAGGTCATGAATGCCGGCACGATCCAGCGACTGCTTGGCCCGGTCGAGATCGGGCAGGATCTGACCACGCGCGCTCCGGTACGGCGTCAGGAAGCTCTGGTTGCCGGTCAGCAGGTAACCGCGGATCGCGTTCTGGCTATCCAGCATCAGGATCAGGGTTTGCGCGTGGGTGGCGCTTGCCGGGGTATAACCGGCGGTCAGTTTGCTGTTCTGATTGGTGGCGATCTCGATCGCCACCACGCCGCTGATACCGACCAGCATCAGCAACAGGAACGTGCCGGTCACCAGGCGGCGTAGCCGGGAGGCGACGCCGTCGCGGGTATCCCCGATCGTGGTGGCGGTCAACCGCGGGTCCGTTTCAGCACGTTCTCCACCCGTTCGAGCAACTCGCGTGGGCTGAACGGCTTGATGATGTAATCGACCGCACCGGAGGAGATTCCCGTTTGCACGTCGAAGTCCTGGCTCTTGGCCGACAGCAGGATGACCGGGACGGCCGCGGTGCGCTCGTCGGTGCGTAGCTTGCCGATCACGTCCAGACCGGACAGGCCCGGCATCATCACATCCAGCAGCGCGATGTCCGGCGACTGCTCACGGATCGCGTTGAGCGCCGCGGTGCCGTCGCCCACCGCGATCACCCGGTAACCGGCGCCGGTCAGTTTGGTGGCCACCAACTCGCGAATGTCGCGATCGTCTTCGGCAATCAGGGCAAGCCAGGATGATCGACTGGCGCGCTCACCGGTCATAGGCGCTCGGCCCCTTTCCCCCCGTAGAGATAAATCATCCCGCGAATGGCCGACTTCGCAACCCGCGACACAACTGCAACTGAATTGCCAACCTGTCTGTCGGATCCGCCAGGTCAATTCCGAGTGCCGTGCTGGTTCGGCGCAATCGGTATCGGACAGTGGTCGGATGCACCGCCAACTCCGCTGCCACCCGGCCGACGTCGGAGCCGGTATCGAGGTAGCGCAGCAGGGTGTCGGCACTGGCCGCATCCCGGGAAATCAATTCCGCAACCCGTGGATCGGCCAGATCGGCTTGCTCCTCAAGGAAATCCCGCACCGCCCGGATAAGAAGTCGATTTCGAGCCCGGCTGAATGACAATACCGGTTCATCGGCCTGTACCGACCGCACCAGTTCCGCGCGCCGCGCGGATTCCGCAGCCTGCGCGACGGTCGGCACGATCGGGCCGAGGCTGGCTCTGGCGGCCGGGTCGAGGTGGCGCCGGATCACCGTGACGGTCTGTTCCAGCATCGCCTCGGCCTGCTCCAGCGTCGCCTCGGCCTCCGGCGCGCCCAGCGCCGGTAGCAACATCAGCAGCCGGTTGCCGACCCGACCCACCAGCGCGTGCCGGCGGAACGCGGCCGCCTGCACCGTGACGATGGCGGCCAACTCGTCCAGCCGCTGGGTCTGCTCGGCCGGGCCGCCGTCGACCGCTCCGGGTAGCAGCACCGCCACCGCGCAGGGCCGGCCGGCGTCCCGGCCCAGGCCCAGCGATTCCGGATCGGTTCGGCCGGCCAGCAGGTCGGCCAGCCTGGCGGCGGGTGCGGCGTCGCGTGGCTGCCTTCCGCGGCCGACCAGCTGATCGGCGGTCAGCCGGGCGGCACCGAGCAGCGCCTGGCGGGCGTGCGCGCCGAACTCGGCCGCACCCTGCTGGACCCAGATGGTGCCCAGTTGGCGGTCGCCGGCGAACACCCCGACCGCCAGCCGGCGACGTACGCCGGTGGCCGGATGCTCGGCGATCTCGACCACCTCGTCGGGCGTGGCCAGGCGGTCGTAGATCCCCCATTCGCGCAGCAGCGCGAGGTAGTCCGCCGGTCCGCTGCGACCCAGGATGGACAGCCGGCGCAGCTCGTCGACCTCGTCGCTGGAGCGGGAGTAGGCGAGCACCCGGGCCGCCATGTCCTCGATGGTGACCAGGCCGCCGGTGAGCGTGGCGATGGTCTGGGCGAGGTCGGCCAGCTCGTCGTCGGCGATCATCGGCGGTCGGTCCAGCCTCGCCGACAGCGCCGCGTGCAGCTGCCGCCAGCTCACCGCATCGGGCTTGGGTACGACCACCGGCCGCTCGGCGGCGCCGGCGGGTGCCGGGGTCGGGGTGACCGCGGGTAGCGGGGTGTCGGCGGGCAGCACCACGGCCGCCGCGCCGGCCGCCGCCGCGGCGGCGACCAACTCGGCCACGACGTCCGGCTCGAGAGCGGCACCCGGCCCGCCATTGGTGCCCCGCCCGACAGTGGTGTCCGGCCCGACATCCGCACGCGGCCCGACAGCGGTGCCCGGCAGCACCAGCACGATCTCGCCGGGTTCCGGTGGGGCCGCTGGATCCGCGATGCCGATAGATCGACCGGTGGGCAGCGTGCGCAGTAGCGCCTGCAGTTCATTACTCTGATCAGTGGATTCCACAGCAAGGATTTTATCCGTTCCGAGCAGCGCTGCGGCCGTCAACCGGCATATCCTGGAATGAACGCCCTCGCCGTTGTTGATCGTGGATCGTCCGACCAGCACCCGTCTGACCAGCACTCTTGGAGAAGCCGATGGACGCCCTCACCACAATCCCCACGCCGCGCAATGAGCCGGTGCTCGACTACGCCCCCGGCAAGCCGGAGCGGCGGGAACTGCTGGCCCAGCTGGCCGAACTGCAGACCCGGCCGGTGGAGCTGACCTGCACCATCGGCGGCGTCCAGCGGATGGGCGGCGGCGAGCGCGGCACGGTGGTGCAGCCGCACAAGCACGCGCACGTGCTCGGTGAGTTCGGCAATGCCACCTCCCAGGACGCCCGGGACGCGGTGGCGGCCGCCAGCAAGGCGGCGCCCGGCTGGCGGGCGATGTCCTACGACGACCGGGCGGCCATCTTCCTCAAGGCGGCCGACCTGCTGGCCGGACCGTGGCGGGCCAAGCTGAACGCGGCCACCATGCTCGGCCAGTCCAAGACCGCGGCCCAGGCCGAGATCGACGCGGCCTGCGAGCTGATCGATTTCTGGCGGTTCAACGTGCACTTCGGTGCCCAGGTGCTGGCCGAGCAGCCGATCTCGATGCCGGGCGTGTGGAACCGGCTCGACCACCGGCCGCTGGAGGGTTTCGTCTACGCGATCACCCCGTTCAACTTCACCGCGATCGCGGGCAACCTGCCGACGGCACCGGCCCTGATGGGCAATGTGGTGATCTGGAAGCCGTCCAACACCCAGCTGTTCGCCGCCTACTTCACCATGCGGCTGCTGGAGGAGGCCGGCCTGCCGCCGGGTGTGATCAACCTGCTCACCGGCGACGGGTACGCCGTCTCCGACGTGCTGCTGGCGCACGAGGACCTGGCCGGCATCCACTTCACCGGTTCCACCGCTACCTTCCAGCACCTGTGGCAGCGGGTGGGCCAGAACCTGGCCGGCTACCGGACCTATCCGCGGATCGTCGGCGAGACCGGCGGCAAGGACTTCATCCTGGCCCACCCGAGCGCCGACGAGGACGTGCTGCGCACCGCGCTGATCAGGGGCGCGTTCGAGTACCAGGGGCAGAAGTGCTCGGCGGCCTCCCGCGCCTACCTGCCGGCCTCGATCTGGCGCCGGTTCTCCGAGAGCCTGATCGCGCAGACCGAGGCGCTGGCCATGGGCCCGGTCACCGACCTGCGCAACTTCCTCGGCGCGGTGATCGACCAGCGTTCCTTTGACAAGCTGGCCGGGGTGATCGACCGGGCCAAGAACGATCCGAAGCTGGAGATCGTGGCCGGTGGAACGGTCGATGACAGCGAGGGATTCTTCGTCCGCCCGACCATCGTGGTGAGCAGCGATCCGGCGCACGAGGTGATGTCGACGGAGTTCTTCGGGCCGGTGCTGTCGGTCTACGTCTACGACGACTCGGTGGACGGGGCGTTCGAGAAGGTGCTCGACGAGGTCGACCGGGGTGCCCCGTACGGCCTCACCGGCGCGATCATCGCCAACGACCGGGCGGCCATCGTGCGAGCGCAGGAGCGACTTCGGTTCGCCGCCGGCAACTTCTACGTCAACGACAAGCCGACCGGCGCGGTGGTCGGCCAGCAGCCGTTCGGCGGCGCCCGGGCCTCCGGCACCAACGACAAGGCGGGCTCGGTGCTCAACCTGCAGCGTTGGGTGTCGCCGCGCGCGATCAAGGAGACGCTGGTCAGCCCGCGCAGCGTCGGCTATCCGCATCAACTGCCGGACGCGGTGACCGAGGCGGGAAGCTAACGGTGGCCCTGCTGCGCGAGCCGCTGCTGGCGGCGGCGGGGTCCGCTCGGCTGCGCCGGCTGACCGAGCGTTCGGCGTTCACCCGGCCGGTCGTCAACCGGTTCGTCGCCGGCTCGACCGAGGACGACGCGCTGCGGACCACCGGCGAACTGGTGGCCGACGGGCTGACGGTGACGCTGGACTTCCTCGGCGAGGACACCATGTCGGCCGAGCAGGCGGCACACACGGTGCAGGCCTATCAGTCGGTGCTGGCCGCGCTCGGCGAGGCCGGGTTGGCCGGTAGTGCCGAGGTGTCGGTGAAGCTGTCGGCCATCGGACAGGCGCTGGCGACCGATGGCGAGAAGATCGCGCTGGACGGCGCTCGCCAGATCTGCGAGGCCGCCGCGGCGGTCGGCACGACCGTCACCTGCGACATGGAGGACCACACCACCACCGACTCGACGCTGTCCATCGTTTCGCAGTTGCGGGTGGACTTCCCGTGGGTGGGTGCGGTGCTGCAGGCCTACCTCAAACGCACCGAGGCGGATTGCCGGGACCTGTCCGGCGCGGGCTCGCGGATCCGGCTGTGCAAGGGCGCCTACGCCGAGCCGGAGTCGGTGGCCTTCACCGGCGACGCGGTGGATGAGTCCTACCGGCGGTGCCTGCGGGTGCTGTTCGCCGGCGACGGCTATCCGATGGTGGCCAGCCACGACCCGGCGATGATCGCCGCCGCTCGGTCGCTGATCGCCCAGTACGGACGCGCCCCGGACAGTTACGAGTTCCAGATGCTCTACGGCATCCGGCCGACCGAGCAGCGGGCACTGGCCGGGGCCGGCCATCGGGTGCGGGTGTACGTCCCGTACGGCGAGGAATGGTACGGCTACTTCATGCGCCGGCTGGCCGAGCGTCCGGCGAACCTGGCGTTCTTCCTGCGCTCGCTGGTCAGCAAGAAGTAGTCAGCTCACCGCAGGTGCCCGGCTGATCGGTTCGGCCGGGCCGCTCAGTCGTAGACGGCCTCCAGCACCCATTGGCGGGTCGGTACGTCGAGGCAGACCAGGTACGCCCGGCCGGTCGCGTCCACCAGCTGCATCCGCACCAGCTGCCGGGCGGCGGCCGGATCCCACCAGCGTTCGTCCACCGGCCACGGCCCGGCCCAGGCGGTGATCACGGTCGGCTTTGCGCCGTCCCGATAAGGGCTTTCGGCCAGGCTGAAGCGCGCTGGTGCGGCCGGCAGCTGGCCTCGCTCGGTGACCAGTACGGTCTGGCCGGCGGCATCCAGCACCTGCACCGGGCACGGCGGCTCGATGAGCACCGAGGGAGCCGGGGCAGGCAACCGCCCGGGCCAGGGCTGGTGCGCGGTGGCCGCGGCCTCGTCCCGCTCGTCACCCCACGGCACCAGCCTGGTGCGCTGTGCCGGGCCGCGGCCACCGGCCACCACCGGCACCTGCACCGAGCCCGCACCGAGCAGCGTCTGCACTCGGGCCAGCGCCCGGTGCGCCCGCTCGTCGACGATGCCGTCGCCACCCCACAGCGCGCGCTGATGGGTGCTGGTCGGCACCGTCTCCACCGGGCTCAACCGGAGCAGGTTGACCGGCCCGGACGGCGCGTTCGGCTCACCCGAGCCGCGGTTCAGCCAGCCCTCCAGTTGCCATCGGATCCGGTCGGTGACCTCCACCGCGGTCAGCACGCCGGTGTGCCGCCACCGGCGGGCGGTCTCCTCGCCGCGATCGGTCTGGGCGATCAGTTCGAAGCAGGTGCAGGCCAGGCCATGGTCGGCCAGGTTGGCGATGAAGCCTTCCACGGCGCCGCGAGCGGTGAAGGCGATGGTGTCCACCCGATCCAGTGGCGGTTCCAGGCTGATGCTCACCTCGAACTCCAGCGGCGGAGTGCGTCCCGCGATGGGGCGCCGGTCCTGGCCGCCGGCCTGCCGGTGCGCCCAGGCGCCGACCGGTCCGAACCGGGCCTGCACATCGGCCGCCGGCAGCGCTGCGAAGTCGCCGAGTGTCCGAATACCCAGTCGGCGCAGCAGATCCACCAACTCGGGCTGGTCCAGCACCCTGATCGGCAGATCGCTCAGGAACTCGGCCGAGCAGCCTGGCTCGATGACACAGCCACGCCGAGCCGCCTGCTCGGCGGCGAACGCTCCGTCGGCGATGCCGATCAGCACCTCGGAGCCCAGGCCGGTCGCGTGCTCGGTGTAGCTGGTGATCGCCCGGGCCAGCGCCTGCAGCACCGCGGTCTCGCCGCCGAAGTACTTCACCGGCCCGCGGATGCCGATCGCGGCCAGCCCCGGCCGGCCCAGTTCCACGCCGGGCGCGATGGATTCGACAGCGGCCAGGATCGGTTCGAAGGCACGTGCCTCGGCCTGACTGTTGCGAGGCAGCAGCACCAACTCCGGGCACCGTCCCTGGGCCTCCCGCCGGCGCAGTCCACGTCGGATGCCGAGACGCCGGGCGCTGTGGGAGCAGGCCACCACCCGGTTGCCGGTGATCACCGCCACCGGATCATCGGCGGTCAGCGCGGTGCCGGACCGAGCTACGGTCACCGGCCAGTCCGGGCACCAGATGGCCGCCATGCGCGGCGCGGTCTCGGCAGTCACCGGCGCGGTCTTGGCAGCCCGCGGCGCGGTCTCGGCAGTCACTGGCGTGGTCTCGGCAGTCACCCCGGCTCGGCTACAGCCACAACTCACCGGTCCGGGTTCGGGCTGAGCGGCCCCGGCCGGTGGCCGACACGACCAATCGCCGCTGGACCAGCCGGCCGTACCCATTGCCGATGCCGGTCCAGTCGCCGTGCTCGGCGGACAGCCTGAGCTGCACCCCCGGCCACGTCTCGGCATGATCGCCGAACAGCACCAGGAGCGCGTCCTTGGTGCGGGCTCGGCCGGTGAGTCGGCGAGCATCACCGTTGGACACCGTGCTGGGACGGGCCACCACCACATCGACCGCATCCAGCAGCGCGCCGACCGCTGTGGTCCAGGACCCGGCGGTCCAATGTCCGGCCGGCGGGCGGATGATCGCCAGCCGGCTCAGGTCGATACCCGCCTCCGCGGCTGCCTCGGCGTTGATCGCCGGCATGCCCACCAGCGCCGTCCAGGCGCCCTGCCGGGACGGGCCGCCGAGCAGCGCAAGCAGCAGCGACACCGAACCGCTGACCTCGATGGTGCTGCCTCGGCGCAGGCCGTCCGGCACCAGCTCGGCCAACCCGTCCGGCACCGGCAGTGGTGGCAGCGATCGGCGCGGCAGGCCGGTGATCGGTCCGGCCGGCAGTGCACCCAACTCGGCCCGCAGCGACGGACGGCGCAGCGGGGCGGCCACCGGCTCGGCGAACGGATCCGGCTCGACCAGCGCGGCGGCACCGTCGCTGTCGTCGAACCAGGCCGCGGCATCGGTGGGATCGGGGGCCAGGTCCAGCTCGGGCAGGAAATCCGGCTCGATGCCGACGGCAGGGCCGTACCCAACTGCCCGCTCTCGGGCAGCGTGGTCCTGGAAGGCCGCCGCGGTCACCCATCCATGTTCGAACAGTAGTTCGAATATGTCAACCGCTCACGACGGCCAGACCTGCTCGCGACGAGCGGGAATTGTCAGACGCGCCGCCTAGGGCGTGTCTCCCAAGTCGTGGGTGGTGATGGCGGCAGTCTGGCCGGGTGAGGTGTTCTGCTGAACTGAGCGAGGCGGCGTGGGTTCGGATCGAGCCGTTGATGCCGCTGGTGGTTGGTCGGTCTCGTCCGTGGCGGGATCACCGTCAGGTTGTCGAGGGGATCGTGTTCCGGTATCGGACCGGGGTGGCGTGGCGGGATTTGCCGGAGCGGTTCGGGCCGTGGCAGACGGTGTGGAAGCGGCACCATCGCTTCGCCACCGACGGCACCTGGGACAAGTTGCTGGCCGTATTGCAGGCCGAGGCCGACGCCGCCGGCCAGCTGGACTGGAACGTCAGCGTCGACTCCTCGATCGTGCGGGCGCATCAGCATTCGGCCACGGCCAAGCGGGAGGACCGCGCGGGGTCGGGCGAGCACACGGGGGGCAGTGCCGAATGACAAGAATCGCCGATGCTGTCGGCACGAGCCTGGCGATCACGCCCTGGGCCGCTCCCGCGGTGGGCTGAGCACGAAGATCCACGCCGCGGTCGATGGCCGCGGCCGGCCGCTGGTCCTGCTGCTCACCCCCGGCCAGGCCGGCGACGCGCCGATGATGCTGCCTCTACTGGCCTTGCTGCGTGTCAAGCGCGCCCGGGGCAGACCCCGCAGCCGTCCCGAACGGGTTCTGGCCGACAAGGCCTACTCCTCCCGCGCGATCCGGGCCACCTGCGCGCCCGGGCGATCACCGCGGTCATCCCCGAACAAAGCACCCAAGCCGATCACCGCAGAGCACGTGGCTCGGCCGGCGGCCGGCCCGTCAGCTACGACCGCACCGCCTACCGCAGCCGCAACGTCGTCGAACGCGCCTTCAACGGCTTCAAACACTGGCGCGGGCTGGCCACCCGCTACGACAAACACGCCATCATCTACCGCGGCGGACTCGTCCTCGCCGCAGCACTCATCTGGCTCGCCGACTTAAGAGACACGTCCTAGTCGAAGCTGACCGAGCCGGTGTTCACCGTGCCCGCGTGCCGGCCGGGTGCGGTGTGGTACTGCCAGTAGAGGTTCGTATGGGCGATGACCTTGTCCGGCGTCGGAGCCCCCCATTGGCTGAGGTCCTCGGTGGTGTGGGCATCGGAAACCAGCGTCGCGTCGTAGCCACGGACGATCGCGCCGTGCAGCGTGGACCGGATGCACTCGTCGGTCTGCGCGCCGGCGACGATCAGGTGCCCGACCTTGCGCTCGGCGAGCACCGTTTCGAGGTCGGTCTCCTCGAAGGAGTCACCGTACCGCTTGTGCACCACCGGCTCGGATTGCTGTTGGGGGAGCTCGGCGACGTACTGCCAGCCTGCACTGCCGTGCGGCAGTTCGTCGGAGGAATGTTGCACCCAGACCACAGGCACCCGCTCGGCCCTGGCCTTGGCTACCAGTTGGACGATGTTGGCGATGACATCGGCGCGATTGTGCGCACCGGCCATGACGTCGTTCTGGACGTCGATGACGACCAGTGCGGTGTTCGGACGTTCGGTCAGGGTGGTCATGACGCTCCTCGGCCTTCGGCTAGCTACCCCCGTCAGGCTAGGCGCGGGTACCGACAGAAGCTCCGAACAACGGTGATCGAGGATAGGCCCCTTGTGCTGTAACCCCTAGAGGGTTATAAACCCTCTATAACCCCAAGTCGATGGAGGCGGCCGTGCCGAAGATCAATGTCTACCTGCCCGACGATCTGGCCCGTGCCGTCCGCGAGGCCGGCATTCCGATCTCCTCGGTATGTCAGCGCGCGCTGGCCGACGCGGTGGCCGCCGCCGACGGCTCGGTTGGTGGCGCCGAGGATCGAGCCGACGCCGAGCAGCCGACCGGCGGCTGGCAGCCCAACCGGTTCACCGACCGTGCACGCCGGGTGTTCGACCTGGCCATCGACGCCGCCGGCGGCCAGGAGTCGGTCACCTCGGTGCACCTGATCCAGGCCTTGGTGGAGCAGGGGAACAATCTCGCGCTGTCGGTGCTGCGCAGCCTGGACATCGAGCCCGAGGATCTGCTGAACGAACTCCGGGCCACCGCCTCGGCCAGTCGCCGGGCGGGTGGCACCACCGCGGCAACGCTGAAGGAGGTGGGCGAGCGCGCGGCTCGGGCCGCGATCGAACTGGACAACAACTTCATCGGCTGCGAGCACGTCCTGCTCGGCATCCTGCGCGGGCCGGAGCAGGATCCGGCGCGGTCCACCCTGGCCACCCTGGGGCTCGATTTCACCGCCGTGCAGCACGCCGTACGGGCGGCGCTCAGCGGTTACAACTTCGCCCAGAGCAACCTGTCATTGAGCGGACTGAGCGCGCCGGTGCGGTCGATCCTGGAGGAGATCCGGCAGCGGCTGGGGCGACTCGAGCAGCCCGGCGGCTGGTCGCGGGAGTAGCGGTAGCCGCTCAGGAGTAGCGGTAGCCGCTTAGCCGGCGCGGACGACCCGGCGTGGATCGTCCTCCGGATCGGCCGGATCCGTGCCGAGTTGGTGCGTGCCGAGCCCGTCCGAGTCGGCCGTCACCGAGGCATACCGGGCCGCTTCGGCCAGGGTTTGATCCGGCAGGCCGGCTGCCACTCGATCCGGATGCAGGAACACGAAGCGCTTGTACGCCCAGAACCGGAACACGGTGCCCATACCGATGGTGAACAGGTTCACCACGTTCATCACCAGTAGGTGATGCTTGAAGTGCAGCGGGTAGGAGAAGATGCCGATGATCACCAGCGCGGCCAGCAGCGCGATCAGGTTGATCAGGAAGAAGAATCCGGCTTCCCGGCCGAGCTTGCTGCGGGCCCGGTGCGAGAACGACAGGTACCGGTTGCCGACATAGGTGACGAACGTGGCAACCGTCGTGGAGATGGTCTTGGCGACGATCTGTCCGTCGTCGAAGAACAGGTTGAACAGGCTCAGGTCGATGATGAAGCCGACCGCGCCGACCAGTCCGAACGCCGCGATCTCCTTGACCAGGATGCGCCAGGACCCGCGAATGTGGTCGATGAGTGAGGAAGACATTGCCGTCGATTGTACGGCCATGGAGCACTATGTCTGGGCCACCGGCTGGCCCAGACGGCCTTCGGGCGGCAAGACACAGCGGACTCCTACCGCGCCCAACGACCCAGGACTGCGCGAAGGGCAGAAACCCGGCATCTCACTGAGGCGGTGACGCCGGACCGACCGGGCCCGGAACCAGGACGATAGATTGCCGCCATGGATGCGCGCACCGGGCTGCCGGTGGTCGGCATGGTCGGCGCCGGCCAATTGGCGCGGATGACGCACCAGGCCGCCATCGCACTCGGCCAGTCGCTGCGGATCCTCGCCGATTCGCCAGCTGACGGGGCGGCCCTGGTAGCGGCGGAGGTCCAGATCGGCAACTACCGCTCGCTAACGGACCTGCGGGCCTTCGCCGCCGGCTGCGACGTGCTGACCTTCGACCATGAGCACGTGCCGGCCGAGCACCTGCGAGCCCTGGTGGCCGACGGGGTGACCGTGCTGCCCGGACCGCAGGCGCTGCAGTTCGCGCAGAGCAAGGCGGCCATGCGTTCTCGCCTGAGTGCGCTGGGCGTGCCGGCGCCGGCCTGGCGAGAACTGTCGGGTACGTCGAACCCGCGCGCCGCACTCGCCCAGTTCGGCGCCGAGGTCGGTTGGCCGCTGGTGGCCAAGGCGATCACCGGCGGGTACGACGGCAGGGGAGTGTGGCTGCTGTCCGGACCGGCCGAGGCCGAGCCGCTGCTGGCCGCGGGCACACCACTGCTGGCCGAGGCGAGGGTAGACATCGACTTCGAGGTGGCCGCGGTGGTAGCCCGGTCGCCGTTCGGCCAGGCCGCCGCCTGGCCGGTGGTGGAGACGGTGCAGGTCGGGGGCATCTGCACCGAGGTGATCGCGCCGGCGCCGCGGCTGGCGCCCGAACTGGCCGAGCAGGCCACCTTGCTGGCGTTGCGGATCGCCGCCGAACTCGAGGTGGTCGGAGTGCTCGCGGTGGAGCTGTTCGTGACCCGGTCCGGCGAACTGCTGGTGAACGAGCTGGCGATGCGGCCGCACAACTCGGGCCACTGGACGATCGAGGGTGCTCGTACCTCGCAGTTCGAGCAGCACCTGCGGGCGGTGCTGGACTATCCGCTGGGCAGTCCCGCCCAGACCGCACCGGTCGTGGTGATGGCCAACGTGCTCGGCGGTCCGGACGAGACCAAGCCGGCGCTGGACGAGCGGGTGCATCACCTGATGGCTCGCTGGCCGGATGTGAAGATTCACCTGTACGGCAAGCAATTCCGGCCTGGACGCAAGGTCGGGCACGTCACCGCGCTGGGCACCGAGCTGGCCGGCGTGCGAGCTCGGGCTCGGGCGGCGGCGGAGTACCTGGCGCTCGGCGATGCGGCGGAGGGAAGCGTGGATGGCTGACGAGCGGCCGGCGCCGGTGGTGGGCGTCATCATGGGCAGCGACTCCGACTTCGAGGTGATGCGGGCCGCCGGTGAGGCGCTGGCCGACTTCGCAGTGCCGTTCGAGGTGCGGGTGGTCTCGGCGCATCGGACGCCGGAGGGCATGCTCGACTACGCGAAGGCCGCCGCCGGGCGCGGCCTGAAGGTGATCATCGCCGGTGCCGGCGGCGCCGCGCACCTGCCGGGCATGGTCGCCTCGCTGACCCCGCTGCCGGTGATCGGCGTGCCGGTGCCGCTGCGGCAACTGGACGGCATGGATTCCTTGCTGTCCATCGTGCAGATGCCGGCCGGTGTGCCGGTGGCCACGGTGTCCATCGGTGGCGCTCGCAACGCCGGTCTGCTGGCGGTCCGAATGTTGGCCGCCGCCGATCCGCAACTGCTTGCTCGAGTGGTCGAGTTCCAGCGGCAACTGGCTGAGACCGCGCTCAGCAAGAACCGGGCGCTGTCGGAACAGGTCCGTACGCTCGGCTGGTGAGCACAGGGTCGGTGGCGAGTCGGGTTCGTCGCCGGCTGTCCCGGCCCGGTTTGTTGCATGGTCGGCGGCGGTGGATCGCCGCGACCGCCGTGCTCGTCCTGCTGATCGCCGGCATCGGCGTGCTGGTCGCGGCGAACCGGGAGCAGCCGGTTCGCACGTCCAGCCAGTTCGTGGCCGGCACACCGGAGCCGGGTGCCGGGCCGGTGCGGTTGGACACCACCCTCTACCTGCCGGGGCGCACACCGGCACCTGCGCTCCTGCTCACGCACGGTTTCGGCGGTTCGAAGGACGGGCTGGCCGGCCAAGCGCGGGCACTGGCTCGCGCCGGATATCTCGTTCTTACATATTCGGCAAGGGGATTCGGCGCGTCCGGCGGCTTGATCCATCTCGACTCGGTGCACTACGAGGTAGCCGACGGCTCCCGGCTGCTGGATTGGCTGCAGAATCGGCCGGAGGTGCTGAAGCGAGCCGGCAAGCCGGTGTTCGGGGTGGCCGGCTCCTCCTACGGCGGAGCGCTGGCGTTGATGCTCGGCGCCACCGACCACCGGATCTCGGCGGTGGCCGCCGATATCACCTGGAACAACCTTGGTACGGCGCTGTTTCCGAACAATGGCGGCAACTCCCTCGGCGTGTTCAAGAAGCTGTGGGCCGGCTACCTGTTCTCGGCCGGCTTCGGCGGAACGGGAGCCGCCGCAACCGGCGGATCCGGCGAGAGTACGGCCGGATCGGACGCTGGAACCGATCCATCAGGTGCCGGGAGCTCGTCCGGCGCCGGCAGCTCGTCCGGAGCTGGTGGTTCGGCCACCGATCCGGTGCCGCAGTCGACCGGCTGTGGCCGGTTCGCGGCAGCCATCTGCCGGTTGTACCAGGCGGTTGCATCCGGTGCCGCCCCGGCGCCGGACGTGCTGAGCCTGCTGGCCGATTCCAGCCCGGCCACCGTGCTCAACCGGATGCGCGCGGCTGTGCTGCTCACCCAGGGCGAGCAGGATTCGCTGTTCCCGCTCAGCGAGGCGGACGCCAACGCGCGCGAGCTGTCAGCGGTCGGCGCCCCGGTGACCGTGCGGTGGCGCTCCGGCGGCCACGATGCCGGCGATGCCGGCGATGTTGCCGGTTGGCAAAGGCAATTCTTCGACGCCAGGCTGCGCGGCAGGGGCACCGTGCCGGACGGCTTCCTGCTGTCGCAGCTCGGCGCAGGCATCTCGGCCAGCGACGGGCGCACCGTCGATGCCACGCTCAAGTCGCCGGACTATCCACTGGTCAACGGTGCCGGCGGTTTCCTCGCCGACCGGGTGACGCTGTCGGGCGATGCGCAGCAGATCGCCACCCCGGCCGGCGGCACCCCGGCCGCGGTGTCCAGCATCCCCGGATTGGGCAGCGTGCTCGGCGCCGCCGCCAGCCTGTCCGGCGTGCTCGGCTCCGGTCTGTCCGGCTCCGGCGGGTTGTCCGCGATCCCGGGGCAGACCGCGCGGTTTTCCTCCGCCCCGCTTGCGGAGTCGATGCTGGTGGTGGGCTCGTCCAGGATCAGCCTGGACGTCACCGCCGGCAGTTCCGGCGCGGTCACCCTGTTCGCCTCGCTGCACGACGTCGCCCCGGACGGCACCGACAGCCTGCCGGCCCGGCTGGTGGCGCCGGTCAGCATCAGCGGCGAGCCCGGCGCGCGGCACGCGGTAACCGTCGAACTGCCGTGGATCGTCCAGCGGATCCCGGCTGGCCACCGGCTGGTGGTGCAGGTCGCCACGACCGACTTCTCCTACGCGCTGCCGGTTCGCGCCGACAGCTATCGGATCGCGCTGGCCAGCCCGGCGCTGACCGTGAGTTCGCTGCCCACCAGCACGGTACGCAGCGGTCGGGTCGCCGGTTGGCTGGTGCTCGCGGTGCTCGTGCTGCTGGCCTGCGCCGGGTACGGGTGGTGGCGGCTGCGGGCGCGCCGGCCGTTGCCACCGGATCCGGACCTGGCCGCGGTGCCGGTAGTGGTGAGCGATCTGCGCAAGGTGTACGCCGATGGCTTCCGGGCGGTCGACGGGGTGAGTTTCCGGGTGGAACGTGGCCAGGTGCTCGGCCTGCTCGGGCCGAACGGAGCGGGCAAGACCACGACGCTGCGGGTGCTGATGGGGTTGATCCTGCCGACCGCCGGCACGGTGCGGGTGTTCGGTGAGCAGGTGGTGCCCGGTGCGCCGGTGCTGGCCCGGCTCGGCGCCTTCGTCGAGGGACCGGGCTTCCTGCCACACCTGACGGGAGCGGAGAACCTGCGACTGTACTGGGCGGCGTCCGGCCGGCCGGACGAGGAGGCCGGCCTGGACACCGTGCTGGAGATCGCCGGGCTCGGCTCGTCGCTGGACCGGAAGGTGAAGACCTATAGCCACGGCATGCAGCAGCGGTTGGCGATCGCGCAGTCGATGCTCGGGCTGCCGGAGGTATTGATCCTGGACGAGCCCACCAACGGCCTGGATCCGCCGCAGATCGCCGAGATGCGACTGGTGTTGGCCGGCTACGCGGCGACCGGTCGCACCGTGATCCTGTCCTCGCACCTGCTCGCCGAGGTGGAACAGACCTGCAGCCATGTGGTGGTGATGCACCGCGGCCGGTTGGTGGCGGCCGGCTCGGTGGCCGAGGTGGCCGGCAGCGCGGCGATGCAGCTTGCCGTCGCCGAGCCGGACCGGGCGGTGCGGGTACTGGCCGCGGCCGGAATCGAGGCCGAGGCCGTACCGGCCCGGCGGGCGCTGGAGGACGTGTTCCTGGATCTGGTCGGTGAGCGGGGTGACTGACGGGATGCCCTCGGCCGATGGTGCCGCGCCGACCCGGCGGGGCGTGCACGACCGACTGGCCGCCCTGCCGCCGCCGCAACCGGGTGGCCGGTTCCACGTCGGCAAGACCATGCCGCTGCGGGTGGAGTTCGCCCGGCAGTTGAAGCGCCGGCGTACCCAACTGGTGTTGGGCCTGCTGCTGGTCTTGCCGATCATCATGGCGCTGGCGTTCGAGATCGGCGGCTCGGGTTCGGATTCTCGAGGTGGCTCCGCGCTGCTCTCGGTGGCGACCGACGGCGCCGGCAACTTCGCGTTGTTCGCCGAGTTCGCCGCCATCGGGTTCCTGCTGGTGGTGATCGTGGCGATGTTCTGCGGTGACACCATCGCCAGCGAGGCCAGTTGGTCCTCGCTGCGCTACCTGCTGGCGCTGCCGGTGCCGCGGGCCCGGCTGCTGCGGCAGAAGCTGGTGGTGGCGCTCACCTTCAGCTTCGGGGCGAACCTGTTGCTGCCCGCCTGGGCGTACCTGGTCGGCGGCGTGTTCTTCGGCTGGGGGCCGGCCCGGTCACCGTTCGGCGGCACGTTCAGCTATCCCGAGACGGCGCAGCGGGTGGTGATCGTGGCGGTGTACGCCTGCCTGCAATCGGTGCTGGTGGCGGCGCTGGCCTTCCTGCTCAGCGTGCTGACCGATGCGCCGCTGGCCGCGGTGGGCGGCGCGGTGTTCCTGGTGGTGGTGTCCAACATCCTGGACTCGATCACCGCGCTGGATCCATACCGGGTGGTGCTGCCCACCCACTTCCAGTACTCCTGGCTGGACGCGCTGACCGCGCAGATCAGCTGGGGCGACATGATCCGTGGCACCGCGCTGGCCGCGATGTACAGCGCGGTGTTCTTCACCGCCGCCTGGACCCGGTTCGCCAGCAAGGACATCACCAGCTGAGCCGGAATACCTGTCGGGTTACGGCCGGCCGAGGGCGCGATAGTGCCAGCCGGCGGCACGCCAGGTCACCGGGTCCAGCACGTTGCGTCCGTCCACCAGATTTCGCTGGGCCACCAGCTTGCCGATCGCCTCGGCGTCCATGGATCGGAACTCCTGCCATTCGGTGAGCAGCATGATCAGGTCGGCGTCGGTGACCACCTCGTCCAGCGATCCGGCGTAGTTCAGCTCCGGATGGATTCGGCGGGCGCTCTCGTTGGCCTCCGGGTCATAGATCAGCACCGTCGCGCCACGCCGGCCGACCGCGGCGGCCACGTCGAGGGCGGGCGAATCGCGCACGTCGTCGGAGTTCGGCTTGAACGCCGCGCCGAGCACCGCAACCCGGGTGCCGCGGTAGGAGCCGTCCAGCAGGTCCAGGCCCAGCTCCAGCGTGCGCGCCCGCCGGCGCAGGTTGATCTCGTCCACGTCGCGCAGGAACGAGACCGCCTGATCCACCCCGAGCTCGCCGGCCCGCGCGATGAAGGCGCGGATGTCCTTGGGCAGACAGCCACCGCCGAAGCCGAGCCCGGCGTTGAGGAACCGCCGGCCGATCCGGGCGTCGTGGCCGATCGCGTCGGCGAGCTGGGTGACGTCGGCGCCGGTCGCCTCGCACACCTCGGCCATCGCGTTGATGAAGCTGATCTTGGTGGCCAGGAACGAGTTGGCGGCCACCTTGACCAGTTCGGCGGTGGCGAAGTCGGTGACGATGACCGGCGTGCCGGCCGCGATGACCGGCTCGAACGCCGCACGCAGGGTCTGCTCGGCCCACTCGCTGTGCACCCCGAACACCAGCCGGTCCGGCCGCAGGGTGTCCTCGACCGCGAAGCCCTCCCGCAGGAACTCCGGGTTCCAGGCGAGTTCCACCTCCTGGGACGGCGCCAGTTCCCGGAGCACCTTCTCCATCCGCACCGCGGTGCCGGCCGGCACGGTGGACTTGCCGACCACCAGTGCCCGCCGATTCAGGTACGGCGCGAGCGAGCGGAAGGCCGCCACGACGTAGCTGAGGTCGGCCGCGTACTGGCCCTTCTTCTGCGGTGTGCCCACGCAGATGAAGTGCACGTCGGCGAACTCGGCGGCCTCGGCGTAATCGGTGGTGAAGCGCAACCGGCCCGAGTCGATGTGCTTGGCCAGCAGTTCCGGCAGCCCGGGCTCGAAGAACGGGATGACGCCCTTGCGCAGCGAATCGACCTTGGCCTGGTCGACATCGACCCCGATCACCTCGTAGCCGAGTTCGACCATGCACACGGCGTGGGTGGCGCCGAGGTAGCCCGTTCCGATCACCGACAGACGTGGGCGCTGGGTCATGGCATTGATCTCCCGCGGTTTCGACTGCCCGGAGCGGTGCCCCGGATGCCACCTAGAGGCTAACGGGTGGCTCTGCCGCCGCCGGTCAGCACGCGGCTCACCAGCGGTGCGGGTCACTACCCGTTGCTCAAGGCGTACCGATGGGTAACCTTTTGATATGGCCCTGAACCCGGATTTCGGAACCTACCGACTCGCCGAGGAGCACGTGATGCTGCGCGAGGCGGTGCGATCGCTGGCCGAGGACAAGATCGCGCCGAGGGCGGCCGAGATCGACCGGACCGAGCAGTTCCCGTACGACGTGCTCGAGGCGCTGACCAGGGCCGGCTTCCACGCCACCCACATCCCCGAGGAATACGGCGGCGCCGGCGCCGACTCGCTGGCCACCGCGATCGTCATCGAGGAGGTGGCACGGGTCTGCGCCTCGTCCTCGCTGATCCCAGCGGTGAACAAGCTCGGCACGATGCCGGTGATCCTGTCCGGCTCGGCCGAGTTGAAGAAGCAGGTGCTGCCGCTGGTGGCCAGCGGCGAGGCGATGTTCTCCTACGCACTGTCCGAACGGGAGGCCGGCTCCGACGCCGCTGCCATGCGCACCAGGGCGGTCGCCGACGGCGACACCTGGGTGCTCAACGGCACCAAGTGCTGGATCTCCAACGCCGGCGTGTCCAGCCACTACACGGTGATGGCGGTGACCGAACCGGGCCAGGGCGCCCGTGGCATCTCCGCGTTCGTGGTGCACGCCGACGACCCAGGTTTCTCGGTAGGCAGTCACGAGCGCAAGCTCGGCATCAAGGGATCGCCGACGTGTGAGATCCACTTCGAGAACTGCACCATTCCCGCCGATCGGATCATCGGCGAGCCGGGCACCGGCTTCAAGACCGCGCTGGCCACCCTGGACCACACCCGGCTGACCATCGGCGCGCAGGCACTCGGCATCGCCCAGGGCGCCATCGATGCCTCGATCGCGTACATGAAGCAGCGCCAGCAGTTCGGCAAGCCGATCGCTGATTTCCAGGGCCTGCAGTTCATGCTCGCCGACATGGTGATGCAGACCGAGGCGGCCCGCCAGCTCGTCTACGCCGCCGCCGCGAAGGCCGAACGAGGCGAGCCGGGGCTGACCTGGTACTCCGCGTCAGCCAAGGCGTTCGCCTCGGACGTGGCGATGAAGGTGACCACCGACGCGGTGCAGCTGTTCGGCGGCTACGGCTACACCCAGGACTTCCCGGTCGAGCGGATGATGCGCGACGCCAAGATCACCCAGATCTACGAGGGCACCAACCAGATCAACCGGATGGTGATCGCCCGCAACCTGCTCAAGTAGCTCGTCCGGCCCAGGATTACGGGTCTGCGAGTGGGTTTCTTGGGCGGAAGGCATTCGGTGCCTCCTTCTTCGGGCTCGGCACACGGTGGCAGGCGTCGGCATCCGGCAGCACGGCTTGTGTGTCAGGCGTGACCAGGTAGGTGCTGCCTGGTACGCGGCTCTGACCTGACCTTGAAGTGTAGTTCTAAAGCAACAGAAGTGATAGCTGTTGGTGCTACATATGCGCAATCACAAGACCGGGCCGCTGGTAAGGTCGCAGGGGCAGATCCGCCATCGTTACGAGAACGATTGCCACCGGTGCAAGCGGTTCGGATCCAGCGGATTCCGAACCGGGCGCAAGGACGTCTCATCCCGGGTGCGGGCCTGCTCAAATGGCTGCGCGGGCTCCATTGATCTTGGTCGAGACGTCGCGCCAATCCGGAAGCCAAGAAGCTCAACCGGCCACCAAGCTCCATCGTCTTGGCGGCAGCCGCGCCGCATACGCCCGGCTGGGATGCGGATGAAGCTTATGTCGGTTTCGGACCAGCCGATCAAGTCTTGTGTCTCCGCAGCATGATTTCCTCATCGCAGCCACTGCAGCAATCCCGGTGCTGTATCTGCCGGTACTCTTCGAACACGCCAAACACGGAGCGGCCCAGCTTGCCGATGTCACCAACAAGCACTCGGCCATGCCAGCTGAAACAGTGGCTTCTGAGCAACCGCCGTACGGGGGCGGCCCGCTGATACTGATCCTCTACGGTGTTGCCTTCGCCTGGGGCGAGTTGTTCGCCGCGGACGGAGTTTTGCGTGGCGATGCCGCGGGAACCGTGCCGCTGATTGCTGCAGTCACGAGCATGCTGCTCGGTGCCGCGCTGGGCCTGGCAGGATTCATAGAGGTCCAACTCGGCCGGCTCAAGAGAATGCATGGTCCCGGCCGGCGCAGATCATTCATGCGCGGCGCGGTCAGCGGAGGCTTGACGGGCTTGATCATGCTTCCACCTGGATTGAGATTGGCCGGCGCAGTCAGTGACGGTGATGGGCCCTCGGCCGCTGGTCACGTCGGCACCGTCATCACCTTCATAGGCGCGGCGTTCGTTTTCGCACTGCTTGCAGGGTGTCGTGCCGCTGCGGCAGCGGGGTGGAGGTGGTGGTCCGTCAAGCGGCATTCCAAGAAGCAACGCCACGAAGATGCCAGCGATAATCCAAACCCACATCATGAACCCCTATCTGACGCGCCGATCGAGGCCAGCGCGATGGATACCGAGTCATCGTGCCGAGGGTCGGTCGCAGCGCAATGAAGCCAACATGTGACCGCACTTACGACACGCTTGCGGCCAAAGAAGCGGACGACGCCATTGACACGGATACGGATGACCAGCGAGGCAGCAGGTAGCGCCCTCCGTGCGCTCTGGAACGACGGTGCTTCGGTATACCGGTGCAACGGCACGTCGGAAGATGTAGCCGACTACGAGGCCGGTGGTGGCGACGGCTGGAGGATTCCTAACCGCAGGCGACCTCGGGTGGGCGATCTGCTCGTGGGTGTCGCGACGCGGCGTGGTCTCATCGTCGATCTGTGCCGGGTGGACAGTGTCCAGCAGGATGGACGCGGGTTCTGGGCTGAGTGGAACGTCGCGACGGACGTTCGACTGTTGCCCGGAATCCCCCTCAAGGTCGTGACGAGCAATCTTCGATCTGACTTGCCGACGAACTGGACGCGGCTGGACGGCGACGACGCGCGGACGTTCGTCGAGGAGCTGATTGCAGCTGTCGCGGCGCCGAATGTCGCTTATGACGAGGGCGTCGAGCATGTGAGGCTGTGCCGGGATCGTTCGCGTGGCCTGCGCGAGGACGCGTTGGCCAAGTACGACTACACCTGCTACGCGTGCGGGTTGCGTCCTCGGGCCGCATTCGGTGATCTCGGTGTCCGTACGTTGGATTGCCACCACTTGGAGCCGATGGCGGCGCGGCCTGGGAAGCGGAAGAGCACGGTGGACGATGTACGCGTGGTCTGCGCGGTGTGTCACCGTCTTGTTCACACCTTCCCGTCCCCCGATTTGGAGGGTCTCGAGATGGTCTGCGGCTGGTGGGAGTACTCGCGAGCGGCCGGCGTCATCGGCGCCCCCATGCCGGTCTGAGTCGTTGACGAGCTTGAACTGGTCAACCTGCCGGCCGACCCCTGAATTACCGCGGTTGCAAGTCGCGCCCGGCGCGGGCTGCTAACGGACGCCAGCGAGGTCGGATAATGACGCCAGCGAGGTCGGAAAATAAGGCGCCGTCGTGGACGTGGTGTGGCGATGTGCCTGTCCCCGCGCGGTGTCCTCCCCGGTAACTGTCGTACCCCCTTGGCAGGATGGTTGGCGAGTTCACTGACGAGCGGTGGACCTGTTACCAGAGGAGGCGTCGTTGACGTCCGAACATCCTGCGCACCCTGATCACCCGGAGCATCCCGAGCATCCGGACCATCCGGATCACCCGCACCCACCAGGTCCTCAGGGGCCGCCGATTCCGCCACCGGGTCGCCCTGTCGGATGACCGATCCGGTCTCCGGGTCGTTTGCCGAGACGTCCCGGCGCCTTCCCTGGTGGGAGAGGTGGCCGGGGCGTCTGGAGGCGGAAGTCGACCGCTTTGAAACCCATGGTCTGGACATCACCCTGCTCGAGGATCCGCGAGAAGGGGCCGACCGGCTCGTGATCCAGACGAGCATGGACCTACCCGAGCATGGTCCTACGCGTCTGGTCGTGGTGTACCCCGCGGGATTTCCGCACAGGCGGTTCGCCATCTACGCTCCGGATCTGCGGTTACCGCGCCATCAGGCACCCGGCGGGAACTTGTGTGTGATCGCCCGCGGCGCCGAGCACTGGCATCCAGGCTTCATGGCCGCAGACATCGCTTACTACAGAATTCCGAGGTTGGTCACACTTGTGGAGGAAGGAGGCGAGCGGCTCCGGGCAAGCGAGGACCCTCAAGGCGAGCCGGTCACCGCCTACTTCAACTCGCAGCTGCAGGGCGGCATCATCATCGACCAGCGGGCTATCGACGTCGATGTCGCAGCGGCGGCGAGCGGTTGGATGACGCTCGGCTTCGCCCGCGACGATATGACGTGGCTAGATCCGCCGCCTTCAAACGGAGGCGAGTGGATGCCCCCTCTCGGCCAGGGACTGCTGATCGGACTGCAGGATCAGCACCGGACGGAGCTGCTCGCCGAGCCTGAGCAAGCCCTCGTGGGCAGGTATCCGGTTCGCTGCGAAGGCCGATGGCTGTACTTCGCTGACCCGCCATACGCCGAAACTGCACAGGAGCTCTGGGATGCGGTCATGGCTGCAGACGAGGAGCTGAGCCGCTGGGCGGCCACTCACGTCGGTTACGCCATGATCGGCGTCTGCATGCCAGAAGAGGTTGAGCAGGGCGTGTACGAGTTCGGCTGGGTGTTCCTTGCCCGACACGCGTGGAGACAACCCCCGCCCAAGATCAAGCCCAAGGCCCGGCGAGGCCGGAATGCCCCGATGCCGCAGCATGGCATCCGCGTGGAGACCGAGCCGGTGATCGTCAGGTCACTGCGGTGGACACCTCGCGACCTTTCCGTCCGCATTCCCGAACTGGCGCCGATGCGCACGGGTACGGTCTCCGTGGTAGGGCTCGGCAGCCTGGGTGCGCCCTTCGTACAGGAAATGGCCAAAGCTAGGGTCGGCTCACTCCACCTCGCCGATTTCGACCACATTGAGCCAGGCACGTCGGTCCGCTACCCGCTCGGCCTGCAGTTCGCCGGTCTCCATAAGGCCCTGGCGCTAGCCCAGTGGGTACAGCTGCACAACCCGGAGGTCGAAGTGACCGCTAGGGGGCTGCAGGTCGGCAGCATCGCACTAAATCACGATGGCCCGGACGAGAACGAGCAGATCAACGCCATCCTCCGCGGCACCGACCTGCTGGTGTCGGCCACTGCTGAGCACGACGTCAACCGACAGCTGGACCAAGAGGCCCTCACCGAGGGCCTACCGCGGCTGTACTTGTGGAGCCAATCCGGCTACGGCGGCGTCGTAGCTCTACTGCGCCCCGGCCGCACAGGCTGCTACCACTGCCTGGAGAAGATGCTGTCCAAGGCCGCTAGCGATGGTTCGCCTCTGGTCGCAGTCCCGCCCAACGATTCGCGAGGGGTTCCTGCCGGAACCGTGCAAGGCGCGGGTTGTGCCGACCTAACCTTCACCGCGCCGCACGCCGACCTTCTTCCGATTGCGGTCCAGGCCGCTCGGGTCGCCTACGGGCAGCTGTGCTCGGATGCGCCCACGGGCTATCCACGTATGGCCGGCGACGTGTTCGCCGTGCAGGTCCGCGAAGCCTCAGGTGAACCGATCCCACCGCGGTGGACCTCCCACGTGTTGCCTCCGGATCCCGAATGCCCCGTCTGCAACGCATCCTGAGTCGACCCGCCGGCCGTCTCACCATCCTCAGCACTGCGCTCGCCACGCTCCTGACTGACGGGTGGGCGACATGGCCCATGGAGACCGGTGGCCTCTTGCTCGGCCATCGCGCCAACCACCACGGCCTAGACGCCGTCGCCGTGCGAGTCATCGGCCCCGGACCCAAAGCTCGCCACGAGCGCTACGGCTTCGAGCCTGATGCGACCTGGCAGGCCGAGCAAGTTGCCATCGCCTGGACGCAGGACAGCGCCCTTGAATACCTCGGCGACTGGCACACCCATCCTGCTGGAACCACCAGGTTCAGCCCGCTTGACCATGCCACCGCTCGGACGATCGCTGCGGCGCCACTGGCGCGCCAGCCCAAGCCGATCATGGTGGTGGCCGCGCTCCAAGCCGACCTGTCCTCTCGGATTGCAGCCGGAGTACTCGTCAATGGACGGCTGCGCGACATGGCCGTCATGATCGACAATGATCTTTGACTGCGGCAGTCCCCGCGAGGCGACGTGCAGCGCGTTCTCACCGGTTCCGTAGCCGGCACCGAGCACCGAGCCGGTGAATCCGCCGTCGGCTGCCACCCGCACGATCGCTGGCTGCTGCCGGCCGATGTCCCGCGGCGCCAGACCGTCCCGGTACGAGGCATCCCAGGTCTGTCCGGCTTTGCGTTCGTGGCTGGTCGGCTGCCGTGCACCGAACCGCTCCGATCGCTCCGCCACGCTGGCCCCTTCCGTGCCGAACTCGCCATCATCCTGCGCCTGGCACTTGATCCGGCCGACGGAGGACAGTTCGTCCTTGATGTGCTAGCAATCCCTTGAACCGGCAACCTGTGCCGGCTCGGGTCGCTATCCTCCAACACGGCGGTAATGCGCAGACGCTGACATACGGAGGTACACCGGTGGGGTTGCTCGACCTGTTCAAACGGAACAAGTCGACTCCCACCGTAGGCAGGCATGCGTACCGCGCTCAGCCGGTGCCCCCGACGGCGCCGCCGTCGATCGGTCGACCACCGCCGAGCCCGTTGCCTTCGCAACCCCCGACGCCACCCCGGCGCCCGGCTCGGGTCGAGCCATCGGCTGCCCCCGTGCCGCCTCCGCGGCAGACCGCACCGCCCGCCACCGGCAGAGAGCTGTGGGTTCCGCCTGGCGTGCCCGTCCAAGTCGACTCCCTGACGCTGCCTGGCGGCATGCTCTATGTCGGTACGGACCTGCGTTCGGCAAATGGCCAGGGCGTCGAGCCGGCGCTCATCAACCCGCGACTGCCGGTGGACCATCGGCGGCCGGATTGGCAGGGGAGCACTGTCGGCTACTGGCCGTCCTACCACGCAATCACCGCCGGCGCGCGAGCCGCGTACTTGATGTGGCTCGCTGGCGGCCGGCAGGAGCAAGCGCCGATCAGCTGGGTGTTCCTGTTCTTCTACGGGCTCGAGCGCCGGGTGCTGGTCGATGCGCAGAAGCCCGGACCAGCACGCGAGGAACTGCCGATCATCAGCGCAGAGGTTGCCCGGTTGCTCGACCTATACGGCCAGAACAACTCCTTCCGTTCCTACGCGACCAGCTTTCTCGGCCTGCTCGACCTCCACGCAGCCGCGACCGATGGCGGCGACGCACCCGAGCGACGACCGGAGAGATGGCGGATACCGACGCGGTTGCGAACCGGACTTGGCGGGTTCGCCGCGAAGGGCGTGCCCGTGCCGGCCGACTGGGCGCTCGCGTGGGCGCACTATCACCCAGAGATCTACCCACGAACGCCTGCCACCCGCTGTCCGGCCGAGTTCGAGGCGCTGTTCCTGACCCGGTACGCAGCCCGGCACGGCGCCGGGCTGACGATCCGCGCGACGAAGGAATCGTTGCGGTACGACTACTACCCCGCGAGTGCCGGCATCGGACAGGCTCAGCTGTCCACGGATCTGCCCGACGTCCTCACCCAGGCGGCGCCACGAGCCAAGCTCGCCGCATTGGTCGAGGACTGCACGAACTCGCTGGACGCATACAGCCGCTATCTCGGCCGGAATCCGGACGGAGCCGGCACGCTCGCCGCGACCGCGCTGCTGCCACCGGAGCTCGTCGCTGACGCGGGTGGCGAACTCGCCCGCTTGGCCGGCTTCCTCGAGGAGCGTCTCGGCGGCCAGCCGGCCGTGCTCATCGACGCCGCCGAACTGCTGGCGTTCTGGCCGACAAAGACGCCCGGCAAAGTGGCGAAGGCGGACGCGGTCGCAATCGCACAACTGCTGGCGACGAGGGGCGTTGGGGTCGAGCCCGACGTGCGGCTCGGCGGCCCGGTCCTCGCAGCCGCCTCGCCCGCGGTCCTGTTCCGGACCGCCGCGCACCAGCCGACCGCGGCGAGCCCCGAATATGCGGCCGCCGCCGTCCTGCTGCACCTCGCGGCCGCGGTCAGCATCGCCGACGGCGAGGTGTCGGACGCCGAGACGACCCACCTCGCCCGTCACCTCGAGACGGCGATGCACCTGTCCCATCCCGAACGGGTCCGGCTGCAGGCACATCTGCGCTGGCTACTCGCCGGACAGATCAAGCTCACCGGACTCACCAAACGCCTCGCGCTGCTCGACGACGCGCAGCGGGAGGCCATCGGTGACTTCCTCACCACGGTCGCCGCCGCCGACGGCCACGTCTCACCTTCCGAGATCACTACGTTGACCAGGATCTTCAAGCTGCTGGGGCTCGATCCTGCCTCGGTGTACTCGCGTGTGCATGCCGCCACCGTCGGCGGTCCGGCGAACCGCGGCGCCACTGCTCCGGTGACCGTGCGTCCTGCCACTCCCGGCCCCTCTGGCTACTCGATTCCGCCACCTCCGAGCACTGAATCGGAGTCCGCCGCGGCCGCGGGAGAAAGCATGGCACCGCAAGGGGGCGTGCGGCTGGACCAGGCTGCGGTCGCAGCCAAGCTCGCCGAAACAGCGGCGGTGTCGGCGCTGCTCGGCTCGATCTTCACAGAAGAGGATCCCATCCCCGCGCCGGCGACGAAGCAGGCTCCGATCGCCTCGATCGCGGGTCTGGACGGGGCCCACTCCGGGCTGCTGCGTACCCTGGCCGATCGCAGTAGCTGGAGTCGCGCGGAGTTCGAAGCCGAGTGCGCGCTGCTCGGCTTGCTGCCCGACGGAGCGCTGGACACGCTGAACGAGGCCGCGTACGACGCGGTAGGTGATCCGGTCACTGTCGGCGAGGACCCCATCACCATCGACCTCGACGTCGCGCAGGAGATGCAGGCATGAGTACCACCGGACCAGACGCACCGGTAATGACCAACCGGGCCACCATTCGGCCGCGTGAGCGGGACGCGATCGTGCAGGCGTTACGCGCCGGCGTCGTGCCCCGGGTCGGGCAGCAACACGTGCAGGTCGGGCGGGTCGAGGAGGTCAAGGCGCTGCTCGCGGACATCGACCGGATCGCCGACGGCGGCTCAGCCTTCCGGCTTGCCATCGGCGAGTACGGGTCAGGGAAGACATTCTTCCTGCACCTCGTCCGTTCCATCGCCATGGAACGCAAGCTGGTCACCGTGCACGCCGACCTGTCGCCGGACCGGAGGCTGCATGCCACGGGTGGCCAAGCTCGGTCCTTGTACGCGGAGCTGATGCGGAACATGAGCACGCGTGCCAAGCCCGATGGCGGGGCGATGGGCAGCATCGTGGAGCGTTTCGTGACAAGCGCCCTCACCGAGGCACGTGAAACGGGCCAGAGCCCGGACGCGATCATCCGCATCCGGCTGGCGGAACTGGCCGAGCTGACCGGTGGCTACGACTTCGCCGAGGTCATCGCCGCGTACTGGCGTGGGCACGACACCGGAGACGATCAACTCAAGAGCAACGCGGTGCGATGGCTGCGCGGCGAGTTCGCCACCCGGACCGATGCCCGCGCTGCCCTCGGCGTGCGCACCATCGTCGACGACGCGACGTTCTACGACCAGCTCAAGCTCGTTGCCCGGTTCGTGGTCATGGCTGGCTTCACCGGACTACTCGTGTGCCTCGACGAGATGGTCAACCTCTACAAGCTCGCACACACCCAGGCCAGGAACGCCAATTACGAGCAGATCCTGCGTATTCTCAACGACAGCCTGCAAGGCAGCGCGGCACACCTCGGCTTCGTGCTCGGCGGCACGCCCGACTTCCTGCTCGACACCCGTCGAGGCCTGTACTCCTACGCCGCCTTACAAACCCGGCTCGCGGAGAACGCATTCGCCACCAACGGGCTGGTCGACTACTCCGGACCCGTCCTGCGATTGGCCAACCTCAGCCCGGAGGACTTCTACCTGCTGCTCACCCGGCTGCGCGACGTTTTCGCCGGCGGCGACCCCGGCGCATACCTGCTGCCCGACGAGGCACTGACCGCCTTCATGACGCATTGTTCGACTCGGATCGGGGACGCGTACTTCCGGACACCGCGCACCACGATCAAGGAGTTCGTGAACCTGCTCGCCGTGCTCGATCAGAACCCCGGCGCCGACTGGGAATCGCTCATCGGCGGGGTGACCATCGAAGCGGAATCGAACCCCGACCTGGCGCCGTTGCCCGACGAAGGTGAGCAAGCGGATTCCGGCGGTGACGAGCTTGCCACCTTCCGGCTCTGAGCCGCGGCAGCCAGCGGCCCGGCTCGGATGACGGCGCCTGACTACACAGCCGACCGGCGCTCGACGGCATTCGCCCGGTTGAACTCGCGAATCCAGCGATGGATCTGGGAGCAGAACTGGACCGAGTTGCGCGACGCACAGGAACGCGCCATCGGGCCGATCCTCGACGGCGCCGAGGACGTCATCATCGCCGCGGCGACCGCGGCGGGAAAGACCGAGGCCGCGTTCCTGCCGATCTGCTCCGCGCTGCTCGACCCAGGCGAGGACGCGCCGACAGGTCTCGGTGTGAAGGCGCTCTACATCAGTCCGCTCAAGGCGCTGATCAACGACCAGTACGGGCGCCTCGACGCGTTGTGCGAACATCTGGACCTGCCGGTGCACCGCTGGCACGGTGACGTGGCCGGAGCCCGCAAGTCGAAGGTGCTCGCGCAGCCCGACGGCATTCTGCTCATCACGCCCGAGTCTATCGAAGCGATGCTGGTCATCCATGGGCCGAAGATCGGGCGGATCTTCGGCGCGTTGCGGTACGTGGTCATCGACGAGATGCACTCCTTCCTCGGCACCGAGCGTGGAGCGCAGCTGCAGTCGCTGCTGCACCGGCTGGAACTCGCGGTTCGCCGCCGCGTTCCCCGTATCGGCCTGTCCGCCACCCTGGGCGACATGGCAGCGGCAGCCGGCTACCTGCGCCCCGGCCGAGGCGAGCAGGTCACCGTGATCACCTCGACCGACGACACCCACGAGTTGCGACTCCAGTTGCGTGGCTACGAGGCGAAGCCGGCTAACCTCGGGCCGGCCGAGGACGAGCCGGCGGAGCAGTCCGAGGCGCAGCTGGCCGAAGTCGGCGGCGACCGGCTTGCGATAGCCGATCATCTGTACGCGACGCTGCGCGGTACCGACAACCTGATCTTCGCGAACTCCCGCCGAGACGTCGAGATCTACGCCGACCTGCTTCAACGGCGCTGCGAGCGGGACCGCGTCCGCAACGAGTTCTTCCCGCATCACGGCAGCCTTTCCAAGGAGCTGCGTGAGCATGTCGAAGCACGCCTGAAAGATCGGTCCAGTCCGGTGAACGCGATCTGCACCACGACGTTGGAGATGGGCATCGACATCGGTTCGGTCGCGTCCATCGCGCAGGTCGGGGCACCGCCCACCGTCGCCAGCCTGCGGCAACGCCTCGGCCGGTCCGGACGCCGGGGCGGAGCCGCGACGCTGCGCCTGTACCTCACGGAGGAACAGGTCATCCCGCACACCCGACCGCAGGACGCGTTGCGGACGCAGATCGTGCAGAGCATCGCAATGGTGAACCTGCTATTGAACCGGTGGAACGAGGCCCCGGACTCCGGCGGCCTGCACCTGTCCACGCTGATCCAGCAGTTGTTGTCGCTCATCGCACAGCACGGCGGGATCTCCCCGCTCGATGCGTACCGCACCTTGTGCGAGCACGGGCCATTCGCCCGGGTGACTCCCGACCTGTTCGCCTCGCTGCTGCGCTCGCTCGGCGCACCAAGCGTCGACCTGCTCTGCCAAGCAAGCGACGGCCTGCTGCTGCTTGGGGTCGCCGGCGAGCGATTGGTCAACCACTACTCGTTCTACGCCGCGTTCCGCACCGGTGAGGACTACCGCCTGATCGCGAGCGGTCGCACGCTGGGCACGCTGCCGGTCGAATATCCGCTGATGCCGGGCTCGCTGCTCATTTTCGGCGGTCGTCGGTGGAGGGTGCTCACGGTTGACGCGCAAGCGAAGGTCGTCGAGTTGGCCCGCTCGGCCGGTGGCCGGCCGCCGATGTTCACAGGTGGCGGCGGCGAGGTCGCCGACCGCGTCCGGCAGGAGATGCGCCGCAGCTACCTCTCCGCAGAGGTACCCAGCTACCTGGACGGCCCGGCCACCCGGTTGCTTGCCGAGGGTCGTGCGAACTTCGCACGGTTCGGCCTGGCGAGCGATCCGTTGCTCACGGTAGGCAAGGAGACGCTGGTTTTCCCTTGGCGTGGCGACCGAATCTGCTCGACGCTCGCGATTGCGCTGACCGGGGCAGGCATAGAGGTCGCCCAGGACGGCGTGTGCCTCACCATGCCCGACTGCAACCGGCATCAGGCCGTCGCGCGCCTGACCAAGCTGCTCGAAGCGGGCCCAGCCGACCCGGTCGAGCTCGCCGCGCGGGTGGGCACGAAGGTTGTCGAGAAGTACGACGACCGACTGAGCGAGGAGCTGCTCAACGAGGCGTTCGCCGCACGCAGCCTGGACGTCGACGGTGCCTGGCACGCCCTGCGGGAAATCCTCGATCAAACAGGCGCGGCAGTGACCGGCTAGAACCGGTGCTACATCGCGGGGTCTACAACTTCGAGAGGTTCAAGACCCGGGCGATCGCGGCGGCGCGCAAGGCGCTCCCTCTCGGCACGGTCGCCGGGTTCGCCCGCACCAAGACTGGACAGCAAGGGCGTGATCGCGTTGGCACGCGGACTCGGTCAACTTGCCGAGTGCAGACGTGCGCGACCATCGCAGATGCGCATCGGCACCGACGCGCAGTTCAACCACCACACACTCGTCACTGTCGTCATCAGGGTCGTGAACCAGTTCGCCGTCCGCCCGAATGCCGCACAGATGCCCTCCGATCTCATGCCGCTCGACGCGAGAGCGGCATAGCGATCAACGGGCTACCGCGTTTGCGTTGCGGTCGAATGTGCCGGCTTCGCCAGTCCGCGCACAGATTGTTGCAGGCAAAATTGCGTGCCGTTCCGGTTATTCGCCGTGTGACAGCGTAAGTTTGTTGCGCCGATTTCGTCGATCAGCCGGCGCAGGCACTGGCGAAGGTGAACCGATAAGGATAGCGCTGGAGGTTATCTGGCCGAGTCGTGCCACGCCGGTGCTGTGATCAAGGGAGGTGTGTCGGATGGGCGTGTTCGTGGAGGACTGGCAGGCCAGTTACGGCTCTCCGTACCTCGTCGTGCCCGAAGAGACCAGCGCTCCGGACGCCGCCCAAGTCGCTGAAGACGGCGGCGTGCTCACCTCCCATGATGGCACCATCCCCAACCTGCCGCGGCTGGCGTTCGTTGATGGCGTGCGGCGGGTCGAGGCGTCGCTCTACCAGGTCGACGACATCACAGGCGGGGTGGCGCGTGGCGTCGCCGGCGCCCATGCGTGCGGCAGCGTCCTGGTCGAGGACGGCGTCCCGCCGGTGTACGGCCCGTTGCAGCTGACCCGGCACGTCATCTTCGGCTCAGGGGTAAACCATGCCCTGCCGCCCGTCCATGGCGGCTGGGCATGGCAGGCCAGCTCGATCGCCGAGTCCGATCCTGAGGCCCCGCTGCGCGAACTGCAGAACCGGATGCGACGGGCCGAAGGGGAGCTAGCCGCAACCCTCTGCGCCGAGGGCTGGCTGACCGTTGTCGACGGCCCCGTCACGTACGTCAGGGCTCGCGACCTGCCCGTCGTCGGGTATGTCAAGACGCACCATCGGATGCTGCTACCGGCCCCTGAACATGTGCGCGTTCCCCAGCTGATCAGCGTGGGTCAGCGAACCAGCCTCTTCGCACACGGCAACCGGTACTCGGCGTATGCGCGGATCGCTACTCCGGACGTTCACTCCGGGCCGTGGTCCGGGGTCATCCGCCTCGAACTGCCGCAGTCCGCCGGCTTGCGTCAGTGCGCCGAGCAGGCATCCGTCATAACCGGGTTGCTGCCGCGCTTCGCCGGCGTCCGGCACCGAGACCCGCGCGCCCCGCAGAACCTGCAGCCGGTCGGCGCCCTGGAGAAGCATCTTCGGCATCTGCTCGGACCTTCCGACTACGCCACCCGCGCCGTCCGGGACGCCGTCGCCCAGCTTCGCCCGGCCGTCCCCGCATGACTTGCGGGCCGCGCCCGGCCGGAACCACGCCGGCGCCGTTCCAACATCAGCACCGGAGGAAACGAACATGACCTTGCTCGACGCGGCGCAGCCGTCCACCGACGGCAGCGAACCCGACGCGGCTCGGGTCGGACTGGTCGATGGGTCAGCCCCGTCGTCCACCCGCTTGTTCCGGGTGGTACTGGACGACACCGAGGTCGTATCGCTAGACGAGCTCGTCGTGACGACTCAGACGCTGCCGGACGGCAGTCCCCTCACCCACTACGGCATCGTCGTCGAAGGCTGGGGCGAGATCGAAGGCGCCGAGGTCTCCACCGATACGCAGCGGATCACCGGCACCCGCACCATGCCGGGCGTCACCGCCCGCACAGTCGACATCCAGGTGTTGCGGACCGTACCGGAGCGGTGGCTGCCACCCGCGCCCGGAGCGGTCGTCTCCCGGGCGGCCGGCGCGCACCGCGAGATGGCGCTGTTCCTCGATCAGATGGCGGCGCAGCTGCCGGTCGGCCTCGATCTGAACAACGAGCCGCTGTACGCCGATTTCGACTTCATGAACGGCACCAAGGGCGGCCATGTGTCGATCTCCGGCGTGTCCGGGGTCGCCACCAAGACGTCGTACGCGATGTTCCTGTTGTACATGCTGTTCGAGACGAGTCGCGGCCGGGAGCTGCTCGGGCCCGCCGGCACCGGCGCCCGCGCGCTCGTGTTCAACGTCAAGGGTGAGGACCTACTACACCTGGACCGTCCGAACGCTTCCTTCGGCGACCACCCCGATGCCCCGGCCCAATGGGAGGCGCTCGGCGTCGGCGCCGACCAGCTCGGCGCGCTCACCGATGTGCGGGTGTATGCGGCACCCGCCCCGTCGGCCGACGGCACCCTGACCCCCACCGTGCATTCGCGCGACGGCGCGGACGTGGTCGTGTACGGGTGGACGCCGTGGGACTTCGTCCGGGAGGGGCTGCTGCAGTACCTCGTCAGCGAGGAGGACGACCGCAACACCCAAGTCGGCATGCTGGAACAGCGCTGCCGGCTGCAGCTGGCCCGGTGGGCGTACCCGTTCGGCGACAGTGGCGCGGTCGTGCTGCGCGACCCCGGCGACGGCGCCTCCTACGTGTTCGACCGCGTCGTGGCCGAGCACCGCGACCGCGTCGCGCAGCAGCAGCCCGGCGACGTCCTCATCGAGAACTTCAACGACCTGGTCGACTTCCTGGCACGCAAGATCGAGAACCAGGATCCCGATTGGGTCGGCCAGATCGCCCAAACGACCCAGTGGGCACTCCTGCGGCGGCTGTACGGGCAGGCGCCGCGGATCGGCCAGCTGATCTCGACCGGTGTGGCCCGTGTCAACCTGGAGACCGGTGCCGCGATCAGCGTCGTTGACATCTCCTCGCTCCACGACGCCGCCCAGCGGTTCGTCGTCGGCGCCTTGCTCTCACGCGTGTTCGCGGACAAGGCGGGTCGTGGCCGGGAACCGCTGCGTTTCATCGTGCTCGACGAGCTGAACAAATACGCGCCCGCCCAGGGCCGTTCACCGATCAAGGAGGTACTCGTCGACATCGCCGCCCGCGGCCGGTCGCTGGGCGTCCTGCTGATCGGGGCGCAGCAGGCGGCGGGCGACGTCGACGGGAACATCACGCGCAACGCGGCGGTCAAAGTCGTCGGCCGGCTCGACGCAGGCGAGGCCGACTCCTACCGGTTCCTCACCCCGGCCGTCCGCGAGCGAGCGGCCCGCTTCCTGCCGGGCACGATGGTCGTCGACCAACCGTTGATACCGGCCCCGCTGCCGCTGCGGTTCCCGTTCCCGCCGTACGCGACGAACGTGGCCGAGGCCGCCCGGCCACCCGCCGAGGTGGCTCAACGCGGCGCCGACGTCGCTGCGCTCCTGGTCACCGAGCCCGACGATCCGCCGCCGTTCTGACCGGCAGCCGGTCGTCGACGCGACAACCGTCCCGGCAACGCGGCAGCCGAGCAGGTCCGCACCATCCAAGGGGGAGCGTTCTTGAAAATCCTGCACACGTCCGATTGGCACATCGGCCGCACCGCAGGCGGCCACCTGGACCGCACCGAGGACTTCCGCGCCGTCCTCGCCGAACTGATCGCCATCGCACGGGAGAGCAAGCCGGACTTCGTCCTGCACACCGGCGATCTGTTCGACGGTGCCCGCCCGGCGGTCGCGGACATGATGACGGGAATCCAGGCACTGCAGGCGCTGGCGGCGGTCGCGCCCGTGATCGTGCTCGCCGGCAACCACGACAGCCCGGCGCTGTTCCGGCTGTTCAACCTCGTCGCCAATGGCCTGTCCGCCGGCCAGGACCGCGCCGCCGCCGGCCGCATCCGCTTCATCGACCGGATGCGCACGCCGGAGGCCGGCGGCATCGTCGACCTGCACAGCGACTCGACGCAACAGCGGCTGCGGCTGGCCCCGCTGCCGTTCGTCCATGCGAACCGGTTCCTGGAGGAATACCGGTCGCCGGACACCGCAACGCGCGACTACGCCGACCATCTGCGCCGCGCGCAGGAAGATCTGCACCGCGGCTTGCTGGACGGCCTCCGTATCCACGACGACGTGCTGGTCTTCGCCGCCCACCTGTATGTCGAAGGGGCGCTACTGTCCAAGAGCGAAAAGCCGATAGACGTCGCCGACAGCTACCTCTCGCATGCGGCCGCCATCCCACCGGTCGCCTACGCCGCGCTGGGGCATATCCACCGTCCTCAGGTCGTGACCCGGCCTGGGTTTCCGTGCCACTATGCCGGCTCGCTGCTGCAACTGGACTTCGGCGAGGTTGGCGAGCAGAAATCGGTCGTGCTCGTCGAGGTCGAACCCGGCCGTGCCGCGCACCCGCAAGTCCTTCCGCTCACCGCCGGTCGGAAGCTGCGCGTCATAGAGGGCACGCTGGCCGACATCGCCGAACTCGCCCCCGAGGTGGGATCCGACATCGTCCGGGTGTTCGTCGACACCGACACCCCGACGCCGTATCTTGGCGACCTGGTGCGCGACCTGCTGCCGCAGGCTGGCATCGTCTCCGTTGACGAGCGTTGCTCGGCGGTGAGGGTCAAGATCCTCGACAAGTCGGCCGCTGATCCGGCCGAGGAACCCGACCTGACGGAGCTGTTCCGCGAATACCTCGGGAGCACCGGCACGCCCGGAGCGCGCGCCGACGACGTCCTCGCAACCTTCGCGACGCTGTTCGCCGAAGCGGCCGCGGTCGAGTCGCTCGAGGACGGGTGCGCGCCGTTGCCCGAGGAAGAGCTGCTGACGGCAGTCCTCGACGGCACCGAGCCGGACCCCGGGGTGCGGGAGCAGCTGCTGATCACCGACAACGCCGCGGCATCTCTTGCGGTCGAGGCTGAACCCCGCGCGTCCACGACCCGCGGCACTCGGCGGACGCGGTGACGGAGGAGGCACGGTGAAGCCACTAAAGCTCGAATTCACGAACATCCGCTCCTACCAGCAATTCGGACCGGTGTCGTTCGAGGAGCGGTCCCTGGTTGGCATCCTGGGTGACACCGGCGCAGGGAAGTCGACGATCCTCGAAGCGCTGTGCCTCGCGCTGTACGGACAGTCGTCGTGGCAAGGCGGCGCACACGAGGACCTCATGGCCGACGGCGCTCCGCACATGAGCGTCGACCTGACCTTCGAGCATGGCGGCCACACCTGGCGGGTGCAGCGGACCTACTACAACAACACCCGACCGACGACGGCATCGCTGCGCAATCTCGACACAGGTCTGGCGGTCGACAACGTCCGGCCGGTTAACGCTGCGATCGTGTCGCTGCTGCGGATGGATTTCGACGCGTTCCGTTCCGCGGTCCTTCTGCCGCAGGGGCAGTTCCAGAAACTGCTGCATTCCTCTCGCACCGAGCGCACAACGCTGCTGAAGGGCATCTTCGGCGTCGACCGCGTCGAACAAGTGGCAGAACTGGCACGGACCCGCGCCGAGCAACTCGCCGCTGTAGTAAGCAAGGCCGAACTCGCTCGCGCCGGCCTACCGGACGACCCGGCAGCCGACGCGGCCACCGCCGACGCGGACGGCGAGCGGTACGGCGCGCTTGCCGACGTCCTTCAAGGGCGCGCCGACGAGGTTGCCAACCTCAGCGCGGTCGCCCGCACCCACCGGGAGGCACTCAGGCAGCTGCGCCAGACGCACACTCTTATCGCCGGCGCAACCGACAGCCTGACCTCGGCCGACGCCGTCGGTCGGATCGCGGCCGCGGCCATTGCGGCCGAGAAGGTCAGCGACCAGGCCGAGCAGTGCCGCACCCGCACCGAGGCGGCCCGCCAGCGCGAACGCGACGCGCACAACGCGATCATGGCCGCGAACGGACGCGGTGAGGGTCGATCCCAGGTCGACGCCGCGATCGATCTGCTGGCAACGGTGCCGCGTCGCGCCGGTGGCCTTGCCGAGCATGCCCTCGAGCTCCATGACGAGCAGCGCCGCATTGATGCCGAAGCCGGCCGTATCGCGAAACTGCGCACTACTCTCGCTGGTCAGCAGAAGATCGTCGCCGGCCTTGAGCAGACCGCCGACGACGCCGAGGAGGCCGTGGACAAGGCCGCGAAGGCCGCTGACCGGCTGCGAGACGCGACCGTAGATATCCTCACCGTCGCCGCTAGCGTGCGCGCTGCGCTGGCCGAGCAACGCGTCGCGGAGGCGCGAATTGCCGAACTTGTCCCCGCGATCCAGAGCCATCAGAAGGCCATGGACGATGCGCGCACCGAAGAGGAAGAGGTGGCGGCAGCCCTCGCGATGCTGCGTCGTACCGCGGCAGCCGCCTCGGCCGCGGCCGGACTGCATCCCGGAGACGACTGCCCCGTGTGTGCCCGGAAACTCGTCAAGGATTGGCGCGCGCCTGACCTTGACGCCGCGGCACAGATCGACGCCGCAGAAAGCGCCGTCGGCACCGCCCGGGCCAAGTGCGAGGACGCCGGCCGTGATCTGCAGCAGACCCAAGCGGCACTTCAGGCCGCCGAGGACGCTCGCCGGGTCGCGTCCAGCCGGGCCGACGACGCGCGCGAACAACTCGGATGCGGGCTGGACAAGATCGCGGCCGCGGCGGCTGGTCTTGCCGCCGGTATCGATGCCGGCGCGGTCAACGCCGCCGTCGAGCAAGCAGCATCACCGGACGCGGAAACGCCTCCGCCGCGCGAGGTTGCCGCCACGCTGTGCGCCGAGGCGGCAGCGCACGTGGCCACGCTGCGCAAGCAAGCTCAGGCAGCACGTACCGACGCAGTCGACGCCCGAGCGCGACTGAACGCCGAACTCGTCGCTGCGGAACAGTCCGAAGCCGACCTTGGCCGAGCACGGAAGGCATTGGAGAGCTCACGCGGTCGCTGGCAGAACAACTTCGCCGAACTCACCGGACAGCTTCGGGCTCTTCCGGCGCCGGTGCGCGCGCAGCTGCCCGAGGTCGTCGATGACGTTCTGCCCGACTGGCTCGCTGACGGCGACATCGGCCCGCTCGCCGCGGCGATCGGGACGGCGCACGCAATGTCGGCGGAACTCACCGCACACGAGGATCAGCTCAAAACCTCCCGCGCCGAACTGGACGACCTCACCAAGGTCAGTGACGAGCTTCGGACCCAACACGAGCAACAGGTCGCCCGGCCGCTGCGCGATGCCTGCCGGACCCTGAGCAGGGCCGCGGCCGCGCTCAGCGCCGTCAGCGAATGCGATGTCGAGCTGGCGCAGCCCGCCGCGCCAGCGGACGAGTCCGATCCGGCTGGCGTCCAGCGCTACCTGCGCGAAGTCACAACGGCCTTGGCCGACGCCGACACCGCGCTCGAGGCGCGCATCACTCAGTTGGCAGAGCAAGCCGAGGACTCCTTCACTCGAGCGGTGTCGGCCTGGCGCGCCGCACTCGCCGCAGCCGCGGAGGCTGACGACCAGCACGACACTGCCGAAACCGAGCCGGCTGACGAGGACGTACTGACCGCGAGCGCTGTCGTACCGGTGAAGCTCGCCGCTGAACTCACGCGGCACCGCGCCCAACAGGCCAGGGAGGAGGCCGACCGGGCCCGTGCGGCGATCGAGCGTGCCGCGACTTTGGACGAGGCGATTGCCGCAGGCCAGGCCCGCGCGTCCGCACTGCGTGGCCTGCGGGCGGCGCTGTCCCGTTCGAAGTTCCCTGCCTATCTGGTTTCGCGGCGCACCGAGGTGCTGCTCGGGTTGGCGAGCGATCTCTTCGGGAGGCTGTCGAACGGTGAGTTCGGATTCGCCGAGGACTTCCAGGTGGTGGTGCGTCGCTCCGGTTCGGTGCGCGACCCGAAGACGCTGTCAGGGGGCGAGACGTTCCTGGCCTCGCTGTCCCTCGCGCTGTCGCTGGTCGAGTTGTATTCCCGCGCCGGCGGCCGCCTTGGTGCGCTCTTTCTGGACGAAGGGTTCGGGGCGCTGGACATGGCGTCGTTGTCAGCCGCGCTGGACGCGCTATCCGCCGAAACCGGCGGCGACAAGCTCGTCGCGGTCATTAGCCATCTCCACGCGGTTGCCGAAGCAGTCACCGACGTCCTCTGGGTCTCGAAACACCTAGGCACGTCATCGGTCTCGTGGATGGATTCCGCGCAGATCGAAGCACTTGTGGCCGCAGACGCTGAAGCAGGCCTGCTGGTGTGACTGCCTAACGAAATGCCGGGCTGGAAATCTGATCTGCAAGGTCCACGTGGCGCCCTTAGGTGAGGGTGATCGTATCGGTGATGCCGATGACGGTTATGGACCTACGGGCCCGGGTCAGAGCCACATACAGGTTGTTCACGTCAGTCAACTGTTCGACGTTGGCGATGACGACGTGGTCGTACTCCAGACCCTTCACCAATAGCGTTCGGGACACGACCCGTGACCCCTCGTGCCTGCCGACGCGCCTGACCCGGTCGCGCGCCCGCGCAAGCTCTTCAGTCAGAATCTGTGGGTCGTCCCCGGCCGCAGCGGCGCCGCGCAGCGCCAGTTGGATGTCGCGCCATGCTTCGCGGGAGTGCAGCCGGAGCGAAGGGGAGCGCGTGATGACGTCCATCGCGTCGGCCATCGTGGCGTAGCACGGGTTAGCGACGACCGCGTCGAGGCCGGCCAAAGCGGGCTCGAGACCCGGACGGCCCACATGCCCGACCGTGCGCCCTTGCCCAAGCGCCTTCTTCACGGCGTCGTTCAGCTTTCCGTTCCCGCACAGGCAGTCCTTCGTCAGCTCCAGCAGCCACGATGCGTACTGCGCCGGGGCGAGCATGGCCAACTTGGCGAGCTTGCCGGTCATGAACTCGCCGGCGAGTTCCTCCATGACGGTGAACGTGCCGTCGAGGTCGGCACCGATGCGCCTGGCGCCCTGCTTCCAGGCGGTGAGCACCACGACCGATTCCTCCGAAGGCCACCGATGCCACAGCGCAGCCTGTTTGACGGCGAGGTAGTTCCCTGCTGCGCTGCGGAAGCTGATGCCTAGCCCAGGGGCAAGTCTGGAGAACGTCAACTGCTTTCCGACGGTTAGCTCTGACCGCAGGTCGAACAGCCATTGTCCAAGCGTCTGATTGTGCTTAGTCCATCGCCACGGCTTGCTATCTGTGGGATGGTCGGGGAACCGCGCCTGGGTCGCCTCCCAGGTGACCAACGGTTCACCGAAGCTGAAGATGGCCTGCATCGGGTCGCCTAGCACACCGGTCTTCGAGATGGCGTCGGCCAGCGCGGTGACGAACTCGTGCTGGCTCTCGCTGCAGTCCTGGTACTCGTCGACGAGCAGGTGTGTGTAGGAGGCGGCGAGGATATCGCGGATGTTCGACGCGGCCGCGATCCGGCGGGCAGCGGCGACGTAGGCAGCGGAGTTGTTCCAGTTGGGCACGCACGGCACCTTGAGCTGCCCGATGCTCGAGTACGCCCGAGCTAGAAGGAATGCGAAGCTCGTCAAGGTGGCCACACGCACGCCAGCGGTGACACCGAAGCGCTTCAGCCGCCGCCTAACTGCTTGGACGCCGGCGTTGGTGTGGGTCAAGACCAGGACGCTGTGGCCGTCTGCGACCAAATGCCGGACGGTCGCCGCGAGCAAATGCGTCTTGCCCGCCCCGGCCGGCAGTGTGACCGACGCCGGCAACGCCGTGGCGAAGGCGGCTGCGGCAGCCTTGAGTTGTTCATCGACGCCACCGGGGGTAAGCACACCGGTCATGCTCCGGCCGTTTCGCCGCCGATGGGTGTGCTCGGGCCGTCGCCCGATTCAACGTCAGGCTGGGTGCCGGATCCGGCGCCCGGGCTCGTGTCCTGTTCACTGGGCTGTGCTGCATCAGCGCCGGGTGCCAGCGGCTGCGCTGCTGATGGACTAGCCGGAACAGCGGGCCGCTCGTAAATGTGCTTGCGCAGCTCAGCGACGGTGGTTGCCACGTCCCCGGCTTGTAGCTCGGGGTGCGTCAGAATGAGATCGGCAAGGTGTTTGCCGCGGTCGACGTTCTTGAACCAGCCGGACTTCTTCGCCACCGCGCCCACGACCGCACGCGCGTCCGCCAGCAATTTCCCAGCCGACAGCCAGGACGCGACATCGAGCGGCGTACCCGTCTGCGGGGCACCACCTGCCTGCAGCTGCGCGGCGATCGAAGCATTGGCGCTTTCCGGATCGGAGGCGGCGGCAACCGCCGCCGCAACCAACGCTGTCAGCCCGTCAGCGTCGAGCTCGTTGCACAACGCCTCCTCGACCGACACCTTGCCCGGCCAGCGAATGACCTTGCCGCCGGTAGCTACCAGTCCCGGGACCTTGGCGTTCGCCGCATCGTCGTCGCTGTCAAGCAAGACGATCACGTCGTAGCCAACCTTGCGCAGCTCCATTGCGCGCTGGAGCGTTCCAGTCCCACCGCTACCTTCTGCGGCCACAACAGCAAGTGCGGCGGCCGGAAGCTCGTTGACAGACTCGCACTCGTCGTCCCAGTTCTGGATAAGCGCGAGCAGCAGTCCGTACTCGGTCTTACCCTCTCCCAGCAGAACCCGCCGGGCGAGGAACGCTTCAGGAGTGGCCTTGATGACCGGCTTGAGCGAGTCCGGCTCGCCCAGGCAGCGAATTGTCGTAACTCCATCGGTCGACCGAACCATCACCAGATCATGCGGCTGAAGGTGCTGCAGCGCGGTCGGGGAGTGTGTGGTGACGAACACCTGCGCGAACGCGTCACGCTTCCGCAAATGCCGCAGCAGGTGCACTAGCCGATGGGGCTCGAGGCCGTATTCGACCTCGTCGACAAGCAAAATTGTTGAAGCCTCATGAGCCAACTGCTGCGCGGCCGCACCGGCAAGGCGTCGGGTGCCGAGCCCGAAGTTCATGAGTGGCACCGGTCCGTTGAACAGGGCGAGGTTGCCTTGGGCACTGCCCAACGACAGGTCCAGGCCAGGCTTCAAGTCGTGGAAATCGGCGCTGCCGATGGCGCGAACCGCAGCGCCGACATCGTCGGCCAATGACTGAAGATCACCGGAGACTGCGGCGGACGCCGCCTCGCGTGCAGCTCGATTGGCTGCGGTGAGGGCGTGCTTGGTGTCGTTCTTCTTCGCAGTTAGCTTCCCCAGCGCGGACATGCGCGACCAGCGCAGATGGGCGTCCACTCGCTCGTCCACGCGGAACGCGCCGAAGCGGGCGCGGTGCCGTGCCTTGAGCGGGTGTTGTTCCTCATCTTCACCCTCGCCGTCGCCTGGGCGGTAGATCGTCCATTGGGGCTCCAGATCGGCCTCGATGAGCAACTCGACGATGACACATTTGTCGGTGCCGTCCTCGGCATCGCGGATCCACTCACCGGCTGCGTTGATGCCGGCGACATGCAGGCCGAGCTCGTCAAGCCCGAGAAGGTCGGTCGGGAGGTCGCTGACCGCAACTCGAATCCGGATCGGGTCGTCGATGTTGGCGTTGTAGAAGTCGGTATCGGTGAACGTGATGTTCCAACGGTCGCTCAACGCTCGCTCGACGGCGGTCAGGATGGTCGACTTTGTTGCGTCGCCGGGGCCGATGAGGACAAAGAACGTCTGTTCGGGTGGCAGGCACCAGGATAGTTGGCGGACACCGCGGAAGTTCTCGATGTCGATGCGGCGGATCTTCATGCTTGGGGCAGTCCGGTCAGGTAGACGGGTGCGACGCGCCGGCGCCGAGGTGGATCGATCTGCGATAGCACATGCCCATGGCCCTCCTGAGGATCGACTGGATTTTAGATTCAAACTGATCTTCGAGGCAGTCGGACACGCGGCCCACCACGGGTCTATGACGTCCACGGCTTCGGACTGCTTAGCGCCTTTTGCGTGGGCACAGCGGAACGCCACGGTCAAGGGACATGGTGCCGCCATGCCGGTACAGGCTCGGTGGCTCGTGACCGTGTTCGCAGGATGTGCTGGCCGGTCCAGCGAGGGGCAGGTGTTCCCAAAGATCCGCCGGTCGAGGTCGGTCGCGCTCGCCTCGATCGCGTCATCGACGGCCACGACGGGCACTGATATACGTGACTCATCTGGCCGGGTAAGCGAAGGGTGGCAGGTGGAGGATTCTCCACCTGCCACCCTTGACGGCGGCTCGTGGCTAGTCGGTCAGGCTCTGCCGTACGCGGCGCGGCTCGCGCCAGCCATCCCGGACGTCGGCGGTCAGGTCGAGGTGCCGGGCGAGGTTGCGGATGAACGCTGCTGGAATGGAGCACCGAAACGGCTGAGCAGCACCGTCCCCCTGCGGAGCGAACTCAATAGCCAGCCGGTCCTCATCGTCATCCCGCCAGCGTCGTTGCCCGTACCGGAACGGACGCACTAGGTACGCCGTGAGGAAGCCGGGCGGGCCGTTCAGCCCGGCGCGGGCATCCTCGAACCAGCCTTCCCACGCCCCTCCGTAGCTCTGGCACTCGGTGGGATGGTGGGTGATGTTCGGGTAGCCGTTCGACTGGTACTGCGGGTGCGCGTGGCGTTCCTGGCACCAGCTTTGCCCGTGGTCGAATCGGAAGATGATCTGGTCTGGGTCGACCGGCCGCCACGGCTGGTCAATGGTCGGCGTCCAGTCGTCCGGCTCGTCACCCGGTCCCGAATCGTTGTTGCGGTTATCGTCGGTCACTGGGTCGTACTCCTATCCAAGGTAGGCGTGCGATCAAGGCCCTGGTCGGTGTTAGCCGCATCGGCCGGGGCCGCCTATGGTCACTGCTCTAACCCGTCCCTCGACTGTCCCGCCTCACCCCCGTCCCTTCGTCGTCACGGCGTGAGACTAAGACCGGTTGAGGACAATTCCGCGCCGCGCTGATCGCACGCGTCCGGAGCTGTCCGGCGTGGCGCGGTCATGAGGCCATTCGAGTTCCTGGCTCCAACACGGGATGAATGCCCGCGGATAGCTCGACGGCAAGAGTCAGTGGCGTGTCCTACCGGCCGTGCACCTTCCAATCGACCTCCTCGATCGTTCGGATGCGGTGCCACACGCGCGGGTTCCAGCGAGTGGACTCGCCGGTGTCGTGTCGCTCGACCACGCCCTTCGTCTCGAGCTGGCGCATGATGCACGCCACTCGGTGGACGCTGTAGGTGACGGTGCCTGCGATCTCGGCGACGGTCACCCAGGCGTCGTTGTCGAAGATCGCCGATGACAACACGGCCACCTCGCCCTTGCCCAGGCAAAAGGGCCGTGGCCGTTTTCGCGCGAGGTACTGCCGGCAGTCGTCCGGCGAGGCGATCGCTCGTAGGTAGTCGGCGGGAAAGCGCGTCTCCGGGTCCATGCCGAACGCCTCGGCGAACGGCATTCGTCGGCATCGGCACAGCAGCCGTGCCGGCACTTCCGGGCAGTCGACGATCCCGGAGATCAGCTCGCCGCACCGACAGCGGTGCAAGGCCATCGGCACTCCGGCGCCGTCGTGCTTTGTATTGGACCGACGGGCACGTTCGACCAGCCAGTGGCGGGTGCCGTCGTCGTCGACCGCATCTATCATCGCCATCCACACCGCGACCTTTGCGGGGGTGACCGGCGGTATCAGCGCGGCGGTGTCGCGTGCGCAGCCGGAACCGCCGAGCTGCGCGACGGCGTCGAGAACCGCCTGCGGCCCATAGCGCAGGTATGTGTGCAGAGCCCCGTTCCAATTCCAGGCGCGTGTCGTGTACACCCGGGCTGCCCAGGACATGAACTGTGGTTGCGTCCAGTCCTGCGGTATGTCCTCGGGCAATGGCGTGTCGGCTACGACGTGCATCACCACCGGATGCAGCCAGCGGAACGCACAGTCGCTGATCATCCGCGCCTGCTGGCGCTGAAGCCCGGCCTCCTCCAGCCGAACTCGGGCCCGGTGCCGCTCCCACGGGAAGTTGCCATCTGCGCCGAGCGCAAGGGCGACGCGGCGGGAGTCCGCAGCGAATGGAACGGTGACATCCCATTCCAGGGGGCCGCACCGCAGTACCGATCCGTCGGCCAGTGGCAGGCGCATGAAGCAACGACCAGCCCACTGCCCAGCGTTGACCGGTCGCAGCGAGAGGTCGCAGAACACCTTCTCCAACGCTGCTGCCTCCAGCTGCGACACCTTTCCGCCAGGCTTGACAAGTGCCCCTATAGCCGTCTGGAACTGGTCCATGATCGCGTGCGGGCTGGCTGCGGAGGCATCGTGCGTGGCGCGTGTGACTGTGGCCAGTTCCTCCCGCGCAGACTCCAAGGCGACAGCGGCGCGATCGGCACTGTGTTGAAGGCCCTCGCGGCGAGAATCGGTAAGGCTCGCCAGACCTAGCGCGGTGAACGCAGCCAACGCCTGTGCCTGCGCCTTCTCCACCATCCGCTCCGCGGCAGCCACCGCTGGTGAGCAGGCAGCATCCTCGGCCGGACGCAGGTCAGCCAATTCGTACTGCCCGTCGATGCCGGCACGCAGCGCCTGGGAGGCGGCTCGTGCGATCGCAGCATGGATCGTTTCGGCGTTGAACGTGGCAACTGTGCGCCCGAGCTCGGTGGTGTTCGGGGCTGCCTGAGACCTCATGCCACGTCCTCCGCGGCGACGGTGGCGGTAATCCGGTACTTGCCATAGGTCATTCCGCCGACTCGGAACACGAGCCCGTTGCTGTGCCAACGTCGTCCCACGAGAGGAGCCACTTGCTCACGCGCCGCGCCTCCGGTCGGCCCGCGCCGCGTCTTGCCGGAGCGGGTGATCTGCAGGGTGCTGCCGGCGGTGTTCCGCCGGCGGAACTGCATCTGTGCAAGGGCGGGGTCGGCGCAGGCGCGTTCGATGGACTCATGCAACGGACGCTGCCCGCCACGCATGTCGACGAAGTCCGCCCACCGAGCGCGTGCCACGGCCACCACTCGATCGAGCACATCCTTTGACGCCCAGCCGCCTTCGGGCAACGGCACCGTCAGAAGCATTTGGAACTCACCGGCGTCGCCTTCGTGGCGCCGTACGATGGGTACGCCCGACAGGTCGTCGATCTCCAACCCTGGGTTGGTGTATCGGTACAGGTACTGTCCGTGGATCCAAGTGTTCAGCCAGGAAAGCAGCGCATCCGTTGTTGCCGTCGAGCCCGTCGATTGCGACATCGACACCGGGTTGCCGTCCTCATCGACCGCATGCGGCATCTTCACGCCGAGCTTGCCGATCGCCATGAGCGTCGCTCTTGCCGGCGCTCCGCTGCCGAGGATTTCGAGCATCGCCGCGATCGTTTGACGCTGCGCCTGATCGACCTCGAGTCGTCCAGTCTTCTCATCGAGGACGTAGCCCGGCGGAACGAGCTTCAGGCCGGGAATCCAACGGCCCATCCGATACCGTGCGATTTGCCCGGCCATCAACCGTTGGAGGATCGCAACGCGCTCCATCGCGGCGAACGAGGCCAGCATGTTGTACTGGAACTTGCCGGTGGCCGCTTCCGGGCCGGACAACGCCAGACGCTGATTGCCGTGCCAGATCGCATCGACGTTCCCGACGAGCGCGTGGAGCAAGAGGCCAGCCTGCTCGAGCGAGCGGATAACACGCGAGAGGTTCGCCGTAAACACATTCCTCGGCCGGTACGCCATCACCAGTTCCATCAACAGCCAGGTGAAGTCGTTGATCCGGTCGTCGCTGTTGATCTTTGCGGCTGACGCCATGCACCACACGTGAACTGCCGGCCCGTACCGGAACACGATCGCTGTGGTCGAACCGCGCCGCAGACGGCGCACCGGCACAGTTCGTCTTCCGCGGCCATGACCTATCTCCACTTGCAGCTCGCCCGAGCCTGCTGCGGTCATCGGCGCCATTCCCGCCTGTCGGACCTCCTCGATGAATGGCTTGTCCCGTAACAGCTGGTAGGTCTGGTCGCGCATGCCGTCGAACATCATCTGGTTGTGCTCGTCGGACTCCCGGATGCCCACCAGCCACTCCGGTCGATCGGCGGGGAGGTCGAGGTCCCAGACGTCCGATCCATCGCTGGTCGTGTAGCGGCCGCCGGACGGACACAGGTTCGCAGGCATGCGTGCGCGCCATTTACGGAGGTCGCGGTTGGCTGGTGCCCCGATGCCGTCGGGGTGCGGGTGGGCTGTGGACATGAGATGTCTCCTTCGTCGTCGGGGCCGGACCTGGTTCGGCCGCGACGAGTAGGACTGCCCAGGCGTGCAGTACCTCGCGAGATAGTGCGCTCCCAGGACTAGCTTCCATCGGCACCTCTCGACTGTAGGCTAAAACCTACAGTCGTTCAACGGCTCGATGAGTGAAGCTCACTGCACAGTCGGCACCACTCGTCGAGCCACCCATCGAGGTGACCCGTGCGGCTTGGCATACACAGTCGCCGCCGGGCGGACGGCGGCAAGTAGCTGACTTATCAGCGCGCACGCAGATGCGCGCAGTGAGGTTGCGCGCGCAGCCGTCGCCCAGCAAGTCGGATAGCCACGCAGGTGCTCGATAGAGGTCAGGCGGTTGCAGCGGCGAGCATCGCCTCGAGATTCGGAATGTGCTTGTTCAGATCGACGACTTCGACGTCGGCGGCGTGAGCGGCGACGAACTCCGAGATGAGCATGTCAGCGGGCGCACCGAGATTCTCGACTGCGGCTACGGTGGAGCGCTTGGCTCCGTCGAGTGCCCACGACACACGGCTGCTGGTGCCGGTGAGCCAGTTCCGCGGGCGTTGGCCGACGACGAACAGCTGCGCCGCGCAGTCGGCCGGGGTGTGGGTGACGAGGTTGACCAGAGCGCCGAACAACCCGCGCATCCGCTGAGAGTCGTGCCCGGTCCAAACCGACAGTTTGAACTCCGCGCAGCGGCGGTTGGTCTGGAGATCGAAGGCTTGTGCGGCGGCGTTGTTTCCGGCTGCAAGGCTGGGTGTGACAGTGATGCGCTCGCCTGGCTCCAGCAGCGTCTTGAGAGTGAGACCGATGGCGAGGGCGTGGATGAGGTCGTTGAGCCGGCCGATATCGCGGCGCACCACAAGCGCGGCATGGAGCAGATCAGGGCTCATGCCGGCGTCGGCGACCATCTCGACAGCGTGTTCGGCGTCGGCGCCCATCAGGCGTTGCTCGAGTGAGGCCACCATGTCGTTGAGCCGGCCTGGCGCCATGACTGGGACGAGGGTGGCGAACGCGTCCGCTGAGTCCAACGAATCCAGCGCCTGCGGGATGTCCGGCCTGGGGTTCATGGGCTGACCGTAGCCAGCAGTGGCAGCGGGGTCAGCTGACACCGTCGGCTGGAAGACTTGACGTCACTCGCTTTCACCGCCACAGACGCCACCACGTACCGATGGCCTTCAGATCCGCAGCCATCGCAGCCACCATGGCCGTGCGTTTGGCATCAGAGTCGATCCGGTCGTAGCCGGTGCCCAGCGGCACGTCTGTCGGCGCCTGAATCGGAGGTGCTCCCCACGCAGCGGTCATCTGCGGTCCGGCTTCGCGGATCGCGGCGGTGGCGAACTCGCGGTAGGCGGTCACGACGTCGGCTGGGGCGTGCATCTCCAGCAGCGCCTGATGGTGGGAGATCGCGGTCTTGGCGTCCGACAGTGCCGAAGAGATTGCGAACCAGTTGGCCGGGTCGTTGATCTTGCGCCGGATGCGGTACGGCCCCTCGAGGTACGCCTCGACCGCGCCGATCGCGTTGCCGTACAAGTCGGCCCGTTCGGAGCGTCGCGTGATCTTGCGCTGGATCGTGTACCCGACCACGGCGATGACCGCGGCCAAGGCCGCGGCAATGATGGTCGCGCCCTCGCTCCACGTGAACCCGTTGAAGAACCCATGATGGGTCATCTTGTTGGCGGCCGCCGCAGTCAAGATCGTCATGCCGCTGCATCCTGGGCGAAACCGTGCTCGGCCTCGTCGCCAGGCCAAACGCCGCCGTCGAATCCGCCAGTGGCGCGCCAGATGTCCTCGAAGCCGAGGTGGTCGACGACGATGTCCAGCAGCGCAAGCAGCCCCTTGTCCGCGGTCCAGCGCCGCCACTCGGGGTCACGCGGGTAGTACAGGCACAGAGCGTCGTCGCCGGGCATGCGGTGCTTGGATGGCCGGTACCGCTCGGCGAACACCCGCGGGTAGTCGCACGGCGCGAGGCCGTAGGTCTCATACGGAGGGTCGGCGTGGAATACGACGCGTACGTCGACCGGCTGGGAGGGCCCGCGCACGTCGAGGGAGATGCGGTACTCCAGCTGCCCGGGCCACTCGGTGATCGTCAGCGCGTCGCCGAACTCCCGTCGTGCCTGCGCCTCAAGCGCTAACCGCCAAGCCGGGGCGTTGCCGTACCAGGACACTGGCCGGGTGTCGTTCATCGCCTCGAAGAACGCGCGCCACTGCAGCCGCAGGCACGCCGCTTGCTTTGGATCGATGCGCGGACGTATCGCGCCCTTGGCCGGTTCGGCCGTCCTTGCCGGCACGGCGTTCCACCGAGGCGCCTTGCGACGGTCGGCGGCTCGTCGTGCGCGGCGGGCACGAGAGGAGCTCACGGCGCCCAGGATCTCACCGGGGTGCGATGGCGCACCTGCGTTGCCGCCATCGGGCTGGTGCGCGCCGAGCGGGCCTTGCGCAGGTCGAACGACCGCTGCGACGCCTGCTTGGCGACCTCGACCGGGTCCGGATGCGGGAGCATCTCATCGTCGTTGAAGAACGTCGCCAGCGCCTCTACCGCGAGCGTGCCATACCCGGCCTGGTCGAATTCGATCGCCTCGGCGAGCTTGCCACGGGCCTTGGTGAGCTTCTCCACGAGCTCGGTACGCGGTATCGACGCGACAATCGGCCCGGTAACGCCGGCCGGATCCGGTGTGTCCCGCACACCCAGGTCGGCGATCGCGTAGTCGAACCAGGCGAGCATGCCGACCAGTTGGTCCATCGACACGTCCAGCACCGCCAACGCCAACGCCTTGATGTGCCACGAGCACAGCGGGTGCGAGTGTTTGCGTGCCCAGTGCTTTAGAAGCCGCACCGTCCGCGAGTAGTTCACGTTGCTGCTGCGTACGGCATCGCGGACAAGCTTGGTGTGCCCCTCCGGGTGCGAGCGGTCCCACGTCTCATACAGCGGGATCCACAGCCCGACGCCGGACGGATGGTCCAGCGCCACGATGACGTCGGCGGTGAAGTCGTCTTCGTTCGGGTCGACCGGCGCGCCGAACACCACGTATACCGCCCGCTTGCGGTCCTCGGTGTATACGCGGAGCCGCGGGAACTCGCCCTTGAGCTCGCGGCGGATCGCGTCCGCGGATCGGGCCTGGAGCTTGCCTGGGCCGTTCGCGTGCGGACCGTACTCGCCATCCGGGTCCGGGATGACGATACCGAGGTCGATGTCGGTCAGCGGCGTCAGCGCGTCGCCGTGCGCGATCGAGCCGTTCACGTAGGTACGCGCGTCACGGCCGAACTCCCGCAGCAGGGCCGCGGCGATCAGGCCACGACGGCGACGGGCCTCGGTCAGCTCGTCGTCGTCGACCTGGATGCGCTCGCGGGCTTCCTTCAGGACCTGGGTGAGGATCTTCTTACTGTTGGGGTTGAGGGCGGCGCACAAGGCCGTTCCTTCCGTCGACCGGACGCTGGTCGCCTGCTCGATCCGGTCCTCGGCTCGGCGGAGGGCACCTGCGTGAGGAGGCCCCTCATAGAAGACAGACGACGTAACTCGGCAGCCCCAGCGGAGCCCAGACGCCGGATCTGGTGGTGGATTTCGGTCCTGCGTGCCATGCCCAAGGCCAGCGGCGCTGGCGCGATACTCCCATTGGTGAGAGGGGAGACGCTCGATGGGTGATCAGCTGGCGTTCTTCGGCCCGGATGGGCGAGAACCGGAGCCGGCGACGGACGAGGTCCGCACGCTGCGCGTCGTCATCACCGTTAAGGCCGCACCGAACCCCTCCGAGCGGTACGGCGAGACCGTGTGCGTCGCCGGCATCTCCGCCGAGCTCGAGCGGCCCGGCTGGATCAGGCTCTATCCGATCAACTTCCGCAACCTTGAAGGCGACATCCGCTTCCGCAAGTATGACATCGTCACCGTCGACGCCGTCCGCGCCAGGGCCGACGTCCGGCACGAGAGTTGGAACCCGCGGATGAGCACCCTGCACGTGGAGCGCTCGCTCAAGCCGTGGGTGCCACGCAAGGGCTACATCACCCCGTACATCTCCTCAAGCATGTGCGCCATCAACACCGCCGGGCACGGCACCGGCATTGCCCCGTCACTCGGGCTCGTCCGAGCACGCACCGTGGACGGGCTCGACATCGAGCCGCACCCGGGCTGGAGCAGCGACGAGCAGGCGAAGATCGACCGGTACGTCAACCAGATCGATTTGTTCGGCGACGCCGATCGAACACCACTGGACGCGCCACGCCTACGCGGATGGTACCGCTGGCATTGCGACGACAACGGCTGCCGAGGGCATCGCCAAGGCATCCTCGACTGGGAGTTCGTCGCATTCCAGCGCCTGCGAGCCCACCGGGATCTCAGCAATGACGAGCTTGCAGCCCGGCTGCGTGGGAAGTTCCTCGACGAGGTCTGCGGGCCTGGCAAGGACGTCGCGTTCTACGTCGGCAATCAGGCCAAGCGGCACCAGGTGTTCAGCGTCCTGGGCATCTGGTGGCCGCCGCGGTGACCGGGCTCGTCAGCTGCTACCGACCGCTATCAGTTCGTCGATGACGACCAATCGGTGGCAGTGCTGCTCGTCGCGCTCGAAGCACATCACGGCCACGTGTTTGTCCTTCGCAAGCTGGGCCAACTCCTCTAGGGCCCCGGCAGCGGCCGGCGTGGCCAGCAGAGCGCGATAGGCCTGGCGGCCGGACTCGACGTTAGCACCGCTGAACGCGGCCCGGTTGTCCTGCGGGTTGCCCAGCGCGCGCAGGTGCAGGTACGCGATGCCGGCGTCGGTCAAGGCGTTGCCCAGCGCGGTTTTGCTGAATCCGCGGCGTCGGCTGACCGCGTTGAGTCGCACATCGACCAAGACGTCGATGCGGCGAGCGGTGAGGTCGGCGATGAACTCGTCGATGGTGCGGCCCTCGTAGCCGACTGATTCGACCATCGGCACGGCGCCTGCCCCTCCCGCTTGTTGTCAACGCTCCACGGCAGAGTATCGGCTCCGTCGCTGGGGCCTTCGCAGCGGCGCTCGTCAGGCGCAGTCGCGGCAGCGGTCGGAGGACCCGTTGAACATCGGCAGCGGCAGCTTCAGGAAGCAGCCCATGCACAGCCGCTCGGTCACCGCCGGGCAGTCACACTGCCCGCACTCCGGGCACTTCGGCGCCCCGCACGTGTGCCGCTCGCCAAAGGCGTAGAAGCCGTGGTCGCAGTTGCCGCACGTCCACCACTGCGCCTTCGGCCCGGTTTCGCGCGTGGGCAGGTCAAATACGCCCTTGAGCCATGGTGCATGCTCGGTGACGGCGACTAATGCTATGTGGCCACCCATGTTCTTGGCCTGCCCGTACAGCTCCTGGCCGGTGATTCCGTCGCGGTAGGCGATCGCGGTCCGGCCCTGCCGGGCATGCGATGGGTCAGCGAGAACGTCTCGAACGACGGCGATCCGGGACTGATCCGAGCCGCGCCGTAGCGGCGGCTGACCGTAGGAGGCGCCGAAGGTGACCTTCCCATCGGCATCGAGCAGCAGCACGTGCCCAGGTGAGCGCAGCCTCTCGGCGGCGCGGGCGCAGACAGCAGCGCGCGACGCGGAGATCGCCGGGTCCTCCCACAGCGACACCACGGCATGCGCGGTCGGTCCGGCCTCGTCGATGTACCGGTGAACGACGTCGCCGGGGATGGCGATCAAGGCGGCAAAGGAGTTGCACGCGGCCTCCTCCAGCGCCCGCCCGTCATCGGCTTGCTCGAGAAGGAGCTCAATGAGCTCGTCGGTGCTCTGCTGCAGGTGGTGCCCGAGCTCATGGAGGGCAGTGAACGCGCGCCGGCCCGGCGACAGTGACTGCGCGATGGCAACCACCGGCGGGGACTCACCTGAGACGTACGCGCCGGCGACCGAACATTCGGCGTCCGCGTCGGACTCCGGCACCGAGCGCACCACGACCTCCGGCCACGCAGCGAGTGTGTCGACCGCGCGCTGGCGCAGAGCCACGGCGCCGGAGGGCCATCGTCGCTCAAGCTCCGCGAGCATCCCGTCAACCTGTGCCGCGACGGTTCTCGGGTCGACCCAGGCCCGGTCAGGACTCATCGAGCACCGACTGGAAGTACCGCTCGCCGAGCGCCGCCCACGCCGACTCTGCTCCGCGGTCGCCGGAGGTGCGTGCGGCGAGCGCGAATGTCGAGTATGTTGCGTCGGCAAACGCGGTGTCTTCGTCGACGTTCTTCAGCCGCGAGAGCTGCGAGATTCTGCGTCGTTGCGGTGGCCGGGACATCCATACCACCAGGGGCTCCGGCGGTGTCGGGTTCGCCGCCAGCAACTCGGTGGCATCGCGGTCGATCACGGGTGCCAGGGTCCGCGCCTGCTCGGCGCTGATGGCCCGCTGCCCGCGCCGCAGCTCCAGCACGGTCGCGCCGGGCACCTCGAGTAGGTCACCAAGCTCACGCACTCCGAGCCCGGATGCTTTTAGCACCGATGGCAGCTCACCGGTTCCGCCAGGGAGTGGAGCCCCCGCGAAGTCATCAAGCTCATCAAGCAAGCGAGCGGCGAGCACGAGTGTCGGATCGGCCGCAGAGACCGCCGCCGGGCCTGGCAGGCCCGCTTTGACGATCCCGTCGAGCACGTTCCCGCCCGAGTGGTCCAGGAGCAGCTGTCCGCAGTAGGACTCCAGCGTCCGCATAGGTACCGAGGACACCAGAGCCCGCCACACAGTCAGCGGCGCTGCGAGCTCCGACGAGATGGCTGGCAGGTCGACGGCCTCGGCGTTGGAGCCGTCGTCGATCGTTACCGGAATCAGCTCGACCATCGCGCCATCTACCGAGCAGATCAGCACCAGCAGCGAGCGTGTCCCGCGTCGGGCAAGCCATAGCTGGCCGGGCATCACCTCCGGCAGGTTGCGGGCTAATGCGTCCAGGAACGCCGCCGGTGGTGTCGCCGCGGCCAGTGCATGCGACAGTCGCCCTAGTTGGGACTCATGGCCGGAGGTCACAGCAGCTCATCCTGTCGGATAGGTATGGGGCGGGTACGGGGCTCCACAACAGACAGACGACATAACTCGTCTGGCCTATCATGGCCGCTCCCGGCAAAGATCCAGAAGGGTCAGCACCACCTGCTCAGCCTCACCGTCGTCACGTACTACACGCCGGATCTTTTCCGTCAGCGACGCGACCAGGGCCTCAGTCTCACGGCACGACGTGTCCTTCAAGACGCCGACGCGTTCGGTCGTGGTTTTGCCCAGGTGGGGGACGAGCGCACGCTCCTTCACCGACAGGCTCGCGAACACTGACTGCGCAGCGGACGCGATCAGGACCTCGAAGTCCGGCCCCGGCGTCTCGTCGGCGAATTCCTCCTCATCACGGCCCGGCTCATCGAGGTACTCCAGCGGCTGCTCGGCAGGGAAGAACCGCTCGAGCACCACCCGCGCCAGTTCTTGAGCCGGGACCGCCCCACACGCCTCGGCGAGCACCGCGGCTGCAACCTCGCGCAACGGGTCCGCGACCTTCTTCGGCGTCGGGCCCCCTTTGTTCAACTCTACGATGTACACGCCGCGCACCCGGGCAGCAGCCGCGCGCAGCACATCGAGGTCGTCCGACCACACGCTGTCGGCGAACTCCACCAGCGCCCACGAGTCCACCGTCGACTTCAGGAAGACGAACCGCGGATCCTTGCCGAGGACGTTCTGGAACCGACGGCGCATCTTGCCGACCTCGGTCTTCTTCGCCTCGTCGATCAGGTGCCGCTTCGACGCGACCAGCATGAACGCCTCGAGCGCGTCGTCGTCGGCCACACCGCTGGCGAGCGCCTTGGTCAGCAGATGCGGCTTCGCCAGGAACAAGGATCCGACCACCTGAGCGATCGCGTCGCGAGTCCACGAGCGGAAGCCCTGGGGAGGAGGGAAGTCACCCGCCACCCGCGCGGCGGCACGCATGACGACAGCCATCGTTGCAATACCAGGCCGGCCTGCCCGGACCTCGTCGATGGCGCTCACGCTGCAAACCTCCCCGCCAGCACCGACACCCATGTCCATCGTCGGCGGCGAACACGCGCGCTGGGGCACCGGACCCTCCCTTATATCCCGGCGAGAGGCTAGTCTCCGTCGCGACGCGCCGGACGCGGCAGTAGTTTGAAACTTCGGTCCGCTGGGCGAGATGTTGCGCTGGTGCGCCTCCGATGATCTCGCGCGCTCCTTCCGTGCGGCCTGACACGACTGGCCACCGCGGACGAGGCACGTAATTCAGACCCCTGGCTTGATGGGAACGCCGCTTGGCTGTGGCGACGACTGGCGGCACCTTGCGGTACCCGCCTTGCAAGAGACTGTGGGCCTGCGTGGACATCTTCCGTAGCCGCGCCCTGGCCGACCTGATCGATGAGTGCTTGGCGGGCGCTAACCCGCGCTGGCCCGACCGCGTCGCCATCGACAAAGTGGACGTCGGGAGACCCATGGGCGAGGTTCGAGTGGCTGGGACGGAGAATCCCGGCTAGTCGAGACGCCGCCGCTCGTTGTTGAGATCTCTGCCGAGGCGGCGGCCGAAGGCGAGGTTCTAATGCACCAGCTGCTGTGTGCTGTCTCAGGACGCTGTGCCAGGTGAGGTGATGCCGCCGCAAAGAGGGCTAAAGCGCGCGGCGGAGGTGATAGTTCGGCAGGATGTTCAGTGGGGCTGGCTCGGTTCGTGAATATGGGTGTTGCCGCTACGGGGCCGGCTCACCGGTGCGTTCCAGCAGCCGGCCCCGGCCCGCGACCGCGCCGGTGATTTCGGTGGCCTCAAGCTCGTTGATGAGGTCGCGCCGTCGAGCCTCGGCGACCGCATCCAGGATGCGCTCCCCGAGCAGGTGCGTGATGCCGTCGAGTAGGGCGCGGCGCACGGTGACGCTGCGTAGACCGTGGTAAGTGGTCAGGTCGCTTTTGGGCATGTGCGGCCGGAAGGTGACGACGGTATTAGGCCGCGGTTGGCTGCGTCGACGCCGCGGCGTGCCGATGTGGATCTTGGGCGGGTTGACCAGCGCCAGTCCGAACATTGCCAGCACGGTGTCGCCTTCGAGGAAGGCGTCTTGGCCGGCGACTGCTGCTGCGGCCGCCAACTCTGTCCACTGATCGGTCGGTACACCCGTGTGCCGGTAAACCCCGTAGCCGAGCCGCTCGAGCGCCCCACGCGCGGCTAGCTTGCGGACCTCGACTGGGGGAACTCCGGCGTCGTCGGCCTGCCGAGTGGTCACGATGCCGTGGTACTCGGCGGCGATCTCCCATAGGTCATGGCGGTACGTCATGTCGCCTCCTTCCACGCCCGAGGCCTACCGCGGCTCACACGATGCCCGTCAACCGCTCTCCATGTGTGATGCAGTTGTTGACCGCGGTCGCCGCGAGTCCCGGCCCGTTCAACTGGGCCGCGGTGGATCTGTCGGGCGGAGACGCGGCTCGTCGCTGCCCGCAGTCCGCGACTTCCTGCGTCGGGAGGCGAGCTGTGCCCGCAGTTCCACGGCAACCTCCTCCTCTGTGCCGGTGTAACCGTGCTCAGCCAGCACTTGAAGGATGAGGGACTCGCCTGGTGATCTGTTCATGCTGCGGGCACCCGTTCTGGAGATCAACTTCTGTGAAGCCGAGGGCGTGCACCATCGCGCGACGGCGCGGCCCGGGGGTGCTAGCGCGGTCGTGTCTCGGGTCGGCTTGCGGAGGACTCGCTCATCCCATGTAGTGTAGTTTTAAACCTGCACTCGGCGAAAGGTGGCCGGCTGCGGATCTGACGACGTGACTTGCTCGAGTCGCATGTGATCGGGGAGGTGCCGGTGGACGGCAAGCGCGGCGGGCTGGGGCGCTTGGGTGCGGTGCGCGCAGCCATCGCGGACGACTTTTGGGACGGTGAGCCTGCACGTGCCCTGCTGGGAATGCATACCAGCGCCACGCTAGGCGTGCTGTTGGGGCCGCTGTTCGAGCTGGCCCACGAGCTCGACGTGGGTGAGGACGACACGATGGTAGCGCCGTCACTGGCGCCGGACGCCATCGTGAGGGCAACGCCGGACGCTGTTCTGGCGGTGCTGCAGTCGCGTTTTGGTGAGGCGGTGAACGCGGTCCTGGATGGGGGAGACGATGACGGGCCTCGGCTGCGCGTGGTCCGCTGATGCCGCTCTCTGTCCGGGCTGGGGTCAGGGGCGCGGCCAGACTCGGATGTTGAGGAATACCTCTGCGCGGACCATGGTGTGCAGGTCGGGCAGGACGGTGCCATTGGTGACGATGTCGTAGTAGGTGCTGCGTGCGATGCCGAGGCCGTCGCTGACCTGGGTGACGTTGAGGCCGGCCTTGGCGACGGCGTCTCGGATGCGGCCCGCGATATGAGCGGCAACCCGAATCGTCTCAGGGGTGCCGTCCTGGAATGGGCCGTCCGGCCAGGTGCCGTCGGCGGCGAGGTAGCTGTTGGGTGGTCCCGGGACTCCGGGGCGGCGTGGCATTTGCGTAGTGTCCCACGCCGTGGCGACAGGTAAACCGATCATTACGGGCGCCCTCATGAATTCCCGTCAGAGGTGGGCCAGACCCGATCTGCGGGAAACAAGCTGACGCCCAACACCTGCTCGATACGGACGACCGCGTCCAGATCTGGCCAGGTCAGCCCGCGCAGCATGCGCGACGCCCAGGCGGCGGTCATCCCGGTCTCGGAGGCGAGCCGGGCGATAGTCCAGCCGCGCCGCTGCAGCTCGGCGCGCACCGCAATTGTGTAGCGGGCCGTCGGTGCGGTGAGTTCCGGCGCGTCAGCTCGGAACGGTCCTGCCGGCCACGTGCCGTCTTGGGTGAGGTAGGTGGCTGGCGGACCGAGCTGACGAGCCATGACCCCTCCCTCCCCAGCGGGGTTACTGTCGCCCGTAGTGTAGGTCTAAAACTACATAGCTCCAACTGGGCTTGGCGTCAGTGGATCGCAGCGCGCCTCTATCTGCCAAGGGCCCTTGGCGCTCTGTGATGGGATTGTGGCGACCGGCAGCTTCTCGACGATGGTTGAGGCCATCGCTCGAGCTTCCCGTCGCATCGGCCGACGGGCTGATCCGCTTGAGCGGGCGTTGGGTTATGGGGAGTTGATCGCGGAGCTGCAGGATCAGGTGAGCTTGGTCGCGGCCGAGCGGGATGCGGCCATCACGGAGGTGCTGGCGGCCGTGCCCGGCATGTCACACCGTCGGCTTGCCGCCCGGTTGGGTGTTTCCGCGCAGCGGGTCGACCAATTGGCCAAGATCGCCCGCGCCGGCGGTCGTCCTCGAGGCTAGGCAGCGGTGATCTGTCACCTGACAGCGCATGAAGGCCGGCGCTGGGTGTCAGCGACGGTCAGGAAACGCGGCCGCCTGTTTTCGATCGATGCTCACGAATCGCGGGGTTAGCGTCGCCGTAGCGCGAGTAGCCGTAGCAAGCGGCGTAGCACGGATTCATGAACATCCGGAGTGGCGAACGCGATCTGCACGCCCTGCCAGTATTCGTCTTCGTAGGCCCATCGGGCGTAGAGATATGGGTTGAGTGCGGCCGCCTGCATGCCCACTTCGATATCATCCGCCGCAGCGGCCTTAACGATGCTCGTAAACCAAAACTCGGGGTCGTCGGTGTTCACCGAGCACATCACCACGAACCAGGTGGTGCCATCGCCGCGGCTGGCCGCATCTACGGTGGCGATCAAGCCTCGGCGGACCATGCCGTCGGCGCGAGCGGCGTTAAGCACCGCTTGTGGCCAGGTTGCGCTCAGGTGACCGGAGACGCTGGGCACCGCCGCGGTTTCGGAGTCCGCGTTGCGGGCACACAAGGCGATCATCGCCGCATCAGTGGGGGCTGCGGACACTAGCGCTGCTCGCGCTTGCGCTGTGTCCGGTAGTACCGCTGCCAGCGTCTTCCATTCGGCGGGCGGGGTCCTTCTCAGCAGTCCGATGGCCAACGGGTCGGGCCGGTCGGCCCCGATGCGTTCGGTGGCCGGCATCGTCCGATGAGTGCGCTTCAGTAGCGCCAGCACGTCGGCGGAGCGGTCCCATAGTTCGGCGCGTTGCCGTGCGGGAAGACCTTGGGCCAGCCATGTGTCGACAAGGGCGTCGAGCGGGTCGGTCGGAACTGCAGCCGCCGGGCTTGTTGTTAAGCTCTTCGGCCCGGCCGTCGACGGAGGCGCGGCATGCTGTGGTGCAGCCTTCCGGGTCGCTGGTACGGAGGTAGTCGGCGGCACAGGTGAGGAAGCGGGGGTCGGCGGCGGAAACAGCGCGCTGCGCGCGTCGGACAGTGCGGTTACGGAGGCAAGCAGCGCTGCCTGTCTACGCAGCGGTTGTGGCAGCGGCGGCAGCGACGGTCCTCCCTCGACGCGGCGGGCCTGGGGCTGGTCGGTCAGCCGCAGCACGCACTGGCGGCCAAGGCTATTCCAGGTCTGCTCAAGGGTCAGCCCCGCGCGCAAAGGCTCTGGGAGCGTGGCGGCGACGGCGAGCAGGTCGACTGGCTCCCAGTCCAGCACATCGACCTGATCACCGCGGACAAGATCAGAAACGTACTTCGGAAGTTCGGCCGACCTAGGAGTGTCGAGAGTGTCGGGGAGGGTGCGTTCCAAGGTGTCGATGGCAAGGTCGGTTAGGGCTGGGAAATCGACGCCGGTTTCAAAATCGGGCTCGGACGGGTTGAGGTTGTGCCATACCGAGCTTCGCGTCAAGGTGAGCAGGTCGATGAGGCTGGGTGTGGCGGCATCGCGGCCAATCAGGGCGAGAACGCGGTATCTGGATGACCGTCCGTCGGCGGAACGTCCGGTGTGCCGTTTGCGATAGATGACAGCTCGGCCAGAGATCAGCTCCCGGCCCCTCGGCCGCCACGATCCGCGTTCCTCGTCGGTGACAGTCACGTTCTCACCAACAAACCTCGTGAGGGCCGGGAAGTTCGTCTCGATCCACCGATGGTCATCGTCGGTTACCGACGGAGACACGGCAGCGAGCCCAAACCCTGTTTCCCTGTTGACAAGGTCGCTGGTGGTCCATGCGAACAGCGCCTGCGCCACGGTCGCGGGCGCCGGTTGGATCGATGAGTCGGCGGACGGTGACACCGAATGGGATGCCGAGGCGGTCACAGGACGTTGACGTGGTGCAAGATGTGCGCGAACGGCACCGTGCAGCCCAGCGGCGTCGCATCGACGACCTTCTTGTTGTCCTCGTCCGGTTGTGTGCCGAGCGCGGAGACGACGGCGTAGCGCACGTTGTTCCGGAATTTACTCTCAGCGGCGCGCATGAGGGTGGACCCTCCGCACTGCTCCCACACCTTGCGAGCGGCCGATGATGCCTCGCTCAGCGCCAACTCCGCAGACGGCCGCTTGACATCGTCGCCGTCGGAGCCGACTCCGGCGAATGCCTTTGGCGGCCAATTGTCGCCATCGCCGAGATTGAGGGTGTCGCCGCGGCCAAGTGTCATCACGATCATTGGCTCGTTAGGCTCGACACTGATGTCGTTGAGCCCGCGCACCAATTCCGACAGGGTGTCGACCACCTTACGAACGTTCGCTCCGCGTCGGCGCCGGCCGCCCTCAGCCGCGGCGAGGTCTTCGGGATTGACCATGACGACGATACCGTCGGCGTCGGCGAGGAATGGTGCCCAAGTGGCGATGCGCTGGACCGACGTGCAGTCTTCTCCTGCCAGATCGAACAACAGCAGCAATTCCTCCTCGCCGGTCAGCGTGTTGGTCAGCCGGTACACCAGCGGACCGAACACCGTGGCCTTATCGTTGGGCGGGGGGATCGTGCCCTTTTCGTAGATCGCCTCAATGCGCTTGTCCATCTCGGCCTGTAAAGGCATGTCGACCACTGCCGAAACATCGCAGTCAAAGTCGGCCAGCGTCCCGTCGTCGAGCATCTCGGTCATCGCTCCGGCTAGGTAGCACGACTTGCCTGCGCCGGAGAAACCGAACACCCCGATGATCCGCTTGGGAAGGTCGATATCGACTATCAGGTGTTTCTCTGGACAATACGGCCGGAGACCTTCGACTAGGCGTTCGCGAGCTCGCTTGCGAGCCGCCTGGGCCGCTTCTCGGTCGGCCGGGGTCACTTTCGCGGCGCGCAAGAAGCCCCGCCGGGGGCGAGTCGGCGTACTAGGGGCCGGGCCGCGGACATCTATCCACGGCTTTCCTTCGTCATCGGGGGAATCCGCGGCCTTGATCTGCTCGACGGAGTAGGCCTGCGAGCAACGCAAGCAGAACACTTTCTCACCCGAAAGGAACCTGGGTCGAACGGCGGTGGGCGTGGACATGAAGCGACTCCTGGGCGGGCTGTCGAGGTCAGATGGGGCTTGAAGAGGCGGCGTGGTAGCAGACGGGGACGCAGCGGTGGCGGGCACCGCAGGCAGCGGACCGGTGTCGCTGAACGGATCCCAGGACGACGGGGTGGAAGCAGACACGGCTGAACGTCCTTAGAGTCGGCGAGCGAGAACTACCGGAACATTTGGTTTCGGCGGCCCGCGTCGGCGGGGGTGCGCCGGCTGCCCTTGCCGGGTCGCTGACGGTTCTCGCGATCCTCGATAACCTTATGCTTGGCCCGCAATGCCTGGCGACGCGCGTCGACGCGAGCGTGATACCCGATAAGGCCCTGCGCGCGGCGCCTGCGGGATTCCCTTGTTAATTGTTCGAGACGTTCGGACGAGCCAGCGCCTTGCAGCCGCAGCGGCAATAGGAGCGCCTCGACGACGTAGGTGCTAGCAAGCACGAAGACCTGCCACGGTTTGGTTAACAGTTCCTGCGAGAAAGCCCCGACAGCGATGAGGGTGTCGCGGATGCCTCGCAGCGCAGCAGTCCACAACACGAAGCCGATGACGATCTCAACGACGACATAGGGCCACTCCAGATCAAATAGACCGTTGAGTAGGGCGGCCATGGTGCTGTACAGGGTGAACGCCGAGAACATCCAGATCAGGCGGTCGTTCAGGTATTCGAGGGGGGAGTTCAGACCGATCACGTTGGCGCGGACCGTTACGAACACCATCATGCGCAGAACGTAGCCAATCAACACGATCCACATCAGGCCGGCGGTGGACCGGAAGTCGAGGTGCCCGCCGACGTTGTCGACGAACGACAGCGGTTGTCGCAGCCCTGGCAGGTCGAACCAGCGGTCCCAGTAGTAGCCGGCGAAGAGTGGCAGCGTGATGACCGCGAGAATGAGAGCAGGGATCTGTCCCTCCCGATCTCCGACGAAGAAGGTGAGTGCGATCAAGGCGATCGACCCGATCAACAGGCACGTCGTGATCGTTGCGAGGATCGTAACCATGGCGGGCCTCCTAAACGTGGGCATGTCAATCGCGACCGCTCCGCTTATGGGGGCCTAAGCGTTGCGCGGTTCACGCTACCCGACGTAACGGGTATTGAGTGCCGAAAATGATCACGGCTCCGCATCTTCCACATTCGTCCGTGACCGCTCGGATAGTAAACGGCTCTCGCTATCGACAAAGCAGTCCTAGCTGTGACGTCGAGTGGTCAGACACAGGACGTTTGAGGAGGGCAGACCTGGCGCGTCCCTGGCCTTGTGACTTTATACTTATAAGTAATTTGTCCGGTGTAGTGGCGCTACTGTCGTTCATCTGGCCGAGCCAGCCCCTGCGCTACGGACGGTCTCCGCCATCCAATTCGGGACTTCTGCAATACATGCACAAGAGTCGAGCCTGATCTCATGAAATGCGGGGGCTTTCTGGCTGCGCTTCGCCACGGGCCGCCTGACAGTGGTTCCGGTCTGCCTTGCTAGGAGCGGCCGTGCCGAGACGTATAGATGGCCGAGTGGTCACCTCCGGGGCCGCTGAGCCACTGCGGCTTAATGGCCCTCGGGCCGCCCGGGGCCACGTCTGCCAGTGACGCTGCTTCAGGCATCACAGCAGACCAGGAGGTCGTGACGTGAGCGCCCGGTGGCGGGCCGCGTCGCGGGGCAGCTTCTGCACGTAAATTCGCTGGGTGGTGGCGGAGTCCGCGTGGCCGAGGGAGTCCTGTACCCGCTTGGTCTCCAGGTTGTATCCGCCGAGGGACTTCGGCGCGAGGCTGTAGGTGGCGTAGGAGTGCCGGGCCCAGTGGAAGGTCCAGGTGTCCTTCCAGCTGCAGGCCCGAGCGGCCTCGGTGGCCAGGTGGGAGAGCTTGTCAGCCCAGTTGGTGATGCCCGGCAGCGGAGGGAACAGCCATCCCGCGTGCGGCCCAGTCCGGCTCCGAGCGTCGGCGATGAGGGAGCAAGCGTTGTCCGCGCCGAAGCTCCACAGGTCGGCCTCGCGAGGCTTGTGGTTCTTGGGTAGGCGAGTGGCCGGCCAGGGCCGGTCGCGGTCGAGTTGCGCTCTGACGGCGACTTGGAGCTCGCCAAGGTCGATGTCGTCGGTTCTCAGGGCGGCCAGTTCCATGATGCGGGCGCCGCAATGGAACGCGAGCAGCACCAGCCGGCGGCCGTAGCCGGGATAGACGACCTCGAAGGCCTCGGCGTACTCGCTGATATCAGCGGCGTCCGGGCAGAGGTCGATGGTGATCCCGGTGGCATTGTCGCCGTCGCGGCTGATGGCCGCCCGCTTGGCGGCCCGCACGACCTCGCGACGCATCCGGGCCGGCCCGAACGGCTCCTGCTGGAAGTAGCCGTGGCGCATGCCGAAGGTCATCAACGCCCCGAGGGTGCGGGCGATGGCGGTGAGGGTGCCGACGCTGGCGCCGTTCTCGACCGCGGCGGCGAACACGCTCGCCCAGTGGAGTTCGCCCAGGTCGCAGCAGCGGGCGAGCGCGACTTCTTTCGGCATCCAGCAGTTCCAGTTGGACCGGTACTGGCCCCAGGTGCCACGAGGGCCGCCGCTGTTCTGCAGGTGGGCGATGAACGCCTTCATCGCCATGAACGCCGGCTCGGTGTAGTGGGTCTCCAGCGGCCCGCCGCCTCGGCCGAGGCTGATGATGGCATCAGCGAACGACTCGGCCGCGACGGCAGAGCCGGCCCGGTAGTACCGGCGTGGCCCGACGCCGGCCAGGCCGCTGGGGTAGAACGCGACCCGGTTGTCCTTGTCGACGCGGGCGGGCACGGTGCCGCGTGGGGCGCGTTCAGACATGCCAGACCGGTCCGGTGCTGCTCGCGCTCTGCGCGGCGGTCTTGGCCGCGGGTCGACCGGTCGGTGGCTTGCGTCGCCGAGTAGCGCCGGCCGGCGCCGGAACAGTCTCGGCCGGGGCGTCGTCGGCTGCCGAGACGGCCGGCGCCAGGTCGCCGGCCAGCCACCGCGCGATGCTCGCCGGTGCCCAGTGGGGCACCGTGCCCAGCAGTCGCGGCGCAGGGAAGCTTGGGTCCTCGTCGCGGATGGTCTTCAGGTGCCGGACGCTGATCTGCAGGGCGGCGGCGACGTCGTCCAGGGTCCAGGAGAACCGGGCGGGGGAGCCGACCGGCAGTTGCGTGCACGACAGCAGATGGCCGGGGACTGTCAGGTGGGTTGTCTCGGTCATGGCGAGACTGGTCTGGCGTTGCTCGACTCGTGCAATCAGCCCCGGAACTGCTCGGCAGGCATCGGCAGGAGCCGGCACCGGGCGGCACGGGTTCTGCGCCGGCTGTGCGCCAGCCGCACCGCCGACCGCCGCGAGATCGGGCCAAGAACGGGTGCTAGACAGATCACCCAGATCTACGAGGGAACCAACCAGATCAACCGGATGGTGATCGCCCGCAACCTGCTCAAGTAGTACGCCGGTCTACACCGCCGCCGGCCCGCGCGATCCGGCAATACCACCAAAAGGCATAAAACAGAGCGAGCTATGCCATAATATTCGGCACGGTATTAGTCACTCAGCCTCCCGGAGGCAACCATGTCGATTCTCGCCCGGCTCCTTCGACTCTCGGTCGCTGTGGGCGCGATCTCCGCTGCAGTCCCCGCACCGGCCATCGCGTCCGCACAGGAGGGCGGCGGCGCGGACACCTCGGCGTGCGCGGCCGGCGTGACGTGCCAGTTCGATGTGCGATACGGCGCCGGCGCTGCCCAGACCCTGGACGTCTATCTGCCCACCGGTGTGACCGGTGAGCCGTCGATCGTCGTGATCCACGGCGGCGGCTGGCGATCGAACGACAGCCGGACGCCCGCCCAGCAGGCCATCTATTTCGCCCAGAACGGCTTCGCCGCGTTCTCGATCAATTACACGCTCTCCACGCCCACCGCGCCGAGCTGGCCGCAGGTCTTCACCGACGTCGAGACCGCGACCCGCTGGATCGGCCAGCACGCCGCAGGCTACGGCGCTGACGGCACGCGGCTCGGTGCGTTCGGCCCGTCCGCGGGCGGGCACTTGTCCGCCCTGCTCGACACCGCCGGACCCGAGGACGGCATCCGCATCAAGACCGCGGTCGCGACGTCCGGACCCATGGACCTCGGGATCACCTACCGCGAAGGCGGCGGTGACGCCCCGACCGACGTCGAGCAATTGCTCGGCTGTATCCCGGGCAACTGCCCGAACGATGAGGACCTGGACGCCTCACCGATCTCGCACGTCAGCACCGGCGACGGGTCCTTGTTGTTCTTCAACAGTGACCACGAGGTCATCCCGATCGACGGCGCATATGCGATGAACGACGCCCTGCAAGCTGCCCAGGTCCCACACTCGCTGGTGGTGATTCAGAACTCCACCCAGCACGCCAACGCCTACCTCTGCAACGTCGAAACCGTGCTCAACCAACAATCGACAGTCATCGACGGGATCGTCCGCTGGTTCGCCAAATTCCTGTTGGGCAGCCAGCTCACGCCCACCGGGACGTACTGCGGCCCATAACTGCCGACCCGGGACAGCTCGCGCAGCGGGGGGCTACCGCCACCTGATCAATGCGGTTCAGCTACACCCGACAGCGCAGGCCGTCGAGCAGGACCGCCAGGCTCCGTTCGGCCGATGCGGGCCGCCGCGCACCGCGGTGGAAGGCGATCAGCACCCCGGTCACCAGCGCCATCAGGTCGTCGGCATCGATGTCGGCCCGGATGGTGCCGACCTGCTGTGCCCGGCGGAGCAGGAAGTCCATCACCCGCTGCAGCTCCATGTGCGTCTGGGCGAGCGCGGTGCTCGGGTCGACGCCGATGTCGATGAGGGCGTCGATCAGATCCCGCTTCGCGCCGCCCTCGTACAGCATGTCGTAGATGAACAGGTCCAGTGCCCGGTCGGGGGACTCGGTTCCGGACAGCGCGCGGGCCCGGTCGGCCAGCCCCTCGACGCGGGACAACAGCACGGCGTGGATGAGGGATTCCTTCGTGGGGAAGTGTCGGTACACGGTGCCCGCGCCGACGCCCGCGAGCTCCGCGATGTCGTCCAGCGGCACGTCGGTGCCCTGGGTGGAGAAGACCTGGCGAGCCACCTCGAGCACCTTCGCTCGGTTGCGCCTGGCATCGGCCCGCATCGACCGCTTCGGAGCCGCGGCCGGCTGTGGATCCTCGACGGCAGCGGCCGGCAAGCCATCGCCGGCTCCGGCCGCCGCGCCGTCGCCAGCCTCGTGCCCGGCATCCTCGCCCGCCTCGTGCCCGGCATCCTCGCCCGCCTCGTCCTCGGTGCCGTTGCCAGCTTCGTGCTCGTCATCGGGCTCCTGCTGGTACACCACAACCTCCCTCGCGAGGCTCGCGATCCAGAACGGCGCAAACTTACCGGCCGCCTGATCGAGGAAGCTGGCGGGGCGAGCGGGCTGACGATGCGTTTATCGAGAATTCACGGCATCGCCTCAGGGCGGTGGCAGCACCACGCCGAAACCGGCCACGGCCAGCCGTAGCAGCACCTGGCCGGGTGCGAGCAGGTCGGCGATCCGGGCCGCGCTGAGCACCTCGAGCTCGCCGAGCCGACGGCGGTAGACGTCCTCGCCGATCAGCCGAGCGGCGTTCAGCTCCAACACGTTGTGCCACACCTTCTGCCGGGCCTCGCGCAGGAACCGCTTGGACGACAGCCGGTTCAGCGGCCGGAGCACCCGGTCCAGCAGGCTCTGCTCGGCGCTGAGCTGATCGTCCTCGGCGCCGACCCGGCCGGCCAGCACCGCGTCGATCCGCTCGTGGTCGCGCTGGCGCCTGCCCAGCAGCACCGGATCGGTGAAATCGGCCGGGCTGATCACCGCCAACATCGCCTGCGGCAGGTCGTAGTTGACGTGCGCGTTGATGCCGAGCAGCACGTGCCGCAGCGCGGGCAGTCGGTCCGGCGCATCGAAGGCGAGTCGCCACGGCCGAGGCACCGCGCCGCTGCCGGCCAGATCGGCGTCGTGCGCATCGAGGTAGAACTCGGCGAAGACCGCGTCCCAGCGCGCCACCCAGTCCGGGTCCTCGAACGCGCCGTCCTCGACCGCCTTGCCCACCGCCACCGTGGTGCGCAGATAGGTGCCGAGGAAGGCCGCCCGGCGCGCACGTTCGGCCGGTAACCGGTCCAACCGATCCTGCATCCGGGCAACCACTTCGGCAACCACCTCGGAGTGCGTCATGATCTCCCCTCCCACCCACCCGGATGTGAGTCATCATGGACCGCACGGAGGCGAGGATGAAGAGGTCCGCGGCGAGACGTTCCTTCGACCCGGTGGCGGTCGGCCAGGCCGAATGCGCCGCCTGGGCGGCCTACTACCGGCACGAGTGGCCGAGTTTCCTGCGCTCGGCGCTGGCCATGGTGGCGGCCGGTTTCGGAATGGGCCGGCTCCGGACGGTGCGTGGCGCATGGTTCGTCCTGCAGGCCAACCGGGCTTGGGCGCCGTACCCGGACAACCGGCCGGAGCGGGCGCGGTCCTATATGCGGCGGTTCTACCAGCTGGTGCTGGAATCCGGCTGGGGCCCGCTGGAGCCGGCGCTCGCGGCCGAGCTGGAGGTCGAGTGGTGGCGTGCGCATCGGGCGCACCAACACGGCGAGGCCAGCACCGAGGAACTGATCGAGGCACTGGACGCGCTGTACTCCCACGTCTACAACGTGCCGCCGCGAACCATGCTGGACGCGGCCAGGCTGCGGGCCGAGGCGATGGACTACTCCGACGCCTGGGTGCAAGGCGGCCGGCAGCTGACCGATCCGCTGCTGGCTCGGGAACGGCGGGCGCTGGTGGCCTCGTTCACCGCGCTGCGAGACGCGGTCGACCGGCAGCCGCTAGCGTGAGCCAGCCCGAGGAGACCGGCGTACCGGACCGAGCCACCGCCGGGCAGTTCAGCAGCGCGCGGCTGGAGGCGTTCAGCGACGGGGTGTTCGCGATCGCGATCACCCTGCTGGTGCTCGATCTGGCGGTGCCCGCGCGGCATGACCTGGCCGGCCGTTCGCTGGCCCGCGCGCTGGGCGCCGAGTGGCCGTCGTACTTCGCCTATCTGGTGAGCTTCGGCGTCATCGGCATCATCTGGGTCAATCACCACGTGCTGTGCGCCCTGATCAAGCAAGCCGACCGGGTGGTGCTGTTCGCCAATCTGTTCCTGCTGCTGACCGTCTCGGTGATTCCGTTCCCGACCAGGCTGCTCGCCGAGTACCTCACCGCGCGCGGCGACTCACATGTCGCGGCGGCCATCTACAGCGCCAGCATGCTGGCCATGTCGATCGCGTTCACGCTGCTGTTCCTGGCCATCTGCCGCGACGCCCGGCTGCTACACGTGCCGTTGGACCGCGACACCGTGCGGCGCACGCTGCGCAGTTTCAGCCTCGGCGGCGTGTTCTACCTGGCCACCGTCGGGCTGTCCTTCATCAGCGCGGTGCTGACCTTGATCGTGCACGCCGTGTTGGCTGCCTACTACTGCTTCGACCAGCTGGCCCCGGCCCGCAGCTGACCGTGATCATCCGGTGCGGCCGGTCCGAAGCGGGCTGATCGGATCTATCGTCCGGATCACGTCGCAAAAGCACTTAACACCGATCGATTCGCGCCGATGACAAAGCGAGAGGATCTGTTCGGCGGGAGGAGGAGCGATGGACGGTCTGGACGAGATCGTCTGCGAGTTCCTCACCGAGAGCGTCGAGAACCTCGACCTGCTTGAACGAGAGCTGGCGGCGCTGACCCGCGACCCCGACTCGAGCGGGCCGCGGCTGGCGAGCATCTTCCGCACCGTGCACACCATCAAGGGGACCAGCGGGCTGCTGGCGTTCAGCCGCCTGGAGGAGCTGACCCACGCCGGTGAGACGCTGCTGGTCCGGCTGCGCGACTGTGAACTGGCGCTCACCCCGGCGGTGGGCGTGGTGCTGCGGGACCTCGTCGCCGCGATCCGGACGCTGGTCGCCCGGATCGCCGAGACCGGCAGCGACCATGGGCCGGACATCGACCGAGTGCTGCGGACCGTGCGTGCGGCCTGGACGGCCGACCCGTCACCGGAGCCGTTCGCCGGCTCGGTAGCGGGCGCTGTGGAGCCGGCTGGCTCGACGGCGGTGGGCGCTGCGGAGCCGTTCGCCGGCCCGGTGGGCGCTGCGGAGCAGCCGGCCGGCTTGCTGCCCAGGGCCGGCGAGCCCTCCGTCCGGGTGTCGGTCGAGCTGCTCGACCGGCTGCTCGGGTTGGCCGGCGAACTGAGCGCGGCGAGCGACGAGCTGGCGGGCCGGCTCGAATCGGCCGAGTTGCGACGGCTGGAGCGGATCGCCGCCGAGTTGCGCGACGGCGTGCTGCGTGCCCGGCTGCAGCCGATGGAGCAGGTCTGGTCCCGTTTCCCTCGGCTGGTCCGGACGCTCGGCGACCAGTGCGGCAAGCAGGTGCGGCTGCAGATGGCCGGCAGCGAGACCGAGCTGGACCGCAGCGTGCTGGAGGCGATCCGGGATCCGTTGACCCACCTGGTACGCAACGCGGTCGATCACGGCATCGAACCCGCCGCGCAGCGGCTGGCGGCCGGCAAGCCGGCGCACGGCACTCTGCGGTTGCACGCTCGGCCGGCGGCCGGCCAGGTGGTGGTCGAGGTCGCCGACGACGGTGCCGGCATCGACCTGCACGCGCTCGGCAGCGGGGCGCTGGCCCGCGGCCTGCTGACCGGTGACCAGCTGGCCGCGATGACCGCCGGCGAGCTGCGCCAGCTGGTCTTCCAGCCGGGACTGTCCACCGCGGCGGCGGTCACCCGGGTATCCGGCCGGGGCGTCGGGATGGACGTGGTCAAGACCAACGTGGAGCGCATCGGCGGCAGCGTCGAGATCGACTCCGAGCCCGGCCGCGGCACCATCTGCCGGCTGCGAGTGCCACGCGGCCCCTCGGTCAGGGTGCGTACGGCATGAGGGTGCTGCTCGCCGACGACAGCCGGGCGATGCGCCAGATCATCGTTCGGACGCTGCGCCAGGCCGGTTACAACTGGCAGATCGAGCAGGCCGAGGACGGCGCACAGGCGTTGGCCATGGTGCTCGAGCGGGAGCCGGATCTGGTCCTCTCGGACTGGAACATGCCCAACCTGACCGGCATCGAACTATTGCGCGTGCTGCGGATGCGCGGCTACCACACGCCGTTCTGCTTCGTCACCTCGGAGGGATCCGAGGAGCTGCGCGAGCAGGCCGCGGCCGCCGGCGCGTTCGGGCTGATCGCCAAGCCGTTCACCGCGGAATCCGTCCGCGAGGCCCTCGACGTCGCGGTCTGGTGAGTCCGGCCGTGACCAGCACCGTGCCGTCTGCCATGTCGGTTCGCGAATTGCTGGAACGGTTGCTCGGTCGCGACGTCGACACCGTGGCGTGCCCACCGCCGGTCACCGCCACCGCCGTGCTCGGCATCTACGTCTGCGACCGGGAGCGGATGACGGCGGTGTTGAGCCTGGACCTGCCGCTGGCCGCCTACCTCGGCAGCTCACTGGCACTGCTGCCACCCCGGGTGGCGCAGGCCGCAATCGCCGACGGCGGGCTGACCCCGGATCTGGTGGAGAACGTCGGGGAGGTGTTGAACGTGCTGGCGGCCGTCCTGAACGAGCACTCCGACACGCACCAGCGGCTCTACCAGACCTGGCCGGCTGCCGAGGCGCCGGCCGACGCGGCCGCGTACAGCAAGGCACTGGGCAACCGGCTGGATCTGGCCGTCAGCGTGCAGGGCTACGGCTCCGGCACGCTGTCCGTCGTGCTGGTCGGCTGACCGTCCCGCGTGCTGGTCGGCTGACCGTAACCCGACCCGATGAACGCTGCCGCGTTAGCTCTTCTGGGCGACGCAGAAGACACTGAGGCCGAACGGCAACGACCGGCCGCCGCCGATCAGCCGGACCTCGCCGGTCAGCTCCAGCAGGAACAGCCGGTCGGCCACCGCGGGCACCTTGGAGGACTGCTTGCGGACCACCTCGGTCTCCGCCGTCCGGGACCGGCGCAGCAGCTTGGCCACCTTGCCGACCAGCCGCAGCGCCGCCGCCAGCGGGAACAGCAGGCAGACGAAGTAACCGGCCTGGCGTACCCGCAGCTCCGGCGGTAGCGCCGCTACCAGCCGCTGCCGGGTGTAGCGGCGGAAATGCTTGAGCGCCACGTCGTGATCGGAGAACATCCACTGGTAGGCGGGCACGGTGGCGATGAAGTGGCCACCGGGGTTCAGGTTCGCGGCCACCCACTTGGCAGCCACCCGGTCGTCCGGCAGATGCTCCAGCACGTCGAAGGCGATGATGACGTCGTAGCTGCTGTCCAACTCGGTCGGGATCGGCTGGTCGTAGATGCGGTTGATGCCCTCGACCTCCCGCAACGCCTGCAGGCCGAGCGGGTCGATCTCCAGCACGTCGACCGTGCCGTACCGGCGCAGCACCTCGACGTTCTGCCCGACACCGGCGCCGATCTCCAGGATCCGCAACGTCCGGCCGTCGCCATGCTTGGCCAGGATCGTGTCGAGCAGCCGCAGCCGCGCGGCCTTGAGCCAGTTGGTCGCCTCGGAGCGGTACTGCTCGTAGGCTTCGGTCTTCATGGGTCGGCCCCTCGTGAGTGGACTCGTGGAGTGGAACGTGGCAGGTCGGCTGTCCGGGCTAGCTTAGCCGCTGGCCGGGCGGCGGCCGGGCGGCCAACGGCTAGGGTGTGGGTCGGCTGACATCGGCCGACGGCAACGACGGGAGGCAGCCGAACCAGTGCGCCGCATCACGAGTTCCCGGTGGTTGCGGCTGGGTTTCGCGCTCCTCGCGGTGGGCCTGCTCAGCTACGCGATCGTCGACCAGTGGCATCGGGTGGCACCGCGAATCGGTGAGCTGTCGGTGCTCGGCTTGATCGTCAGCTCGCTGGCGGTGCTGCTCGGCATGTTCGCCATGCTCAAGACCTGGCAGGTCACCATCGCCGGCCTCGGTTCGCCGCTCAGCCTGGTCCAGGCCGGCCGAATCTTCTTCCTCGGCCAACTGGGCAAGTACGTGCCCGGCTCGGTGTGGCCGATCGTGGTGCAGATGGAACTGGGCGCCGACGCGGGCGTGCCGCGCGCCTCGTCCGTACTCACGCTGCTGTTCATCTACCTGCTCTACAGCACCTCCGCGGCCCTGGTCAGCGCGGCCTGCCTGCCCTGGGTGACCCATCTGGTGCCCATCTGGCTGGCGGTGCTGGCCTTCCTGGCCGGGGTGCTGCTGATGCTGCCGCCGGTGCTGAACCGGCTGATCGATCTCGGGCTGAAGCTGATGCGCCAGCCCCGACGGCCACCGATGCGGCCGCGGGCCGTCGTCGTCGCCTTCGGCTGGGCGCTGGGGATGTGGGCCTGCTTCGGTGTGCACATCCTGGTGCTCGCCCGCGATCTGCACCCACCGCTGACCTGGCACCTGCTGTTGCTCAGCGTCGGTGCGTACACCCTGGCCTGGATCTGCGGCTTCCTGTTCATCCTGGCGCCGGCCGGCGGTGGGGTTCGGGAACTGGTGCTGACGGCCTTGCTCGCCGGCACGCTGGGCCATGATGCCGGCTTCGCGGTGGCGCTGGTATCCCGGCTAATGATGACCGCCGCGGACCTGGTGTGCGCCTTCGCCGCCGCGGCCTCCCTCGGGCCGGCCAAACTGCGCGCGTTGCGTGCTCGCGGCGAACGAACCGGCGCGCCGGCGATCGGCTGACCGTTTTACGGGGCCGGCCCCGTGGCGGGGGGATGCCACGGGGCCGGCGGCGTTCAGCGAGCAGACTCTTCCGATACGGAGGTCCACGGCGTGCTCGCCGCAACACTTCTACCGTATATCGAGCACGATGTCCGGGGGCACGCCGGATGTGTCATGCATTGCACGGCCCATGCCCGCCCGTCGGACCGACTTTGTGCAGGTTCGGGACGTACACATGCCGTGGCGGCGCTCGCGGCGTCGCGCTAAGGGCGGCGGTGGGTCGCCAGCACCGCTTCCAGCTCGTTCAGCTCGGCGCGTAGTCGGTCGGCCCTGGCCCTTGCCTCAGCCAGTGCCTGGTCGTTGATCTCGTTCACCGCGGCCGCCAGCGCCGGTTGGTCGAGCAGTTCCGCCATCGCGCCGACCACGCCCGGCGGCAATGGCATCTGGCGTACCAGGCTCTTGTTGCCTCGGCTGGCGGTCAGCGCCCAACTGGCGCCGGCGGAACTCACGGTGAAGCTCACCTTGGCGGCGAGGGCGGCCTTCCGGCGCCGAGCGGTGCCACCCGACGCACCGCCGACCGGTTCGGCCGGACGCCCGGCGCCGACCGGCTCGGCTGGACGTCCAGCGGTCTCGGCGGCCCCCTCGACTGCCTTCGTGGCCTTGGCCGGTGCCTTCGCCGCCGGCGTCTTCGTCGCGGGAGCCTTCGACGCAGCAGGCCTCGTCGCTGGAGTTTTCGCCGCCGGCGTCTTCGTAGCGGGAGCCTTCGCAGTGGCCGATGGTTCGGCGGCCGGTGGGGACGTGTCGTTCGCCGGTGCCGGTGCCGCCTCGGAAACTTCCCGCTGCCCGGCGGACCCCCTGCCCGTCGGGCTCGTCGGGCTCGTTGAGCTCGTCGGGGTCGGCCGGCTCGTCCTAGCCGTCCGTCCTGCTGCCTTGGCGGGTCGGGCACCGGCCTTGGTGGTGCGGCCCGCGCGCTGGCGCAGGCTCAACTCACCGGGGGAGAAGGCCAGCTCGTCGGTCATGCCGTTGACCTTGACCCGGACTCGCAGGTAGTCGGCGCCGTCGGTATCCGGCGAGCCGATTCGAACCACGGTGCCGACCGCCTCGACCGGGAAGTGCGGGCCGGACAGCTGAACCCGTGGCCGCTTGCCGTCGGCCAGTTGCTGGCGCAACGCGGCAATGTCCGGTTCGGTCAGGCCGGCTTTGGTGCGTGCCATCGTGCTGCCTCTTTCGCCAATGCCAGGATCTCGCAGCAAGTCTGCCAGCATGCCCGAGTCAGCCGGGCAGGCTGTACAGGTCCAGCCGGCGCACCAGGTGGTCCACCAGTTCGGGTTCCACCCCCCGCTCGGACCGGGCCACCAGCAGCTCGGCCCGAGCGGCGGCCAGCATCTCCTGCAGCCCCTGCAGGAACTGCTGCCGGTTCGCCGCCCGGTGCGCGACCATGCCGTGCTGGCTGTCCTCTGCCAGGTGCGGGCTCAGCCGGACCAGCAGGTCGGTGGGAAAGGCGTTGAGCCGGTCCCAGACCTCGACGCTGAACTCCTGGCTGTCCTGCATCCGGTTCAGCGCCTCGGCCGCGGCCTGCGCGGCCCGCTCGATCAGGTCGGCCTCGGCCCGTTCGCTGTCCAGCGCGCCGGCCCGCACGCCGAGCAGCCGTACCAACGCCGGCAGCGTGATCCCCTGCAGCACCAGGGTCACCAGCACCACCGCGAAGGCGATGAACAGGATGCGCTCGCGGGCCGGGAACGGGCCGCCGCCGTGCACGGTGGTGGGGATGGCCAGCGCCAGGGCGACGGTGGCCACCCCGCGCATACCGGCCCACCAGACCACCACCGTCTCCCGCCAACCGATCGGCACGTCGGTGCTGCGGGCCTGGCGCAGCCGACGGGACTCCTGCTTGCCCTGCAGCGCATCGGCCAGCGCGGCGGCCTGCACCCGGTGATACCGCCGCCGGGACAGCAGCACCGACGGCAGCAGGTAGAGCAGCCGGACGCCGACCACCACCGCGACCACCGCCAGCGTCTCGGCGACCAGTCTGGTCCAGCGCAGGCCGATCGCCGCGGCGGCGGTCTGGAACTCCAGCCCGACCAGGCCGAACGCCACCCCGGTGACCAGGGTCTCGGTCATCGACCAGAACACATCGGTGGTCAGCCGGCCCTGCGCGTCGGAGGCGTCCATCGGCCGGGACACCGAGTACAGCGTGTACACCAGCACCGCGAGCACGCCGGAACCGTGCACCTCCTCGGCGAGCACGTAGACAGCGGTCGGGGTCAACACCGACAGCAGCACCTGCGGGCGCGGATCGGCTGTACCCAGCAGGATGATCAGCCTGGTGACCAGCCAACCGGCGCCGAAGCCGATGGCCAACGCCAGCACCGCGGCGAGCAGCAGCTTCAGCGCGGCGTCACCGGGGGAGAAGGAGCCGCCCACCACCGCCGCGATCGCCACCTGGTAGAGCACCAGCGCCGCGACGTCGTTGAAGAGCCCCTCGCCCTCCAGCATGGACACCAGCCGCCGCGGCAACTGCAGTCGGGACGCGATCGCGGTGGCGGCCACCGGATCCGGCGGCGAGACCAGCGCGCCCAGCGCCACCGCACCGGCAACCGTGATGCCGGGTACCACCCGGGCGGCAACGAATGCCACCACCGCGGTGGTGACGAGCACGAGTGCCACCGCGAGCAGCAGGATCGGCCGGGCGTGGGATGCCCACAGTCGCCAGGACGTCTTGCGTGCGGTGGCGTAGAGCAACGGCGGCAGCACCAGCGGCAGGATCAGCTCCGGCTCGACGTGCACCTGCGGCACCTGGGGGATGGCAGCCAGCACGATGCCGAACAGGGTCACCAGCACCGGCCACGGCAGCTGGATCCGACCGGCCAGCGGGATCAGTACCGCGGTGGCGAAGACGACCGCCGCGACCAGGCCGAGTTGCTGCATCGCGCCACCTCCCGCCGCCGGAGCTCACAACCTACCGGCCGGTGCGGCAATCACCGAGCCGTCGGCGGCGTGCGACGACGCTGAGCCCGGGACGCGCGGCGGCGATTAGCCCGGGACGCGCGGCAGCGATTAGCGCGAGTCCAGCAGCGGACGTAACCGATCGAGCACCGCCGGGTCCTCGATGGTGGAGGGCACCGGCGCGTCGACCCCGTCGGCCAGTTGCCGCATCGTGCGGCGCAGGATCTTGCCCGACCGGGTCTTCGGCAGCGCGGGCACCACGTCCACCCGGCCCAGGGTGGCGATCGGCCCGATCTCGGCGCGTACCGACTCGGCAAGCTCGGCGCACAGCTGCCCGACGTCGCCGTCGAAGGACGCCTTGGTCACCACCAGCGCGCGCGGTACCTGGCCCTTCAGCTCGTCGGCGACGCCGATCACGGCGCATTCGGCCACCGCCGGGTGGGCGGCGAGCACCGCCTCGAGTTGGCCGGACGACAGCCGGTGGCCGGCCACGTTCATCACGTCGTCGGTACGTCCCAGTACGAACAGGTAGCCGTCGGGGTCGATGTATCCGCCGTCGCCGGTGAGGTAGTAGCCGGGATAGGCCGACAGGTAGGACTCGACGTAACGCTGCTCATCGCCCCAGACGCCGGCCAGCGTGCCCGGCGGCAGCGGCAGCCGCAGGCAGATCGCGCCCTCGGTGTCCGACGGGGCAGGCTCACCGTCCGGAGCCAGGATCTGCACGTCATAGCCGGGCACCGGCACGGTAGGCGAGCCGGCCTTGATCGGCATCGACTCGAAGGCCTCGGTATTGCGCAGGTTCGCCGCGATCGGCCAGCCGGTCTCGGTCTGCCACCAGTTGTCCACGACCGCGACCCCGAGTTGCTCGGTGGACCACTCGTAACTGGCCGGGTCGAGCCGCTCGCCGGCCAGGAACAGGGTGCGCAACGAGCCGAGGTCGTGCTCGGCGATCAGCGTGCCGTCCGGATCCTCGCGCTTGATCGCGCGAATCGCGGTCGGCGCGGCGAACATGACCGACACGCCGTGCTCGGCCACCACGCGCCAGAACGCCCCGGCATCCGGCGTGCCGACCGGCTTCCCCTCGTACAACACGGTGGTTGCGCCGGCCAGCAGCGGGCCGTAGACGATGTAGGAGTGGCCGACCACCCAGCCGACATCGCTGGCGGTGAACATCACCTCGCCCGGACGTAGGTCGAAGACGTTGGTCATCGACCAGCACAGCGCCACCGCGTGCCCGCCGTTGTCCCGCACGATTCCCTTGGGTTTGCCGGTGGTTCCGGAGGTGTAGAGGATGTACAGCGGGTCAGTGGCGGCGACCTCGGTGCAGCCGGCGGGTTGGATCGCCTCCGACCGCATCAGGTCCTGCCAGGACAGATCCCGCCCGGACATGATCGCCTCGGCCTGCGGGCGTTGCACGATCACGCAGTGCGCCGGCTGGTGGCCGGCCAGTTCCAACGCCCGGTCGAGCAGCGGTTTGTACTCGACCACCCGGTTCGGCTCGATCCCGCAGGACGCCGAGACGATCACCGTCGGTTCCGCGTCGGAGATCCGGACTGCGAGCTCGGCCGCGGCGAAGCCGCCGAAGACCACCGAGTGGACGGCGCCGAGCCGTGCACAGGCGAGCATCGAGATGACCGCCTCCGGAATCATCGGCAGGTAGATCAACACCCGGTCGCCCGGCCCGACCCCGAGCGCGCGCAGCACGCCGGCGAACTTCGCCGTCAGCTCGGTCAGCGCCGCGTAGCTGTAGGTGGCGGTGGTGCCGGTGACCGGCGAGTCATAGATCAGCGCCGGCTGCTCGGCACGACCGAGCGCGACGTGCCGATCCAGGGCGTTGAAGCAGGTGTTCAGCGTCCCGTCGGGGAACCAGCGGTAGAACGGCGGATTGCCGCGATCCAGCACGGCGTGTGGCTGCTTGATCCAGGAGACGTCCTTCGCGGCGGCTCCCCAGAACGAGTCGGGATCGGCCAGGCTGTGCTGGTATTGCTCTTGATATGTCAAGCCGATCTCCCGTTCGCGCGACCGTGAGTGGTCAGTTTCGGCGTGAGTGGGCGGTGCTGGCTGACCACTCGACGCGCAACTGCCCATTCGCCACGAGCTCTTCCGATATCGGATACTGCCGCACTCACCTGCCCACTGCCAGCGTGAGCAGGGCGGCCGCGGCGTTGCTGACCGCGTGCGCGGTGATCGAGGTGGCCAGCCGGCCGGTCCAGCGGACCAGCAGACACTGCCCGATGCCGAAGACGAGAATGCTGGCGAACAGCAGCACCATCGCCGCGGCGTTGTCCACCTCGTACAGGTGCAGCGCGGCGAACAGCACCGAGGAGATCAGCGCGGCGGGCCAGAATCGGACCCGGCGCATCAGCGAGCGCAGCAGCACGCCGCGAAATATCAGCTCCTCCACCGGCGGTGCGATGACGACCGCGAGGATCAGCAGCAGCACGAGCTCCGGAGTCGACCGGCCGCTCAGGTCGATATTGCTCTGGGCCCGATCGCGCAGCGCCGGGACGGCGACGACCAGCAGGACGGCGACCACGATCCGGCCGGCGTACTCGGCCACCGCGCCACCGATGCCCAGCGGCAGGTCGACGAGCCGAGGCCGGCTCCAGCCGAAGGCCGGCCCCCAGCCGCCGGCGCCGCGCACCGCCTGCCGGCCCATCGTGGCGATCACCGCGAGTGCGGCGGCATAGTGCAGCGGCGCGGCGATCGAGAAGGCGACGTACCGGCTCAGTCCGTGCGGATGCCAGCCGGTACCGGCGAGAACCAGGCCCTCGGTCACCAGCACCGCGACCAGCGCCAGCACCGGGTAGAGCCCGAGCCGGATCGACCAGCCGTGGTCTCCGGATTCGGCAACCGCCCGGTCGAGGGCCCAGGCGCGGGGTTGCCGCTGCCAGAAGTTCCAGCCGGGCGGGGCCGGCGGCCAGGACGGGTCGGGACGCCATCCGGGCGGTGGGGAGAAACCAGCCGGCGGCGCGGGCCAGCCGGGCGGCGGGGTGAACTTGAGCATTGCCGGTTCAGCGTACGGCCGGCGTACCGGCCTGCCGCTCGGCCAGCTCAGTCCTCCACCGGCGACCTGCGCCGGGACGACCGGAAGGCGCTGATGTTGAAGTCCTGCCGGGTGGGTGGCTGTCCGGTGGCGTCACGCACGGTGCGCCATTCCCGGCCGGCCAGCAGTTCGCCGAGCACGCCGCCCATCAGTGCCTGGGTGGCTGCCAGCGCCTCGGCCCGGGACGGAAAGGCCTCCAGGGTGCGGAAGGCTTCGGCCTGGCCCACCTTGACCACCCCGACGAAACCCCAGCTGTCACTAGCTACATCGGTGGTGACCGAGACCAGCATCTCGCCGTCGTGAGCCATGTTCGAGCCTAACGTCGTCAGCCGTGCCTGCGGATGGCGAAGTGCCCGCTGCTTTGTTGAGCGTTGGCGGACTATAACATACGCCGATTTCGCCGAGTTCAGGATTCGGGTTCGTCAGGCGGAGAATCATCCTGTTGGGAAAGGAATTTCTCTAATTCCGCACCCAACTCGTCGGCCGTCGGCAGCCGACCGCCCTCGGCCACCAGGCCCTGCGCGCGACCCGCCACGATCTCGTCGTACTGCGCCTCCAGGGTATGCACCACCGAGGCGATCTGCTCCGAACCCGCGACCTGCGCGTCCACCTCGGCGACCATCGAATTCGCCGCGAAGTCAAGGGCATCGGTCGGCAGCGTCAACTCGGCCGCGCCGGCCACACAGGACAGCAGCTTCGCGGCCGCGGCCGGATAGTCCAGATGGGCCAGGTAATGCGGCACATTCACCGTAAAGCCCATTGCCGGAATGCCCGAACTGCCAAGGCGGAATTCCATCAGGTGGCCGACCGCGGCAGGCACCTGGACGGTGCCCAGCCAGTTCGAGTAGTCGGCCACCAGCGACGGGGGTGTGCCGTGCGCGATCACGGTGGCCGGCCGGGTATGCGGCACCCCCATCGGGATCGCGTTCAAGCCCACCACCAGCGCCACGTCCAGCCGGGCCACGATCATCGACATCGCGGTGGTGAACCGTTCCCACTGGATATCCGGCTCCGGTCCGGACAGCAGCAGGAACCGCTTCCCGGCCGCGTCCGTCACCGCGTCGACCACCAACTCCGGCGCCCGGTAGCTCTCCCAGTGGTCGGTCACGAAGATCATCTCCGGACGTCGGCCCCGGTAGTGGTAGAGCTGGTCGACGTCGAAGGTGGCCACCCGCTCGGTGCTCAGCGTGGCATACAGGTGCGCGCGGGCCAGTCGGGTCGCGTTGCCGGCATCGACGAAGCCGTCCAACGCCTGCACCAGCACCGGACGCCGCAACTCGGGCAGCGGCTCGGCGTAGCTGAACAGCTTGGCCGGATCCAGCACGCTAATCGGCTGCCAGCTCGACGGTCAGCTCGGGCTCGGTGGCCTTCACGACATCCTCCACCGTCACCTCGGGTGCCAGTTCGCGCAGCACCAGGCCGTTCGGGGTCACGTCGATCACCGCCAGGTCGGTGATGATCCGCTGTACGCAGGCCTGCCCGGTCAGCGGCAGCGTGCACCGCCGGACGATCTTGGGGGAGCCGTCCCGGGAGACGTGCTCCATCATGACGATCACCTTCTTGGCGCCGTGCACGAGATCCATCGCGCCGCCCATGCCTTTGATCATCTTGCCGGGAATGGCCCAGTTGGCCAGGTCACCGTTCTCGGCGACCTCCATCGCACCCAGCACGGCGACGTCGATGTGGCCGCCGCGGATCATGCCGAAGGAGGTGGCCGAGTCGAAGAACGAGGCGCCCGGCAGCACCGTCACGGTCTCCTTGCTGGCGTTGATCAGGTCCGGGTCCACCTCGGCCTCGGCCGGGTACGGCCCCACCCCGAGGATGCCGTTCTCACTCTGCAGCACCACGGTGATCGCCGGATCGACGTAGTTGGGCACCAGGGTCGGCATGCCGATGCCGAGGTTGACGTACTGGCCGTCGGACAGCTCCTTGGCCACCCGGGCGGCCAGCTCGTTGCGGGTCAGTGCCATGGCAGGTCAGCCCTCCAGCCGAACGGTGCGCTTCTCGATCCGCTTGCCGGCCTCGCCGACCTCGACCACCCGCTGCACGAACACCCCGGGGGTGTGGACCTCCTCCGGGTCGAGCTCGCCGACCTCGACCAGTTGCTCCACCTCGGCGATGGTGATCCGGCCGGCCATCGCGCAGAGCGGATTGAAGTTACGGGCCGAGGCGTCGAAGCTTAGGTTGCCGTGCCGGTCGCCGCGGGCCGCCCGGACCAGCGCGAAGTCGGTGACGATGCCCTCCTCCAGCACGTAGCGCTGGTTGTTGAACACCCGGGTCTCCTTCGGCGGCGAGGCCACCGCGATGCTGCCGTCCGGACCGTAGCGCCAGGGCAGTCCGCCGTCGGCCACCATGGTGCCCACCCCGGCCGGGGTGTAGAAGGCCGGGATGCCGCTCCCGCCGGCGCGCAACCGCTCGGCCAGCGTGCCCTGCGGGGTCAGCTCCAGTTCCAGCTCGCCGGCCAGGTACTGCCGCGCGAACTCCCGGTTCTCCCCGACGTAGGAACCGATGGTGCGCCGGATCCGGCCGGCGACCAGCAGCACGCCGAGGCCGGCGTCGTCCACGCCGCAATTGTTGGACACCGTCTCCAGTTCGGTGCTGCCCTGCTCGTACAGGGCCTGGATCAGCACGTGCGGAATTCCGCACAGCCCGAACCCGCCCACCGCCAGGGAAGCACCGTTGCCGATGTCGGCGACCGCCTCCGCTGCCGACGCCACCACCTTGTCCACGCCGAACGTCCTCTCGCTGCCGAACCCTCCGCTGGGCCCTAACTCCCGCTGGGCTCTCCTCTGGCCAGAACTCTAGTGATCCGGCTCGGCCTCACTGCCGCGCGGTGACCCGTTCGGCAGCGGCCCGCCGGTCCAGTGCGCTGGCGTCCGGGTTGCGCACCAGCACGGTGGAGCCACCGACCGCGAGCGGCGCCAGCAGGGCGGTCACCCAGTCGGCCGGCTGGCGCCACGGTTCGGTCGACAGCAGCCGGCCACCGGCGGCCAGCCCCAGCTCGGCAGCCCGCCGCTCGGCGAGGCCGACCAGCGCCGACCGGGACGTGCCGTCCAACGCCGGATCCGCGGGCTCGGCCAGTGGCCGCACGCCGGCCCAGGCGTCGGGCATCGGACGTACCGCGGCGGTGTAGTCCTCGGCACCGGCCGGCGGGGTGTCCGGCTGGGCCATCGGCCGCAGCGACACCGCGAACACGTCCTCGGCCGGCGCCAGCGCACCGATCGAGCCGGCGTCGGCGAAGGCCACCTCGCTCGGGCCATCGGAGACCACCCGCAGCCCGGCGTACCAGCAGCCGAACAGCACCGGCACCGCCAGCCAGTGCACCGGCAGCCTGACCTGGGCCGCGTCCCCCGGGCTGAGCCCCAGCGAGTCGGTGAGCAGCGAGTAGGTCTTGGCGATCCAGTTGCCCAGCGACTTGGCCGACAGCTCGGCCCGTTCGCCGGTGCCGTCGTCGTAGAAGGTGACCAGCGGCGAACTCGGATCCGTTGCCAGTCGCGCGGCGAACAGCGATTCCGGGGTCGGCTCAGCCACGGTGGCCGAGTCTAGCGACCGCCACGGCGACCACCTTGCCGCCTGAGGCCTGCTCGGTGGCGCGGCTGTCAGCCGGCAATCTCCGGCGGTGTGCAAGGATCCCGGCCATGCGTGTCTTCGTCACCGGCGGCGCCGGCTTCATCGGCTCGGAGTACGTCCGGCAGCTGCTGTCCGACCAGTTTCCCGCCTTCGCCGGCGCGCAGGTGACGGTGTTCGACAAGCTGACCTACGCCGGCAACCTGGACAACCTGGCGCCGGTGGCGGACAGCCCGCGCTACCGGTTCTTCCAGGGCGACATCTGCAGCGCGCTGGATCTGGACGAGGCGATGCCCGGTCACGACGTGGTGGTGAACTTCGCCGCCGAGTCCCATGTCGACCGCTCCATCACCGGCGCGGCCGACTTCATCCAGACCAACGTCTACGGCGCCCAGCAGGTCTTCGACGCGGCCCTGCGACACCGGGTGGCCCGGGTGGTGCACATCTCGACCGACGAGGTGTACGGCTCGATCGAGCACGGCTCCTGGACCGAGGACCACCTGCTGGAGCCCAACTCGCCGTATTCGGCGGCCAAGGCCGGCTCGGATCTGATCGCCCGGGCCTATGCCCAGAGCTACGGGTTGAACATCTCGATCACCCGCTGCTCCAACAACTACGGCCCGTACCACTTCCCGGAGAAGGTCATCCCGCTGTTCATCACCAATCTGCTGGACGGGCGCAAGGTGCCGCTGTACGGCGAGGGCGCGAACATCCGGGACTGGCTGTTCGTGGCCGACCACTGCCGCGGCATCCAACTGGTCGTTGAGCACGGCCGGCCGGGGGAGTTCTACAACATCGGCGGCGGCCGGGAGTTGTCCAACCGGGAGCTCACCGAGAAGCTGCTCGCCGCCACCGGCCGGGACTGGTCCTACGTGCGGCAGATCACCGATCCGCGTGGCGGTGGCCATGATCTGCGGTACTCGGTGGACTACTCGAAGGTGGGCGAGCTCGGCTACGCGCCGCAGGTCACCTTCGAGCAGGGGCTGGAGTTGACAGTTCGCTGGTACGCCGAGAACCGGGACTGGTGGGAACCGCTCAAGGAGCGCGCCGAGGTGGCCCACATCGAGAAGGTCTGAGCGGATGCGGATCGCAGCGCGGCGAGGAGCGGAGCGAGCGACGCGATGAGCGGGATGGGTCCAGCCGTGCGCTGGCTGATCACCGGCGGCCGCGGCCAGCTCGGCAGTGACCTGCGAGATCTGCTGACGGGAACGCCGGACGTGCAGCTGCGGGCCTGCGGCTCGGCCGAACTGGACGTCACCGACCGGGCCTCGATCGCCGCCCAGGTCGCCGACTTCCGACCGGACGTGATCGTCAACGCCGCCGCCTACACCGCGGTGGACGCGGCCGAGTCCGACTACGACCGGGCCTATGCGGTGAACGCCCTCGGCCCGGCGCTGCTGGCGGCCGAGGTGGCCCGGACCGGCACCCGGCTGGTGCACCTCTCCACCGACTACGTCTTCGACGGCACGGCCGAAACGCCATACCCGGTCGATGCGCCGACCAATCCGCAGTCGGCGTACGGCCGCAGCAAGCTGGCCGGTGAGCAGGCGGTGCGCGAGTTGGCGCCGGCGACCGGCTACGTGGTGCGCACCAGCTGGCTGTACGGCGCGGCCGGGCCGAACTTCGTCAAGACCATGGCCCGGCTGGCGGCCGCCGAGGACCCGGTATCGGTGGTCGCCGACCAGGTCGGCTCGCCGACCTGGTCGGCCGATCTGGCCGGTCGGCTGATCGACCTGGTGCACGCCGAGCCACCCGCAGGCATCTACCACTGCCGGGGCGCCGGCAGCACCAGTTGGCACGGTTTCGCGCAAGCGATCTTCGCCGAGCTGGGTGCCGACCCGGACCGGGTGCTGCCCATTACCAGCGAAAAGTACCCCCGGCCGGCGCCGCGTCCGGCATACTCCGTGCTGTCCGACGCCGAATGGCTGGCCGCCGGGCTACCGGCGATGCTCGACTGGCGGGCTGCCCTGACCGCCGCGCTGGCCGCCGATCGAACGGCCTACCTGCCTGAGTAGATAGGAACCGCGGGCATGATCGCTCGTACCCGGCTGGGCGCTGCGCTGGCCACGGTCGCACTGGTCGGTGCCGGCCTGGCCGCAACCCTGGCCACCGCCGCGCCGGCCGCCGCCTGGCCCAGCGCCCGACTGACCCTGGTGGGTCATGGCAACGGAACCGGCGTCGGGCTCAGCCAGGACGGTGCCTACGGTTACGCCACGAATGACGGCTGGAATTCGACCCAGATCCTCAGCCACTACTACGGCGGCAGCGTCCGATCGGTCGGGCTGGCGCCGATCAACGTCGACCTGATTGCTCGTGGGGCGGACTGGTTGCGGGTGACCTCGACAGCTGCCGCGTTCCGGATCGACAACATCACGGTGCCGGCCGGCCACTCAGCCTGGTTGACGCAGACGGCTTCCGGCTATCAGGTGCGGCTGGCCAGCAGTTGCGGCAGCCAGTACGGGATGCCCCGCCCGGTGCACAGCACCGTCTTCAGCTCGACGGTGAGCGCGCCGACCTCGCTCAACCAGCTGCTGCGGCTGTGCGGCTCCGCGGACGTCTACCGGGGAGCGCTGTCCATGGTGCCAGGCCACGTCCAGGTGGACGAGCTGCCGTTCCGGCTGGTGAACCGGTTACCGGTGGACGACTACCTGCAGACGGCGCTTCCGGGACAGCTCTCCGACCTCGACCGGTCATGGTTCACGGCGCCCGGCAGCGATGCATGGCTGCAGGCGCTGGCAATTGCCGCCAGGACGGTGGTCGCCACCACGCATACCTATCCATGGGCCAACGTGACCGCGGAGCAGCGGTTGGAGACCGGCAATTACGGCTTCAACGGCTATCTCGGTGCCGATACGACACCGCTTCCGGGCGACGACCACGTGGTGGCCGCGCTGCGCGCCACCAGTTCCAAGCTGCTGGTCAACAGCCGGGGCACCGCGGTCGTCCACGCGGTCATCTCCCGCAGCTCCGGCGGCTGGACGGCCGGCGGCGGATTCCCGGTGGTCCAAGATCTCGGCGACATCGTGTCTCCGGACCACGACTGGCGCATCGCCCTGACCCTGGGCACGGTGAGCCGGTACCTGAGCGGCACGTACGGCAACTTGCAGCGGATCACCTTCACCCGGTCCGGCCCGGGCGACTACGGCGGCCGGGTGGCCACGGTCACGTTGATCGGGGACCGGGGCAGCCAGACCGTGACCGGCGACCGGTTCCGCGACAGGCTAGTTCTGAAATCCAACTGGTTCGAGGTGAGCACGGCGCCGCCATCGGTGCAGCTGAGCAACGAGGTTTCCCAGCCGACTGTCGACCTCGGCGAGGCGTTCGGCCGTCCGGGGGACCAGCCGGTCGCCTGCGACTTCGACGGCGACCACAAGGACAGCGTCGCGGTTTACCGTGCGTCCACCGGCACGTTCTACGTCCGCAACGCGGTCGGCTCCAGCGCGCCCTACTACACGGTGCAACTCGGCACCGCCGGTGACGTGCCGGTCTGCGGGGATTGGAACGGCGACGGCATCGACACGGTCGGCGTGTACGACCCACGCAGCTCGCGGTTCTACCTGATCAACAGCGCCACCCGGACGGGCGGCACTCCGCTGATCCAGGTGCAGTTCGGCGGCCCCGGAGTGCAACCGGTGGTGGGCGACTGGGACGGTGACGGGCACGCGACGCTCGGCGTCTGGGACCCCCGGACCCACTACTTCTACCTGATCAACTCGCTGGCCCCCGGTGCGGCTCGAGCCCGGTATTCGACCAACACCAGTGATGAGGCCCTGCCCATTGCCGGCAACTGGGGCGACAGCGGCAAGGACAGTTACGGGTTCTGGTACGGCACCCTGTTTGAGCTGGTGAGCACGCCCGGCGGCCCGGTGGAGACGGTTTCACCGTTCGGCGAGACCGGCTCGGTGCCAGTGGTCGGCGACTGGGACGGTGACGGCGCCGACTCGATCGGCTACGGCTTCGGCTACTGAGCCAGCAGCGACTTTCGGCCTGACGAATTAAGGACATCCAGATGCAGCTTCGGTCCCGGCTGACCGCCGCGCTGACCTCGGTGGCGGTGGCCGCCGGTTGCCTGCTGGGCATCGCGGTGGCAGCCGCCCCGGCCGAGGCCTGGTCCAGCGCCAACCTGCAGCTGATCGGGCGCGGCGACGGTGACGGGATCGGCCTGGGCCAGGACGGCGCGTTCGGCTACGCCACCCAGTACCTCTGGTCGGCGAACCAGATCCTGACCCACTACTACGGGGGCAGCGTCCGGGGCGTGGGCCTGGCGCCGATGACCGTGGATCTGGTGTGGCAGGGCGTGGACACGCTCCGGGTGGGTTCGCCCGGCGCCGCGTTCCGGATCGACAACGTCACGGTGCCGGCCGGCGCGGCGGCCAAGCTCAGCTACTCGGCAACGACCGGCTACGCCGTGCAGATCGCCCCGGCCGGCTGTGCCGGCAGTTACGGTGCCGCCCGGCACGTGCGCAGCAACACCTTCGTCTCCACCGTCGCGAACCCGACCACGGTCGAGCAGATGCTGCACCTGTGCGGCGACTTCGCCTACCGGGGCACGCTGGCGATGGTGCCCGGCCGGACCAGCCGGTTCGACCATCCGTTCCGGGTGGTGAACCAGCTGAGCATGAACGACTACCTGCGCTCGGTGCTGCTGAACGTGGCGGCGGGCCGGAACCGGCAGATCGATGCCGGCGGCAACGAGCAGTTCCTGCGGGCGATGGCCATCACGCTGCGCTCGCTGGCCGCGACCACCGCTTGGAAGTACTCGTGGGCCAAGACGGACACCTTCGACATGAGCCTGCCCTACGTCGCCGCCGGCAACTGGTCGGGCGGCAGCCTGGAGGACCCGCGGACCGACGAGGCGGTGCAGGCGACCGGCTCCCAGGTGGTGGTGAACGCCCAGGGCACCGCGGTCGTCCACACGGTCTACTGCGGCTCGTCCGGCGGCTGGACCGCGGGCGGCGGATTCCCGGTCGTCCAGGACGCCGGTGACGCCGGATCGCCGGCGAACAGCTGGCGCCAGGTGATCGACGTCGGCTACCTGTCGAGGCAGCTCGAGATCGACATCGGCACCCTGCAGGCGGTCGGCTTCACCCGCACCGGCATCGGCGCCCTGGGTGGCCGGGTACGCACCGTCACGCTGCGCGGCGACCGCGGCAGCGTCACCATGACCGCTGCCTTCTTCACCACCCGGATGGGCCTGAGGTCGGATTGGTTCGCGGTCAGTACCGCTCCGCCGGGCTTTCACCTGAGCAACGGGTTCAACTCTCCCGTGGTCAACTATGAAGGCGCGTTCGGCCAGCCGGGCGACCAGCCGTTCGCCTGCGACTTCGACGGGGACGGCAAGGACACCGTGGGGGTGTACCGGGCGCGGACCGGCACCTTCTACCTCCGCAACTCGCTGGTCGCGGGTACGCCGTACTACACCGTGGGGTTGGGCACCGCCGGTGACGTGCCCGTCTGCGGCGACTGGAACGGCGACGGGATCGACACGGTCGGCGTCTACGACCCACGCACGGCCCGGTTCTACCTGATCAACAGCGTGGGCCGGACGGCGAGCACCCCGCTGGTCCAGGTGCTGCTCGGCGGCCGGGGCTTCCAGCCGCTGGCCGGTGACTGGGACGGCGACCACCGCGCCACGGTCGGTGTCTGGGATCCGGTGCACAAATACGTCTATCTGGTCAACTCGTTCAGCCCGGGCGCGCCTCGTTCCCGCTACCAGTTCGGCCTGGACGCAACCCCGCTGTTCGCCGGCGACTTCGATGGCGACGGCCGGGACGGCTACGGCCAGTACAGCGGCGGGATGTTCCAGGTGGTGAACACGCCCGGTGGTACCGACGGCGCCACGACCGGCGGCTTCGGAGTGTCGGGTGACCTGCCGCTGGTCGGCGACTGGGATGGCGACGGCCACGACTCGATCGGCTACGGCACCGGTTACTGAGTACAGCTGGGCCCCGGCTACTGAGCACCAGCAGCCGGCCCCCGGCAGTTGGACCCGGCAGCTGGGCCGCCGGTGGGCTGCGCCACCTGGCGGCACCGACGCTCAACCGGCCGGTTTCCAGGCCGAATAGGTTGTTACGGCGCTGATCGTGAGGTTGCGCCCGTGCCATGTTGCGATTCGGATCCGGTCGATCCGCGCCGAGGTCCGACGAACGTAAGGTCTGCGCATGAGATCGTCCCGTCCCAGTAGTTCGACGCGGCTGCGGGCGGTGCTGGCCGCCGGTGCGGTCACCGCCGCCACGCTTGTCGGACTGGTCGGCACCGCCGCGCCGGCGGGCGCCTGGGCCAGCACGAACGTCGACTTCACCGGTCACGGCAACGGTCACGGCCGCGGCATGGGCCAGTGGGGCGCGTTCGGCTATGCCACCAACTACGGCTGGACGTACACCCAGATCCTCAATCACTACTACGGCGGCGCCGCGGTGCAGTCGGTCGGGCTGGCCGCCATGACGGTGGACCTGTCCGCGCTGGACGGCAACGGCTCGGTCTGGGTGACCTCCGGCGCGGCGTTCACCGCCGGCGGGCTTGCCATCCCGGCCAACGGCTCGGCCCGGATCACGCTGTCCGGCAGCACGCTCACCGCGCAGGGCAACGCCGCCGGCTGCGGCAAGCCGCTGGGCGGGGTGCACCCGGCGACCAACGGGCTGTTCCGCTCCTCGGTGGCCGCACCGAGCACGCTCAGCCAGATGCTGACCATCTGCGACACCGGTCGTACCTACCGGGGCACGCTGAGCCTGGTCAACGGCGGCGGCGTGAGCCGGGTGGTGAACACCCTGTCGATGGACGACTACCTGCGCGGCGTGGTGCCGCGGGAGTCCCCGGCGTCCTGGGGTGACGCGGCCGGCGGCAAGGGGATGGCCGCGTTGCAGGCCCAGGCGGTCGCCGCGCGGTCCTACGCCGCGATGTCCAGCCGGTACAGCTGGGCCAAGATCTGCGACACGACCAGTTGCCAGGTCTACGGCGGGGCGGGCCTGAACGGCACCCTGATCGAGGACAGCCGCAGCAACACGGCGGTGACCTCGACGAGCGGCAAGGCGCTGACCGCCGGCGGCTCGGTGGTCTTGGCCGAGTTCAGCGCCTCCACCGGCGGCTGGACCGCCGGCGGCGACTTCCCGGCGGTGCAGGATCTCGGCGATACGGTCGCACCGGACCATGACTGGACGACCTCGATTCCGGCCAGCACGGTCGGCAGCGCGTTCGGGGTGGGCACGCTGCAGTCGATCACGGTGACCCGCAATGGCCTCGGCGCCGACGGTGGCCGAGTGCTGACGGCGAAGGTCACCGGCACCGGCGGCAGCACGACGGTGACCGGTGATGAGTTCCGGTCCACCCTGGGGCTTAAGTCGGACTGGTTCTCCGTGCACAACCCGGTCATTCCGACGCTGTACCTGACCAACTCGCTGAGCCAGCCGGCGATCAACGTCAGCCAGGCGTTCGGCGCGCCCGGCGACATTCCGCTGGCCTGTGACTTCAACGGCGACGGCACCGACACCGGTGGGGTCTACCGGCCTGCGAACGCCACGTTCTACCTCAGGGACTCCCTCACCAGCGGCAGCCCGTACTACACGGTGCAGCTGGGCCGGCCCGGTGACCTGCCGGTCTGTGGCGACTGGGACGGCAACGGCTCGGACACGGTCGGCGTGTTCGATCCGTCCACCGCGTGTTTCTACCTGCTCAACACCAACAACCGCACCGCCAGCACCCCGGTGATCACGCTGTTGCTGGGCGGCCGGAACTTCGTGCCGGTGGCCGGGGACTGGAACGGCGACCGCCGTGCCACCCCCGGGGTGTTCGACCCGGCCACGGCTCGGTTCTACCTGGTCGACTCGCTGACGCCGGGCGCCCCCCGCTCCAGTTACCGGTTCGGTCAGCCGACGAACCAGCCGGTGGCCGGGGACTGGAACGGCGACGGCCGGGACACCATCGGGGTGTATCAGGGCAACCGGTTCGCCGTCACCGACGTGCTGGCCAGCAGCTATACCAGCGGCCAGATCAGGTACGTGGCCTTCGGGCTGGCGGCGGACCGGCCGATCGCCGGCGACTGGAACCACGATGGGTCCGACACGGTCGGGGTCGGCCGGGGTTACTGAACCGCCGCGCGGCGGCCCGAGAGTGGAGCGATATGACGACCTGATCGCGAGATCGCGCCACTTTCGGCGGTAGCCGGGTGGTGGCCGGGGGCCGGCGCGTTCGGCCGGAAATCCCGGGCCTGCCGGCTCGGTGGGTAAGCGCACGGTCCGACGCTCGGTAACATGACCTGTCGGCGCGCATGCCACGGCGGTGCGGCGCGCTCCCGGCCGTGGCCGGGCCAGCCGCCACCACCGACCGAAGAAGGATCATGACCGTAGCCAGGGCAGCGGAGTTCCCGACTCCCGAGGCGGCCGAAGCTCCGCTGCAACGGATCAACGCTCCGCGCAGCTTCCTGCACGGCTTCGGCGACACCGTCAAGGAGATCTGGCAGTACCGGGAACTGCTCGGCAACCTGATCCGCAAAGAGCTCAAGGTCAAGTACAAGGACTCGGTGCTGGGCTTCGTCTGGAGCCTGCTGATGCCGCTGGTGCAACTCGGCGTGTACTGGCTGGTCATCGGCAAGTTCCTGGGCGCCGGCGCGATCCCGTCCTACGGCGTGTTCATCTTCTGCGGCCTGGCGGTGTGGACGCTGTTCTCCGAGATCCTGTCCACCGCCACCACCTCGGTGGTGTTCAACTCCGGCCTGGTGAAGAAGGTCTACTTCCCGCGCGAGCTGTTTCCGCTGGCCGCCACCGGCGCGGCGGTGGTCAACTTCGGCTTCCAACTGGTGATCCTGCTGATCGCCGATGTGATCGCCGGCATCGGCACCGGCGAGTGGCCGGATCTGCGCTACCTGCCGATGCCGATCCTGGGCATGCTGATGCTGGTGGTGTTCGCCACCGCGGTGGGCCTGCTGCTCGCCGCGGCCAACGTCTACCTGCGTGACGTGCAGCACCTGATCACCGTGGTGCTGATGCTGTGGTTCTGGGTGACGCCGATCATCTACAACGCCGACCGGGTGTCCAAGACGCTGCCGAACGGTTTGTACCAGGTGTACCTGATGAACCCGATGGCCTCGGTGGTGTTCGCCTTCCAGAAGTTCTTCTGGCCGCAGGGTGACGGTTCCGGTTTCGAGTTCACCGGCAGCATCTACGGCCGGCTCGGCGTGCTGCTGGTGGTGAGCCTGGCCTTCCTGTGGCTGGCCCAGCGAATCTTCGCCAAGGCGCAGGGCAACTTCGCGCAGGAGCTCTGAGCGGATTCATGGCTAGCTCGCCGGTCATCCAGGTCACCGACGTCTCGAAGAAGTTCGTCATCCGCAAGGACAAGTCGCTCAAGGAGCGGCTGGTCAACTCGCGCCGGTCGCGGGCCCATGCCGAGGAGTTCTGGGCGCTTCAGGACATCAACCTGGAGATCGACTCCGGGCACACGCTCGGCCTGATCGGCGGCAACGGTTCGGGCAAGAGCACGCTGTTGAAGCTCATCGGCGGCATCCTGACCCCGACCACCGGTTATGTCGCCCGCCGGGGCCGGCTGGCCGCGCTGCTGGAACTCGGTGCCGGCTTCCACGGTGACCTGACCGGTCGGGAGAACGTCTACCTCAACGCCTCGATCCTGGGCCTGAGCCGGGCCCAGACCGACCAGTACTTCTCCTCGATCGTGGACTTCTCCGGTATCGAGCAGTTCATCGACACCCAGGTGAAGTTCTACTCCTCCGGCATGTACGTCCGGCTGGCCTTCGCGGTGGCCATCCACGTCGATCCGGAGATCCTGCTGGTGGACGAGGTCCTGGCGGTCGGCGACGAGCCGTTCCAGCGCAAGTGCCTGGACCGGATCAAGCAGTTCCAGCAGGACGGTCGCACCATCATCCTGGTGACGCACAGCCTGGAGCAGGTGCGTCAGATGTGCGACCGGGTGGTGCTGCTGAACGCCGGCCGGATGATCATCGACGGCAGCCCGGCCGAGGCCGTGCGGCACTTCCGGGAGGCCAACTCCGAGCAGGAGCAGGTGTTGCAGGCCGGTCGCACCCACCGGCTCACCATCAGCGGTCCGCGCACCATGGACGCCAGCGGCCAGACCCGGCCGGTCTACCCGTCCGGCACCAGCCTGGTGGTGGAGTTCGACGTCACCGCCGAGCAGGCGGTGACGGACTGGGCGGCCGGGGTGGCGCTGACCGACGCGTCCGGGCTGCTCATCTACGGCACCAACACCGTGCTGCAGAACGTCTCGGTGGCGCCGATCACCGGACGGCGGACCGTTCGCTTCCGGTTCGACCAACTGCCGGTGGCCGAAGGCCAGTACTTCATCGACATCGCCGTGCATCCCCGGATCGGCCCGGACTACCACCGGATCGACCGGGCGGTGTCCTTCCAGGTGAGCAACGACGCCAACGACCCCGGCGTGCTCGCGCTGAGCCCGAAGATCGAGATCGAATGAACCGGCCGACCCTGCCGCCGTACGCAGCCCCATGCGAAGGACGAACCAGATGAGCCTGTACCAAGCCCGCACGATCGCCGAGGCGCGCAGCCTGTTGCCGGACAACGGCGAGCCGGTCGTGATCGTGCCGGTGTTCAACTCCTACGACGAGGTGGTGCGCTGCTACCAGGCCTACTTCCGGCACACCCCGGCGTCGGTGCCGCTGCTGGTGGTGGACGACAAGGGCTGGGACCGCCGGCCGTTCACGGTGCTGAAGGAGATCTTCGCCCAGGCGGAGACGCCGCCGGCGCACGACGTGGTGGTGCTCGAGCAGATCTCCAACAAGGGCTTCCTGCTCACCATGAACGACGCCTTCGCCGCCGCCGGCTCGGCCGACGTGGTGATCCTGAACAGCGACGTCATCGTCGGGCCGGAATGGCTGGAGCGGATGCGGGAGGCGGCCAATTCGGCCAACACCATCGCGACCGCCAGCGCGCTGACCAACCACGGCACGATCATCTCGATCCCGGAACGCAACGTGGCCTCCGACGACGTGCCGGGTGGGCTGGCGGTGGACGAGGCGGCCCGCCGGGTGGCGGCCGGCTCACCCCGGCTGCGGCCGCGGATTCCGACCGCGATCGGCCACTGCACGTACGTCCGGCGCGCCGTGCTGGACGTGGTGGGGCCGTTCGATCCGGCCTTCTCGCCCGGTTACGGCGAGGAGGTGGACTTCAGCCAGCGGGCCGTCGCGGCCGGCTTCGAGCACGTGGTGGCCGACGACGTTTATGTCTATCACCGCGGCGGATCCAGCTTCGGCCGGTCACCGGCGGTGGAGCGGCGCAAGTTCGAGCACGAGCAGATGATCCAGAACCGGTATCCGTACTACGGGCCGTGGGTGCGCCGGGTCGCCGCCGACGACTATTCGCCGCTGGCCGCTTCGCTGCTGGCCGCCCGGCGTTCGGTGCTCGGCATGGTGGTGGCGGTGGACGGCATGTGCCTGGGGCCGTTGGCCGCCGGCACCCAGGTCGGCACGGTGGAGACGATCCGGGCGCTGGCCGCCCGCGACGACGTCCGGCAGGTGGTCGTCTACACCCCGCTCGAGGTGCCGGACTACGTCCAGCAGGCGGTCGCCGGCATCGGCAAGATCACCATCGAGCCGGTCAGCTCGGCGCTGGAGCCGTGGACCGGTTCCCGGGCGCACGTGGTGTTCCGGCCGTACCAGGTGCGCGATGCCGGTGAGATCGAATGGCTGCGCTCGGTGGCTGACCGGGTGGTGGTCAACCAGCTCGATTTCATCGCCTACCACGACGCGGCGTACTTCGGTAGCGACGCCGAATGGCGTCGCTACCGCGACCTGGCCCGGATGACCGCGCTGGCCGTGGACGGCATCACCTACATCTCCCAGCACTCCCGCGATTCGGCCCGGGCCGAGGGATTGCTGCCGGGCGACAAGCCGAACCGGATCATCTACAACGGCACCGACCACACCGCACTGGCACCTGCCACCGCTAGCCAGCCGGCCGGTACGGACGGTCTTCAGCCGGGCTTCCTGCTCTGCCTGGGGGTTTCCTACCACCACAAGAACCGGATGTTCGCCCTGCGAATGCTGAAGGAACTGCACGCCGGCGGCTGGCGCGGCTCGCTGGTGCTGGCCGGTGCGCATCCGCCGTACGGCACGTCCACGCCGGTCGAGGCCAAGTTCCTGATCGAGCATCCGCAGCTGGCCGAACACGTGGTGAACATCGGCGTGTTCAGCGATGCCGAGAAGGTCTGGCTCTATCAGAATGCTGGCCTGGCGCTGTATCCCACCACCTCCGAGGGCTTCGGGCTGATCCCGTTCGAGGCGGCGCACTTCGGCGCGCCGTGCCTGTCCACGCGGCAGGGTGGCCTGGACGAGGTGCTGCCGGCCGGCATCCCGACCATCTCGGTGTTCGATCCGGTAGCCGCCGCGGCCACCGCGCGTGTCTTGCTGGACGATCCGGCGGCCGGCCAGAAGATCGTCGAGGAGATCCTCGGCAAGGGTGCGGAATACACCTGGGAGAAGGTGGCCGCCGAGCTGATGACGGTGCTGCTGGAGGTCACCGCGCGACCGGCTTGCCGGGTGGTCGCCATCCGTGGCGAACAGGGCAGTTCCTACCTCGCGCACGCCGGTCTTGGTGGTGGCGACGGGGTCGGGCTCAAGCGCGGCGTGGACAGTATGATGGAGTACTTCGCGGCCCGGCCGGGCCTGCGGGTCAAGCTGGTGCCGCCGGGCTCTCGCCGGCAAGCGATGGTCCGGCAGGTGCTGGCCCAGGCCCAGCGTCGGTAGCGGCTGGCGGTTGCGGCGACGCGTTATGGAATCGGCGTCGCTGTGGTGACGCGTTTATGGCAGGGCGTCATTGCCGGCGAGGCGTCATGGCCCGGTCGTCGTTGCGGGCGGCGCGTCATGGCTGGGCGTCGTTGCGGCGACGGCTGAGCATGACACGCGTTCGGCCTCAGCACCGAGACGCGCCGAGCTGGCTGATGTCGCCGGTCTTCGGCGAGCTGCCAGGATGGCGGAATGACCTGCCGCATCGCCACAATCTCGATCGACGCAGTACAACCCCGAGTGGTCGCGGACTTCTGGCGGGAGGCCCTCGGCTGGAATGAGATTGAGGCGGATGAGGCCGTCCTAACCCTTGTGCCGCCCGACGGGTCAGGTCTCATCATCGAGATAGCCGCCGTGCCCGAGGCCAAGAGCGCGAAGAACCGGCTGCACCTGGATGTGCGTGCCGATGGCTCGAGTACCGCTGAGGAACTACAGCGTCTGCTGAATCTGGGTGCCCGCCGGATCGACGTCGGTCAGGGGCCAGACGTCAACTGGGTCGTCCTGGCTGATCCCGAGGGCAACGAGTTCTGCCTGCTGGCCCGGACCGTGCAGGAGGCGCTGCAGCGGTAATCCGTCGGCAACGGAGGAGCGGCGTCAGCGACGAACTCGGTACCGCAGATGGAGCACCCGGCAGCGCGGGTGACTACGTCAGGTTCCTCGAGAAATGCACCTGTTGGAACAGCTTTCCAACTCCTGACGTCACCTGATGGCCCCGGGTGGCCGCGTCCGCCTAACGCCGAATATCGGGCAGTCCGCGAGCGCAGCTGCAATCTAGGGACGACGTCGTTATGCTCGCCGGCGGCGCTTGATCACACCCGAGGCTGCAGGCGGTAGGTTCTCCTTCGCGCCGTTTGCGCTCCTATCCTCCGCGCGTAGCGCGAGTTGATCACGAGTCCCCGGTCGCTCGGGAGCGCGCAAGCGCTTCGGGACAGCTTCGCCGCAAGCCCTGAGGGAGTCGAATGAGATCCGGTGACCAAGTCGTCGGCGGCGTCAGGGAATTATTGGCGCGGCGGTGGATGCCCGCACAAACCCCAGAACCGAGAACTCGCGCTCCGTGCCCTTGAACGCTTCTATGGGGGCTACCAGACGCATCGACAGAACGGCCCTTCCGGTTCTGGGATCAAGCGATCTCGTTTTCGCCTGACGGATGTCAGCGCACGCGTTCACTCCCAAATCCGTCGCCACGTCCCCGGCAGGGCGCCTCGCGGCCCACAGGCGGGGCATCCAGGGTCTGCGTCTAAGGGTTGTGGCCCCTGACGGCGTGCGGTGGGTCGAAGGAGTTGTGCCCGGGCGATCGTCGGAACGACTAGGGGCTGGTGCTGGGATCGGATTGCGGTCGCGGCGAGCAGGACGCCGGAGAGGGCGGAGACGAATCCGACCGAGAAGGTGGCGGGGCCCTCGCGCCGGAGGGCGGGTAGGACCGTGGCGTCGAGCTCGCCGCAGCCGGGGGCGGATGCCCAGGCGAGGAGCTCGTCGATGGTCTGGCCCGCTTGGGAGGCCATGTCTTCGAGCTCGTCCGCCTGGGCGGCGAGCACCCTGGCCTTAACGTCCCGGTCCGGCTCCACCGGTTCGGGTGGGTTGTTGCAGCGCAGGCAGGGACCGGGCTGGCCGAATATGTTCGTCTGGACGCGCAGGTTGAAGGTGCTGCCGGCGAGCGTGATCCGTGGAACGAGCTGGTTGATCGCTTCGCGGGCGCGGTTGGTGTCAACGGCGCTGACGAGGACGGGGACGGGGGCGTTGCGGAACGCTCTCTCGGCCCGCTCGGGCGTGACGAGCATGGCTGCGTGGGGCTGGCCGAGTTCGCGGGTGACGGCGTTGGCGATGTCGGCCTTGAGCTGGCCGAGGTGGTCACGGACGAACAGCAAACAGCGGTTGAGGTTGGTGAGGTCGATGTGGTCGTAGTCGGCGGCGCGGAGGGTTCCCCTAGCGCCGGGGTGGGTGAGAACGGTAAGGGCGAACGCGTTGCCGACGGCGCCCATGCCGGCGAGGACCACGTCGTCGAGGCGGAGGGCAGCGCCGCTGGGGCCAGCGGAGGGTGTGGCGTCGGCAACGTTGTTGAGCTCAAGCGTCCAGGCGTCGTGCCAGACGCTGCTGGGGCCGGGCTCGGAGAGTCGGGCCTGGCGGAACAGAAAGGCGGCGGCGTGGCAGGCCCCGATAAGCGCGCCGATGAGCAGGGTGGGCTCGTCGACACCGAGGTGAGGGGCTTCGCCAGGGGTGCGGACGCCGCCGGCCCAGTTGTCGGCGATGACCTCAAGGTCCGCCGGCGACCGGCCCGGCCCGACGCTGACGGTGATCGCGTTCGGCGGGGCCATGGCAGTGAGGACGGCCGGCACGCCTCCGATGGCGGCGGAGCGGCTGACGAGGGCGGGCCCCAAAGCGGCGCCGACTGCGACGCCTGGTAGGGCGATGACGGCGGTCGTGTCGCCGGTGACGATTGAGAGCGTCGAGGCGTGCCCGAGGCCGCGGCTGACGAGCTCGCACAGCAGCCACGTCGCGGCCTGCCATGCGGGCGAGGCCGAGGCTGACGAGTCGAGGACGACGGCGACCTGGGGTTGCCTATCGACCGGGAGCAGAGTCCCGTTCAACGTGGACGCATGACGTGCGCCCAGATTGTCGCCCACGGTCCCCACCTCCTCCGACCCCGCGAAGAACTCGGACCGGGCTGCCGAGCGGTGGTATCGAACCTCGTCGGACGGGTGTCGACGGTGGCGGGGATGATGCGGATGAACGCCTCAGCGTCGGCCTGGCTGAGCCGACGCCAGCCGTGGTTGTCATGGACGTGGACGGTGCCGTCCGCGGGGGACGGGTCGCCGACGGCGTGCCAGGGCAGGACGATCGAAACGGCGCCGGCCTTGCGGCTGTAGGCGCTCTCGTCATCGGTGGGGCTGTGGCGGGTGTCTTGCCCGGGGTGCGTGTGGACCTGGCCAAGGCGGACGAGGCCGTGCTGGCGCAGGTGCGCGCCGGCGCGGGACATCTCCTGGGCGCTGACGGTGAAGTGCCCGGCGCTCTGCACGGCGTGCGGGACGGTGACGGTCGTGACGATCCCCATGCCGGGGCTGGTGCCGTCGCCGGTGCGGATGCCGTCGAGGTAGGCGACGCGCTCAACGCCGTCCGGGCTCGTGGCCAGAATCCCGAGCATCCGCTTCCAGGTGGCGTCAGTGAGGATCAGCACCTGAGGGTCCCTGGTAGTACGGCGCGGACAACACGTGACGGAGTCGGGTGAGGGTTGCGACGACGGTGTGCTTGCCCTGCTGCCACCGCTGGCCTGGCTGCGGGCTGTGGCCGGTGTAGTAATAGTCGCGGCTATGGCTGAAGCAGACAAGCTGCCCCGGGCGGGCTCCGTTCTCGTAAGGGTAGGCGTGGTGCAGCGCGAATTCGAACGGTGGCGCCCCCTCGAATCGCGGCCACCAGATGCTGGTGCTGGTCGGCTGCTGCCCGTATGGGTCGGGCAGGACGAAGAGGACGCGGGGCGGCTCGATGTCGTAGGTGGAGAACTCGAGGTCGACGACGTAAGGGTCGGCCTGCCCGTCGGAGCGGACGCCGAAGGCGTCGACGCGCAGCTGCACGTCGCCGACCCAGGTGGTGCTCCACCCCCACTCGGACAGCCGCGGGGCCAGCACCTGGAGATGGGCGTCCGCGGCTGCCCGGGCGAGGGCGTGCGCAGGAATTACGGCCGTCGTCACCGAGTCGCGCCACCGGTCGGACCGGAGATCAGCCAGACGAGGACGCCACCATGCGCGAGGTACGCCGCGACGGTGTCGTGCGCGGCGGCGGTGATCGGCGTGCTGGTGCCGTCGGCCTTGATCTGGTCCCCTTCGGCAGGGGTCCGCTTCACGGCCTTGTACGCGTCGGCGATGGCGTCGGCGAGGCTGGAGCCGCGCTTGACAGTGAAGGTGCCTGACGCGCCGTCGTCCTCGTCGTGGACTGTGAACGTGACGTCCTTGCCCTGGTCGGGTTCGTCGTCAACCTTGCCGTTGGTGGTGTTCATATCGGTGGCGCTCTCCTCTGCTGCCGGGGCGGTGTGACCGCAAGTCAAGCTCCGGTGGACCGGAGCTTGACTCCAAGAGTAGCATTAAGAGCATCACCCTTAAGGTGATGCCCTGATAGCAAGTAACTGAACGGCGTGTCAACCAGGGGGAGGGCCGGTCACTCGGTAGTGTCCCTGCGTGCAGATGCATCATCAGCCCATGGGTGATGGAGACCAGACCACGTGGAACGGGAGTACTTGGACGGGGCCTTGAGCCGTCTCGTCGAGGACGCCGCATTCCGACCAGACGGCTGGAGCCACGCTGAGGCGAAGGAGTACCGCCGCCTCGACTACTGCGCGCGCGCCGCCAAGATCCACACGGACCTTCGGAACTTGCGGATGCTGCGGATCGAGCCGCGCGCCGACGACCCCGCCAGGGCGCTGGCGACATTGAGCTCGGGCCGCGTGATCGGACTGAACTTCAAGAGCGCCGAGGGCCCTGTGGTCTTCGAGCTCCTCCCTCCCGAGACGGACACGCCGTGAAGATCACCTCTACGTACAACCCGCTGCCGATCGACCAAGACCCGGTTGGCAAGTTGCTCGCCGATGAGCTCGAGGCACGTAACTGGTCGCAGGGTGACTTCGCCGTGATTCTTGGGCGACCGACCCAGTTCGTCTCCGAGATCATCAATGGCAAGAAGGAGATCACGCGGGAGTCGGCTGCCCAAATCGCTGCGGCGCTCGGCACCAGCGCCGAGCTGTGGCTCAACCTGCAGGACCAGTTTCTTCTGGCAGAGCAGGCGAAGGACGTAGGCACGCAGACCCGCCTCAGCGAGGTCCGCGTCCGAGCCTTAATCAGCAAGCACGCCCCTGTCGAGTTGCTCCGCAAACGCGGAATCCTCACCGCCACCAACCTGAATGACCTCGCGAAGCAGGTCAAAGATCTGTACGAACTCACGTCCCTGGAGGACGAGCCGGCGTTTCTAGTCGCGGCGCGCCGCGCGAACAAGAACGAGGACCTCAGCATCCTTCAAACCACCTGGTTCGCATGTGTCCGCAGGCAGGCGCGACGGCAGCCCCCAGTTGAGCCTTACAGCGCCAAGAAGCTCACAAGCCTGGCCAGGCGCCTGTCGCAGACACTGCACACATCGGAAGACTTCCAAGGACTTCCGGACCGTTTCCGAGAGGCCGGCGTGCGCCTGGTCTTCGTCGAAGCCTTCCCGTCAGCCAAAATCGACGGCGGATCAATGTACGTCGACGGCTACCCCGTGATCGGCCTGTCCGGACGAGGCAAGCGCCTAGACAAGGTCCTGTTCACGCTGCTGCACGAGATTGGGCACATCCTGAGAGGGCACGTCGACGAACACCACTACATCGTCGAAGAGATCGTCGACACACACGACGAGCAGGGCGTTCAGGAGTCTGAGGCTGACGACGTAGCCAGCGACCTGCTGTTTCGGTCCGCATTTCCACAGGTCCCAGCCAGGATCGGCGGACCGTGGGTCGACCAAGTCGCCAACCAACTCGGCGTCGCCCGCATCGTCGTCATCGGCCACCTGCAATACAAGGGTCGACTGGATTGGCGAACCACACTGGCAAAGAACGCACCGGTGGTAGACGACGCACTGGAGACGTGGGCGTAGTCGCCTGCTGCCATATGATCGATCGGCTCGGCCAAACGACGGATCGATCTGCGTGCCGTTGCAATCCGCTTTAGCCGCGCATATCGACGGGACTGCGCGCTGGACTGTCATCGGTGGCCGGAGGCGTCGGCCGGATAACAGGCCAGCCAGGCGAGGATGCTTGACGCGAGTCGGCTGGGGCCTCGGCATGGCAGAGTTTGCTTGTGCCCAGACTCGAGCAGGTTCGTACCGAGCACGCCCGGGCGATTCTGGCCTTTGAACGAGCGAACCGTGCGTACTTCGCCAGCTGGATCTCCGACCGTGGTGAGGAGTACTTCGAGCAGTTTCCAGCGCGGCACCGAGAATTGCTCGCTGAGCAAGCTGCGGGAAAGAGCGCCTTCTATGTGCTCGTTGACGGTGACGGCGAGGTACTCGGCCGGTTCAATCTCTACGACATCGAACGTGGTGCTGCCAAGGTCGGTTACCGGGTCGCACAGCGTGTCGCCGGCCGCGGCCTAGCGACAACATCGGTGCGCCAGCTCTGTGAGATAGCGAAGAGTTTGGGAGTGGGCGCCCTCACCGCCGCGACCTCTCACGAAAATGTCGCTTCACAGAAGGTACTGAAGAAGGCCGGGTTCGAGCCCGACGGTCCGGCCGGTCCGTCCGAACTCGGCGGCAAGGAGGGCGTCTGCTATCGACGTGACCTCACCGCCACATGACCGTTGTCGGTCCTGCCTCCAGCAGCGGACGCGCTTCATCACATCCAGGCACCGTGGATGAATGGGCGCTAACTGGCTACACCCGTTTCGCCGCGGCAACGAGTCGTTGACGACAAAATTGTGGATCTCGGCAGCCCACCGGCTCAGGCCGGTCGGTGCTCAGGCGTCGGCTTCGATGGCGAAGGTGTTGCCATCTGGGTCCTGGAACCACGCGATACGGCCACCGCCGGCTCTAGCGGTGATGCCGGCGGCGTCATGCTCGAATTCGTCGTAGCGGGCGAACTCGACGCCGGCGGCGGTGAGCTCATCAACGACCTGTTCGATGTCGCCGACGTACCAGGTCGCCATTGTCGCGGTCGACTCCCCGGCGGTGACGGACTGGTACACATTTAGCGCCGGGCCGCCACCCGAGCCGTAGACGCGGCTGCCGTCGGCGATCTTGGCGCTGGGGCCGGATTGCAGCGCTTGCAGACCAAGCTTGCCTTCATAGAACTCGGCCGCCCGCTGAATGTCGGACACGGCGATTGACGCTCTCACGTGGAAGTCGCTCAACGGCATGATCGAACCTACCAAGCCCACGAGATCGGATGTGGGCACTGATCGGTATCGCCGAGGTGGGACACCCGCACTCACCAGCAGACAGTCACTCAGGCTGCCCAGTGAGCTCACAGTCACAGGCAACATAACGCTCTAGGAGCTGCGGGACCGTCTTTCCCGGCTTCTGACCGTCCTGTTCAACTGACCCGCCAACCGCACACCCAAGGCCTGGCCGAACACAGGCATGTCGTCATTTCTCGAACAACCGCCGCCGCATCGCATAGGAATCCATCTGCGCCACTGAGCCTGCGCCGAAAGTCCACCCATAGCGGACGGGTAGCGCGTTCACTTTGCGGCATCAGAAGGCGGATAGGGCTCGCGCGATCCGCGGCGTGAGCGGATGTCAGCAATGATGAGGCGTGCGCTCGGTTGGGGGTGATGATGAGGCAACCAATACTGTTCCTGACCGTAGGACTGCCATGCACCGGAAAGACCACTGCTGCCCGGCGCATAGAGATCGAGCAGAAGGCACTTCGTCTTACGAAGGACGAATGGGTGAAGGCTCTCTACGGGCACGATAATCCGCCATCGGCTCAGGACGTGATCGAAGGACGGCTCATCCAGATCGGGTTGCGCGCCATCGAACTCGGCACCAACGTCGTCATCGACTACGGCCTCTGGAGTCGAGACGAGCGCTCTGCTCTACGGCAGGCAGCAGCAGATCGCGGCGCGATGGTGGACATGCGCTACTTCGAACTGACCCCAGCCGAGCAGCGGAGACGACTTGATCTGCGCCAAGCCGAAGCGCCGAACACATCTTGGCCTATGTCCGACGAGGAACTCGCCGAGTGGGCTGCCAACATGGACGTCCCAACGCCAGGTGAACTCGACGGCAGTGAACCCATTGATGACCCGCCGGCTGGATTCCCGACATGGGACGAGTGGCGCGGGCATCGCTGGCCGCCGTCGGTCTTCTGACGCCTGCGTCACTGCGCGTCAGTGAACGGCGGTGCTGATTGCCGATGTCGCGACGCGTGCCACGACCGCTCAACGACATAACCGGTAACACAGCTACGAATTGATCTGCGCCGGTCGAGCAAGAGGGTCGCCCGCGCAGATCGACGGTTTTTGCTGGTTACAGCGCCCATGACGGTGAAGCCGCTCGGGCAGTTGCCGGGCTGCGATCACTCACGAGGTAGTACAGATTCTCGAAGTACTCCTGCCAGCGGGAGGGATCCCTGAAGCCGGACCGTCGCGATCTTTCGGCAATGACCATCGGCTGTACGATGTCCCAAATCTCCATCACAGACCCCCCGAGATACCCCGACACGGGGTCAAGATCGATAACGCCGTGCGCGACCAAGGCTCCTAGGTTGTCGTAAAACCAGCAGAGATCGAGAACTTGCCGGCGTTCATGGGGATCCGCGATCGAGTCTAAGCCCGCCGACAGGTCGGCTTGGCGTAAGTCGCGGTATACGAGTTCCCGAGCTTGCGCTAAGCGGGGATCACGATGCTCTCGAAATAGCTCGATTAGCACGGGCAGGTTATTCGCGCGTCTGCTAGCCCTCCGCTGCAGCTCGGACGCCACGCCGGCGAGCATGAGAGCGACGATCGACACCACGAGCGAAGCGATCGCCATCACCGGCCCCCTATGCATATTGCGTCTACGCCCGTCTCGTACTCTAGCTGGACATTGCCGCCCAAAGGGGCGACGGTTGACCGGTGAGCCGAACCGCCCTCAACCGGTCACGCAAGCGGCATGGGTCGGCGCTGCGGCATGGGCGATGAGCCAGAAGCCGTGCATTCGAGATCGACCGAGTTACCTTGCATGGGACATCTCTGATCCGGGGCCTTGATGATTCATCCGCGCTGCGAAGTTGCAGCGTAACGATCTATCTGCACGCACGCCGGACGCCGGCCACCGTGCGCCAGAACGATCGATCTGCGCGCCGTCCGCCGGCCCACGCAGCCGCGTGCTGGACTCGTCATCCAGTGATGCCGGAGGCGCCGGCACGCGCCACCAAGTCGGGGACAGACCGAACGCGGCCTCGGACGTTTGTTATGTGGCAGTCCCGGCGTGGTTGGTCGGCCGTCGTCCCATCGATCCTCGAGGCACGCCTTCAGTTCGATAAATAGTGCTCCGGCAATTTTCGCAATGTCAGGATTGCTGTTGTGGGCTAGCTCGGGGCGTCGGCTGCGTCCGCTAGCGCCACGTTCTGAGGATCGGCAGTAGCGCGGAGTTGGGCCGTCAGGTCGCAGTTCGTTGCGAGCGAGGCGTAATCCACGACGAGGTCCAGCGCTTCGGTGGCAGACGTCCAGCCGAGAAGAATGCGAAGCCCGTGATAGTCCTCGAGGGCGAGAAGGTTGGTCGCGATGGCCCGCACGTCGCGGGCGAGGTTGAAGTGGTGTTGGGCGGCGCCCAGTTCGAGCGCCGCGACGTACAGGTCGATCTGCCGCTGGACGTAGAGCCGGTCGAAATCGGCGAGGGCGGGGTTGCGGAGTTCGAACGGGATGGTCTCCCACGCTAGCCGAGCTACGTCGTCGGTTGCATCCGACGGCAGACCGGCCTTGACGATCGCAAGCAAGCGTTCCCGTGCGTCTTGAATCCCGGAGGTCGCTTCGCGCCGGCGTTCGTAGAACAGATCCATCGCGCGGCGGAGCACATCGAGCTGGAGATCGGTTATCGAGGGGAAGTAATAGAGCACCGTGGCCGGGTTCAGGCCGGCTTCGGCGGCGATGTCCTTCAGTCGGGTGGCGGCGACTCCTCGCTCGGTGAGGACGCGCAGCGCTGCATCGCGAAGGCTCTCCCGGCGAGCGCTTTGGTCTCTTGGTCGTGGCATATCTGAACTCTATTTGAGGACTGATATGCCAGCAAGCGCGGCAACCACCATAGGGAGCCTGAATCTTGACAGAGCTCGAGCTCATTCTTCAAACTAGATTGGAAGAATAGAAGGAAGGCGGAGAGTGCGCATGGCAGCCACTGCAAGCCCCGTACGGCGCCTCGTGGCGTGGACGAAGTCGGATCCGATCGGTGCTGAAGTCGCGGTCGTGAATCTCGAGCCGGCCAAGCTCTCCGCGGTGGGCACAGCTATCGGCAGCGATCCAGAGCCATACCGGCTCGACTACGTACTCCGTACCGGCACCGACTTCGTCACCCGGCTCGTTCGCGTCAACGCCGCCGGCGAAGGCTGGTCTCGCAGCCTTGAGTTACGACATGACGGCCGTGGCAATTGGAGTGCCGAGACCTCGCAGACCGGGACCGCCCCGCTGCCCGAGCCGGGTGGTGACGTCACTCAGTTCGGGGACGCGCTCGACGCCGACCTCGGGCTGTCACCGCTGTTCAACAGCATGCCCATCCTGCGGCACCGGCTGACCGAGGCCGGATCGTGGGCAGACGACTTCTTGATGGTCTGGATATCCGTGCCAGACCTACAACTGCACCTGTCACCGCAGCGGTACACCCACGTCTGCGACGCAGGTGAGACGCCCGCCGTGGTCTTGTTCGAGTCGGTCGGCGAGGGTGACGATTTTCGCGCAGAGGTCCAAGTCGACCGTGACGGACTCGTCGTCGACTATCCGCAGATGGCAACGCGGATCCGACCGGTAGGGGTGGGTGTATGACATCTCCGCATTTGCAGACGCCAACTGGGATGCTGCGGGCACGCGCCCTCGGCATCCCGTTCGAGGGCGTGCCGGGACAGTGGAACGCGATCACCGATGTGCCCGGCGTGGAGGTCGGGTATGTCACGCGCATCGAGGGCAGTGCGGTCCGCACCGGCATTACCGCAATCCATCCGCGCGGTCGAAATCAACCGGCGGATCCGTGCGCGGCAGGGTTCCACTCGCAAAACGGCCAGGGCGAGATGACCGGGACCCACTGGATCGAGGAGTCCGGAACCTTTTCCGGGCCCATCGCGCTCTCCAACACCCACGCGATCGGTCAAGGCCATTCCGCCATCGTGGAGTGGACACACCGGAATCATCCGAACGTCAGCGAAGGCTGGCTGCTACCGATCGTGGCTGAAACCTGGGACGGCTACCTCAATGACATCAACGGAGGCCATGTCCGGGTGGAGGACGGCGTGAACGCACTCGAACGCGCCGTCACCGGACCGCTGGATGAGGGATCGGTCGGTGGCGGAACCGGCATGATTAGCTACGGGTTCAAGGCAGGCACCGGGACCGCGTCGCGGATCGTCTCCTACGGCGGCCGCGAGTACACCGTCGGCGTGCTGGTGCAAGCCAACTTCGGTGCTCGGTCGGAGTTCGTCGTCGCGGGCGTCCCGGTGGGCCGCGCGCTCGCCGACGACAATCCGGTCGAACGCCATTTCGCGATCGCCGGCGCGGCGGGCTCGGTCCTCGTCATTGTGGCGACCGATGCGCCGCTGCTGCCGAATCAATGCAAGGCACTGGCACGTCGTGCCACCAACGGGCTCGCTCGCACCGGGTCGAGCGGTGATCACTTCTCCGGGGACCTCTTCCTAGCCTTCTCGGTGGCGAACCCGAACGCGTTCACGCAGGAGGACGCCACACTCCGCGGCACGGCCCCGCGTCGGCTGGACGCACTCGAGTTCATCCCGTGGGGCTATACGGACCCGTTCAATCAGGCTGTCGTGCAAGCTACCGAAGAGGCAGTGCTCAACTCGCTGACGGCGAACGAGGACATGATCGGAATCGCCGGCCGGCGGGTACCCGGCCTGCCACAGGACAAGCTGCGTGCCCTCATCGAACCGGCGCTGCATGCCCGCGGCACGGCTACCCAGGTCGGTGCACTGTGAACCGGCGGGCCGTGCTGGCTATCTGCGCAGCGCTCGGCGCGGCGGCCTGCGGTGTTGGCAGCGCAACTCCCACCGACAAGCCGACAACCGTCACGATCGGTTTCGCCGAGAAGATCGTGACCCTGGATCCCGATCAGGCGGTTGACCAGACGTCGCTGGCGGCGCTGCACCTCATCGACGGCAACCTGTACTCGCTAGGTCGGGACGGCAAGGTGACGCCCTTGCTGGTCGAGTCCGGAAACGCCAGCCCGGACGGGCGTCAGTGGACGTTCCAGCTCAAATCCGGACTGAAGTTTTCCGATGGCAGCCCGCTGACCTCCGCCGACATCGCAGCGACGTTCGCGCGAGCCAAGTCCGACAAGGCAAACGCCTACGCGGGCTTCGTGGCGCCGATCTCGTCGATCGACACTCCAACGCCCACGACGGCGATCTTCCACCTCAGCCGGCCGTATCCGTCGCTGCCCGTCGTGCTGTCGCAGCCAGAGATGACCATCTATCCAGCCGCGAAGGTCGGCGACAAAGACTTCTTCAACGCGCCCATCTCGGCCGGGCCGTTTGCGCTCACCAGCTGGGGTGGCGGCCCAGCAGCGACCTTTACCCGTAACAGCAACTATGCGGGCACGCTGCCGCACACCGCGCGCGTCGAGCTACGCACCATCGCCGACTTCAACACTCGGCTGGCTCAGGTCGAGTCCGGTCAGCTGGACTTCGCCTACGACATCCCGCCGAGTCTGCTCACGCACACGCCACGCTCGGTCACCGCAACCCTGACGCCGCTGTACGGCTTCATCTCGATCCCGTTGAACAACACCAAGCCACCGCTCAACGAAGCCGGCGTGCGCCGCGCGATCAGCGCAGCTATCGACCGGCAGCAGATCAACCAGACCATCTGGAACGGAAAATCCGTCCCGCTGGCCGGCTTCTGGCCGTCGACCTTGACCGGCTACGACCCGTCGATACCCACTACGCCGGACGTAGCCGCGGCGAAGTCCGATCTGGCCGGAACGTCGTGCGCGCACGGCTGCACGGTCTCCCTCATGTACTCATCCGCCGACACCTGGGCCGACCCATTGGCCCAGATCATCGCGCAGAACCTGTCCCGGATCGGCATCACGGTGAAGCTCGACAAGGTCGACGACGCGACCGTCAATCAGCGGCTCGGCGACGAGTCGTTCCAGCTGGCAGAGACGTTCCTCTACGACTACAACGACGTCCCGGACGGGCTGCTCACCTATGCGCTCACCGCCGACGGCGGCCTGAATGCCAACTTCACCGGGTTCCAGCCGCCGCCGGAGCTGCGTGCCGCGGTGACCGCCGCGATCACCCGCGACGGCAGTGCCCGAGCAGACGCACTTGCCGAGGTCAGCAGGCTGTTCCGGCAGTACCAGCCGTTCGTCACGCTGCTTACCCACGTCGTCGGAACCGTCTCCCGCCTGCCCGACGGTTTGGTGAGCCTTGATTCCGGCGGCTTCGTCGACGTCGGATGAGCGCCATGACCCGTCGCAACCACCTAGCCCGGCACAGCGCCGAACTGCTCGCCGTTGCGGCGATCGTCGTGGTGCTGACCTTCGTCCTGGTACGCGTCGCACCGGGAAACACCGTCACCGCACTGACCGGAAACCGCGGGACGGAGGCATCACACGCGGCCCTGCGGGCTCGGCTGGGCCTCGACGATCCGTTGCTGACCCAGTTCTGGCACTACGTCAACGGGCTCTTCCACGGTGACCTCGGCTCATCGCTCGCCCAGCAAGGCAGGCCGGTGTCGACGATCATCGGGAACACCCTGCCGGTCACGTTGTCCTTGATCGTCGCGACCATCGTCGTGTCTGCCGTGATCGGAGTACCGCTCGGCCTGCTCGCGGCCATCAACCCGGTTCGCAGCTCGGACCTGACCATCCGGGTAGGTCTGAGCCTGCTACTGGCGAGCCCGCCCTTCTTCCTGGGGCTGCTGCTCATCATGGGCCCAGCGCTCGCCTGGGGGTGGGCACCCGCCGGCGGCTGGCCAGCAGCCTGGCCGGACAACATTCGCTACCTGATCCTTCCCGGCCTGGCCCTCGCGGGCTATCTCATCCCGCTGCTGGCACGCACCGTCCGGCAAGTAGCAGCCGACACCATGCGCGAGCAGTGGTACGAGGCGGCGATCGCCCGCGGGCTTTCGCGATTCACCTTGATATCGCGACATCTGCTACCGAACAGCCTGTTGCCGGTCATCACCCTTCTCGCCCTGAACGCCGGTGCTCTGGTGGCTGGCGCCGTGGTTGTCGAGGCGGTATTCGGCCTGCCAGGGATCGGCCAAGAGCTCATCACCTCGATCCAGCAGCGCGACTACCCGAGCCTGCAAGGCATCGCACTGGTCACTGCGCTCATCGTGGTCGCCTGCAACCTTTTTGCTGACGCGCTCTACCAACTCGTCGACCCGAGGACTCGCCGCGCATGAATACCGAAGTCATGAGCGTGCCGCCCCAGGTCCCCCTCGCTGCGCGGCTACCAGGACCGGTCGGGCGGGTTTGGGCCAGGCGCCCCCGGGCCCGTAGCAACGGTGCCCGACTGGCCGGGCTGTGCATGCTTGCAGTCGCGATCGGAGCCTCGGTCTTCGTCCCGCTGCTCGCCACGTACTCTCCGGGCGCGATCGTCGCCGCCCCGTACTCCGCTCCGTCGGCGAGCCATCCGTTCGGAACGGACACGCTCGGCCGGGACGTCCTGGTGCGGGTGTTCAGCGCGGGCCGCCTCGACCTGGCGATCGCCGCGGTAACGGTCCTGTTGTCGATAGCCCTTGGCTGCGTGGTGGGTGTGATAGCCGGCGCTGCCCGACGGCGGTGGGTCGATGTTGTGCTCATGCGCTTCGTCGACGCGGTGATCGCATTCCCGTTCCTGGTGCTCGTGCTCGTCCTCATCGTCATCGTCGGATCGACCCGCAGCTTCGGCCCGCTGCCAGCAGGCGCACCGGCCGCGGTGTGCGGGATCGTCCTGGGTAACTGGGCGTTCTACGCGCGGCTGGCGCGCGGGCAGTGCCTGGCGCTGCGGGACAGCGACTTCGTGCTGGCCGCGCGACTGCTCGGTCTGCCGCCGCGGCGCATCCTGCTCAGGCACCTTCTCCCACCCATCCTGCGCGTGATCGCGGCGTACGCCGTCGCCGATGCGGTCATGGTGATCACGGTGGTGGCGTCCCTGTCCTATATCGGTGTCGGCATCCAGTCGCCGGCCCCCGAGTGGGGCACCATCATGTACGACGGGCGCGCGGTGCTCTCCAGCGCGTGGTGGATAACCGTTTTTCCGGGTGCGGTCCTCGCGTTCACCGGCCTGGGTCTGTCGCTGGTCGCCGATGCCACGTTGGCTCGGATGGAGGGCATGAGATGACCGAGCCCATTCTCGACGTCCACGATCTCAGCGTCAGGCTAGGTCCGGCGGATATCCTGGACGGCGTCAGTTTCTCCGTTCCGCGCGGCGAATGCGTCGGGCTGCTAGGCGAAACCGGGTCCGGTAAGAGCATGACGTGCCGGGCGTTGCTCGGACTCGGGCACCGCGTGGGCGCCCGGGTCACCGCTGGCCACATCTGGTTCCGCGGGCATGATCTAGCGCAGCTTCCCGAACGGGACTGGACTCGGATACGTGGACGACAGATCGCCCTCGTGCCACAGGCATCCTTGAACAGCCTCAATCCGCTGCGGCGGGTGGGCGCGCAGATCAGCGAGGCCGTGCGCGTGCTCGACCACCAGATCTCGCCGGCGCAGCGAACAATGGAACTGCTCGAGCAGGTCGATATGCCCCGCCCGCGCGACACCGCGCGGATGTTCCCGCACGAGCTGTCCGGTGGCATGCGGCAGCGCGCGGCCATCGCGCTCGCCCTGGCCGGCCGCCCGGCGCTGCTGGTCGCCGACGAGCCCACGACAGCCCTCGACGTGACGGTCCAACATCGCATCCTGAAACTGCTGGATTCGCTACGACGCGACACCGGCATGTCGATGATCCTGGTGTCCCATGACCTGTCAGTCCTGCGCCAGGCCTGCGAACGCGTTGCCGTGATCTACGCCGGGCGGGTTATCGAGCAGGGCCCGATGGGTACGGTCTTCGAGCATCCCGGACACCCGTACACGCGTGCGCTTCGCGCGGCCCGGCCGAACCCCTCGGCGCCGCGCGCGCGGCTCGCGGCCATCCCGGGAGCGCCGCCGACGCCGCTATCCCGGCCGCGCGGATGCGCATTCGCGCCGCGGTGCCCGTACGTACACGAGGCGTGCACGGAGGCTGCGCCGCCCCTGCACCAACTCCCTTCGGGCCACAGTGCTGCCTGCGTGCGCCTTGACGAGTGGGCTGCGCTCGACAGGTTGGCTGCGTCATGACGGCCCCGATCCTCACCGTGTCTGCGGTGACGCACCGGTACCGGCCGCACAGCCCGCCGGCGCTGTCGGACGTCGGCATCTCGGTGGAGCGCGGGGCTGCGCTGGGCATCGTCGGCGAGAGCGGCAGCGGCAAGACCACGCTCGGCCGCATCCTGGTCGGCGCGATCGCACCCAGCGCGGGCAGTGCGTGCGTGCTCGGCACCGAATGGTTCCGGGTGTCCCGCACCGACAGCCGGCGCCGTGGTGTGCAGATGATCTTCCAGGACCCGTACGGCTCGCTGAACCCGTACCTGACCGCTCGGCAGGCCGTCGCCGAAGCGGCGAGACTCGTCGTTGGGTCACGGCGAGCGGCAGAGGCTCGCGCTGTCGAGCTGCTCGCCGCGGTAGGGCTATCCGGCGAGACGATCTCCCGGCGCCCCGGAGCGCTGAGCGGCGGCCAGCGACAACGGGTCGGCATCGCCCGCGCCCTCGCGGTGGGTCCGATCGCGCTGGTCGCCGACGAGCCGACGTCGTCGCTCGACGTCTCCGTGCAGGCGCAGATCGTCAACCTGATCGCCGAGCTGCGCGCGCGACACGATCTCACGCTCGTTCTGATCTCGCATGATCTGTCGGTGGTTCGCCAGCTGACCGACACGGTGATCGTCATGCACAACGGCGTGATCGTGGAACAGGGACGAACGGAGCTGACTTTGCGCGCCCCGACACAGCCGTACACCCAGGAACTCGTAGCGGCCGATCTGCCCTGGTAAATCGAGACTAGAAGGAGCACACCTTCATGCGGCACGGCAGCGCTGCGGGTCCGGCCATCGAGGCCGCGCACTCGAACGTGATCCATCGAAATCTCACCCGGACGTACAAGACGATCGTCCGCGCGGCCGGATGCGAACTCTGGGACGAGGAGGGCACCCGGTATCTGGATGCCGTCGGTGGCGCCGGCGTTGTGACGATCGGGCACGGCGTCGCTGAGATCACCCAGGCGCTCGCCGATCACGCGGCGCAGACGAGCTATGTCTATGGCGAGGCGTTCAGCAACCCCTGGCAGGAATCGCTGGCGACCACCGTCCTCGACCTTCTCGGGATCTCCGGCGGCGTGTACTTCGTCTCCGGCGGCAGCGAGGCGAACGAAACCGCGATCAAGCTCGCTCGCCAGTACCACGTCGAACGCGGTCGAGGAGAGAAGTACAAGGTCATCTCTCGCTGGCTGAGCTACCACGGGGTGACCCTGGCGACGCTCGCGATCAGTGGCCGGACCAGTTGGCGGACGATCTATTCGCCGTACCTGATGCAGGTGGGCCGAGTCGTACCGCCCTACTGCTACCGCTGCCCGCTCAAGCTCTCCTACCCGAGCTGCGGACTGGCGTGCGCCGATGACCTCGAGCGCGCCATCCTCCTTGAAGGCCCGGAGACCGTCTCGGCCTTCATCGCGGAGCCGGTCATCGGGACGACGGTCACCGGCGTCACTCCGGTACCCGAGTACTACGCCAAGGTCAGGCAGATCTGCGACAAGTACGACGTGCTGTTCATCGCAGACGAGGTGCTCACCGGATTCGGGCGCACCGGGCGGCCATTCGCGATGCAGCACTGGGACGTGCGCGCCGACATCTACACGATGGGCAAGGGCATCGGCAGCGGCTACGTGGCGTTGGGCGCCGTCGCCGCATCCGACCACATCCTCGAGGCGATCCGGAATGGCGCGGGCACGTTCGTGCACGGCTTCACCTACAGTGGAATGCCCTCAGCGTGTTTCATCGGCACCCGGGTGGCCGACTACCTGCGTCAGCACGACTTGTTCGAACGAGCGCGCGAGATGGGCGACTACCTCCACCAGCAGCTCCGCGGCCTGGCCCGGCGGCACGAGTCGATCGGCGACGTGCGCGGGATGGGCATGCTTGCGGGCGTCGAGTTGGTCAGCGATCCAGACAGCCGTACGCCCTTCCCGGCCTCGGAGCGAGTAGCGCAGCGCATCGCCAGCGAAATGGAGGAACGCGGCGTGCTGGTCCGTCCGGGCGTGCCCGGCAGCAATTACGGCGCCGGCGGCGACCATCTACAGATCAGCCCGCCGTACGTTATCTCGCACGCGCAGATCGACCACATCGTGGAAACGCTGGAGGCCGCGGTGTCGGCCGTCACCGGCACCTGACAGCTCGGTAGGCAAGACCGGGAAGGAGCGCACCGTGCTCAAAACAACGATCGCGACAGTGGGCGAGGTTCGGGTCGTGGCGATGGACTCGATCTCCTACATCGACGACACCGACCACGACGCCGTCGTGGTATCCGCCAGCCACGGCGGCACGAGTTCGGGCGAGTACGCCACGCGGCACCCAGCCGTGATGGTCATCTTCAACGACGCCGGTGTGGGCAAGGACCAGGCCGGCACCCAGGCGCTCACCATGCTTGACGCGCTGAACGTGCCCGCAGCCACGGTCGCGCACACTTCGGCCCGGATCGGCGACGCCAGCGATACCTGGCACAACGGACGGGTGTCATTCGTCAACCGGGCGGCTCAGGGTGTCGGCGTCAAGCCGGGGATGACGGTGGACGAGGCCGTGCGCGCCCGGACAACGCCAGCCCGATGATCGATGACACCCCGCTCCAGCGAGCCGCGGAATCCCTCGCACCCGCACCGGACGGGCTGAGTGCGACCTATGCGTTGGAAACGGTCGGCGATCCGGTCGAAGTCGCCCGCGAGCTCGCGGGCGAGGCATCGAGCGGCACGTTCGTCAAGACGCCAGGCCAAGACCAGGAGCTCGAAGCGAAGCACGGCGCACGAGTCATCGACGTGCGGATCGTCGACGGCGTCCCGCGTTCGGGCCTGCCGTCCCGACAGCTCGCGCCGGATTCGAAGGTGCGCCATGCCGTCGCACGCATCTGGTGGCCGCCAGCCAACACGGCTTCCTTGTCCGCCTGCCTGACGGCAGCTGCTGGGAACATCACCGAGCTCGCCTCACTGACCGGAATCCGATTACTCGACATCGCGCTCCCGGGCAGCCTGCTCGACAAGCTACCGCGACCGCCGCTCGGGATCAGCGGGACCCGCCGACTCGTCGGTGCGACCGGACGGCCACTGCTCGGCACCATCATCAAGCCGAGCGTCGGCCTCGACCCGGAGACGACCGCAGCCATGGCAGCAGCCGTCGCAGCAGCCGGCCTGGACTTCATCAAGGACGACGAGCTGCTGTGCGACCCGCCCTACAACCCCGTCGCCGATCGCGTCCGAGCGGTCGAGGCCGCCCTCGATCGGTGCGCGGCAAGAACCGGCCACCGCTCGATCTTCGCCTACAACGTGACAGCTGACACCGCCGCGGAGATGATCGCCCGTGCCGACACCGTGATGCGGTTGGGCGGCCGGTGCGTGATGGTCAACCTGAACATCGCCGGCCTCAGCGCCGTGCTCGACCTGCGGAAGAACACCGACCTCCCGATCCACGGCCACCGAGCGGGTTGGGGCATGCTCGGCCGGTCGGCACTGCTCGGCATGGCGTTCGAGGCGTACCAGACCTTCTGGCGCGCCGTCGGGATTGATCACCTGCACGTGTCCGGCCTGCGGAGCAAGTTCTGGGAAAGCGACGCCGTCGTGCTCCGCAGCATCGCCGCGACCCTGCGGCCGCTTCGCGCCGGGACCGACGACCGGGTGCTGCCGGTGCTGTCCAGCGGCCAGACGGCGCAGCACATCCCGCACACCGCTCAGGCGCTCGGTCACTGCGACTTCCTACTGCTCGCTGGCGGTGCCATCTGGGCACATCCGGACGGGCCGGCCAGCGGTGTCCGGAGCCTCGCGCAAGCGTGGGAAGCGTACGAGGCGGGCGAACGGCTGGAGGACTTCGCCGCGCACCACCGGGAACTCGCCGCAGCGCTGACGAAATTCGCCGGCCGAGAACGGAGCTGACGATGTCAGCACCGAAGCCCTTGCTGGCGTTCTACGCAGACGACTTCACGGGCGCAACCGACGTACTGGATGTCCTTTCGCGCGCGGGCATCTCAACGCTGCTGCTGTTCGGCACGACGCGCCTCGACGTCGGTCCGGCGAGCGAGAGCTACGACGTGGTCGGCGTCGCCGGAACCAGTCGCGCCATGGATCCGGAGCAGATGGACCGCGAACTTCCTCCCGTCCTGCGCGCGCTGCTCTGCCTCGAACCAACTCTGCTGCACTACAAGGTGTGCTCAACCTTCGACTCCGCCCCGGAGCTGGGCAGTATCGGCAAGGCGGCGGAACTGATCTCCAAGTTGTGCGGCAACCCGCCCATCCCCGTCGTCGTCGGGGTACCGGCGTTGGGCCGCTACACCGCATTCGGGCATCTATTTGCTCGAGCCCCCGGCGAGGCACATCCGATCCGGATCGACCGACATCCGGTCATGTCGCGACACCCTGTGACGCCGATGACCGAGGCCGACCTGACGAAGCACCTCGCCGCCCAGACCGACCTGCCGGTGAGCCTCATCGACAGCACGACCGTGCATGCCGGACTTGCCGACTGGGAAGGCACGGGATCAAGCGGGCCCGGACTCGTCGTCGTCGATATCGACGCCGAACGGGCGGTCGGCGAAGTAGGTGACTGGTTGTGGCGATCGGCGCAGACCGGCGCGGTGCCAGCAGTAATCGGATCCTCTGGCGTCGAATACGCCCTCATCAAGGCATGGCAACGCGGCGGATATGTCACATCCGGCCGGTGGCCCGATGCGCCCGCCGCCACCCCGGTATTGGTGGTCTCCGGCAGCTGCTCGCCGACAACCGCCGCCCAATTGGAGACCGCGGTCGGCGCCGGATTCCGGGAAATCAGGTGGGATGTCACTGGCGCCGGACCGAATCGCCTCGACGAACGGACAACGGTCCAGCACACGATTAAGGCCTTGAAGAACGGCGAGAGCGTGGTCGTCCGCACCGACCTCCCGGCCCACGATGGGCTCGACAGGAAATCGCAGGGCCGCATTGCCGACGCGCTCGGCGGAATGACGCGGCAGGTCGTGGCCTCCGCGGCTGTGCGACGTATCGCTGTCTGCGGCGGGGATACATCTGGTGCGGTCGCGCAGGCATTGCGGCTCACTTCCGCGCGCATGCTCGTGCCCACTGCCCCGGGAGCTCCGACGTGCGTCGTCACGAGCCGTCACGCGTCGTGCAATGGCCTCGAAATCGCCTTCAAGGGCGGCCAGATGGGGCAGCAGGACTACCTGCTGCGGGTGGCCAGCGGCGCGAGCATGACCGGAGCCTAATCGGCCGGTGCCGCGCGTCCCCGGCGCGCTGCCAAGGCCACGCTGGTGAGTGCGGGCAGATCACTCAGCGTGTTGATCAGCTGGCAGCCGGCCGCCACATGCCTGTCAACCTCGGTACCGAGCGGATCATGTACGCCGACTGGGACGCCGATCTTTGCGCACGTGTCGACGATCTTGCTTATTGTCGCAGCAAACACTGCGTCGTCGTAGGTCGGGCTGCAGCCAAGCGAGCATGACAGGTCTGCCGGGCCGACGTAGATGCCGTCGATTCCGGCCAGCTGCAATGTCGCGGGCAGTGCCTTCATCGCGCTGTGGGACTCCACCATGACGAAGCAAAGAGGCTCGCTGTCGTCTGTATGGACACGGCCCCGGGAGCGGGCGCCAGCAGGTGGATACCGAACAGCGCGCACGACGGCGGCCGCGTGGACGTCGTCATCGACGTTGGGCACAATGACGCCTTGAGCGCCAAGGTCCAACGCACGCCCAACATCGGCAAACGACGCGGATCGGGTCCGCGCGATGGCGACCGCACCGGCCAGTCTGATAGCGGCGCACAGCCCAGGCAGGGAACTTTCGCTGGCCGTGCCGTGTTGGAGGTCGGTCACGACGTAGTCGAAACCAGCTGCCGCAACAGCGCTGACAGCCACGACGTCGGAGGTCGTCGTCCAGGCACCGAAGAGCGTTTCGCGCTGGCGAAGGCGCGTGCGCATCGTTTCGGCAAGCACCATGGCCCCCATAGTTGTGAGGTGAACGCCGCGTGCAGTCAAGGATCTATTATTGATTATTACGCGATGATCCGCCATCGCAGGACGGAGCCAGGGTGAGCGGCAAACTCGATGTGATCACGGGTGTGCGCCCGCTCAAGAGCCAGTCGCTCGACTTAGAGGTGGCCGAGCGGATTCGGGAGATGATCCTGGATGGCCAGCTCGCGTCAGGGGTTCACCTCGTCGAAGCCGAGCTGGCGAAGGCGCTCGGCGTGAGCCAGGGGACAGTGCGGTCCGGAATCCGTGCGCTGGTCGCGGACGGATTGGTTGAGTACCGGCAGAACCGTGGCGTCTTCGTGGCCTCGTTCACGGCCTCTGACGCGTGGGAGGTGTACACGCTTCGTAACGCACTCGAGGCGACTGCCGCGGAGATCGTGGCTCATCGCATCGACGATGCCGGCCGCCGGAGGCTTCAGCAGATCCTCGCTCGGATGAACCCAACCGAAAGGCGCCTGTCCAGTTCGGCGCTCGGCAAGCTCGACCTGGAGCTACACCAAACGATCGTCGACCTATCCGAGCACAAACGCCTCTCTGCCGTGTACCGGGTCCTCGCCAATCAGACCTACCTGTTCATGACGCTCACGGGTGCCTTCCCCCACGAGCAGAGCGAGGTCTTCGCACAGCACAAGAAACTCGTGGACGCAATCTGCGGCGGGCACGCCAAACGCGCTGCCGAGCTTGCCGGCAGCCACAACACCTATGACGGTGAGCGACTCGTTGCCTCACTCACCGAGCGCATGTCCTAACCTCGCGTTTCTGACTCCCCTCGCGCGGATGCGAACCCGCTCCCCGGGGCCGCCGACGGTTCCGCTCGATGCAACCGGCACCGCCATCCGTCGAGTGGTGGCGGCCTCAGATGGCGGTCGGACCCCTCTGCCACGGGTGGCCAGGCGCAGGAAGCAGTCACGTGAGTGTGACGGTGTTCCTGTCAGGAGCACGCGTGGCTGAACACCCTGAGCACCGCGCAGCAGTAGACGGTCCCGGTCCCGGTCGCGTGTTCGATGACGTCGGTGCACCACAACCGGTCCCGACCGTCGGCTATGAAGCGGCGCTGGACCCGGTCCTCGTGCGGCGCGGGCATCGGCTGGCGGCGGCGCTTGCGGTGGGTGTTGTCGCCGATCCCGGCCCGGCCGACCAGGCGTAAGCCGGCAGTTGCGGGCGACAAGCTGCGCGCGCTGACGCACAGGGTCGCGAGGAGGACCGGCGCGTAGCCTGTCGGCGTCACCATCACGGTCTCCCCGAGGAGCCGCCGGTACCACCCTGACCGGCTGTGGACGGCGCGGAGCCTGTCAGAGTCATCAGCGACGATGGGGCCATGACCGCCAGCAACGCCCGCGCCACGGCCGAAGACCATCTGGCCCGGCTCGCCGGACCAGGCGCCCGACTGCGCGATGACCAGTGGGCGGCCATCGAGGCGTTGTTGGACGGCCGGAAGGTCGAGGTCGTCCAGCGGACCGGCTGGGGCAAGTCAGCCGTGTATTGGATCGCCGCCGGCCTGCTGCGCGACCGTGGTCGCGGGCCGACGTTGGTCATCTCGCCGCTGCTGGCCCTGATGCGCGACCAGGTCGCGGCGGCCGAACGCTCCGGGCTGCGTGCGGTCACGCTCAACAGCGCCAACATCGACGACTGGTCGAGCATCGAGTCGCGCATCGCGGCCGACGAGGTCGATGTCCTCCTCATCTCACCCGAGCGACTCAACTCGGCCGGCTTCCGGGCCCGCGTGCTGCCCGATCTCGCGCCCCGGATCGGGTTGCTGGTCGTCGACGAGGCGCACTGCCTGTCTGACTGGGGGCACGACTTCCGTCCCGACTACCGCCGGTTGGCGAGCGTGCTGGCCCGACTGCCGGCCGGCACCCCGGTGCTGGCCACCACCGCGACGGCCAACGAACGGGTGAGCCGTGACGTCGCCGCCCAACTCGGCTCGGAGACCCTGACGCTGCGCGGCACGCTGGACCGGGAGAGCCTGGTCCTGGCCGTGGTCCCGACGCCCGATCTGCCGACCGCCTATGCCTGGATCGCCGACGCGTTGGCCGGCCCGGATCTCCCCGGCAGCGGCATCATCTACACGCTGACCGTCGATGAGACCACGCAGCTCGCCGAGTTCCTGCGCAGCCAGGGACTCGGCGTCGCCGCCTACTCCTCGGCCACCCCGCCGCAGGAGCGGGTCGAGCTGGAAGGCGCGCTTGTCCGCCATGACCTGCGCGCGCTCGTGGCCACGTCGTCGCTCGGCATGGGGCTCGACATGCCCGACCTCGGGTTCGTCGTCCACCTCGGCGCGCCGTCGTCGCCCATCGCGTACTACCAGCAGGTCGGCCGGGCCGGGCGGGCGCTGGAGTCGGCCGCTGCGGTCCTTCTTCCGACCGCCGCGCAGGAGCGGATCTGGGCCTACTTCGACTCGACCGCCTTCCCACCGCAGGAGAAGGTGCGCGCGGTGCTGGACCGCCTCGCCGCCGGTCCGATGAGCCTGCCGAAGCTCGAGGTCGAGAGTGGGTTGAGGCGCGGACGCCTCGAATCGTTGCTCAAGGTGCTCGACGTCGACGGTGCGGTCGAGCGGGTCGACGGTGGCTGGGCGGCGACCGGGCAGCAGTGGCGCTACGACACCGAGCGGTACTCCGGCATCGCCGCCGCCCGTCGGCGCGAGCAGCAGGTCATGCGCGAATACCAGTCCGGGGCGAGGTGTCTGATGCGCGTCCTGCGCAGCGAACTGGACGATCCGGGTGCGGTCGATTGTGGCCGCTGCGCCGTGTGCACCGGACAGCTGCCCGTACCGGGGACGACGCCGGCCGAGGAGACGGTCCGGGCCGCGTGGCAGCACCTCAAGGCGCAGCAGGTCGTGTTGGAGCCCCGGAAGATGTGGCCCACCGGGATCCAGCGGCGCGGCCGCATCGCCGAAGGGCTGCGCCACGAGCCGGGGCGCGCGCTCGCCCGCGGCGACGATGCCATCTGGGGCGACCCGGTCCGGGCCGCGCTCGCGGGCGGCGCCGACCTGCCCACCGAGGTATTCGACGGCGTGGTGGCCATGCTCAAGGCGTGGGGCTGGCCGGCCGGGCGGCCGACCTGGGTCACCTGGGTGCCGTCCCGGCGGCGGGAGCCCCTGCTCAAGGAACTCGCGACCCGGCTGGCCGCGGTCGGACGGATGGAACTCGCTGCGCCGCTCTCAGCCGAGGGACCCGGTTTCGGAGAGGACGCAGCCACCAACGCCGACTCGGCCGCGCTGGCGTTGCGCCGGTTGCGGATTGCCGGCGCGGTGCCGCCGGGCCCGGTCCTGCTGGTCGACGACGTCACCCGTAGCGGCTTCACCCTGACCTCCGCAGCGGCGCTACTCCGCGAGGCCGGGGCCGGCCCGGTATACCCACTCGTCCTGCACAAGGCGTTCTGACGCCGAGCCGGCTGACGCCGAGCCGGCTGACGCCGAGCCGGCTGACGCCCAGCCGGCTGACGCCGAGCCGGCTGACGCCGAGCCGGCTGACGCGAGCCTGCTAGCGCGCGAAGCCCGTCTACGTCCTCTCGCACCCGCACGGCGCCCGCACCTCTCGACGGGTAAGTGCGCGCACGCTTGAGGAGCAGCAGTCCATCCTTTCGGGCTGGCGCATTGCATGCGTGGTGACTGTCGCGCGATTTGGACGGCTGCAGAGTTTGCAAAGCACGAGAGTCCCGACAAGCGAACGTCGGATCATTGGGCAGAATCACCGGATGTGAGCAGCGACCGGTATTGGGACTGGCGCGACGAGCAGATGAAACACCCCGACGGTCGCGCCTGGGGCGGTGAGCCGTGTGTCGTCTGTCAGGCGCCGGTACCGGCCAACGCCCACTGGAAGCATCGTGACCGGCACATCTGCTCACCGAAGTGCAACGCGACTAACAACCGGCGCTTCGGCCGCAGGCTCGCCCGTGGTGAGCTCGTCGTTCCCGAGACCCAGCGCCCGTGGTCCAATGGCCGCGACCCAATTCTCTTCAGCACCGTCAGTGACTCCGAGTTCCCCTACACGTTCACCGGCCTCAATCCGCTGCCGGGCGATATCGTCGAACGCCACGGTTCGGTGACCTACTACCAGCGAGTACAGGCCAATCCAGACGACCTTGCCGCCGCCCGCGAACAAGCCAAACACGACCCTGACGGGCTCGGCTGGAAGGTGGATGTCCTTACCCGCGGCGTCGAGTGCGTCCACCTGCAGTCCGGCTCGACTCTGGTGACCACGATCGACGAACGGGGTGTGCTGGATCGCGTGACGTACTACGTCACCATCCCTGGCAGCGACCAATGGTCCTATGCCGGTGTCCCGTTCGACGCCGCGGAAGGGCAGTGGGTATGGACCTACCAATACATCCGAGATATCGCCGAAGACGGGCACGAGTACACATTCTTCGCTCCTGTGTGCGTGCCTTATCCCGTACCGCTCCAGCTGCAGCAGGACACGTGGACCCCGGCGTACCAGAACAGATCTGCGCGGCTTCGGCGGATCTCCTCCAGTACGGCCGCGCATGCGCGCCGGCTGCGAATGACGAACGTCGACGGGAACATCGAACGGATCGATCCGCGGGCTGTGTATGACGAGGACTGCTGGACTTGTCGGCTATGCAAGGAACCAGTCGACCCGGTTCTGCGTGCGCCGCATCGCATGTCCGCATCGCTCGACCACATCATCCCGCTGGCTGCCGGCGGAGCGCACACCCGGCCCAACGTCCAGACCGCGCACCTGATCTGCAACATCCGTAAGGGCGCCCGCCTGTAGCGATCGGCGCGTCTCAGTCACTGTTACGGTCGCGTCGGCGAGATCGTCAGCTCGCTTTGCTCCGATCGATCATCTGTTGCGCCTGTGGCGACAGACTGATTCATCTGCGCGTCGACTCGTCCCCAGTGACCTACTCGATAGCGACGGCTCCGCGCTTGCTGTTGGCTGGAATGCGTTTGCAGCGGCAGTCACCGGCTCTAGGGGGAGCGCACTGGCGGTGTCGATGTGCGGCCGACGTCTTCGAGAGTCTTGGTCGGATCCGCCGTTGAGCTCAGGTCGCTGTTCGCTTGCCTGGCATCTATGTGATCGGAAGGAAGAATCGGGCTGCGCCCGTCATTGTGTGGTCATGACCTCACTTGCCGAGCGGACGATCGCTGCGCTGCGCGCGGAGCATGATCTCGCGACTAAGACCGTGTCGGGCCTGACCGAGGAACAGCTCACCGGGCCGTCCGGAGCCGCGGAATGGAGGGTCGCCGCTGTGCTGTCCCACCTCGGCAGCGGTGCGGTGATCACGTTGGCGGGACTGCAGTCGGCACTCGGGGCGAGGCAGGCACCGGAGGCCGGTTTCAACGAGTCCGTCTGGGATGTCTGGAACGCGATGAGCCCGGCCGAGCAGCGAGCAGGCTTCTTGGAGCACGACGCGGAATTGGTTGCGGCATTCGAGGGGCTAGACGAGCGGCAACGCGAGTCGCTTGAGCTGCAGGTCGGCTTCGCGCCTGCCCCGCTGTCCGTCGCGTCGTTCGCCGGCCTGCGACTGCATGAATCGGCGCAGCATTCCTGGGACGTCCGCGTGCCTGGTGAGCCTGCTGCTGGTTTGCTGCCCGGGTCGGCGAGCGTTATTGCCGAGCTGTTCTCGGGCGAGCTCGCGTTCCTGCTCGGCTTCATCGGCAAGGCTGACCGGATCGCCGGCCCGGTCCAGCTGGACATTGTCGGCTCGGGGTATGGGCTGTCGATCGCCGACTCGGTGGCGCTCGTGTCGCCGGTCGATCATCCGACCGCTTCATTCACCGGACCTCTCGAGGCGGCCATCCGCCTGATCGCCGGACGGCTGGGCCCGACGCACACGCCCAGTGCCCTCACCGTCACCGGCAACGTGACGCTCGAGGAGCTGCGGACCGTCTTTCCTGGCTTCTGACCGCGCTGTTCACTGCCCCGCCAACCCCACCCCATGCCCTGCCGAACGCAGCGCCAAGGACTCGACCCGAACCCGCTGATTGCGAGTTAGCGGCTTCTGCTCAGGATTGGTTGGTGTCGTAGGTATCGACGCCGACCGCCAGCCAGGCCTGCAGGAGTTGCCGATCGCCCGCAGCGGCCGCGAGGTCGTCCGCGGCCAGTTGACGAGCCGATGCGCAGTGATCCGCGTCGTAGCCGCGAAGGCTGTGCCGAGAGCTCAGTTCCGCAGCATCACGGACCAACTGATCGTCCACTCGACGAGGACGAATTCGGTCCATCTCTCGTCGAGTGCTCGCAGACTCGCTCGATGGGTACGGTCGCTGATCCTCTGCAGCCGCTTGGCTTGAGCGAGGGCCGCGGCGGTCTCGACATAGGTGAGGCGGCTGGTGACTACGGTGTCCGCGTCGTCCCAGAATCGTCTGCCGGCGGCACTGCTGGGTTCAACGACCAGCAGCGGAACGAGAGCCGACGTATCGAGGTAGCCGATCACCGTCGCTGTTCGACCACCAGGTCACTGACCGTGCCGTTACTCGCAAGCGGTTCGGTGGAAGGTCGTTTACGGCGGGTTGCCCTGGTGACCCGGCCTTCGTCGATCAACTGTTCCAGCCGGCTTGGTTGCTTCACCGGGACGATCCGAGCGATCGGACGGCCGTGATCGGTGATGGTCACGATGGCGCCGGCTCGCACCTCGGCCAGATGACGGCTCAGGCCGTCTCACAGCTCCTTGATCCCGACGTCCACAGCGACTCCCAGTGGCTAGATTAGCTGGCTCAATTCTCTAGCCACTCCAGGAGTTTCCGGTTGGGGTTACTGCGTTGCGACTCACCGCCGTCAGCGCCGAGCAATAAACAGTTGGTCCTAATTTGCGGCACGGCCTGAAATCACTCGGCGGCTGGTCGGTCCAGCGCGGACCGACTCTCCGGCGGTCCGTCCGTCGCATCCATCTTGACGGCCAGCAGCTTGATGCCGCTGATCGCCACTGAGGACAGCGGCAGGTGCGCGGCCTCGTCCGGGATATGCACTGACTCGGAATCCAGTGCCACCTTGACGATCCGGAAGCCGGCCCGCCAGAGGGCCAGCTGCAGTTCGTCGGCGGTGATGCCGTTCAGCGTCCGGTAGACCTCGAGCATCTCGGTCGCCATCTCCGGCGGCCCGGCCTCCCGGACGGTACGCAGGATGTCGGCGTTGCTGTGCTTGAACTGGGCGAAACCGTCGGGGTACCAGTCGACCAGATGAGTACCGTGCGCGGAGTTGTAGAACGGCCAGAGCTGGATGAACAGCACGCCGTCGTCCACCAGGATCCGGCGGACCTCGCGCAGCACGCCCACCGGGTCGGCGATGTGCTCGAACGCCGACCAGCTCATCACGTAGTCGAAGCTCGCGTCCTCGGCCGGCAGTTGCACCTCCTCACTGGTCGCGAAGAACAGGTTGTCCGGCAGCTGCTCCAGCCCCAGGTGCTCCTTGGCCCGGCGGGCGAGCAGGTCCACGTCGGTGGTCAGCAGGTCGAACCCGACCAGCCGCTCCGGCTTGGCGGTCAGCGCCACCCCGAGGTCGATGATGCCGTCACCGCAACCGATGTCGGCGATCCGCTTGTCGGTGAGGGAGATGCCGTCGCCGCCGAAGAAGTCGAGTACGGCGCCCACCGCGTCGTTGAAGTGGGCGTCCCACCACACCTGGGGGCTGGCCGACTTCGAGTAGTGGTCGCTGCAGGCGGCCGGCAACTCGGTGGCTGGGTCCGTGGAGGTCAAGCGGGCTTCCTGTTCTCTCGCGGGTTCTCGCGGGGCTAGCGGGGCAGGGCTGGTCAAGCAGTCGCCCTACCTTAGTCACGTCGAATGCATACGCGCGCACTGCAAGCCTGCATGCGGCGCAGTACTTTAAGCAAAAGCTGTGAAGCTAATGGCTGGCCAGGTAGCTGGCAGACCGCTTTGCCACGTCCGGACCGGCCCGCGAGCGGGTGGGATACTGGCGCGCGTGTCGAGCGAGGTGATGGTTGCCAAACCGGAGCCGGCAGCCGTGGCGTCGCGTCGCGATGAATGGTGGCTGCTGGACCGGCTGGCCCTGGCCTCGGCGGCAGTGTCCGGTCTGGTGCTGTATGCCCTGATCGGCCGGGGCGGCTGGTACATCGACGACTTCCTCAACTTCGGCCTCGCGCGGGAGTCGCCGCTGAGCCGGCACTATCTGACGTTGCCGGTCTTCGGCCATCTGCAGCCGGGCACCCGGCTGGCGAACTGGCTGCTCTACCGGATCTTGCCGATGAACTACCACGTCGCATCGGCCCTGGTCTGCCTCTCGGTCGCGTTCGCAGCCTGGATGCTGTACCGAATCCTGCGCCTGGCGTTCCGGCCCAGCCCGTGGCATCTGCTGCTCACCGTGGTGGCCGGCGGCACCGCGCTGTGGCTGCCGGTGGCCGCCTGGTGGGCCGGCGGCTCGGAGATCGCCGGCTGCCTGGTCGCCAACGTGCTCATCGTGCATGCGCTGCTGCGCTGCTATCGCGGCCCGCATCGGCTGCTGTGGGCGGCGCTGGCGGCGCTGTGGCTGGTCGCCGGCCTGGCCTTCTACGAGCGGGCGCTGCTCGGCGGCATGTTCGCCGCCTGGTTCGTGCTCGCCGTCGGCGCCCGGTCGGCCCGGCCACGGGAGTTGCTACGGGTGCTCCGGCAGGCCTGGGCCGGCTACCTGGCACTCCTGCTGGTGGCCGTCGGCTACCTCTACGTCTACGCCACCCACCGGTACGTGCACAGCCAACCGGGCTATACCCCTACCGAGGTGGTGCACTTCCTGTGGGTCTGCTGGAGCCACACGCTGATCCCGTCGCTGTTCGGTGGCACGCTGCGGACCGGGCAGAGCATCGCCGAGTCCTACGCGTCTCCGCCGCTGTGGTGGCTGACACTCTGCCAGTTGGCACTGCTGGCCCTGGTCGGCTACGGCATCATGCGCAACCGGCTGCGTACGGTGCTCGCCTGGCTGGCCTTCGTGGCGCTCTTCGTGCCCGCGCAGTACGCCATCGCCACCGCCCGGCTGCACGTGCACGGACCGTCGATCGGCCACGAGTTCCGCTATCTGGCCGACCTGCTGCCGCTGCTGCTGCTCACCATCGGGGTGACCGTGCTGCGCCGCCGGCTGGTGCCGATCGAGGACGCGCCAGGTAAAGCGGTGGCAGCCACGGCCGCCCGCAGCGAATCTCAGGCCGAACCGGACGGAGCCGGCCGGTCGGCGACCGAGCCGCCAGCCACGGAACCTGTCGTCCAGCCGGGACGCCGCAGGTGGCCGGCGATCCGGCGCGGGCCGCTGATCGCCACCGGTGCCGCGTTGGCCGTGCTGTGGACGGTGTTCTGGATCACGGCGCTGCCGGTGTCGCACCGCTGGTTGGCCAGCCGCGGCATCCGTTACGTGAACAACCTGCGGGCGGAGTTGCCGGCCCGGGACCGACAGGGGCCGTGGAGCCTCTACACCACCTACGCCCCCCAGACCGTCTCGCCGATCGCTTGGGGCAGCTACAGCACGACGCCAGCCATCGCGGCGCTGGTCGGGGGCCACGAGGTGAGCGCGGATGACCTGTCCAAGCCGATGTATGTGGTGGACGCGAACGGCCACCTGCGGCCGGCGCGGTTCGCGGGACTCGCCAGCGTGCCGAGCCTGTGCAGCACCGGGCCGCAGCCCATCACGCAACCGGTCAGCCGGCCGCTGCCCAACGGCCTGTGGAACGTGCAACTGAGCTATCGGGTGGCCACGCCGACCATCTTGCGGTTCGCGATCGACCCTGGCACCGGCACCGCGGTGGAGGCCACCGGCTCGTTCCGCGGCTTCCCGGTCAGCGGTGCCGGCCGGCTCACCTTCGCACTGCGGCAGACCGCCGTCACCGGCTTCCGGCTGGACGCGGCGCCCGGCGCCTGCATCTCCGACGTGCTGATCGGCCGTCCGGTGCCGGCCGGGTGAGCGGCCTGCCCAAGTCAGCGGACGCCGGCCGGGTGAGCGGCCTGCCCAAGTCAGCTGGCGCCGGCCGATGAATCGGCGCCCCAAGTCATTCGGGGAGCGCGGCGGGTCCAGCCATCTACAGCTGTCAGGGGTCCAAGCGGTTGGATGCGATACTTCGCCGGTGGCCAGCGCGGTGATGACGGCAGAGCCAGCGGTGTTGCGGCCGGCCCGCTCACCCTGGTGGCTGCTGGACCGGCTGGCACTGGCCTGGTCGGTGACGTCCGCGCTGGCGCTCTACGCCCTGATCGGCCGGGGCGGCTGGTACGTCGACGACTTCCTCAACTTCGGCCTGGCCAAGGAGAATCCGCTCGACCGGCCGTACATCGACCTGCCGATCTTCGGTCATCCGCAGCAGGGCACCCGGGTGGTCAACTGGCTGCTGTACCGAATCTCGCCGATGAACTATCAACTCGCCACCGCCCTGCTCTGCCTCGGCATCGGGGTGATGACCTGGCTGGTGTACCGGATCCTGCGCATGTCGTTCCGGCCCAGCCCGTGGCACCTGGTGCTCACCGCAATGGTCAGCACCAGCGGGATGTGGGTGGCTCCGCTCGGCTGGTGGGCCGCCGGCGGTGAGATCGCCTGGTGCGTGGTGACCAGCATGCTGGTCACGCACGCCATGCTGCGTTGCTACCGCGGCCCGTACCGGCTGCTCTGGGGGCTGCTGGCCGGCTGGTGGCTGCTGCTCGGGTTGGCCTTCTACGAACGGACGCTGTTCGGCGGCGCGTTCGCGGCGTGGTTCCTGCTGGCGGTTGCCTGCCGGTCGGCGCGTCCGCGTGACGTGCTGCCGGTGCTGCGCCGGACCTGGTCCGGTTACTTCGCGCTGATCGTGGTCGCCGGTTGCTATCTGCGCTACTACACCAGCCACCACTTCGTACGGCACCAGCCCGGCTACAGTCGCCGCGAACTGCTGCACTTCCTGTGGGCATGCTGGAGCGACACGCTCATCCCCGGCCTGTTCGGCGGCACGCTGGGGACCGCCCATAACGACGTGCTGTCCATTGCGGATCCGCAACTGTGGTGGGTGATCGCCTGCCAACTGGGCTTGTTGGTGCTGATCGGCTACGGGCTGCTGCGCAACCGGCTGCGCGCGTTGCTCGCCTGGGCGGCCTTCATCGCCATCTTCCTGCCGGCGCAATACGCCATCGCCACCGCCCGGCTGCGCTACTACCACTGGCAGGCCGGCGAGCAGTTCCGCTATCTCGCCGACCTGCTGCCGCTGCTGGTGTTGACCGTCGCCATCACCGTGCTGCGCCGGGCCGATCTGCTGGCCGGACGGGCCGACGATCCCCACCCGGCCGAGCCTGCGGGGGAGCCGGTGGCGAGCGAGCGGGGAACAGGCGGGCGGATGGCCTTGCTGCGCCGGTTCGACCCGCGGCGTCGGCAGCTGCTCGCCACCGGTGCCGTCCTGGCCGGGTTGTGGCTGGTATTCCTGATCACCTCCGTGCCGGTCGCTCGGCTCTGGGTGCACGGCCGGCACGTGAGCTACGTGCACAACCTGCGCGCCGCGGTCCTCGCGCAGGACCGGCACGGGCCGTGGAGCCTCTACACCACCTACAGCCCGCCGGACGTATCGCCATTCGGTTACGGCCACTTCAGCCAGACCCCGGTGGTGGCCAGCCTGATCACGAACCGGCCGGTGAGCGCCGACGACCTGACCAAGCCGATGTACGTGGTGACCCAAGAGGGCCGGATCCGGCCGGCGCAGCTGCAGACCGCGGCCACCGTGCCGAACGCGTGCAGCACCAAGCGGGACAGGATCACGCTGCCGCTGAGCCGGCCGCTGGACAAGGACCTATGGAACCTGCAGCTACGCTACCGGGTCCGCGCGCCGACCGCGCTGCGATTCGCGCTGCAAACCCTCGACGGACGGGCGGTGGAGGCCACCGGGTCGTTCCGAATTTTCCGGGTCAGCGGCTCGGGACAGCTCACCTTCGCCATTCGGCCGACGTCGATCAAGACGCTTCGACTGGACACCGCCGCGGTCGGCGGCTGCATCTCCGACGTCCGGATCGGCATCCCGGTACCGACCGGTTGATTTCTTCCCTTCGTCAAAACGCCGACCGTGTTGCGTCGTGCTCAACCGAGGTGTAGATCGCTGATCGTCTGGGCCGCCATCTGTGCCTCACCGAGGGCGTTGGGGTGCACAATGACGGGATTGGTGCCGGCCAGCACCGGCTCGATCCACCGGGTACCGATCGGCTGGCAGGCGTCGTGGCCTTCGGAGACCGTGCTGAAGTCGATGTAGCTGGCGCCGGTCGCGGCCGCGGCGCGGCGTACGGCATCGTTGAGGGTTGCCTGGATCCCTCGTAGGTAGGGCACATCGCCGGTCGCGACGGGCATCTGCGGGAAGCAGCCGCCGCTCTGAGGCAGGATCCAGGGATAGCCGAGAATAGCGATCGTGGCCTGCGGCGCCTTGGCTCGGACCGAGTTCAGGGCGTTGACCAGCGCGGGATACGTCGTTGTGGTGATGGTGTTCTCGAACGACGAGCCGTACTTGTCCTTGCAGGGACTGCCCTGTCCGAGCGTGGCCAGCCCCGCCGAGCCGCAGTCCAGGATGGCGTCGATGAACACGCCACTGTCGTTGCCGCCGATAGTCATCGTCACCAGTTGGGTGGGGTCCTGCACCGCGTTCAACTGGGGCGCGACTCCTGGATATTGCGCGGCTGCGAAGTCCTTGGTCTCCGCCGCGCCGCAACTGACGTCAGTGAGTTGGGCACCGATCCGAGCGGCGATGACGTGCGGGTAGTTGCTGGTCGAACGCCCGCACTGCGGGGCGGCGGTGAGATCAGGCGGCAGGGTGCCGGAGGCGGCGCTATAAGAGTCACCCAGGGCGACGTACTGAAGCGTGACCGCTCCGCTCGGCGAGGCGAGCACGACCGAACTGCCTACGGCCACGGCTACAGCCAGGACGGACCAGGCGGCGATTGTGCTTACCAGTCGGCGCAAGACGAACCCCTTGCCTCGGCGATAACGGCGGCGATTACGGCACCGCGCCGCGAACGGCGCTCGGCAGGCTCAACGAGTGACCCCACGCCGCGGTTGCGGGCGGCTGCGCCCAACGCCGGACTGCCGGCGTGGGCAGCTGCTCGCCGTCGACGCCATGGTGGCCAGGCTGATCGCCGATCGGCGTGTCCTGGCTAGATAGCCAGCGCCCGGTCGCAGATTGCGTCCTGCGCTGGGCAGAACAGCGCGTCGTAGGGTGTATCGAGCGTTTGGAGCAGTGCCGCGTGGTCGGGCCAGTCCCAACGGCACCAGCGGGCCACGCAGAGTCCGGTGACCTCGGCGGCGCCTGCGGTCTTCAGCGCTATTGCAGCGGACTGCATCTTCGAGCCGGTCGTCCATGTGTCGTCTACGACAAGTACATGTCGGCCCAGGACGCGATCGCGAAACTTGGTCGGAATGATGAATCGATCGTCGCGGATCGCGCGGGTGGAATCCGCCGCACCTGTACCGAGAGCGAGGAGCACGCGATCGGATTCCGGCACCTGCCGCACCTGCCGGGCGATGTCCGCGACCGGGTGGGTCCGGTCAGGGTGGCGAATAGAGGGCACGAAGGTGACCGCTCGCCACGGCCGTTCCGAGTGTGCCTGCATGCAGGGGCCATGGATGATGCTGGCGACTGCAGCTAGCAGCTGAAGGTTCTGTTGCGCCTCGCGGACAGGCACCGGGTCCTTGTATGACCTCAATGTGTAGGCGGATTGGTGGATTCCCTGCCGGTGATAACCCTGCGCATAAGTGAGGATGAAGACCCGGTCGGCAAGCCGATCGCCGAACTGCTCACGCTGCAAGCGGCATTGTCCACACAGTTCCTCGCCCCTCACGATGGGTCCGGCACAGACTGTGCATGTTCGCCGACGTGACTGGACTGCATTGGCGAAGAAGCCGCCGACTCTCTGGCGAACGAGCGCTCTCAGGTCTCGCGCGGAGGGGACACCCGTCATGCCATCGACAAGAGCCGAGCTACTTCGGCGTCGCTGTCGATGACCTGCTCGACAATTTCCACGGCGTCCTGTGGCGTGTGAGCCACGTACACACCCGGCTGGTTTATCAGTTCACGACCCCATGCCGTACCCGTCACCACCGTATCCCTGACAATGACCGGTCGCCCGTGGCCGACGGCCTCCCGAGCCTGGATACGGGTACCGCTGCGCTCGCCGGCCTCCACGATTACCGTCGCGTACCCGTAGGCGCTCATGGTGGCGTTGCGCAGCGGGAATGACCAACGGGTCGGTGAAAACTCGGGCATGAATTGCGACATCACAAGTCCGTCGCGGACTATCCGGGCCTGTAGCTCAGCGTTCGACGGTGGGTACACCTGCCCGAGTCCGCATCCCACGATCGCTACAGTGCGGCCGCCAGCCTCGAGCGCTGCCCTATGCGCAGCTGTGTCGACACCGAGAGCAAGCCCCGAAATAACCGACAGCTTTGCCCGAACGAGTCGGCGGCAAACCTCTCCGGCGAAGTCAAGTCCGGACTGTGAGGCCTTTCTTGAACCGACGACGGACACGCCCCGCTCATGCGGAATGAGCTCGCCCTGCACGAACAGAAGCGGTGGCACCTGGCGTACTGACCTCAGCCGGTCGGGGTAATCAGCGTCCAGGAACGTAAGCATCCTGAAGGGGCCGTCGCTCCAGCGCAGAATATCGGCGCGCGCCTGAGTAAGCGCGGCATCGTCAGTCGATGTCGAGAAGAGCGTGTCGTTGACGAGTTCGTGCCACAGACCAACGGCGTCAAGGGTGAGCGCAACTCTTTCGGTGATCTCATCCCAGCGCCGGCCGCTCGGAGCCGTGCGCAACAGCGCAAGGAGGGCGGCCCGTTGATCTTCGTCAAACGGCGCGGTCATGCCCTTCACGATAGAGCCACCGGAAAGGTCTGACTGCGTGGCGCGCCACCCGTCATAAAATCGAACATAGTAACGATTATAAGAAAGGGGCCGACAACTGAGGAAGACCGTGGCCTACGGGCCGTTCGAACCGCTACCGGTGCCGCCGTCGGCCGGCTCCGGGAACGCGGTCGAGGGCAGTTTCCAGAGGCCGTCGGAGAAGCCGAGTATCAACTGAGCGCTGGTGTTGCTGGCCTGGGTCACCACGTCGAAGCCGGCGTTGCCGGGGTAAGAGGTGGCGATCTCGGCGACGTCACCGCGCGGGATCTTGGCGCTGCCGCCGCCGACGACCTTGCCGCTGCCGTCCACCAGGATCGCGCACTGGGTGGGGAAGCCGAGCCGGTAGACCCAGCCGCGGAGCTGCCGGGTGTTGCCGGTGATCGTGTCGCCGTCCAGCACGCCGTGCGAGGGGAACGCCGCCGCCGGCAGCGTGCGCACCTTGGACAGATCGATCGAGGAGTCCGGCTTCAACCCGCAACCGAGGGTGTAATCGCTGGTGAACGGGTAGGCGTGCAGACCCTGCAACCGCGGGATCTGCTGCTGCGGCTGGTAGATCACGCTGCCGAACGGATCGGTGGCGTTGAACCGCAGCGCGGCGGCGACCTCGTCCTGCTGAGCGCTGCGTGACACCGCGGTGCTGAACACCTGCGGGCTGGCGCCCCAGAACACCAGGACCGCCGCGGCGACGGCCAGCGCGCGGGTGAGTAGTTCGCGCGGCGAGATCACGGTGCGGATCGCCACCACCGCCAGCGCGATCCAGAACAGCGCGGACAGCGAGACATAGCGGCCCTGCGCACCGTTGCCGCCGAAGACCGCGTTGCGTCCGTAGGAGATCAGCGCCGAGGCGGCCAGGCTGTAGGCCAGCACCCCCCACCACGGCACCAGTTCGGCGAACCGCTCGCGGGCCGCCAGGTACCGAATGGCACAACTGACCATCACCGCCAGCCCCGCCGCGCCAAGCAGCAGGCCGAGCGATCCGCCGGCCGGATCCCACAGGGTGGCCAGGTTGGTCAGGAAGGCCTGGGTGAGCAGCCCCGGGTCGTGCCCGTGCCCGCCGGCGGTGCCGCCCTGGGAGGTGGCCTTGTAGACCACCAGCGCACCGAGCAGCAGGCCGGTCGGCAACAGCCAGCGCCAACGCTGATCCCGCCGCAGCAGCGCGACCACGATCAGGGCCACCGGCACGCCGAAGCCGGTGCCGTAGGTGAGCAACGCGAGCGCGGCGACGATCACCGCGAGTACGGTGCGGCCGCGGCTGGCCAGCAGAATGCCGAGCAAGGCGAACACATTCGCGGTCAGCCAGGCGGTCCCGCTCATGCCGCGGACGAAGTTCCACGCGCCGGACGGACAGAACATCGCGGCGCTGGCGGCTACCAGTAGCAGCCCACGGCTCAAGGTGTTCCAGCTGCGCGGCAGCAGCAGCCAGACGATGACCAGCGAGGCCAGCGCCATCAGCAGGGAGAAGAAGCCGAGTTCGTGATTGGTGCCGTTCAGCAGCTTGGCGTCGAGGTAGAAGACGACCTGAGGAATGAGGAACGGGTGCTCGTTCTGATAGGTGAACAGCCCGCGCAGGTGCAGGCTGCCGTCCGGATTGGTGAACCGGATCAGTGAGGTCCAATAGTCCTGGTAGTTCAGCTCGGTGCTCTGCAGGATCCGGCGCGTCATCAGCAGCGGTGGTAGCAGGGCCACCAGCACCAGCAGCGTGAGCGGCTGCAGCCACCGGTCCGCCCGGTTGCGCCAGCCCGGCCGGCCGGCCGCGCGGCGGGTCACGCGGGTGCTGCCCGACCGAGTTGCGGTGCCGTCCGATCGGATACGGGTGCCAGCGGGTTCGGTGCGAGCTCTCTCAGCACCGGCCGGTTCGGCACCAGCTGGATTCGCACCGGCCGGTTCGGCACCAGCTGGTTCCGCGCTGGCCGGATTCGCGCTGGCCGGCTTCGAGCCGGCCGGTTCCGGGTTGAGTTCGCTGGGTGACTCGGTGCTGGTGATGACCCGCTCCGTCCGTCTGTGGTAGTCGCGATCTAATAGGCGCGCTGGCCGGCCAGCGGTTCCGGCACCGCGGCCACCTGGCCGTCGCCGACCACCCCGGCCGGTACGCCGGTGACCGCGGCTCGGCTGGTGCGGCTCTTGATCGGGATCGAGGTGTCCAGGTTGCGGTCGGTGCGATGGATGATCAGCTCGGCGAGCAGACCCATGCCGACCAGCTGGACGGCCAGGATGTCCAGCAGGATGCCCAACTGCAGCAGCGGCCGAGTGCCGATCGCCTGCGAGGTGAAGACCCAGACGCCGAGCAGGTAGAGCAGGATGATCGAGCCGATCAGCCCGAAGATCAGCCCGATGCCGCCGAGCAGGTGGGACGGCCGCCGGCCGTACCGGGTGATGGACACCACGGTGAGCAGATCGAGGGCCCCCCGCGCATACCTTTCCAGGCCGTACTTGGACTTGCCGTGCAGTCGCGGCCGGTGGTTCACCGGCACCTCGGTGACCCGGAAGCCGTTCGCGTGGGCCAGCGCCGGGACGTACCGGTGCAACTCACCGTAGAGCGGCACCACGTCGTAGATCTCCTTGTGCGCGACGCGGAATCCGCTGTTGTGGTCGTTGAGCTTGAGGCCGGTGACCGCGCCGGTCGCCCGGTTGAACACCTTGGACGGCAGCCGCTTGCCGATCGGATCCTTGCGATCCCGCTTGTAACCGGTGACCAGGTCGTAGCCGGTCTCCAGGGTGGCCAGCAGCCGGGGCAACTCGCCCGGATCGTCCTGCATGTCGGCGTCCATCGTGATGACGATGTCGCCGCCGGCCTCACCGAAGCCGGCCGACAGCGCGGCGGCCTTGCCGAAGTTGCTGCGGAACTGGATCGCCCGCACCCGTGGATCGGCTGCGGCGACCGAGCAGATGGCGTCCCAGGTGCCGTCGGAACTGCCGTCGTCGACGAAGATGATCTCGTAGCGCAGTTCGGGTCGGCTCTGCATGGCGGTGACGATCTCGGCGGTCAGCGGCGCGATCGTCTTGACCTCGTCCTTGGCCGGGATGACGAATGAGACGTCCACGGCGTCCGGGCTGCTCACGTAGTACTCCGTTCGAGGCTGGATGGGACTGGGAGATGATACGCCGCGAGCCGGTCCGGGCCGGGATCGTGGCCGGCACGGCTGGTCGTCGGCCGAGGCGTCGACTCGGGCATCGGTTCGGGCACCGGCTCAGACACCGGCGGTCAGGATCGATGTCTGGTCGGGATAGGGCAGCGTCGGCGTGAGACCGGCCAGCCGGCGTTCGGTCAGGCCGGACCGCTCGATCGCCTCCCGGTAGCGACGTCGCCGGGAGTTGTCGAACACGATGATGCCGCCCGGTTCGAGGCGTTTGGCCGCATGCTCCAGGCAGGCCTCGCGTGCCCGGCCGTCGATCACGATGATCGAGAAGTCGCCCGGTACGTCGTCGATCGCGGTCACGTAGTCGGCGAAGTCCAGGCCGGCGTTGCCCTCCTTGTGCGAGCCGATCCGCGGGTTGTCCGACGGCACCGGCGGCACGATCCGGAAGTCGATGTTCGGATAGGCCGACAGGGGGGTTGCCAGCTGCTGGCCGAACTCCCGGTGATGTTCCACCGAGTGCACCTCGTCGGCCCGTCTGGCCAGCCACAGCGTGGACGCGCCGGAACCGTACTCGAACACCCGGGTGCGCTGGCCGCGGGTGGCCAACCCGGATAGGTAGGCCTCCACCACGTCGATCGCCCGGTACGTCCACCACGGCACGTCCAGCTCGGCAATGGCGAGCGAGTCGTAGGCCCGGGTCAGGCTGTAGAGCCAGTGCCGGGTACGCCGGTCACGGGCCGGCGGCCGCTCGGTCAGCACGCCCGCCCTGGTCAGCGCCGCACCGGTACCCCGGGCGCCGGCGGCATAGAGACCCTTGACCTTCAGCAGCGCGGTGTCTTTCGTTCGGCTCCGCGCTCGCTGCGCTCCGTGCGATATCTCCTGCTCGGCTCCGCGCTCGCTGCGCTCCTCGGCGCTGGCGCGCCTGCGATGCTCACTCGCTGTCGCCTTCGACGCTGGCTCGCTGTCGCCTTCGGTCGGCTTGTCCATCTGCTCCCGTTCTCGACAACTCGTTCGTACGGCTCGCGTGGCCCGGCCTGCCGCGGACCTGGCGGACGGCCGCGATGCGCGCAGGCTTTTCAGTTCGGCCGTGATTGGCGGTGATTTCCCAACCGCTCCGCGGGGTGGTGATCGTGCATGGCCTGCTCCCGGCGGTGCCGGCGCGCGTCAGCGGCGCGTGGGGGCGGGCACGAGCCCATAGTTTAGCCGGTCCGGCGAGGTGCTCGGCGCACAGCACGCCGTCGGCCCGGCGGGAATGGCCGACCCGACGCATCGGTTGGGTAGCATCGCCCTTCGCACCCGCAGCCGGAGAACATCCGAACCGGTGAGATGGTGTACGGGTGGGGTTGGAGGACTTGTTGCGTTTGCTGGTGGACGCGACAGCCATCCCCGCCGACCTGCGGGGCGTCGGCAGGTACCTGGACAGCCTGGTTCCGGCGCTGGTCGAGGCCGGCGTCACGGTGTCGGTGGTCACCCAGCGGCGCGACGCCGAGCGGTTCGCCGCCTTCGGCGCGACCGTGGTCGGCGAGCATTCCGTGCCGGCCGGCCGGCCGGCACGGCTGGCCTGGGAGCAGTACGGGCTGCCTCGCCTGGCCCGTCGGATCGCCCCGGATGTACTGCACTCGCCGCACTACACCCACCCGCTGCGCTGGCGCGGTCCGCTGGCGGTGACCGTGCACGACGCCACATTCTTCTCCAACCCGGAATGGCACACCCGGCTCAAGCCGCCGTTCTTCCGAGCGGCCACCCGGCTCGCGGTGCGCCGGGCCGACGTCTGCCTGGTGGCCTCGCAGGCCACCGCCGACGAGCTGCACCGCCGGCTCGGCGCGTCGCCGGACCGGCTGCAGGTGGCCCACCTCGGCGTCGACACCACGCTGTTCCGGCCGCCGTCGGCGACCGCGGTGGCCGAGGTGCGGTCGGCGGTCGGGCTGCGTCCGGACGAGGATTACGTCGCCTTCCTGGGCACCCTGGAACCGCGCAAGAACGTGCCGGCGCTGATCCGTGGCTGGCAACTGGCCTGCCGGCAGCGGAACCGGCCGCCGGCGCTGGTACTGGCCGGCGGCACCGGCTGGGACACCGAGCTGGACGCGGTCGCCGCCGCGGTGCCGGCTGACCTGCGGCTGCTGCGGCCGGGCTACCTGCCGCTGGCGCAGCTGCCGGCGCTGCTCGGCGGTGCCGCCGTGGTGGCCTATCCGAGCTTCGGTGAGGGCTTCGGACTGCCGGTGCTGGAGGGCATGGCCTGCGGCGCGGCGGTGCTGACCACCCGGCACCTGTCGCTGCCCGAGGTCGGTGGGGACGCGGTTGCCTATTGCGAGACCAGCGCCGAGTCCATCGGTACCGAGCTCGGCCGGCTGCTCGACGATCCCGACCGGCGCGCCGAACTGGGCCGCGCCGGGGTGGCGCGGGCGGCCGGCTTCAGCTGGGCGGCGACCGCGGCGGCACATATCCGCGGCTACGAGCGGGCCCGACAGCGAGCGGCGGTGCGGGCATGACGGTGACCCAGCCGGAACGCGCCACCGGCACCGCGGCGGCCGAGCCGGAAGGAGCCACCGGCTCCGCGGCGGCCGAGCCGGAACGGGCCACCGGCTCCGCGGCGGCCGAGCCGGGCCGGGTCTCCGTGGTGGCGGTGACCTACTCGCCGGGTCCGGCGTTGACCCGGTTCCTGGACTCGCTGGCCGGTGCCAGCAGCCAGCCGGTCGAGGTGGTGCTGGCAGACAACGGCTCCACCGACGGCGCGCCGCAGCTGGCCGCCGAACGGCCCGGCGTGCGAATGCTGGCCACCGGCGGCAACCTCGGCTACGGCCGGGCGGCCAACCTGGGCGTGGCCGCGACCAGCACCGAGTGGGTGGTGGTCAGCAATCCGGACGTGGTGTGGCGGCCCGGTGCGCTGGACGAGTTGCTGGCCGTCGCCGCCCGCTGGCCGCGGGCCGGCGCGGTAGGCCCGTTGATCCGCACCGAGCGGGACGAGGTATATCCGTCCGCCCGCGAGCTGCCGGCCCTCGGCCAGGGCATCGGACATGCCCTGCTGGGCACGGTGTGGCCGGGCAACCGGTGGACCCGTCGGTACCGGCGCGAGCAGGCGCCGACCGAACGCCCCGCCGGCTGGCTGTCCGGCTCCTGCCTGCTGCTGCGCCGGGCCGCCTTCGACTCGGTGCACGGCTTCGACCCGCGCTACTTCATGTACTTCGAAGATGTCGACCTGGGCGAGCGGCTAGCCGCCGCCGGCTGGCTGAACATCTACGCGCCGTCGGCCGAGATCGTGCACACCGGCTCGCACGCGACCGCGAACAACCGGCAGGCGATGTTCGTCGAGCACCATCGCAGCGCCTACCGCTACCTGTCCGGCCGCTATCCGGGCTGGCGCTGGGCACCGGTTCGGCTGGCGCTGCGGATAGGGCTGGTCGCCAGAGCGCGGCTGGCGTCGCCGCTGATCGGCTTCGCGGACCGGCACCGAGCCGACCGGCACCGGGCTGACCGGCACCAAGGCGACGGGCACCGGGCTGACCGGGCCAGCGCGCCTTCCGGAGGAGGAGAGGCATGAGCCAGGACGTGGACGCGATCGTGCTGGTCGGCGGCAAGGGCACCCGGCTGCGCCCGCTGACCGAGACGATGCCCAAGCCGATGCTGCCGATCGCCGGCGTGCCGTACCTGACCCACCTGCTGTCCCGGATCCGGGCAGCCGGTGTCCGGCACGTGATCATGGGCACCAGTTACAAGGCCGAGGTCTTCCGCGCCTACTACGGCGACGGTGCGGCACTCGGCCTGGAACTCGACTACGTGGTCGAGGAGGTGCCGCTGGGCACCGGGGGCGCGATCGGCAACGTCGCCTCGCTGCTGCGCTCGGACACCGCGCTGATCTTCAACGGCGACATCCTCACCGGCTGCGACCTGACCGAACTGCTCGACACCCACCGGCGAACCGGCGCGGACGTGACGCTGCACCTGACCCGGGTGCCGGATCCGCGCGCGTTCGGCTGCGTTTCGACCGACGCCGACGGACGGGTGACCGCGTTCCTGGAGAAGGATCCGAATCCGGTCACCGACCAGATCAACGCCGGTAGCTACGTGTTCACCCGTTCGGTGGTCGAGCGGATCCCGTCCGGCCGGCCGGTCTCGGTGGAGCGCGAGACGTTCCCCGGCCTGCTCGCCGAGGGTGCGCTGGTGGTGGGGCACGTGGATGCGACGTACTGGCGCGATCTCGGCAAGCCGTCCGACTTCGTCGCCGGATCTGCTGATCTGGTAAGGGGAATCGCGCCCTCGGCGGCGCTGCCCGGGCCGGTCGGCGAGGCGCTGCTGCTGGCCGGCAGCTCGGTCGCCGCGTCGGCCACGGTGACCGGCGGGTCCGTGGTCGGCGCCGGCTGCGAGGTGGCCGCCGACGCGGTGCTGGACGGCTCGGTGCTGCTGGACGGCGCGCGGGTCGACAGCGGCGCGGTCCTTCGCTCCAGCATCGTCGGCCGCAACGCCGTGGTCGGCAAGAACAGCGTGCTGGACGAGGCGGTGGTTGCCGACGACGCAGTCATCGGAGCCGGCGTCGAATTGCTGCACGGCATCCGAATCTGGCCCGGCGTGACCGTCGCCGACGGCTCGATCCGCTTCTCCAGCGACGCCTAGCCACCGGACGGACTACGCAGACATGCCCACGCTGACCGTGCTGGAGCGCAGCTGGCCGATCAGCCGGCCGCTGGACCTGCGGCGCACGCTCGCCAGCCTGTGCCACGGCGCCGGTGATCCGGTGGCCCGGTTCGCCGGCGGCCGGTTCTGGTGGGCCAGCCGGACGCCGCTCGGCCCGGGCACCGTCGCGATCCGGGCCGGTGCAGGCGAGGTGCTGGCCGAGGCCTGGGGTCCCGGCGCGCCGTGGCTGCTGGACGGGGTGCCCGAGCTGATCGGCGAGTTCGACGACTGGTCGGAGTTGGATCTCTCCGAATACCGGCTGCTGGCCGAGATCCGGCGCCGGCTACCCGGCGTGCGACTGACCCGGACCCGGCGAATCATGGACTCCCTGGTGCCGGCCTGCCTGGAGCAACGAGTGACCGGGCAGGAGGCGTTCCGGGCCTGGCGGCAGCTCAGCCGACGATTCGGCGAACCCGCGCCCGGGCCGACCGAGTTCCCGATGTGGCTGCCGGCGACCCCGGCTCGGCTGCTCGAGGTGCCGACCTGGGACTGGCATCGGTTGGCGGTGGATTCCCAACGCCAGCGGGCGATTCGGGCGGTGGCCACGGTCGCCGCCCGGCTGGAGGAGTGCGTCGACCTGCCGCTGGCCGACGCCGCGCGGCGGCTGCGGTTGGTGCCCGGCGTGGGGGAGTGGACCGCGGCCGAGACCATGGTGCGCGCCCTCGGCGATCCGGACGCGGTGAGCGTGGGTGACTTTCACTTGGCCAACCGGGTGGGCTGGTTCCTGACCGGGCAGCCCCGGTCCTCGGACGAGACCATGCTGGAGTTGCTCGAACCATGGCGGGGCCAGCGTGCCCGGGTGGTCAAGCTGATCGAGCTGAGCGGCTTCAGCCCGCCCAAGTACGGACCGCGATTCAGCCCGAACGACATCCGCCGGATCTGATCCCCACCCGGTTCACCGCCGGCGCCGAGTGGCGTGATCTGGCCGCTGGGTCGCCGAATCGCTCCACTTTCGGCCGGCTGTCGGACCGCGCTGGCATGCTGAACCGGTGAACTGGTCGCCGGATCCGGACGCGCTGCATTACCGGGCTGCACTGCATTACCGGGCGCTGCGCGGCCGGGTGGCAGTGGTCGCCGGCGCCACCCGGGGTGCCGGCCGGGGGATCGCCGCCGCCCTGGGCGAGGCCGGCGCGACGGTGTACTGCACCGGTCGCAGCAGCCGCACCCGGTCGCTGCGTTCGGACTACGACCGGCCCGAGACCATCGAGGAAACCGCCGAGCTGGTCGACGAACTGGGTGGTACCGGCATCGCGGTGCCGGTCGATCACCTGGATCCCGAGCAGGTGCGGCGGCTGGCTGACCGGATCCGATCCGAGCACGGCCGGATCGACGTGCTGGTCAATGACATCTGGGGTGGCGAGCTGCTCACCGGCGGTCCGAGCGGCTGGAACGTCCCGATCTGGCAGCACGATCTGGCCGCCGGGCTGCGGATGCTCCGGTTGGCCGTCGACACCCACCTGGTCACCTCACACCACCTGCTGCCGCTGCTGATCGAGCGGCCGAATGACCCGCTGTCCGAACGACCAGGTGGCCTGCTGGTCGAGGTGACCGACGGCACCGCCGAATACAACGCATCCCGTTACCGGATCTCGGTGTTCTACGACCTGGCCAAGACCTCGGTGATCCGGCTGGCCTTCGCCCAAGGACATGAGCTGGCCCCGCACGGCGGAACCGCGGTGGCGCTGACGCCCGGCTGGCTGCGTTCGGAGATGATGCTGGAACACTTCGGCGTTACCGAGGCGAACTGGCGGGACGCGGTCGAGCCGGCCGGCAGCGCGCCCGCCGATTTCCTGCTCTCCGAGTCCCCGCGTTACGTCGGGCGGGCGGTGGCCGCGCTCGCCGCCGATCCCGACCGGGCCCGCTTCAACCAGCGGTCACTGAACTCCGGGCAGCTGGCCCGCGAGTACGGCTTCACCGACATCGACGGATCCCGGCCGGACATCTGGCCGGCGCTCAGCGGCTAGCTGGCGCCGGCTGTTTCGGCGGATACCGTTTCGGCACCGGCTGTTTCGGCATTGCGCGCCCGGACGATCAGCGCCTCCAGCGAGCCGTCCCGGTAGCCCTCACCGGTGGGCTCGCCGAGGCTGAGGTCGAGCTGGGTGTGCACCGAGCCGATCTGGAACCCGAACAACTCGAAGGCCGTGCAGTACACCGGATCCTCGGTCTGCAGCAGGTGATAGACATCGTCGTACTCCTCGGCGGTCATCACGATATCGATCAGGCCCGGACCCGGAAACCGTAACCAATCAGTCGGTCGGACCAGCGGAAACTCGATCGACACGGTGGTGCCGTACTCCAGCTTCAAGGTGATCAGCCGGGTGTAGTCGAGGTAGTTGGTCTGCAGCACCCGAGCGGTGTAGCTGGTGATGCGTTCTGCGATTGCCATGGAAATCCCCCGTTGATGTTGGAACATGCCGTGGTCAGCTCGGCGCCGCTCGTTCGGTCAGCGCGGTGAGCAGCGGTCGGACCGCGTCCGGGACCTGGAACTGGGCCCAGTGGAAGCTGTGCCGACGGCTGCCGTCGTCGAGGTCCAATTGGTAGTCGAACTGGTCGGCTGCGCTCGGAAAGGCATCGGCCGGCCGGACCGGCGCACCGAGCGCGGGATCGGCGAGCAGCCGGTTCGCAAGGGCGGCCGGTTCGGTGGCGAGTTCGTCGGCGCTGACCTCGGCGGCCAGTTCGATGCCGGCGAATCCACCGCTGCGGCGGTAGCCGATACGTAGCTCGGATCCGGTCACGGCTTGACGATGGCTCGATTGCCGCTCAGTCAACCCGGACCTGCACCTCGTCCCAGCCGTCCGAACTCGACCAACAGCTCGGGCGGCCGGATGAGACGAACGAATGTCGGGTCATGATTGACTCCGATCGGTTTGGCGCCGCAGGGAATGCGGATTACCACGGCAGAGCCAGCTGCGGGCCGCCTAATACATCCGTGGGTCTTATACATCCGTGCGGCATGGACCGGCTGGACCCGATGGTTGAGTCGAGCGGATCCTCCCTTGTCAGGGGACGAACAGCTTCCAGTGGCCCTCCGAGACCACTTCGACGGTGCCGTCGACCACCTTGATGGCGGTCTCATCGTCGATCGCATACGCCGCACCCGGCATCCCGGCGGCCCATTTCTCCGCGTTGGCCATGCAATTGTCCGGCATGGCCTCGTGATCCACGTGCGGAAAGATCGAGAAATCAACGACTCCCAGCGTTGTGTCGCCGCCGGCGGGCGGCTTCCAGATGGCGAAGTCCTCCCCGATGCGAGGGGTCATCACCATGCTCCCGGCGCTCAGTCCCACGTAGACCGTTTCGGGTAGCGACGGAAAGAGGTCGGTCAGCCCGGACTGCCGCATCCAGTGGCACAGGTACAAGGCGTCGCCGCCATCCACCAGCAGGACGTCGATGTCCTTGACCCAGGGGACCCATAGCTCCCTATCGAGGCTGGGTAGCGCGGTGAGCTCCAGTACTCCCAGGGACTTCCAACCCAACCCGCCCATGGACGTATGGGCTCCCCGTCCGGAGACGAACCGCCATGCCGCTGCAGGACCAGCCATCGGATGCGCGTACGCCGCGGTGGGAATGCAGAGGGCGCTGGCCTCGGCAATCGGTTTGCCGAGCATCTCGACCAGCGCGTCGTGGATGCTCGCGTTCTTGATGCCGGCGGAAGTGAGGAGAAGCTTCATGATGCCCTTCCTGGTCGGACGCGGCGATCAGCCATAGCGGTGCAGCACCTCGGTGGACAGCGCAGGCCAGGCTTCGACGGCCCAGTCGCCGAACCGTTCGTCAGCCAGCGCGACCAGACCGAGCCGGGCCATCGGGTCGATCCAGAACATGGTGCCACCTTGCCCGAAATGACCATAGGTGGCAGGGGAATTCTCCGCCGACGTCCAGTGCGGCTGCTTGTCCGCCCGGATCTCAAAGCTCAGCCCCCAGGCGTTGTCGCGCTGGCCGCCGTAGCCGGGCAGCACGCCAGGCAGGCCCGGGAACTGCACCGAACTGGCCTCGGCCCGCGTGGCCGGCGCCAGCAGCCGGTCCGGCGCGAGCAGCTCGGCCAGCACCGGCACCAGGTCGTCCACCGATGCCCAGCCGTCCTTGGCCGGCGAGCCGTCCAGCACCGCCGAGGACATCCCGAGCGGACCGAACACCGCCTCGGCGAGGTAGTCGGCGAACGGGATCTCGGTGGCGGCGGTGACCAATTCGCCGACCAGGTCGAAGCCGATGTTGGAGTAGATCCGGCGGGTGCCCATCGCAGCCACCCGGCCGGGCCGGTCCGGCGCGAGCCCACTGGCGTGCGCGAGCACGTGCCGCAGGGTGGCACCGGGTAGCAACCCGGCCAGCTGATCCGGCCAACCCGGCTGCCCCGCCAGCTCGGCATCCAGCTCCAGGGCACCCTCCTCGACCGCGATCAGGGTGGCCAGGCCGGCCAGTGGCTTGGTCACCGAGGCCAGCCAGAACCGGTGTCGAGCATCGCCCTCGCGGGCCAGCACGCCATCCGGCGAGACCACCGCCAGCGCCGCGTTGGCCACCGGCCAGCCGGCCAGCAGCCCGGTCACCGGCCCGGCCGGGCGGCTCGGGCGCGGGTAGATCGGGCTCGGGCGATCAGGGCGGGCAACTCCGGCGCCACCTTGGCCGGCAGCTCGTCCAGTGCGAACCAGCGCAGGTCATCGGACTCGTCGCTGCGGACCGGCTCGGCGCCGGCCGGCGCCGAGCCGAGGAACCGCACGTCGTAGTGCCGGGTCGGCACGCCGAGCGAGCAGGTGATCGGGTGCACGTCGAGCTCGACCGGAACCGGCTCGAGCACGATGCCCTCGATGCCGCTCTCCTCGGTCGCCTCCCGCAGCGCCGCCGCCAGCAGTGACTCGTCCGTCTGCTCCAGGTGGCCACCCAGTTGCACCCAGGCGCCGACCCGCGGGTGCAGGGTGAGCAGCACCCGATCACCGGCGGCGTCGAACAGCAGCACGCTGGCGGTCACGTGCCCCGGCACGCAGCTGCGCCGGGTGGCATCCGGCCGGGCCGCGAGCAGGCCGTAGAAACCCTCCCGGACGGCGGCCTGCCCGCTGCCGTCGGCGGGATCCAGCGGCATCGAGCCGAGGGTGGCGAGCACGTCGGCATGCAGCCCGGCCGACGACTCGTCGCCTGCCTCGGTCGCTGCCGCCTGGCCGAGGGCCATCGCCTCGGCCGTGCCCAGCCGGAACAGGTCACCGACCGAGCCCCGGATCAGCTGGGAGGAGCCCTTCCCGTCGTCGGAGAAGGCATATCCGCGCACGATCGCGACCGGGATGCCGGCCAGCTTGCCCTTCACCAGGTCGGCCGCCGCGGCGAGCTCGTCGGCCACCGCCACCTCGGTGACCGCCAGCCGGTTGCCGTGCTGGTCCACCGAACCCCGGACGTCGAGCACCGCGGTCAGCCCGGCCACGCCGATCGCCACGTCGGCGATGCCGTGCCGCCATGGCCGGCCCATCGAGTCGGACAGGATCACCGCCACCGACCGGCCGGTCAGCTCCCGCAGTGCATCCCGCAGTCGGCGGGCCGAGGCGTCCGGATCCAGCGGCAGCAGTGCGATCTCGTCCTGCCGGACGTTCGAGGCGTCGACCCCGGCCGCGGCCAGTACCAGGCCCTGCCGGTTCTCCACGATCTGCAGGTCACCCCGGCGGGCCACCACCCGTACCGTCTCGGCGGCGATGGCCTGCTGCCGGACCCGCTCTCGCGCGTCGGCGTCCTCGGCCGGCACCGGCAGCAGCCGGCCCTCCACCTTCGACACCACCTTCGAGGTGACCACCAGCACGTCGCCGTCGGCCAGCTCCGGCGCGGCGGCCGCGATCGCGCCGGCCAGGTCGTCGCCCGGCCGCAGCTCGGGCATGCCGAGCACCGGACGGATCTCGATGCTCATGCCGAGGCCAGCGTCAGCGCGTCGGCAACCATCTCGGCGGTTACCTGCGCCGAGGACATCAGCAGATCCCTGGCCAGCACCCGCACGCCGTCGATCGAGGCAGTGTCGCCGGTGTGGATCAGCCAGCCGTCCAGCACCCCGCTGCCCGTCCGGGCGCCGTAGAACCGGCCGACGCCCTCGGCCGAGGTGGGCACGCCGAGCACCGGCAGGCAGGCATCGGCCATGCCGCGGACCGGCGCGTTGCCGATGATGGGGGACAGCCCGACCACCGGTGCGCTGGCCGCCCGCAGCGCCGGTGTTATGCCGGGCACCGACAGGATGGTGTTGATCGAGACCACCGGGTTGGACGGCGCGAGCAGGATCAGGTCGGTCTCGGCGATCGCCTCGGCCACGCCGGGCGCCGGCGTTGCCTCGGCCAGCCCGACCTGGACGAACTCCTCGGCCGGCAACCCGGCCCGATGCCGAACCCACCACTCCTGGAAGTGGATTGCCCGCCGGCCGGCGTCGGTGTTCACCACCACGTGGGTCTCGCAGCGCTGGTCGGTCATCGGCAGCAACCGGATACCGGTCTGCCAGCGCTGGCAGAGCGCGGCGGTGACGTCGGAGAGCGGGTAGCCGGCGTCGAGCAGCTGGGTACGTACCAGGTGGGTGGCGATGTCCAGGTCACCGAGCCCGAACCAGGTCGGTTCGGCGCCGTAGCTCTTGAGCTCCTCGGCGATCCGCCAACTCTCGCCGGTTCGGCCCCAGCCGCGTTCGGCGTCGGCCGCGCCGGCCAGGGTGTACATCACGCTGTCCAGGTCGGGACAGATCCGCAGGCCGTGCATGGTCACGTCGTCGCCGGTGTTGACGATCGCGGTCACTTCGTCGGCGCGGCCGCCGGTGCTGGCGAACTGCCGGACCCCCTGCAGGAACCGGGCACCGCCCACGCCGCCGGCCAGAACCGTTATCCGCACAACAGAAGAACCTACCGTGACCCGGGTACGGCCCTGCCGCTCAGCGGGCGGCCGGGTTGCTCAGCGGACCGACGGGCTGCTCAGCGGGAGAACACCCGGAACGTGGCTGCCCGCCGGATCGCCCGGAAGCCGGCGCGCATCGCGACGTAGGTCGCATGGGTCGGCCCGCCCGGCAGCCGCTGCGAGAGCCAGACCTTGCCCACCCGCCAGGTCCGTACCGGCGCCGGTCGACCGGCACCGCCGGCAGCGGCCACCAGCAGCCGTACCACCATGGTGTGCAGGTCATCCGGCGCCTCGCCGGCGTTGACCGAACGAAGCACCTCCTGCTGTTCCTGCACCGTCTCGGCCGCCTTCGGATCCACGATCCGCTTGCCGTCCAGCTGCCACCTGCCGGACTTCACGAGGTAGTCCACGGCGGCCTTCCGGTCGGCCTGCACGTGGTTGAACCAGCGCCGCCAATGGGTCGGGCCTCGGTTGGACACCGCGCGGTGCACCGCGTCCGGCAGTGGGTTGCCGGTGCGCGACTCGCCGACCGCCTGCGGCCAGGTCCGGCCGATCACCCGGCCGGCGAGGGTCAGCTCGGCGAACATGCCGGTCCGGATCGCGATGCCGACCTGCATCGGATGCCGGATCCGGCCGCGTACCGGGTCGAGGGAGAGCCGGCAGATGGTCACGCCCAGCGGTTCGGTGTTGCCCTCGGTCATGCCACCTCTCCCGGATCGGCGACGGTCAGCCGCTCAGCCTAATCAGCGCTCCTCGGTGACCCGCCGCCGAACGGCGTCCGGTCGCGCCGCCGAACGGCGTCCGGCCGATCGACCTCCGAGCGCAGCGGTCGTCCCACTGCCTGGCTAGGCTCGAAACCGTGACCGAGTACCCGCCTGCCGTGCCTCAGCCGGCAGCACCTTCCGAGTCAGCACCGTTCGAGTCGGCGCCTTCCGAATCGGCCGTCCGTCGAGCGCTGCGCCGGGCCCGCGACGGCGTGACCCTGGACGTGACCGAGGCCGCCGTGCTGCTGGCGGTGCGCGGCGAGCAGCTCACCGAGTTGATGGCGATCGCCGCGGCGGTCCGCGATGCCGGGCACCCAGACGCCGGGCACCCCGACGCCGGGCTGCGCCCGATCACCTACTCGCGCAAGGTGTTCCTGCCGCTCACCAGGCTGTGCCGGGACCGTTGCCACTACTGCACCTTCGCCACCGTTCCGCACCGGCTGCCGGCGGCCTACCTGGAACTCGACGAGGTGGTCGAGATCGCGCGGCGCGGCGCCGAACTGGGCTGCAAGGAGGCGCTGTTCACCCTCGGCGACCGGCCCGAGGAGCGCTGGCCGCAGGCCCGGCAATGGCTGGACGAGCGCGGCTACGACTCCACCCTGGACTACCTGCGGGCCGCCGCCATCGCGGTGCTGGAGGCCACCGGGTTGCTGCCGCACCTCAATCCCGGCGTGCTCAGCTGGGCCGAGTTGCAGCGGCTCAAGCCGGTCGCGCCCAGCATGGGCATGATGCTCGAAACCACCGCGCGGCGGCTGTTCACCGAACCCGGCGGACCGCATTACGGCAGCCCGGACAAGGATCCGGACATCCGGCTACGGGTGCTGACCGATGCCGGTCGGCTGAACATCCCGTTCACCACCGGGGTGCTGGTCGGCATCGGTGAGACCCGCACCGAGCGGGCCGAGTCGTTGTTCGCGATCCGTGCCACCGCGCGGGAGTTCGGCGCGATCCAGGAGGTGATCGTGCAGA